>Ga0209758_1001828_pt1 | contig 23445 bp, 23 predicted proteins | sample AraplaMF_Col_mMF_FD_184258 | JGI IMG/M metagenome (GOLD analysis project Ga0209758, IMG submission 184258) | Arabidopsis root microbial communities from the University of North Carolina, USA - plate scrape MF_Col_mMF (SPAdes) (version 2) | ecosystem: Host-associated > Plants > Roots > Endosphere...
AATCGGGGGACTTCGGTATCCACCTGAGACAGTGAGGATGGTGTCCGGCGCCCTCCGAGGTGTCCGACCCTCCATCTGACCGACTCTGCCGTCCTGTTGATGGGTGTGTCACCCGCTTCGGACAGTGCCGTCCCCACGCGCGGACGGCCGTTTCATGCAGTGCCGAACCGGAACACGTCGTCGGACCATCCGGTGTCGGCTACTCCCTCGTCGAGCGCCTCGCTGATCGTCCGCTCTTCGTAGCCGAAGTGGGACTCCATGATCGCCGCCAATCCGTCGAGCTCACGCCCGATCGGCTCCAGGACATCGCCGCCGGATTCGGCCGCACGGTCGGCGAGTTCGCTCACCTGAGCCAGGATCGTGGCGATCATTCCATGATCCTCGGCAAGGTTCGCGACCGTCGCGGTGAGATCCGGGCGATCGAGCAACAACTGCGAGAACATCCCGTCGTCCTCGCCGTGGTGGTGTGTCGTCAATGCCGCACAGAAGGCCAGACAGTGGGTGAGGAGTACGTCGTCAGTCAGTCGGCGCTGTCCAAGGCCCGTTCTGATCTCGTTGATCAGGCGACGCAGTTCCTGATGTGCCTCTGCGAGTCGGAGACTGAATGCGGCCGCACGGTCGCGGTCGTGGGAAGCCACGGACGGCAGTCCCTTCGGTTCCGCACCTCCATGCCTGACGCCGTCCGCCACCGGCACGCGATGCTGCCGTCATCCGATCACGCGACGCGGCGGAACGGCAAGCGCACGACCTCGAAGATGGGTCGGAAGTAGCTGGGCGTAGCTCCGCGGCCGACGGCATCACGGCGTCACGCAACCCGGGTCGTTCGGCGCCGGGGAGCGCCGCGGACCGTGGTGTACCCCCTCAGGTGGCGCAGGCACGCGGCGCGGGAGTGACGGTTCATCCGAGAGTCTGTTCAACCGCCGCTCTCGGTCCGGGGTCGCGGCGGCACATATGCGGGCCGCGCCGATCGTTGTGGACACGGCGCCGGACGTCGGGCCGGCGGTCCATTACGACACGAAGATTTCGGCCTCTCTGATTGCGTTTACGTGTTGATGCTGCCGTATACCGTGATGCGTGCTCGCATCGCGGTAAGTAATCACCCTCAGAAAGGGAACGGTTGTGCCCATCTCACGGTGGTATTTGATGGCTGCTTCGGTGCTCGCACTGACCGATCTCGGATGCCATGCCTCTTCACCCTCGAGCCTCAAGCCCATGGCCAATGAAGTTCACGGGCACTACGAAGTAATCCGTCTGCACGGAGACCTGACGGGAACCAAGAGGCTCAACGACGGAGATCCGGCAACCGGAGTGGGAAATAAGGTTCTGATCACGGAAAAGCTCTCTCGTAACGGGAGCAAGTACGGTTTCTCCGCAACCATGTGCACGCAGGTCGGAGGGCCCTTGAAGCCCACCCCGGAGAACCCGACCACCCAGCTGTGTTCAGGGGTCTACAACCTCGATAATGGGCAGGTCACCTGGCAGAACACGCTCGCCGTCACACGTGACGGGGTTCCGGCGCCGTGGAAGACGGCCATCACGGGTGGCACCGGCGCGTACGACAATGCTCGCGGGTACATCCTTGTCGACGGGGAAAAGCGCGACTACACGGTCTATCTCGTTCGAACGCCCGCGTCGTGAGCGAGCTCACTGCCTGAGCCGAATCCGCTTCACGGCGCGGAGCACCCGCCGAGTCGGCTGCCGCGGGCGTTCGCCGGCGGCCACCGGCTCGTGTCGCACCGGCCAGTGATAGCCGAGGCACAAGTTCACCACGACTGCGTACGTCAGGTACATCAGCCAGGCGCCCGTGAGGATGCGGACCAGTCCGAGTACACGCTCGGCCACGCCGACACCGATCGTCGTGAAGAAGTGGCAGAAGTAGACGGCGAAGAGGCCGACGAACAGGACTCCCACCGGCCAGTCGCCGACAGCGAAGAACACGGTCGCGCCCATTGCCGAGATGAGCATGTAGGCGATCGTCATGCCTGCGTTGGGCCGGAGGTCGTTGACCTGACAGCGGTTCCAGCCCAGGGCGAACCAGTGGATGCCGTAGGCCGAGAACGCCAGCGCGGCCATGTACTCCGGTGGCGCCTTGAAGACCTGGAACCAGGTCAGGCCGATGATCAGGACCATGCCACTGATGAACTGGAAGAAGCCCGGCAACCAGATTCCCCACACGCCCAGCGCCCGGTCCGCGCGTTCGCCGCCTGGGCCATCCGAGCAGCTCCTGCGGGCCCCACATCAGATAACCGGTGCCGAGTCCGAAGTAGCCGAGAGCCAGCGGGGGGAATGCGGAAACGGTGAAGTTGACCCCGCAACGCGAATCGGTACGCAGTCGCCCCGCCGCATTCGCCCACGGGCGGCGCGGGAGTCCGACGTACCGCCTGCGCGGCGGCGGTGCGTGCCTCGGTCGGTCCCGGGCGGTGGATGTCCGCAAGCGTGGCACCGCCGCCGCGGGTCGGCGGGCGTGTCTAGCGGCCGGCGGGTGCGAGCCCGGCCGAGACAAGGCCGGCCAGCACGGCTTCGCCCAGGGCGTGGACGGCGGACTGGGGCCGGACCATGACGGTGAACTCCTTGATTCGACCGTCGTCGTCGAAGTGCAGCAGATCGATGCCGTGGATCTCCTTGCCTCCCGCCTTGGCGCGGAAGAGGAGGATCGTCGACGGGGCGGACGTGCCGTCCAAGCTGGTCTGTGCCGTACCGGACAGGTCGCCGATGTAGCGGAAGTCCTCGAACGTGCGGAACAGGACACCGAAGAGGCCCAAGACCATCTGCTTGCCCTCGAAGGGTGTGAACTTCACGGGGCTGTAGAGGCGGATGTCCTCGGTGAACAGGTCCTCCAGGGCCGCGAGGTCGCGGTTGTCGACGGCGTCGCGGAAACGATCTGTGGTGGCCATGGTCCGGCTCGCTCTCTCGGATAGTCATGAATGTGACTAGTCAGTTTTATGACTACCATGGGCGGCGGGTCAGGCGACAGGGGTACGAAGGAGGCGAGCGATGGCGCTACGGCACGCGGTGCTGGCAGCACTGCTCGACGTGGAGCTCAGCGGCTACCAGCTGGCCAAGTCGTTCGACCTCGGTGTGGCCAACTTCTGGTACGCCCAGCCGCAGCAGCTCTACGCCGAGTTGGCGCGGCTGGAGAGGGACGGGCTGATCGCGGGTCGTGAGGTCGTGCAGGACGCCCGGCCCAACAAGCGCCTGTTTCGCGTGACCGAGGCGGGGCTTGCGGAGCTGGAGGACTTCACGGCCGCCTCCGCGAAACCCCCCTTCATCCGCGACGACCTCCTCGTCAAGGTGCAGGCCGCCGACGACGTCGATCTCGGAGCGCTGATCGCACAACTCGACGAACGCGCCTCCATCGCCGCAGCCAAGATCGACCTGTTCGGCCAACTGCTGCGCGGTATGCGGGGTGAGCGTACGGAAGAGGAGTTCCTGCGTCATGGTGACCGCATCGGGCCCTACCTGACGTGTATGCGCGGCCTGGCCTTCGAACAGGGCAACCGTGACTGGTGCCAACGGGCGATCGCGGTGCTGACGGAGAGGCGGCGGGCCCACACGCGCACCTGACCGGATGAACGCCTTCCACGACGGCTCCGCCCGGTGCGGTGGAGGGCGGGGTCCACGCTCAGGCTCGTGGGCGGGGCGTTCCGTCGTCCGGTTCCTCGCTCGTGTGGGGTGCGTGGTCCGGCGTGGCGAGCGACTGCTCGCACCAGATGGTCTTGCCGCTCTTGGCGTGCCGGGTGCCCCAGCGCTGGGTCAGCTGGGCGACGAGCAGCAGCCCTCGGCCGCCCTCGTCGAAGGTGCGTGCCCGTCTCAGGTGGGGTGCGGTGTTGCTGCTGTCGGAGACCTCGCAGATGAGCGCGGCGTCGCGGATGAGGCGCAGCTGGATCGGCGGGGCGCCGTAACGGATCGCGTTGGTCACCAGCTCACTGACCACCAGTTCCGTGACGAAGGACAACTCGTCCAGCCCCCAGGCCTCGAGCTGCTCGACGGCCAGTGTGCGCGCCCGGGACACCTCCTCCGGGTCCACGGGGATGTCCCAGGTGACGACCCGGTCCGAGGTGAGCACACAGGTACGGGCCAGCAGCAGGACGACGTCGTCCTGCGGAGGGCCGGGAAGCAGTGTGTCCAGGATGGTGGAGCATGCGGCTTCCAGCGAGCCCGGCGAAGAGGCCAGCGCACTGCGCAGCATCGCGAGGCCCTCGCCGAAGTCACGCTCCCAGGAGTGCACAAGGCCGTCGCTGTACAGGGCCAGGGTGCTGCCCTCGGCCAGGTCCAGCTCGATGTTCTCGAAGGGCAGGCCGCCCACCCCGACCGGAGGGCCGATCTCCCCGGCGATCTCCTCCACCGTGCCGTCGGGGGCGATGACAAAGGGCAAGGGGTGGCCGGCGCTGGCGAGTGTGCAGTGCCGGGAGACCGGGTCGTAGACGGCGTAGATGCAGGTGGCGCCCCGTTCGCCGTTCGCCGGCGCGTCCTCCAGATGGAGTACGAGATCGTCGAGATGGGTGAGGAGCTCGTCGGGTGGAAGGTCGACGTCGGCGAGGGTGCGAACCGCGGTGCGCAGACGTCCCATGGCGGCCGAGGCGTGGATGCCGTGCCCCACGATGTCCCCCACGACCAGGGCCACCCGTACACCGGACAGGGGGATGACGTCGAACCAGTCCCCGCCCACACCCGCCCGGGTGTCCGCCGGGAGATAGCGGTAGGCGACGTCGACGGCGGGCTGCTCGGCCGGCCGCTGCGGCAGCAGAGCGTGCTGGAGGGTGAGCGCGCTGTCCCGCTCGTGTGTGTAGCGGCGGGCGTTGTCGACGGCGACCGCGGCCTTGACCGCCAGCCCCTCGGCGTCGATGAGGTCCTGCCTCTCGAACGGTGCGGACCGGGAGCGCCAGAAGGTGACCGTTCCCAGCAGAATGTGCTGGGTGGTCAGGGGAATCGTGATCAGCGATGTCATGCCGTACGCGAGGAGGCGCTCGGCTTGTTGAGGGCTGTCACCCCGCCACGCGGAGCACGTGCTCAGGTCGCGTACGAGCAACGGCTGCGGCGCGGAAGCGGACCCCTCGGTGGGCGGCCGGTCGCATGCCACCACGGTGCCTTCCGGCTCCAGGGGTGAGTCGTGGCGGATGCCGCCGACGGCCACGCGCTGCATGGGTGTGTCGCCGGTGACGGTCGGTTCGTCGCCACGCAGTGCGGACATCGCGAGGTCGACCGTGGCGAAGTCGGCGAATCGGGGTATCGCCACGTCCACCAGTTCCCGAGCGGTTCGTGTGACGTCCAGGGTGGTACCGACGGCCACACTGGAGTCGTACAGCAGTTTGAGGCGACCGTGGGCCCGCCGGGCCTGGGCGAGACTGCTCGCCAACGACTCGGCCATGGTGTTGAAGGCCGTCTCCAGCTGCCCGATCTCCCGCCTTCCGGTCATCGGCATACGGGCGCTCAGGTCGCCGACGGCCAGTTGTGCGGCCACCGCGGCGGCGGTGCGGACCGGCCAGACGATCACCCGGATGACGTACGCCGAGTATGTGCCGATGAGCAGGACGGAAGCGCCGAAACCCGCCGAGGCCACGGCTGTCGCCCTTCGTGCGCTCGCGTCGGCGGCGGCTTCACGCGACGCGACATCGGACTGCTCGGTCGCGGTGTAGCGGTCGAACATGTGCCTGAGCGCATCGACCTTTTGCTGGCCCATCACTATCGCCGTCAGGCTCCTCGACTGGGGGTTGCCGTGCCGTGCCTCGTCTACCAGGGGCGTCGAGTAGGTGTCGATGAAGGACCGGCCCGCCCGGCTGATCTGGACCGCCAGGTTTCGTTCGGCAGGGGACTCGCTGAGCCGGACGAGTTTTGCGGCCTGCGCGGGGAATCGGGCCTGGGCGGCTTTCCAGGGCTCGAGGAAATGAGGGTCTCGGGTGATGATGAATCCCCGCTGGCCCGTCTCGATGTCGAGGACGAGGGAGTCGACCAAGCGGCTCTGGCTGAGTGCGGCGTGGGATTGCCGTTCGGCCAGCCCGGTTTCCCGCACGCTGTTCCCGGACCAGATGAATGCGGCGAAGATGGCGCCGATCAGTACGGCGAGCAGCGCGCCGGCGGCGGCCGTGAGGCTGACAAGACCGCGTTGCGGACGTCGGTCGTGCCAGAGCCTCGCCATCCGGGGCGCCTCCTCTTCGCCGGAGCCGCCGAGCCGTCGACCGGTCACCGGGTGAGGGGTGGCCCGGGGCTCCGCACCGTCCGCCCGTGAGTTGCGCACTCCTGGCCGGAGGGCGCTGATCCGTTCTTCGCCCTCGCGCTCGGCGTCCGACGTCGGTTCGTTCATGAGCTGGTCGCTGAGGCGGTCGCCGTGCCGACCCGGCGCGGTGGTGCGGTGGCGTTGAGGAGCAGTTGCCGGAGCACGGGGCCTGCTGCCTGCATCGCCGCGGTCAGAGCACGTCGGTCCTCGACGGACAGGGTGGTCAGCAGCGCCGTCAGACGGGCGTCATGGACCCGCTGCCGTTGGGACAGCAGTTCCCGGCCGGACTTGGTGACGGCGACGAGGACCACACGGCGGTCGCCGGGGTGCCGGACCCTCTGCACCAGACCCATCCGTGCCAGGCGGTGGACCAGCTGGGTCATCGAGGGCTGAGCGACTCCCTCCGCCGCCGCCAGTTCGGTGAGCCGGGCGGGCCCGTGCCGACAGAGTCTGTCCAGCGTCGAGACGCTGGTCAGACTGAGGTCGCCACCGGTCATCAGGTGGCGCAACACCAGCAGTGCCGCGTCTCCCAGTGCCTCGGCGAGTCCTTCGGGGCTCTGTCGGCTGCCTGTCTCGTGCATGAGCGGGGTTCCCGTACGCAGGAACGGTGGGGCGGGTGGGCAGCATCCTTTGCCGGCTGCCTTCGCGTTTCGTTTTCAACAATTACATAGGGATTCTATGACTTTTATGAGTAAAAAGGCGTTAAAAGGTGCATTATTTCTAGATCGCTGGCTTGACAGAGCGATCATCCGTTGCTGGACGGGGCCGGGATACGGGGCCGCCCGTTCCGCCGTGGCCTGCAGGCCACGGCGGAACGGGCGGATGGTGCGACGCGGTCGCATCGCCGACAGGGGCGGGCCTCTTGTGCGTGCCCTGACCCTCTGGGGGGCGTCCGGGACGCCGAAGGGCCTCGCCGGCGGTTCAGCTGCAGGTCAGCAGGCCGGCCTTGTACTTGGCGTCGAGCACGCGGTGGACGCTCGCGTTGACCTTGGCGCGGAAGGAGGCGTCCTGCTGCATCCGGGTCTGGACGGCCTGAGCCATGGCCGGGACGGTGCTCGGATTCACCGTGAGGATCATGTCCCCGCCGGCCGAGACGAAGTTCACCGCGCGCTGGGCGGGGGTGAAGGACCGCACCGCGACGGCGTTGCCGAGGTCGTCGGAGATGACCACGCCCTTGAAGCCGAGCTGGGTGCGGAGCATTTGATTGATGACCGTCGGTGAGAAGGCCGCCAGGTGCTTGGAGTCGATCTTCTTGTAGGTGGCCAGCGAGACCATCACGAACGGCGAACCGGCCCGGATTCCGTTTCGGAAAGGCGTGATGCTCGAGCTGTTGGCGGTGGTCACGGAGTCCACGACGTTCGCGGTGGTGTCGGTGTTGCCGATCACCTGGCCCAGCCCCGGAAAGTGCTTGATGGTCGTCAGCACGCCCGACTGGGCGAAACCGGCGGCGAAGGCGTTGCTGTGCGAGGAGACGACGTCGGCGGTGTGACCGAACTCCCGGTTGAAGAAGCCGATCGGGCGGTTGCGGGTGCCGAGGCTCGCCGGAACCACGTCGGCGACCGGGGCCAGATTGACGTTGAGCCCGGCGGCCTTGAGCTGTTTGGCCCAGTCCGCGGCCCGGGCGCGCAGTGTCGTGGTCGACCAGCTGCCCTGAGTCAGTCCACTGGGCATGGTCGAGAAGCCGGGGCCGCTGAGCACCTGCACCCGGCCGCCCTCCTGGTCCGTGGAGACCAGCATCCCGACCCGTCGGCCCCCGACCTGGTCCGCCTGGCTCCGGATGGCGTCGACCACCTTCCTGGTGGCCGCCACTCCGGCGGTGCTGCGCCCGGTCAGCATGATGGAACCCACGTGGTATGCCCGCAGAGTGCGCAGCTGTGCCTGGTCGGGGCGGGCCGCGGAGACGCCGCCCATGAAGAGCTGCCCGACCCGCTGGGCCGTGGTCATGCCGTTGAAGTAGCGGTCGGTGCAGGTGGTGGTGGTTGCCGCCGGGGCGGCGCTGGTGACGGACGGGGCCTCACCGGTCGCGGAGCTGAGATCGGGCCCGGGGCTGAGCGTCCGGGGGGTCGCGGTCCGGGGCGTGGTCGCGCTTTGGCCGGTGGCTGACGGACGGGAGTCCTCGGAGCCCACGTGCAGGGCTGGTTCACCACAGGCGGTCGAGGCCAGCACCAAAGTGACCAAGGGGACCGCGGTGCGCAGGGTTGCTGAACGGCGGCCCCGCGGCCACCGGACACGTGCTGTCATCGATCTTTCTCCTGCCCTAGGTGCTTCCCGGACCGCTTGGGGCCGCGGGCTTCAGAGCCGCTTCCGGCACGGCGGACTGGGCCCACCGTGTGAAACACACCGTACGTTATGCGTACTTGTCCGACTCTTTGCATGTCTGGGTGATATTGCGACCTGAACGGGGCGGGGCGTGCGCTGCGGGCGCGGGATTTCCGCGTCGGCACGGTCCGCGCGTGTGTCCGAGTCGGCCTGCTCCAGGCGTCGGAGGTGCCCGCGACGCAGCCCGGCAAACCTTGTCGGAGCTGCCAGGTGCTCGTTCGACCGATGGTGTGAGGTGGCGGAAGCGGTCGCCGCCCCACCCCGCGGCAGTGCCGGGCCCGTTGATCATTCCGCCGGGGGAACACCCCGCGGACGTTTCGTGCGGACATCCGCCCGTTGCCGACGGACCGGAGGGCGCCCCCGTCCGGGAGAGCTCCGTCCGTTGGCGCAGACGGGTCGCGCAGCGGGGAAGCGGTCGCGGCGACGGCATCGCTGCGAGCCGGATGCGGCCTGGTCGCTCGGTCGGACTCCACGACCGGGCTCGTTCACCCCAGAAAGGCCGCGACGGCGGCGGTGAAACGGTCGGCGTCGTCGAGCCACGGAAAGTGAGCCGCGCCGGGCTGGACGACCAGCTCGGCACGGGGGAAGAGCCGGGCCGTCTCGGCCACCGCCGGGGGAGGGGAATTGAGATCGACCTCCCCGGCGAGCAGGAGCACCGGCTGCCCGAACAGCGCCAGCGCCGTGCGGGTGGCGTCCGGAGCGAAAGCGCCCTCCGCGCCGAAGACGCCCGCGGCTTCGCTGTTCCGCTGCGTGTTTCCCGCAACGTGATGTGCCTGGGCCGCTTCGTCCCAGCGGCCGTACCAGAACGGTGCGATGTCCTGCCACGATTCGGCGGTCGCCCGGCCGGAGGTGATCGATTCCAGAGCCGCGTACGCCGCCGGAAACCACGGCTCGCCCCGGCGGAGCCGTGCCGTCTCGCGTCGCACGTCCCCGGTGATCGTGACGCCGACCGCGGCGACGCTCGGCGTGATCAGCGCGAGCCTGCCGACATGTGCCGGGTGTCGCTCCGTGTAGAGCAGCGCCAGGTTCGTACCGGCGGAGTGCGCGAGCAGATCCATCCGGTCGAGGCCGAGGTGCTCACGGAGAGCTTCCACGTCGTCCACGAGCCGATCGCAGCGGTAGGAGGCGATGTCCTTCGGTGCCGCCGACCGTCCTGTGCCTCGAAGATCCAGCATGATCAGCTGCCGGTGCGCGGAGAGACCGCCGAGCTCGGCGAGGTACGCCGAGTCCTGCATGGGTCCTCCGGGCAGGCAGACCAGGGGAGGACCGTCCCCGAACACCTGGTAGGCGAGCTCGGTTCCGTCGTGGGCGGAGAAGGAAGGCATAGGGCATGACCTTGCCAGTGGGGCCGCCGTGGAACAACCTCATTGGGCGACGCGCCTGAAGACCGCACCGGGAAGAGTGGGTTGAGTGCGCCGGAAGTCGACTTCCGCGGCGGGCCCGCCGCATCGATGACGGTGGCGTCCAACGTGCCCTGAAGGTGGCCGAGTTGTCAGGCGGCCGAGACCTCGATGAGCTCGATGAGATTGCCCTCGGGGTCGTGGACGTAGGCGTAGCGCATGCCGTCGGTCACACCGGGGGAGGGCGGCGACACCCGCACCGCGCCGCACTCGTCGACCAGCCGGGCGAAGGCGGCGTCGAGGTCGGGCACCTGGAGGGCGAGGTGGGTGAAGGTCTGCGTGGCGGTGGCGGCGAAGGGGTCGCTGTGGCTGACCGGTGTGGATCCGGATCGCTCGACGAATTCCACGCGCAGGCCGGCGGAGTCGCTCAGCACGGCGGTACGCACACCCGCGTCGGGAAGTTCGAGCCGCTCCTCCACCCGAACGAGACCGAAGGCGGCTCGGTACCAGCCCTCCTGTGCGGGCAGATCGGCCACGGAGAGGCTGATGTGGTGGAAACGGTAGGTGGGAACGGTGGCCACGGGTCCTCCTGGTTAATGCTTATTACCTGGTGAGTGATGTTAACCTTAGGCCCGTGAGCTCACCTGTCAAGCGGCGTCCCACCGGTCACCACCACGGCGACCTGCGCAATGCCCTGCTGCGAGCGACGCTGGAGCTCGTGGCCGAGCGCGGGCCGCACGGCTTCACCCTCGCCGAGGCGAGCCGCCGGGCCGGAGTGAGTGTGGCGGCTCCGTACAAGCACTTCGCCGACCGCGACACGCTGCTGGCCGCGCTGGCCGCACAGGGCTACCGCGAGCAGTGCGGGCGCTTTGCCGCAGCCGTGGGCACCAGTGACGACGCCGTGGAACAGTTGGCGGCCTTCGCCGCCGCCTATGTGCGCTTCGCGGCGGACGAGCCGGCCCTGTTCGACATCACCTTCCACGCGGGGCTCGACAAGTCCCGCCACCCTGAACTCGAGGCTGCCGGGCGTGAGGTGGCGGAGACTGTGATGCCGATGGTCGGCCGCCTCACGCCGGATCCCGACAGCGCCTACGATCTGCTGCTCCGGGTCGCCGGAGCCGCCCACGGCCTCGCCGTCTTCCTCCGTCAGGGCCTCTTCGGGGTGACGGAGAGCGCACTGGCCGAAACGGAGGACAGGGCCGCACGGACGGCTCGGGCGATCGTCGAGCAGGGTGGGTGAGTGGGACGGCCGGCGCTTCTGCGCGAGGAAGTCCGCCCTGGTACCGAGCCGCAGTGTCGCCAAATGAATGGGGCGGATCGCATCCATTAGCCCTGGAGTTACCCTGGGGGTATGAGCAATGAGGGTGTGATCACGAGCGCGCCGCTGCTGGGCGAACCACTGCCGGTCGAGCTGATGAACACCGTCACCGCCGACCACGGCCGTACCCACGACGCCCTCGACAGCGAGTCCGGCGTCGCCGCCTGGCTGCGTGCCGTCGCCGACCGGCTGGCCACCGACAGCGCGATCACCGCCGAGCAGCTGGACGAGGACGCGGTGCGCGCGGTCGCCGGCCCCCTGCGTGCACTGCGCGACGCACTACGACGGCTCGCGGCGGAGACGACCGAGGACCCACGCCCTCCCGCCACCGCACCCGGCCTGGCCCGCCCGGAAGCGATCGGCACCCTCAACCGCCTCGCGCAGACCTGGCCCGAGCTGGTCTGGCCCACCGACGGGCACCCCACACGGACCTACCGAGGACCCGGCACCGCCGCCGACCACGCCGTCCAGCTCCTCGCCCACCAGGCCGTCCAGCTCTTCGCCGGCCCCGACCGCGACCGGCTGCGCCCCTGCCTGGCACCCAACTGCCTGCTCTTCTTCGTCAAGAATCACGCACGCAGGGAATGGTGCTCACCCACCTGCGGCAACCGCATGCGCGTCGCCCGGCACTACCGCCGCCACCACACACCACCACACGCCTGAGGCCACAGACCAGCCTCCATGGCGACGGCGCGAGTACGGGCTCACCTCGGATGGCCTGTTCGTCCACGAGCCCTTCACCGAAACGGTCGCCGGCGAGGTCGTGCGCCGTTGGTGGCAAAGCGTTCCGCGTCCGCTTGCGCCTACCGGCCGGTGCGCCCGGCGCGCTCAACAATCTCCCTGGTCATGTCGTAGGGGACATGTCGAGCAGACCGAGGAGAACGGCCGATGGACAGGACGGGACAGCCGGATCGCAGAACCCTGCTGGGCAGCGGGCTTGCGGTGGCCGCCACCGGGCTGGCGGGGTGTTCGTCCACGCGTACGGCACCGCTGGCCGCCCGCGCTCCGGCGGACGCGCGGCCGGTCACACCGGCCCAGGCCTTCGCAAGACTCATGGACGGCAACGACCGCTGGGTGAGGGGAGACCTCCGGCATCCCGACCGGGACCCCACCCGACGCGAGTTCGTGGCCCAGAAGCAGCAGCCCTTCGGGTCGGTCCTCGCCTGCATCGACTCGCGAGTGCCGCCCGAACTCCTCTTCGACACCGGGCTGGGCGACCTCTTCGTGATGCGCACGGGCGGCGAGGCGGTCGGCCCGGTGGTCACGGGTTCCGTGGAGTACGGACCCATGACGAGCGGCACTCCGCTCGTCGTGGTGCTCGGACACCAGCGCTGCGGTGCCGTCGAGTCGGCCCACAAGTCCATTCGGGACGGCAAGCCACTGCCCGGCAACCTGGAGGCGATCGCGAAGGCGCTGCGGCCCGCCTACGAACAGGCGGCCCGGGACGGCGGGTCCGACCCGGTCGAGACCATGGCCCGGGCCCAGGTGAGGCTGACCGCCGACGCGTTGCGCTCCAACCAGGACCTGGCCCCGCTCGTGGAAAAGGGCTCGCTCGCAGTGGTCGGCGCCTACTACTCGCTCGACGAGGGCAAGGTGGAGGTCCTGACCGGCGCGCCCTCCTGAACGAAAGAGGCCGCCGGCCGCGGCTCACCGCACCGACTGCGCCGGCGGCCGCTCGCGCAGGGCACCGTAGCCGATGAAGTACGCCGGCAGGCGCTTGAGCCAGGGTGAGCCGGCGAGGAGTTCGCTCGCCCGCTCCGCCAGCCGTGCGTGGCCGAACGGCGGGTCGCCCGCGAGTACCGGGGCGATGACCCGCGCATGAGCGAGCCGCTGCAGTGCCTGCGTCAGCGCGGTGGTCGGCCATCGGCGGCGCTGGACACCGCGTACGTCGCGCAGGCCGACCTCGCCCCTGAGCAGAGGCTCGACGAGGTACCGCGCGGCGGCCACCGCGTCCTCGACCGCGAGGTTGATGCCGATACCGAAGACCGGTGACATCGCGTGCGCGGCGTCTCCGATGCACAAGAGCCCCGGGCGGTGCCAGCGCCGGAGGCGGTCGAGACGCACATCGAGCATCTTCACCTCGTCCCAGGACCGCAGCGCGTGGGTGCGGTCCCCGATCCAGGGCACGGCAGCGGAGAACTCGGCCATGAACCGGTCGAGACCGTCCCCGCGGCGCTCGGAGTCCGTCCCCTTGGGAATCAGCGCGGCACACTGCCAGTACTCCCCGCGGTCGATCATGGCGGTGATGAACCGGTCGCCCGCGCCCCCCACCAGTCCGTGCGGGTCACCGTCCCGCCGTGGCAGCCGGAACCACCAGGCGTCCATGGGGCAGGTGAACTCCGTCAAGCCCAGCTCGGGACGGGTACGGGCCAGTGAACCCCGGCCGTCGCAGGCCACGGTGAGCGTGGCCCGCAGCTCGCCGCTACGGCCGTCGGAGGTGCGGTAGCGCACTCCGGTCACCCGTCCGCGCTCCACCAGGAAGGAGGTGGCCTCGGTGTTCATCCGCAGCGAGAAGGACGGCTCCTTGCCCGCCTCGTCGGCGAGGAGGTCGAGCAGATCCCACTGCGGCACCATCGCCACGTAGTTGTAGGGACCCGGAAGGGCGCTGATGTCCGAGACGGTGATCAGTGCGTCGTCGGCGCCGAGCGGAAGTTGGAGTGCGGTCACCCTGCGCTGCGGCAGTCCGGCGAAGCGCTCGGCGAGTCCCAGGTCGTCCAGCAGCGCCAGGGTCGACGGATGCACGGTGTCGCCGCGGAAGTCGCGCAGGAAGTCGGCGTGCTTCTCCAGAACGGTGACGGCGACCCCTGCCCTGGCCAGCAGCAGACCGAGGATCATGCCCGCGGGACCGCCGCCCACCACGCAGCACGTTGTCCGCTCCATCACAGCCGGCCCTTCTCTTCGACGACACCCACGACTCACGCCACTTCGAGATATATCCCTGCCCCGGAATCGACGTCACGAGGCGGGGCGGCGAGTGGCGCAATCGGGCCGGGAACGTGACGGAACCGCAGCGCCCGTCGTGCGGTCTCGTTGTGGTCGGACGGTGGATGCCATGCCGGTTAATCATGTGACCCGTGGCGCCCGGTCGTCGATAATCCATGCGTGGCCACCACGAAGGTCGACCGGGCCAAGCGCGGCCCGTCGCCCCGATCATCCCTGACCGGACGGGCCGTCGGAGCGATCCCGCCGACGGCGCTGGTACTGCTCGGCATCGTCAGCGTTCAGTTGGGCTCCGCATTGGCCAAGCACCTGTTCAGCGAGGTGGGCAGCTTCGGGACCGTCGCTCTGCGGCTGTTCTTCGCGGCGGCGGTGCTGATGTTGCTGTGGCGGCCGTCCCTGCGGTTGAAGCGTCGCACATGGTTCGTCGTGTTCGGCTACGGCGTGGTTCTCGGCCTGATGAACCTGTGCTTCTATCTGGCCCTGGCCCGGGTCCCGTTGGGGATCGCGGTCACCGTGGAGTTCCTCGGGCCGCTCGCGGTGGCCCTCGCGGGGTCGAGGCGCTGGCTGGACGGCTTCTGGGCCGTGCTCGCGGCAGGCGGTGTGGTCCTGCTGATGGAGGGGCGGGGCGACCTCGACCCCGTCGGCGTTCTGTTCGCCCTCGCAGCGGGAACGTGCTGGGGGGTGTACATCCTGCTCGGCGCGGCGCTGGGCCGCCACACCACGGAAGGCAACGGTCTGGCGCTGGGAATGGTCGTCGCGGCACTGGTGGCGGTGCCGTTCGGCGTGGCCGAGAGCGGAGCGGCGCTGATGCGGCCCTGGGTCCTGGTCGCGGGGCTCGGCGTGGCGTTGCTGTCGTCGGTGATCCCGTACTCGCTGGACCTGGAGGCGCTACGCAGGATCCCCCCGCGTGTGTTCGGCATCCTGATGAGCCTCGAACCGGCGATGGCGGCCCTCATCGGACTCGTCGTGCTGCAGGAGCGGCTGCACTGGGCGCAGTGGATCGCGGTGCTGTGCGTGGTGGCCGCATCGGCGGGCGCCACCCGCGGCGCCCGCCCGGACGAAGCCCGAACGTCGTCGGGGCCCACGAGTTCGTGATCCGCCGAGCCGCTGCTCACTGCCGAGGACCGCGAGGTCCTCGGCGTCCACGGACGGAACGAGCAGCCCGGCAACCGAACCCCTGGCCCATACGGATGATCCCCCCGCGCTGCCGGGTGAACCACGCACTCGTGTGCCCCGCGCCGCGATGACCTGCGGCTCACGGCCGATAGCGTCCACTCTCGTGTCGCTGAGCTATGCGTTTGTGAACCTGAAACCCGGAGTGGGAAAGACGACCAGCGCGGTCTGGTTGGCTCACGCACTTCACGAGTCGGGTCTGTCACCGCTCCTGGTCGACAGCGATCCCGCGTCCTCCGCGCTGCGTTGGAGCGAATTGGCAGGCGGCTTCCCCTTCCCTGTGATCGCCCTTCCGGTGGGGGACGTGCACCGGCGCGTGAACGACTTCCTGGGCAACCGGCAGGCCGTGGTCTTCGACGCCCCGCAGATGGAGGACCACGCACACATCACCCGCAGCATCATGAGGTACGCGAGCGAGTGGATCGTCCCGGTGACCCCGGCCCCCATCGAGCTGGACCGCATGGCGCCCATCGGCGGTGAGATGGGTGACGTGCAGTCACTGCGGGTCAGTCCGGCGCGCGCCGCCGTGCTGCTGAACCGCACCAACCGTGCCGATGCCACGCGCACCGGTCCCGATGCCGATGCCCGGGAAGCCCTCACCGAGCGGGGCTTCGACGTGCTGTCGACCCATGTCCCACGGCTCGACCTCTACGCCCAGTCGTTCGGCAGCCCGGTCCGGGTCAAGGGCTCGGCGTACATGGATCTCGCAGACGAACTCATCAAGCGTCAGGACAAGCCGTGAACCAGCGCAAGGACACCTACCGGGCCGCTCTGCAGCGCGGACCGGAGGCCACCGCACCGCGTCCGGCCAAGGTCGCCCAGCTGCACACCCGGTACGTCCGGGTGACCATCGAACTCGACACCTCCCTGCCGCGCGATGTGATGCGGTGGGTGGAGGGACCCGTGTCCGCGATCGTGCGAGCCGGTGCCGCCGTACTGCAGCCGTTGAGAAGCACCCCGTAGGGGAGCGGCGCTGCGCGGGCAGGCCGGCGTCTGTCCCCGGAGGAGGAGGTCCGCGGCGCGTTCGGCGATGCCGCAGTCGGTCGCGTTGATGTCGGCGGACACGGCCGACTCCGCGGCGGTGTCCAGGGACTCGCGCCGACCGGCCTCCAGAACGAGGACGGTCGCCTCGGCGCTCCGTGCCCGTCGTGAGGCGAAAACGCACCCCGCCGTACCCGCCCCCCCACCACGAAGTCGTAGCCGGTCGGTCGTCTCCCCGAGGAAGGCTCGAGGTCATGCTTCCGGCCGGATGTGATCCGCGGCCCGTTCCGCGATCATCATGGTGGGTGCGTTGGTGTTGCCGCTGGTCACCGTCGGCATGACCGACGCGTCCACGACCCGCAGACAGTCCACGCCGTGGACCTGGAGCGCAGGGTTCACGACGGACTCCTCGTCCTCCCCCATCGGGCAGGTGCCCACGGGGTGGTAGCACGTGGCGCTCCACCGGTGAACGTGGTGTTCCCAGTCCGCCTGGTCGAGGTGGTCCAAGTCCGCACTGTGCGGAAGGTAGGGCCTTGTGAGGTGGTCGGCGAAGGGCGGGCACCGGGCGATGCCCACGGCCGCCCGGAGGCCTTTCACCATGAGCCGCAGATCGGCGGGATCGTCGAAATACCGGGGATCGATCAGGGGGTGTTTCCGAGGATCGGCCGACGCCAGACGGATCGACCCGCGCGCGGAGGGATTCAGGACGGTGGCGTTCATGGTGAACACCGAACGCCGAGGTACTTCTTCTCCGCTGAGGATGAGGGCGGTTGGACCGCCGGTGAGCTGGATGTCGGGCCCGGGCCCGCTGCCGGCGACGGAGAGGAAGGCCCCGACCTCACCGTAGTTGGAGGCGAAGGGCCCGTCGCCCGAGGTCCGCCACCGGGCCAGATTGGCGGGGGTGAGCAGGTCCAGGACGACGTCGCCGGCTTCCCGGGTCTCCCACACGAGGGGTACGAGGAGCTGGTCCTGGAGGTTCCGTCCCACTCCGGCCAGTGGCACCCGCGGCTCTATGCCCACCTCGCGCAGCTCGTCGGGCGGACCGATGCCCGACAGCAGCAGGAGTTGAGGGGAGCTGACGGCGCCGGCGCAGAGCAGGACCTCGGCGTCCGCGTACGCCGTCACCTCCTCGCCGTTCACGACGTAGGACACCCCCGTCGCTCTGGAGCCCGCCAGAAGGATCCGCGTGACGAAGGCACGGGTCCGTGTGGCGAGGTTCGGACGGCTGAGTGCGGGGCGCAGATATGCGTCGGCGGCGGACCAGCGGCGTCCGTCGTGGCATGTCACCTGAAAGGGGCCGGCGCCGAGGGGAGACCGCCCGGCGAAGTCGTCGTTGTACTCCAGTCCCCATTGCTGGGCGGAGGCCAGCCAGGCATGGGAGAGCCCGTGCGTGTAGGCGCGGTCCTCGACATGCAGCGGGCCGTCCTTGCCGTGGTAGGGCGGGCCCAGCCGGCGATGCGCTTCGGATTTCACGAAGTAGGGGAGCACGTCGTCGTACCCCCAGCCGACCGCATGGAAGCGGTCGCGCCAGCCGTCGTAGTCGTACCTGTTGCCGCGAATGTAGATCATGACGTTGGTGGAGGACGATCCACCCAACGTCTTCCCGCGCGGCCAGTAGAACGTGCGGCCCGCCTCCGGCTGAGCGACCGTACGGTAGTTCCAGTCCACCTCCGACTTGAACAGCATCCCGAGGGCGGCGGGTATGCGTATCGCCTCGTCGCTGTCCGAGCCGCCGGCCTCGAGCAGGAGCACGCGGGCGGAGCCGTCGTGGCTGAGCCGGTCGGCCAGGACGCATCCCGCGCTGCCGCCACCGACGATGATGTAGTCGAAGCTTTCCGTGCTGCGCATCGGTGCTCCCGGGCGTGTTCCGAGTCCGCGACGACTGCGTCGAGCAGCGTTCCACCGACGCGCCGAAGGTCGGTGACCGGTCGCCTGCGTGGAGGAGAACCACGCTCAGACGTGGATGCGACTCCGGTTCACGACATTCCGCGGCATGTGTCTCTTCCTTGTGTACCAGCTTACTTTTGTTCGACGAATTCAGTCGTGGTGGTCGCCGCACTCGCGACCGGGCCTGGATCCCGAGCCTCGGGGCCCTGCATCCGGTTCACGGAAGCTGTTGACAAGAACGTCGACAGACCTGCCCGCGGCAATGGGGAGGGTGTCGCTCGATTCGTGTGGGCATGTGCAACGGGGTGCAGGGGGCTGCCGGGGATCAGCCCGGCACAAGGGTGCGGTGCTGACCATGCCAACTGCGTGCTCAGGCCGCTGATTTGGTGTGCAAGACTGAGCTGATCGAAAATACTTTCTGATCTACTCGCGCGACGGAGCATGTCATGACGACGGGCACCCCCAACCCTCGGAAGATCGACACCAGTGTGGCGCATCCTGCACGGGTGTACGACTGGCTGCTGGGCGGCAAGGACAACTACCCCGTCGACGAGGCGGTCGGCAAGATGCTGCCGGCCGAGGCGCACGACGCCGCTCGACAGAACCGCGAGTTCATGCGCAGGGCGGCTGCCTGGCTGGCCGGACAGGGCATCGACCAGTTCCTCGACATCGGCACGGGCATTCCCACCGAGCCGAACCTGCATCAGATCGTGCAGGAGATCGTGCCGTCGGCGAAGATCGTCTACACGGACAACGACCCGATCGTGCTGCGGCATGCGGAAGCGCTTCTGGTCAGCCGTCCTGAGGGACTCACCGACTACATCGAGGCCGATGTCCGCCGCCCCGCGGAGATCCTCGAGCACGCCCGGCAGGTGCTCGACTTCGATCGTCCCATCGCGATGTCCCTGATCGCCCTCATGCACTTCATCCCCGACGAGCAGGACGCCCACGGCATCGTCGGCGAGCTGCTCGCCGCTCTGCCGTCGGGCAGCTACCTGGTGCTGTCGCACGCCGCGTCCGACCTCTACCCGGAACTGGCGGAGCAGGTCACCGCCGAGTACGCGAAGGGCGGGATTCGCCTCGGCTTCCGCACCCGCTCCGAAGTGGCCCGCTTCTTCGACGGACTGGATCTGGTCGACCCGGGCCTGGTGACCGCCACGGAGTGGTTCAAGGCCCCGCCGGCGCCCTCCGCCGAGGGCAGCGGTATCTACGCCGGAGTCGCCGGCCTCCGCTGACGCCGCCTTCGCCCCGTGGCCACCGCGGTGGCCACGGGGATGTGTGAGGGTCCCGTCGGGCGCGTTCGGGCCTGCGGATGCCCGGTGTTGCGACGCGATGCCGATCCGGTCCGCCGGACATCAGAAGAGAGTTCGTCCGTGGCGACCGTCTGTCAGCAGGCGGTCGTCACGGCCTCCGGACCTTCGGATGAGCGGAGCGGCGGATCGCGCACCGCCGGAGGCGGGGACGCGGATCGCGTCGGCCGGAGCTGTCGGGCAGGAACCAGCAGCCCGGCGTGCCGCGTTCAGAGGCGGCGCATCACCGGACGGCCGGGGTGGTTGCTCCCGGTCGTGCGGGGGATGCGGTGGGATCAGACGAGAGGCTGCCCACCGTCCACGGACAGGGACACGCCGGTCATGAAGGTGTTCGTCATCGCGAAGAGGACCGCGTGGGCCACATCCTCCGGGGTGCCGATCCGCCCAACGGGGTTGGCGGCGGACAGACGCGCGAACAACTCGGCCTTCTTCTGTTCGCCGAGCGCGTCCCACGCGCCGGTGTCGATCGTGCCGGGCGAGACGGCGTTGACCCGGATCGGGGCCAACTCGACGGCCAGGGAACGCACCACGGTGTTGACCGCGCCGTTCGTCGCCGCGACCGCGAGGAATCCTGGGTCCGGCTCCAGGGCGGCCACGCCGGAGAGCAGGACGAAGGAGCCGCCCGCCCGCATGGTGGGCGCGAAGTGCTTGGCGAGCGTGATCGGTCCGACGACCTTGGTGTGGAACGACCGGAGGATGGCCTCGGGCGTCAGTTCGCCGACGGTGCCCCGGGCCCGGGCGGAGGCGGCCGTGACCACGTGGTCGACAGGGCCGACCTCTGTCGCCAGTGCCGCGATCGAGGCCTCGTCGGTCACGTCGACGGTGGCGACGGTCACCTCGGTCCCGTCGTAACTCTCCTGCAGTGCGGCCTTGTCGCGGCCCGCCGCGATGACACGGGCCCCCTCTCCCAGGGCCACGTCGCTGACCGCGCGGGCGATACCGCTGCCGCGGCCCACCACGAGAACTGTTCGGCCCTGCAGGGATGCTGACATCACTACTCTCCTTGTGATCGATCGGTGCCGAGGCCAGGACGAACAAGCCTCGTGCCGCACGGTTCTGATACGTGAATTTCCGTGCTCATGGCGTGGGTTCGCGAATGACGGCAGGCCGCCCGCGCGGGTGGAGGTGCGGTCTCTCCCGCCGGCGGTGCGTGGTGCGGCCGGCGCCCCGGCGGTTCAGCGGGAGCCGACCTCGTCGATGTCGAGGCCGCGGTCGATGCCGTGCGGGACGACCTTCTGCCCGGGCTCGGGTGCCAGGTGCTTGCCGTCGAGCCGGACCTCGATCTGGTCGGGCTCGAACGACACCATGTCACCGATCCGGCCGACCTGCTGGTAGGCGTCGGGGTACGACCAGGCGGCACGACGCGCGTCGCCGATGTCGTAGTAGTCGCACAGTCCCTTGTAGGGGCAGAAGGTCCGGCCTTCGACGGGGCGCAGCAGGCTCTCGTCGATGTCGGCGCGCGGGACGTACCAGCGCGGGGCGAATCCCGACTCGTAGAGGACGACCGGATGTTCGGAGCGGGCCACCACGGTGTCGCCGAGGCGGACCTCCAGAGAGCGCGAGGTGTCGCGGATGTCGATGCGGTGGTAGGGGTCCGCCGCGTGGCCCAGAATGCGCTCGTCCTCCTCGTAGAAGGCGTCCATCGCGCGCCATGCGAAGGCGACGCGGTCCTGGAACTCCGCTGCGTACTCGGGCGGCGCGGTGAACTCCCAGGCGGCGCGTTCGGCCGTGCGCTCGCCGGCGCGCACCGCGAACCAGGCGGTGTCGCCGAGATCCCTGTGGTGGGTGACCCTGTCGGTCGCGACCAGTGCCTTGTCGTCCACCTCTGCGCGCGGGAAATAGGCCACCGGGTAGCGACCGGGCTCGTGCAGCAGGACGACGTCCTCACTGTCGGCGATCCAGGTGCCGTTGAACCTCACGCGCATGCGGCGGCGCAGTCGCTCGGCGAACGGCAGGCGTTCCGGCAGGGGTTCGGCGGTGAGGAAGTGTCCGATCGCTCCTGCGGACAAGGGGCCTTGCTGCCAGGACAGTCCCATGGCGTGTTCCTTTCGGGCGGGAGCGCGGCCTACGGCGTGCGCTCCGGGGTCGACCTGTCGCTGCGGTCGACGGGCCGGGGGCGAGGACAGTGGGAACCGCTGCTCCGGGGGCCTTCGGAAGCCGGTCCGGATGACTGCCGAGTTCATGGCCATAACCCCTATAGGGTCTCTTTGCTGGTTACAGAGCCAGTCGACCATGCCGCACCTAACCTGTCAAGTGAAGAATGAAGGTTATGGCTGATGGGTGCTGCGCCTGCCAGGCCGGCGTCACCCTCGGCGCCCCGCAAGGCGCAGGGTGCGATGGATGTCGGGGCTAACTGGTAGGGGCTGCTTGTTTGGTTAGGGCCGGTGTGTTCATGTAACCTGTCAAAGCAATCTTTCTGGTTAGGAGGCGGCCGTGGTGGTCGATCGGGAACAGCAGGACGCACTGCTCGAGCTCCTCAACACCACGCCGGTGGTCAACGGGGTGGTCGAGGATCAGCTGGCCGACCCGGAAGCGGCGAAGTCCTGGCAGATGGCACATGGCGGCCGCGGGGGAGCGGCGGAGCGCCGGCGCCTCCTCGACGCGCGCGACGTCCTTCAGGGTGTGGTGCGCGGCAGTCGGCCGGCCGAGTCACTGGCACCGTTCCTCGAGGATGTCGTCTCCCGGCCGCGTCTTTCCCCGGCGGGCGTTTCGTGGGAGCTTGACGCGCCCAGGGAGCACCGGATGGCGGTGGAGGCCGTGCTTGCCTGGAGCGCGCTGCAGGAGACGATGCCCGGCAGGCTGCGGCCGTGTGACAATCCCGAGTGCCGCCGGTTCCTCCTCGACCGCAGCAAGACCAACAATGCCCGGTGGTGCTCCATGGCCGTCTGCGGCAACAGGATGAAGGCCAGGCGTCACTATCAGCGCACCCGCGACGGCGCGGCCGGATGACGGCGGTGGACCGATGGCGGAGACCTGTGGGCCGACCCGGTCGGCAAGCCGTCCTCGGGCAGAGGCCACCGCACCTCCCGGCGATCGCAGCGTGACCGTGCGTGACTGCCGTTGGTCGACGCAAGGCGCAGGGTCCCCATTGCGCCGAACCGAACCGTCGAACCTGGGCGAGCGCTCGGCGGTCGGCTGTGCGTAATGAGGTCCGCCGTGGAATCGGCGGCAAGAGGGCAACAGTGTCGCGCGGCGGTACACGTCCTCGCCACCGTGAAAGCATGCGGATTGTGAATCGCCCGGCGAGGGAAAACGAATGGGCGCGTTTTCGTGCGTCCCTCGGGAAATGTCAGCGATTGCGCCGGTGGATTCGGGATCACGGAATCGCGGCGCCACCGGGTGAAGAACTACTATCGGCCCGAGTGCACAGACCCGCGTGATGAGGGTTGCGCCGGTCGGCCACCCACGCAGGAGGTCCGCGATGGCGACGCTGCTGTCCGTCAACGTAGGGATGCCCAAGGACGTCTCGTGGCAGGGAAGGACCGTCCACACCGGGGCATGGAAGGCCCCCGTGGACGGGCCCCGGATGGTGCGGCGACTGAATGTCGACGGGGACGGCCAGGGCGACCTGGCCGGACACGGCGGCGAGATGCGGGCCGTACTCGTCTATCAGGTGGAGTCCTATCAGTACTGGCGGAAACAACTCGGCCGCGACGACCTGACCTTCGGGATCTTCGGAGAGAACTTCACCGTCGACGGCCTGCCCGACGACGAAGTGTGCATCGGCGACCGATACCGCATCGGCGAAGCGGAATTCGAGGTCTCCCAACCCCGCGTCACCTGCTATCGCGTCGGTATGCGCCTGGGCGAACCCACGATGGCCGCACTCCTGGTCGCCCACCATCGCCCCGGCTTTTATATGCGCGTCATCGCCGAAGGCCGTGTCCAGGCCGGCGACGAGATCAGCCTCACCCGAAAGGGTCCCGAGAGGCTCAGCGTCGCCGACACCGATGCGCTGCTCTA
>Ga0209758_1001829_pt1 | contig 23439 bp, 21 predicted proteins | sample AraplaMF_Col_mMF_FD_184258 | JGI IMG/M metagenome (GOLD analysis project Ga0209758, IMG submission 184258) | Arabidopsis root microbial communities from the University of North Carolina, USA - plate scrape MF_Col_mMF (SPAdes) (version 2) | ecosystem: Host-associated > Plants > Roots > Endosphere...
CGACGAAATCCGTCGCCCGCTCGTCCGTCTCGGTCCGCTTCGGCTTGGGCATGGGGGTCGGGATCGTCCTGCAAAATAGTGCTTGCTGCCGATCCAAGACATGTCATAATTCGCCCATTCGTTCAATAGGCGAACAAACGCCACTCCACAGGAGGATGCTACTGCCATGATGAGCCAGGAGCAGAACGACCTGATCACCCGCACCGGCCCGAAAGATCCGTGCGGCAAGCTGATGCGGAGCTACTGGCAGCCGGCGGCCCTCGTCGATGAACTTGAGGGTGCGCGGCCGATCCGCCCGGTCAAATTGCTCGGCGAGAATTTGGTGCTGTTCCGCGACGAGACGGGGCGTTACGGCCTGATCGATCGCCATTGCGCCCATCGCGGCGCCGACCTCGCCTTTGGGCGACTCGAGCATGGCGGCCTGCGCTGTGCCTTCCATGGCTGGCTGTTCGACGCGTCGGGCCAGTGCATCGAGACGCCGGCCGAGCCGAAGGATTCGAAGCTCTGCCAGAACATCCGCCAGCGCTCCTATCCCGTGGTGGAGAAGAGCGGCATCCTGTGGGCCTATCTCGGCGAAGGCGAACCGCCGGCCTTTCCGGAGATCGACTGCTTCGTGGCGCCCGGCTCCCACACCTTCGCCTTCAAGGGGCACATGGCCTGCAACTGGCTCCAGGCGCTGGAGGTCGGCATCGATCCCGCCCACGCCTCCTATCTGCATCGCTTCTTCGAGGACGAGGACACCTCGACCGCCTACGGCAAGCAGTTCCGCGGCGCCTCCGCCGGAAGCGATCTGCCGATGACCAAGATCCTGCGCGAGTACGACCGGCCGATCATCAATGTCGAGCACACCGAATACGGTCTGCGGCTGATCGCACTGCGCGAGATCGACGAGGAGCGAACGCATGTGCGCGTCACCAACCAGCTCTTTCCGCACGGCTTCGTCATCCCCATGAGCACGGAGATGACGATCACGCAGTGGCATGTGCCTGTCGACGACGAGAACTGCTACTGGTACGCGATCTTCACCAGCTATTCGAACCCGGTCGACAAGCAGAAGATGCGCGACCAGCGGCTCGAACTCTACGAGCTGCCCGACTACATCTCGCGCAAGAACCGCAACAACGATTACGGCTTCGACCCGCACGAGCAGAGAACCGCGACCTATACCGGCATGGGCACCGACATCAACGTCCATGACCAGTGGGCGGTGGAATCGATGGGCGCGATCCAGGACCGCACCAAAGAGCATCTCGGTTCGAGCGACAAGGCGATCGTGCAATATCGCCGCCTGCTCCGGCAGGAGATCGAGAAGGTCGGCGGCGGCGAGAAGCCGATGCTGTTTCTGGACGAGGCCAATGCGCGCAGCATCCAGGGTCCGGCGACGATGGACGGTATCGGCCCAACGCGCGGCTGGGAGACCTATTGGATGGAAGTCGACGTCAAGCGCCGCCGCGGCGCGCCATGGACCGCGCCGGTGCCGAAGGAGATCGAGGGCAAGGTGCACCGGCTGACGGCTGCGGAGTGATTTGAGGCACCGTCGTTCCGGGGCGATGCGCTAGCATCGAACCCGGAAGCTCGAGATTCCGGGTTCTCGCTTCGCGAGCCCCGGAATGACAAGCTAGCAAGGAGCAACCAAAGTGACTTTCGTCGCGCGCCATGCGCTGTGGTCGGATGAGCAGAAGGACGCGGCGGCACGGATGCGCCGTCTTGTCGAGGAGAGGAATCTCGAGGTCATCCGCCTCGCCTTCCCGGACCAGCACGGCATCTTGCGCGGCAAGACCATCATCGCCTCCGAGGCGATGGCCTCGCTGGAAGGCGGCTGCTCCATCACCACCACCATGCTGGCCAAGGACACTTCGCATCGCACGGTGTTTCCGGTGTTCACGTCAGGCGGCGGCTTCGGCATGAAGGAGATGGAGGGCGCGGCCGACGTGCTGATGGTCGCCGATCCCACCACATTTCGCGTGCTGCCTTGGGCGCCGTCGACGGGCTGGGTGCTGTGCGATCTCTATTTCAATGACGGCCGCCCGGTGCCGTTCGCGACGCGCGGGCTTTATCGCAGGGTGCTCGACGAGCTCGGAAGCCGTGGCCATGATTTCGTCGCAGGGCTCGAGGTCGAATTCCACATCTTCAGGCTCGACGATCCCCATATGCGCGCGGAGGACGCCGGACAGCCGGGCACGCCGCCGTCGGTGAGCCTGCTCAGCCACGGTTATCAATACCTCACCGAGCAGCGTTTTGATCAGATGGAGCCGATGCTGGAGATTCTGCGCCGCGACATCGTCGCGCTCGGGCTGCCCTTGCGCTCGGTCGAGGTCGAGTTCGGGCCGAGCCAATGCGAGTTCACCTTCGCGCCGAGGAAGGGCCTGGAGCCCGCCGACAACATGGTGCTGTTTCGCTCTGCCGTGAAGCAGATCGCGCGTCGGCACGGCTATCACGCCACCTTCATGTGCCGGCCAAAGCTGCCGAACCTGTTCGCGAGCGGCTGGCACCTGCATCAATCGGTCATCTCACGCACGAGCGGCGAGAACCAGTTCATGGCGAAGGACGGCGCCGAGCCGCTCAGCGCGTTCGGTCGCGCCTATCTCGCCGGCCTGCTCGATCACGCCCGCGCCGCGACCGTGTTCACCACGCCGACCATCAACGGCTACAAGCGCTACCGCTCCTATTCGCTGGCGCCTGATCGCGCGATTTGGGGCCGCGATAACAGAGGCGTGATGATCCGCGTGCTCGGCGGCACGGGCGATGCCGCGACGCGCCTCGAAAACCGCGTCGGCGAACCGGCCGCCAATCCCTACCTCTACATGGCAGCCCAGATCCTGTCGGGCCTCGACGGCGTCGATCGCAAGCTCGATCCGGGTCCGTCCGCCGACACGCCCTACGAGACCAAGGCGCCGCTGCTGCCAAAGAGCCTGCGCGACGCGGTCTCCGCGCTCAAGGACGATCCGTTCTTCCGCGAAAAGTTCGGCGCGGAATTCGTCGACTATTACACTCACATCAAGAACGCCGAGATCGACCGCTTCCTGGCTGAAGTGACCGACTGGGAGCATCGAGAGTATTTCGAGATGTTTTAGTTGGTCGGGCCGTCTCCTCCGTCATTGCGAGGAGCGGAGCGACGAGGCAATCCAGAATCCCTCCGCAGAGGATTCTGGATTGCTTCGCTGCGCTCGCAATGACCGGGAAAGAGCGCTGGACTCAAATTCCCAAATACTTGTGCTGCAAATCCGGCTCGGCCATCAGCTCGTTCGAGGTGCCGCTCCACACGGTCCTGCCGCGCTCGATGATGGTGTGGCGGTCGCAGATGCGGGCGAGGTGGTCGACGTTCTTGTCGACGACCAGGATCGACTGGCCCCGGCTCTTCAGCAGCGACAGGCAGTGCCAGATCTCCTCGCGGATCAACGGTGCAAGGCCCTCGGTGGCCTCATCCAGAATCAGGAGCTTTGGATTGGTCATCAGTGCGCGACCGATGGCGAGCATCTGCTGCTCGCCGCCGGAGAGCTGGTTGCCCATGTTGGCGGCGCGTTCAGCGAGCCGCGGAAACAGCACGTAGATAGCAGCTAACGTCCAGGGATTGGCGCTGCCGAAGCGATCGGCAGCGGCAGCGACCAGATTTTCTCGGACGGTCAGGTTCGGAAAGATCTGGCGCCCCTCCGGCACGAGCCCGATGCCTAGCTTGGCGATCCGGTAGGACGGGAGCTGGCGCACCTCGGTGCCCGCAAAGCGAATGCTGCCCGCGCGTGCTGGCGTCAGGCCCATGATGGAGCGGATGGTCGTGGTCTTGCCCATGCCGTTGCGCCCCATCAGCGAGACCATCTCGCCTGATTTGATCGACAGGGACAGGCCGAACAGCACCTGGGAAAGGCCGTAGCAGGTCTCGATGCCGTCGACCTCGAGCAGCGTGTCAGCCATGGTGCGTCACCACATGCTGGTCGCCGAGATAGGCGCGCTTGACGTCTTCGTTGGCACGGATCGAGGCGGGATCGCCGGAGGCGATGAGGCGGCCATAGACCAGCACCGAGATTCGGTCGGCGAGCGCGAACACCGCCGGCATGTCGTGCTCGACCAGCACGATCGAGACCTCCTTGCGCAGCTCCTGGAGCAGCTTCACCATGCGCTGGGACTCGGTGACGCCGAGGCCCGCCATGGGCTCGTCAAGCAATAGGAGCTTCGGCTTGCTCGCGAGAGCGACTGCGAGTTCGAGCTCGCGCCGTTCGCCATGGCTGAGCTTGGACGCGACGACGTCGGCGCGGTGGGCAAGGCCGACGCGGTCGAGCGCAGCATGAGCCGCATCGCGCAGGCCCTTCTCCTTCCGCGCGTTGGCGAAGAAGCGGAACGAAGTGCCGGCATGGGCCTGCGCCGCCAGTGCGACATTGTCGGCGGCCGTGAAGTCGAGCAGCAGCGAGGTGATCTGGAACGAACGTGCAAGTCCGAGCGCACAGCGGCGATAGGCCGGCAGATAGGTGATGTCGCGCCCCGCGAGCGTGACGCTGCCGGAATGCGGATCGAGATGTCCGGTGAGCTGACTGATCAGCGTGGTTTTGCCGGCGCCGTTGGGGCCGATAATGGCATGCAGCTCACCCGCCGCGACGTCGAGCGAGACGTGATCCGTGGCGACGATGCCGCCGAACCGGCGCACCAGCTTTTCGACGCGGAGCAGCGGCTCAGCCACGACCGACCCTCCCGAGCAGCCCCATGATGCCGCCGCGGCCGAACAGCACGATCAGCAGCAAAAGCGGGCCCATGATCAGCGCCCAATATTCGGTGATCTGCGACAGGAACTCCTCCAGCAGCAGATAAACCACCGCACCCATGACGGGGCCGAACAGCGTGCCCATGCCGCCGAGGATGACCATCACCATGAGGTCGCCGGAGCGAGTCCAGTACATCACGGCCGGGCTGACGAAATCGGTGTTGTTGGCAAGCAGCGCGCCGGCGAGGCCACACATCGTACCTGATATGACGAAGCAGGCGAGCTGGTAGCGTTTTGCGGGAAAGCCGATCGCCTGCATGCGCTGCTCGTTGGAACGCAGGCCCTGCACGACGAGGCCGAAACGCGAATTGACGATGCGCCAGACCAGGAAGATCACGCCGAACAGGCAGGCAAGGCAGAGATAGTAGAACTGCGTGCGGTTCGACAGGTTGACCAGGCCGGAGAAGTCGCTGCGGTTGTAGACGGTGAGACCGTCATCGCCGCCGTAACGCGCCAGTCCCGAGGCGACGTAATAGGCCATCTGCGCGAAGGCGAGCGTGATCATGATGAAATAGACGCCGCGGGTGCGCAAAGAGAGCGCGCCGATCACCAGCGCATAGACCGCGGAGGCTGCCAGCGCGACCGGAAACTGGATGAAGCCGCTTCCGACGCCTTCCTGCGCCAACATGCCGACGGAGTAACCGCCGATGCCGAGATAGGCGGCGTGGCCAAAGCTCATCATGCCGCCAAAGCCCATGATCAAGTTGAGGCTGGCTGCCGCGAGCGCCAGGATGACGATGCGGGTGAACAGGGTCAGGATGAAGATGTTGCCGGAGAGATACGAATAGAGCGGCAGCAGCACGAGGCCTGCCAACATCAGGGCCGTGACGGCCTTGCTCACGCTCAAACCCTTCATCGACGCAAGCTCTTCATCGGCGACTGGCCGGAAACAGCCCCTCCGGCCGGACCACCAGCACGATCGCCATCAGGAGGTAGATCAGCATGGAGGACAGCGCAGGCGCGGCGGTGGAGGCAGCGGCGCCACTCAGCACCTCCCGCAACAGATTGGGCAGGAAGGCGCGGCCGAGCGTGTCGATCATGCCGACGAAGATCGCGGCGAGGAACGCGCCGCGGATCGAGCCGATACCTCCGATGACGATGATGACGAAGGCGAGGATCAAAATGTTCTCGCCCATGCCGATCTGCACGGTGAGGATCGGCGCCTGCATCAAGCCAGCCAATCCTGCGAGCGCGGCGCCGAGCCCGAACACCAGCGTGTAGAGCAACTTGATGTTGATGCCGAGCGCACCGATCATCTCACGGTTGGAGGCGCCGGCGCGAATCAGCATGCCGATGCGCGTGCGCATCACGCCGAGATAGAGCAAAAGCGCCACCAGCAGCGCCACGACGATGATGGCGAGGCGGTAGGCCGGATAGTGAATGCCGGGCAGGATCGGCACCGGCACGGTCAGCCAGGCCGGCAGCGGCAGCGCCAGGCCGGCCGGGCCCCAGATCAGACGCACGGCCTCGTTGAAGAACAGGATCAGGCCGAAGGTCGCGAGCACGTGGTCGAGATGGTCGCGCCCGTAGAGATGCCGCAGCGCACTCATTTCCAGCACGATGCCGAGCACCAATGTCGCCCCCAGCGCCAGCAGCGCGCCAAGCAGGAAGCTGCCGGTCCACGCCGCGAAAGTCGCGGCGAAATAGGCACCCATCATGTAGAGCGAGCCGTGCGCGAGGTTGACGAGATCCATGATCCCGAACACCAGCGTCAGGCCGGCGGCGAGCAGGAACAGCAGCAGACCGAACTGCAATCCGTTCAAGAACTGTTCGACGACGAGCAGCATCAAAACTCTTTCAGGCGCATGCGGACGCGCGCCGATGTTCGAACACAGTCGCCATCAGTGAAAGAGCTCCCCCTGCCTCTTCAAGGCGGAAAAATGGGTAATGGCAGTATCGTTCCGAGGCAAGAGCGATTCGACACCAAACATGCACTTTGTTGCATGCCGATGCATCTGATCAACGCCCGCCGTGCAAAGCCCGCCCCGGCACGAAGGCTGTCGCGCCGGGTGGGGCAGCCTGCCGCACCCAAACGATCACCCTCTCCCGTTGCCGGGAGCGGGTGATCCACTGTCGAAGTGATGGGGACGTCTAATGCGACGTGACCTGGCGAGGGAGATCGTTCGGCTCGTTGAGCTCGCTGTTGGCGGTGGAGGCCTCCAGCGCGGCCATTCGGAATATGTAGGCAAGCGTCCCCAGCCCGGCGTCCTCCGCCATCTGCGCCAGTTCGAGCGCCATGTCGGACATGTAGCCGAGATTCTCGTCCTTGGTCTGCGCCATGATCTGGCTGTCTCGCATCATGTTCGACATCTCAGGCGCTCTTTCGTTGTGCGGCGGTGCCGCCGCAGAGGTTGGCACGGGCAATGCAATCGAGGCGCGGTCCATCCTGATGGACGACGTTCTTCATACCGATGCGATCGTGCAGGGCATTGAGCGTCGCCTGGTGAATGTCGATGGTCGCCGCCATGGTCCAGGCATTCTCCACCAGCCCAGGCAGGCCAAGCGGCGTTACGACGAATCCGGCCTCGTGAAAGCGCGGCAACCACCACGTCTCCATGATCGCGCTGACCTGCGCGATACCCTGATGGAGACAGAACTCCTGCACCGCAGCCATCAATTGCAGATTGAGGGCACCGTCGCGGCGCTCGCGTACGACGAAATAGCGCGACCACTCCCAGACCAGCGGATTCGAAGGACAGCCGCGCACGGCCGCGAGATGCGGGAACACCTCGCTCATCATCGAAGGCTTGGTCGTCGGATAAAGCCGGTGCCCGCCGATAACGCGGCGCCCTTCCAGCGCGAGCAGATAAACGGTGTCCTCGTTGTCATAGGAATCGATCTCGCGGAGATCCGGCTTGCGGAGCGTCTCCCAGTGCCGTTCCTCGACGAATATATCGTGGCGCAAGCGGAAATGTTGCTCGATGACATCTTCGTAGAGGTGGCGGTTCAGCGCTGAAATTGCGTGAATCATGAAATCCCCCATTCAGCCTCAATGGAGGTAGCCTCCGCGAAAAGGCGCGGATTCGGTATTGGGAAATTTCCCAGTACGCCGCCTACGGATTGATGATCTTGTGACGAATCGCGAGCGCAACCGCATGCGTACGGTTGACGGCACCCAACTTGCGCGCAGCAGTTGCAAGATGCTCTTCGGCGGTGCGCTGCGTGATGTGCAGGATTTCGCCGATTTCCCAGGCCGACTTGCCCTGCGATGCCCACGCGATCACTTCGCGCTCGCGCGGGGTCAGGCGCGCCGACGGATGCGGGGACGGCGCGAGCAGACGGCGAATGTGGTCGAAGCCGTACATCGCCATCAGATGCAGCGCCGGCTTGCTGCGGGCATTGAGATCGAGATGGACGCCACCGAGCGACACCGCGGCCTCATAGCCGGTGAGCCCATGGATCGGCACGATGAAGCCGCGCGACATCCGAAAATCGGTGGCGCGGTTCATCACCTCGGCCGCGTCCGGCTCGCGTTCGGCATCATACGGCGCTTCCGACCATTCAAACGGGTTGACCGACAGCCGGCATAGCCGCACCACTGGATCGGCGCGGTCGTAGTTGTTTTTGGTATAAAGGCTGAACCACCCCGCAGGCCAGCGCTTGGCGAGCACCATCTGCGCGAAGCGTTGATCAGGATTCGGCAGACCGGTCACGATGATGGTTTCAAAACCGAAGCGACCGAATGCTGTTTCGAGCGCATCCATAGCCTCCGGAACCCTGTCAAAGGCTCCGAGCCCTTCGATGAAGTCCAGCGCTTCGCGCCCATAATCAACAGCGGACATCGATGCGTTCCCTGCCCCCTCACAGCTCCGTATAGCACGTCTTGGGCGACTGCCTCAATTCAGTGCGTCCGTAATCTACCGGTGTGGCACTTGCACCGAAGATTTAATCTACTTGTGGAGGAAGTGACGTATAGTTACACCTGACGTCTAGAGCGGGAGCGCCACGATGGAAGACGAGAACATCGCCCTCAACAGCGTGCTCGGCCTGGAATTGAACCGTGTTTTTTTCGCCGTCCGCGATACGGCAAACAAGCAGAAGATCATCGAATTCGCGCGTGACGTGCTGCAAAGCGAGCGCCGCAAGCTCGTCGACAGCGCGTCGCCGGAAAGCCCTGCGAGCTAGCACGCAGCTTGCAGTAGACGACGCCGATGCAACCGATCGCGCGACGATGCCCTTCGATGTGAGCACTGGCTTTTCTCGAAACAGTGTGACTGCGAAGTTACCCGTCCTTCTTCCCGCCATTAAAGCCTCAATTGCCGCTGGATGACATGACCGCTGTCGTGAGATGATCGCCGCTACGATCGTCTTTCGGATGCCAAGATCATGATGACGCTACGCCAGGTTGAAGTGATCCGTGCCGTGATGGTGACGGGCACCATTGGCGGTGCAGCAAAGCTGCTCAACGTCTCGGCACCCGGGATCAGCCGGCTGGTCAAATACACCGAGCGCTCGCTTGGCATCCGCTTCTTCCAGCGCCAGAACGGCCGCTACTTCCCGACGCCGGAAGCCGAGAGCATTTTCGAGCAGATCAACGGCGTCTACAAGAAAGTCGACGATCTCTCCGAGATCATCTCCAAGATCGGTCGCGGCGGCTTGTCCGAGCTGCGCATCGGCTCGGTGCCGAGCATCTCGCAGGTGATGGTGCCGCGCGCCATCGAGCGGGTGCGCCGCCGCTATCCCGATCTCGGCATCGACATCAACATCCTCAAGCTCGAGGAAGCCATCGACTATCTCATGCTCGGCCGCGGCGAGTGCGTGGCGATGAGCTACCGGCTGGAGCATTCCGGGCTCGACTTCATGCCGCTCGCCTCGGGCGAGCTCTACTGCGTTGTACCGCCGGGCCACGAGCTCGCCGGCCGCAAGCAGGTCTCGGCCGCCGAGATCACGCAGTACCCGCTGATCGGCATTGATCCCAACGATCCCTACGGCCGGATCATGGCCGAGATCTTTGCGCGCAACCGGCTCGCCTACAACATCACCATCCGCGCGCGCTTCGGCACCACGGTCTGCGCGCTGGTGAAGGCGGGGCTCGGCATCGCCATCATCGACCAGTTCACGGTGGCCCATGGCGGCTACCCCGGGGTCGAACTCCTGAAGATTGCCGAGCCGACGCGGTTCGACACCTACATCGCAGTCAAGCGCGGCGCGCCGCTGTCGCTGCATGTCGAGTGTTTCATCGAGTCCCTACGCGCCGAGATGCGCGCGCTCGAGCCGTCCCGCAGCAATGGCAAGGTTGCGGTGGGGCGCGGACGAAAGAAATAACATGGTGTTGGGTTTGCGGGACAAAAGGGTAATTGTGTTAGCCGGGGGAATGACTATCGTCGCTCTCGGAATGACGCGGATTTCTCCATTAATGCTGGGACCGAATGCGCCCAACGAGACGATAGCGAACCATGACGAAGCGCGGATACGCCGCTAGCAAAAAGCTCCTCACCGGCCTGATCGGCGCGCCGATCGCGCATTCCGCCTCCCCCGCCATGCATGAGCGCGCCGCTGAAGCCCTAGGCCTGCGCGGCCATTATCAGCTCATCGAGGTCGCGGGCGCCGATGCGGCCGGGCTCCGCATGATGCTGGAGGGCGTGCGGCGCCTCGGCTTCGCCGGCGTCAACGTCACCTTTCCGTACAAGGAAGCGGTGGTCCCGCTGCTCGACGAGCTGGCACCGGGTGCGGCCGCAATGGGCGCGGTCAACACGATCGTCGTCAGGGATAACAGGCTGATCGGCCACAACACCGACACCACGGGCTTTGCACGTGCCGTCGCTCCGCTGCTGTCGCCCACGGGGAACGCGGTCGCCGTGATCGGCACAGGCGGCGTCGGCAAGGCGATCGCTTTTGCGCTGGCGAGCCTGAAGGTTGCCGACCTGCGCATCTTCGACACCGAGCCGGCCCGCGCCGAGAAACTCGCCGCGCTGCTGGCCAGGCATGGCGGCGCGCGGGTTGCCGGAAACGTCAAGGACGCGCTCGACGGAGCAACCGGCCTCGTCAACGGCACGCCGGTCGGCATGCTGCCGAATCGCGACACCCCGGTGCCGGCCTCGCTGCTGCGCGAAAATCTGTGGGTCGCCGACGCCGTCTATTCGCCGCTGATCACGCCGCTGCTGACCGCGGCCCGAGCCAAGGGCGCGCGGATCATGACCGGGCGAGAGCTCGCGATCTACCAGGCGGCTGACGCGTTCGAGCTGTTCGCCGGCCTTGCCCCGTCGACCCAAGTCATGGGAGAGGCTTTCGACGAGGTGATGGCGGCAAGAAGCTCTGCCTATTACGCAGCGTAACCGAAGCGGCCGGATACAAGGCCGTCACCAGAACCGAACGTCCAAAGGGAGGAATGGGATGAGATCCACACTTTTGGCAGGCGCGCTGCCTCGACGCTGTCGGGCGGCGAGCAGAAGCAACTCGAGATCGCCCGCTCGCTGCTGCTCGAGCCAAAACTCGTGCTGATCGACGAACCCTCGATCGGCCTGTCGCCGCTGATGGTGCAGCAGACCTTGGAGATTCTGAAGAACCTGCGTGACCGCGGTGTTACCATCCTGATGATCGAGCAGAACGCGCGATCGGCGCTGGAGATCTCGGACATCGGCATCGTGCTCGAGCTCGGCCGGACCCGCATGGTCGACAAGGCGGAGCGCATTTTGAACGACCCGCGGATCGGGCAGTTGTTCCTTGGAGGGGCAATGGAGGACAACGCAGCATGAACAAACGCTCGATCGCAACCGTCTCCCTCTCGGGGGCGCTGGACGAAAAGCTCCGTGCCATCGCGGCCGCCGGATTCGAGGCGGTCGAGATCTTCGAGAACGACCTGCTGTCGTTCGGCGCGGGCCCGCGCGACATCGCAAAGCTCTGCAAGGACCTCAATCTCGAGATCTGCGCATTTCAGCCGTTCCGCGATTTCGAGGGCATGCCCGAGCCGCAACGCTCGCGCAATTTCGCCCGCGCGATGCGCAAGTTCGATCTGATGCAGGAGCTCGGCACCGATCTGCTGCTGATCTGCTCCAACGTGTCGCCCGCCTCACTCGGCGGCATCGACCGAGCCGCCGATGATTTTCGTGAGCTCGGTGATCTCGCCGCCAAGCGCGGCTTGCGCGTCGGCTACGAGGCGCTGGCCTGGGGCCGGCACGTCAACGACTATCGCGATGCCTGGGAGATCGTGCGGCGCGCCGATCATCCGGCGATCGGCGTCATCCTCGACAGCTTTCATGCCCTGGCGCCGGGCTTCCCGACCCGCGCCATGGCCTCGATTCCCGGCGACAAGATCTTTCTGGTGCAGCTTGCCGATGCGCCGAAGCTGGAGCTCGACATCTTGTCGTGGAGCCGCCACTTCCGCTCGTTCCCCGGCCAGGGCGACCTGCCGGTCGGCGAATTCATGCAGGCGATCGCCGCGACCGGCTATTCCGGCCCGTGGTCGCTCGAGATATTCAACGACCAATTCCGCGCCGGCTCGGCCGCACAGACCGCGCTCGATGGACTGCGCTCGCTGATCCTGCTGCAAGACCAGCTTGCTCCGGACTGGCCGAAGCTCGTCGGCGAGGCGCTGGCGCCGAAGGCCAAGAGCCGTGGCACCGGCTTCATCGAGTTCGCCGTCAACGAGACCAAGGCCGGCGAGCTCGCGCATCTGTTTTCACAGCTCGGCTTCCGCAAGACCGGTAAGCATCGGAGCAAGGCGGTGGAGCGCTGGTCGCAGGGCAAGGTCGAGCTGGTGATCAATTCCGAGACCGACGGCTTTGCGCATTCGCACTATGTCACGCATGGCCCCGGCGTCTGCGCCATCGCGCTCGACGTCGACAATGCCGGCCTTGCCATGCAGCGAGCCGAGACGCTGAAGGCGCGCACGTTCTACCAGCCGGTCGGGCCAGGTGAACTGGAGATCCCGGCAATCCACGGCGTCGGCGGCAGTCTGCTCTATTTCCTCGACCAGGCCGGCAAGAACTGGGACACGGATTTTGAGCCGGTTGCAAGCAATGCAGACGAGGACGCGCTGCTCGCGGTCGACCACATCGCGCAGTCGATGCCATACGACGACATGCTGTCCTGGCTGTTGTTCTACACCGGCATCCTCGATCTCAAGCGCCTGCCGCAGATGGAGATCGCCGATCCCCGTGGCCTCGTGCAGAGCCAAGCCCTCATCAACCACGACCAGAGCCTGCGCTTCGTGCTCAACGGCTCCTCCGCCAATCGCACGCTGCCGGCCCGTTTCATCTCGGAGTTTTTCGGCTCCGGCGTGCAGCACGTCGCGTTCGCGTGCCAGGATATCTTCGCCACGGTCGCCGCGATGCGGGCCCGCGGCGCAGGCTTCCTCGATATTCCCGGCAATTATTACGACGACATCGAAGCCAAATACGACCTCGCGCCAGATGTCATGGCGCAGCTCCGCGCCAACCACATCCTCTACGACCGCGAGGGCGACAGCGAATTCTTCCAGGTCTACACTCATATTTTCGACGAGCGCTTCTTCTTCGAGATCGTCGAGCGCAGGAGCTATCAGGGGTTTGGCGCCGCCAATGCCGGCATCAGGCTCGCAGCGCAGGCCCGCGAGGTGCGCCCTGCGAGCATGCCACGAGTGTAGGCTCTTTTTCCCTCTCCCCTTGTGGGAGAGGGTGGCTCGCCGCAATAGCGGCGAGACGGGTGAGGGGTCTCTATCCGCGAGTCTCCCCCCGACATCTAATCCGCGGAGACATACCCCTCATCCGGCGCTTCGCGCCACCTTCTCCCACAAGGGGAGAAGGGGCTACGTCGCTCGTGGCGACGATCAGCTCACTTCATCGGGCACTTGTCGTGGAAGCGGTCCTGATCGTCAGTGACGATGGTCGCGACGGTCTTCAGGGAAAGCTCGCCGCCGGCGCCCTTCACCACGTCCTGCAGATAGAAGTTCTGGATCGGGATGTGGTTGTTGCCGTACTTGAACGCGCCGCGCAGCGACTTGAAGTTGGCCTTCTCCATCTCGGCCTTCATCGCATCCTTCTTCGACGTGTCGCCGCCCACGGCTACCACCGCGCTGTTGATGAGCTGCGCGGCGTCATAGGCCTGCGCGCCGTAATAGCTCGGCCGGGCGTTCGGATATTTCTTGCGGTAATCGGCGACGAACTTCTTGTTCTGCTCGTTCGGAAGGTCGTTCACCCACTCCTGCGCGCCAGGGATCCCGAACGCATTCTCCTTCTGCAACGGCAACGTCGTCTCGTCGACTGTGAAGACGGTGTAGAGCGGCATGGTGCTCTTCATGCCGGCCTGGACATACTGATTGAGGAACTGCGCGCCGGCCGCACCGGGATAGAACACGAAAATCGATTCGGCGCCGGAGGCGCGGGCTTTCGCCAGCTCGGCCGAGAAGTCGAGCTGGCTCGGCCAGACCGTGTACTCCTCGCCCTTGATCTCGCCCTTGAAGGTGCTCTTCAGGCCCGCAAGCATGTCCTTGCCGGCGGCGTAGTTCGGACCGATCAGGAACACGCTCTTGACGCCGTTCGCGTTCATGTAGAGGCCCATGGCGGCCGGCGTCTGATCGTTCTGCCACGAGGTCGAGAAAACGTATTTCGAACACAGCTCGCCCGCGAGCTGCGACGGACCGGCATTGGCCGAGATCAGGAAGGTCTGGGAGTCCACCGCGGTCTTGAGCGAGGCGAGCAGCACGTTCGACCAGATGTAGCCGACGAGGAAATCGACCTTGTCGGACTGCACCAGCTTCTCGGTCTTCTGCTTACCGACGTCAGGCTTCTGGCCGTCGTCCTCGTAGATCACCTCGACCGGCTTGCCGCCCATCTTGCGCCCGAGATGATCGAGCGCGAGCTCGAACGAGTTGCGCATGTCGTTGCCGATCACGGCGGTCGGGCCACTGAAGGTCGAGACGAAACCGATCTTGATGGTGTCGCCGGCGAATGCCTGATTCGCCAGCACCAGCGCCGCTGCGCCCGCCAGCCAGAATGCCGTCCTCATAACAACTCCCCTCCCTATTATTGATCCCGGTAACGGGGTGATCGCCGTCCCCGGTCTGTCTCTATTGAACGCAAAATCTGTCGCGCCGCCAATGGCTCAGCACCCGCCTCTGCACCATATTTCGCCCCGAATGGGGATGGCAAGAATTATAATTCTACTTACTTCATTCCAGCGTGCGGCCTTTTTCGCGGCGAATATCGATACGCCAAGCCTATTCCATCATTGATGACGGCTATTGGACCACGGCGCCGAATCCGCACTTAAATAAGTCAGTGAAGCAGCGAGATTCGAGGGTGCATCATGGCCGCAAATCCCCATCGCGTCGTCATCGTCGGGGCCGGCTTCGGCGGGCTGGAGACGACCTACCGGCTCGCGGGGGCGCCGGTCGAGATCACGCTGATCGACCGCCGCAACCACCATCTGTTTCAGCCGCTGCTCTATCAGGTCGCGACCGCCTCACTCGCCACCAGCGAGATCGCCTGGCCGATCCGCCATCTCATGCGCGATCGACGCGAAGTGACGACGCTGTTTGCGGCCGTCAGTGGCGTCGACGCGGACAGGCGCCGCGTCCTGATCGACGACGGCAGCGAGGTGCCCTACGACACGCTGGTGCTCGCCACCGGCGCGCGGCATGCCTATTTCGGCCATGACGAGTGGGAGACGTGGGCGCCGGGCCTGAAGACGCTGGAGGACGCGACCACGCTGCGTCGTCACATCCTGGTGGCATTCGAGCGCGCCGAGCGCGAGACCGATCCGGCGCGGCGCGCCGCGCGACTCACCTTCGTCATTGTCGGCGCCGGCCCCACAGGCGTGGAGCTCGCCGGCACGATCGCCGAGATGGCGCATCACACGCTGCCGGCCGACTTCCGCAACATCGATACGAACAAGGCGCGCGTGGTCCTGATCGAGGCTGGCCCGCGCGTGCTGGCGGGCTTCCCTGACGATCTCTCGGCATATGCACAGGCCTCGCTCGAAAAGATCGGTGTCGAGGTCGTGCTCGGGCAGGCTGTCACAGAGATCAACCGCGAAGGCGTCGTGTTCGGCGGCAAGCTGCTCGAGGCAAAGACGCGAATCTGGGCTGCCGGTGTGCGTGCCTCACCGGCCGCCGAATGGCTGGGCGCGCCGAGCGATCGCGCCGGACGCGTGCAGGTGAACGACGACCTCACCATTCCCGGCCATCCCGAGATCTTTGCGATCGGCGACACCGTGAGCATCAACGCCTGGGAGGGCAAGCCGGTGCCCGGCATCGCCCCGGCGGCGAAGCAGCAGGGCAGGCATGTCGCCGAGACCATCAAGGCTCGGCTGCGCGGTGAGAGCAAGGGTCCATTCCGTTACAAGCACGCCGGCAGCCTCGCTCAGATCGGCAAGCGGCTTGCCGTGATCGATTTCGGCAAGGTCAAGCTGCGCGGAACGATCGCATGGTGGATCTGGGGCATCGCCCACATCTACTTCCTGATCGGCCTCCGCCACCGTCTCAGTGTCGCACTGAGCTGGCTGTGGATCTATGCGAGAGACCAGCGGGCCGCGCGATTGATCACGCAGGGCAGCAGCAAGGTGGTGGGGTGACATTCGCCCTCGCGTCCCGGGCGCGGAGCGGCATTGATGTCGCGACGCCGCGTCAGGGGCACGAGATTGCGGATGCCGCGACGAGCTACGGCGTCTTGCAGACGAAATTCGCGGCGTCCTCGCTGTCGCCCTGTCCGGAATACGCGGCGTAGCTCGGATACGGGCACAGCGGCCGCGTGCGGCCCGGGCTCCAGGACGCGGGGACTTCCTTGTTCGCGGGACTGGCGGACGCGATGATGCGCTCGGGTGCCTTGCCCTTCTCCACCCAGTCGGTCAGTGCGGTCAGTGCATCGAACTTGTCGAGGGTGACGCCGCCACCGCAATGCGTTTCGCCGGGAATCGTGAACAGGCGCGCGACGCTGTCGGCGTGTCCCTGCAGGTTCTTGTTCAGCCGATCGTACCAGCGGATGGTGTCGTTCACCGAGAACACCGGATCGGCCTGGCCATGATAGATCAGCATCTTGCCGCCGGACTTCTGGAGCGATGCAAGCTTGGGGTCGTCGATGTCGGGCGGCGTCATGAAGTCCATGGCCGATTCCGTGAAGGTCGCGTCCTTGGCGAAAATCTTCGGCGCGTCCTTATCGAAGTCATAGGCCTTCAATGCCTCGACGAGCTTCTCGTTCTTGCCTTCGACCACGACCGGCGGTGTCGAGAAGATGTAGTTCAGCGACGCTGCGCCCATGGTGGCGATGATCGGATAATTATTCCAGGGCGCGACAGGGCTCTCGACCTTCCAGGTGCGCCAATTGCCCGTGCCGATGCCGCCATCGAGCGGCCAGTCGGAATAGAGCGCCTCACCTTTCGAATTCTTCGGTCCGGCGAGGCTCATCTTCAGGGCATCGACCTTGGCTTCGGACAAACAGGCACTGTTCTGCCCGGGCGCACAGACCAGGCTCTTGAGATCGAATGCCTTCTGACAAGCGGCGAGATTGGCCGTCAGTCCATCCTTGAGGCCATCGAGCCCATCGCAGGCCTCCGTAATGCGTGAGGAAACGAGCTGAGCGTCCTCCCTGGTGATGGACTTGCGCAGATCGGGATCGACTTTGAGGAAGGCCTGCACGTCCCAGGCGTGCTGGATCGCAGCGCGCGGCAGGTCGAAGCCTGGATTGCCGACGAGGAAGCCGTCGTAATTTTCCGGCATCCGCGACGCTGCGACCATGGCGTGACGCCCGCCATTCGAGCATCCCGCCATATAAGAGCGGTCCGGCTTGCGCCCGTAATGCAGGGCAATGATTTGCTTTGCGACCGGCGACAGCGTCATGTCGGCGGCATAACCGTAGTCGCGCCGCGCCTGCGGATCGAGGCCGAACGCCGCGCCCGCAGTCAGGCCCAGCGACTTGTTCGCAGGGTCCGAGCCGGAATGGCCACTGTCAGACGACAGCACGGCAAAGCCTCGCGCCAGTGGCACGGTGCCGCCGGATGCCAGGCCGTCGGGCAGGGTGCCAAGAGCGGGCACGACCACGCCGTCATTGCCGCCATTCACCTGATGCAGGAAGCGGCCGTTCCACTCGGCCGGCAATCGCAGTTCGAACCCAATGGCATAGGATTTCCCGTCGACGCCGGTGCGCTGGTTGGCAAGGCCCGTCACGATGCAATGCCTGGGGAGACCGTTGGCCGCGTCCTGCGTTTTGGACCCGGTGATCTCGACGCCGGACATGCCAAGGGACGCAGTGGTGACCGGCGAGCAGGCCTCGCCGTCGGCGCGAGCCAGCGCGGTAGACCCCAGAAGCGCGGCCAGCGCGGCGGTTGATATCAAGCCAGCCTTCATGACGAACCTCCCTATTTAGTTATATACTATAATTATTACCTCCATTCCATACTTTGGCAAGTGCTGCGACCGGCGTGCCGGACGCGCCCGCTTTTGCCGCTTTATGCGCGGACCTGCGCCGGGACAGAAGACCTTCTACTTGACCAGCTCGCACCCGCCCTCCGCCAGCGGGCGGAACGCCTGATCCGCGGGAATCGTCGAGACCAGCTTGTAATAGTCGTACGGATATTTCGATTCCTCCGGCTTCTTCACCTCGAACAGATACATTGGGTGCACGACGCGGCCGTCCTGACGGATCGCGGTGTCGCCGAACAGCTTGTCCTTGCCTTTGAATTTCTTCATTTCCGGCACGACATCCCTCGCATTGTCACTTCCGGTGGCAGCGACCGCGTTGAGAAAAGCGAGCGTGGACGCATAGACGCCGGCCTGGTTGCCGCTCGGCATCTTGCCGTTCATGCCGGGACGCCCGGCGAAGCGTTTCGCGAAGGCACGGGTGTCGTCGTTCATGTCCCAGTAGAAGGCCTCCATCAGCTGGAGGCCCTGCGCGACCTTGATGCCCATGCCGTGGATGTCGTTGATGAAGAGCAGGAACGCAACCAGCTTCTGGCCACCCTGCTGAACGCCGAACTCGGCCGCCTGCTTCACGGCATTGATGGTGTCGCCGCCAGCATTGGCAAGGCCGATCACCTCCGCTTTGGAATTCTGCGCCTGCAACAGGAAGGAGGCGAAGTCCGCCGTGCCGAGCGGATGCCGCGACGAGCCGAGCACCTTGCCGCCGTGACTCTCGATATATTTCTGCGCCTCCGTCTCGATGCCTTTGCCGAGCGCGTAGTCGACTGTGAGGAAATACCAGTCCTTGCCGCCGCGCGACATCATCGCGGCTGCGGTGGTGTTGCCGGTCGCCCAGGTGTCGTTGACCCACTGAATTGTATTGGGCGAGCAGGCCTTGCCGGTGAGATCGGCGCTTGCGGTCGAGGATGCCAGGAAGGTCATGCGGCTACCGCGCAGCAGCGTGTTGATGGAAAGGCCGACCGCCGAGTTCGGCACGTCGACGATGGCATCGACGCCTTCGACGTCGAGCCATTTACGCGCGATGGCATTGCCGACATCGGCCTTGTTCTGATGGTCGGCATAGACGATCTCGACCTTGATGCCCTTAGCCGCGCCGTTGAAATCCTCCGCCGCCATGCGCGCGGCCTCCACCGAGCCCATGCCATTGGTGTCCTGAAAGATTCCGGAGATGTCGTTGAGCACACCGACACGCACAACATTGTCGGATATCTCGGCGTTCGCCACGCCGCTCACTAGGCTCGCCGCGAGCGCGAGCGTCCACCGCAGAACTTTCATCAGTACCTCCCCTGTTTGATTTGCCCGCCGGTCGTTGCCGCCGCGGCTGGAATGTCAGACCTGCCGCTTCGGCAGCCTCAGCACGAGCCCATCGAGCTCGGGCGTGATCTTGATCTGGCAGGACAGCCGACTGTTCGGCAGCCGCTCGGCCGCGGCGCCCTCGAGCAGCGCGTCCTCGTCCTCCGCCATTGCGGGCAGACGCGCGACCCAGGCATCGTCGACATACACGTGACAGGTCGCGCACATGGCGTTGCCGCCGCATTCGGCCAGGATGCCATCGAGGCCGTGGCGGGTGGCCGCCTGCATGGCGCTTTCCCCGTCTGAGACCTCGACGCGCTCGGAATTGCTGTCGGGATGGACGAAGCTGATCGTAGGCATCAGGGCTCCTTGTCAGGCCGGGATGATGGTGACAGGCAGGCTATCGAGCCCGCGCAGCGTGTTGTTGAAGCGGCGCTTCGGCTCGCCCGCGATCTCGATGGACGCGACGCGTCGCGCCAGGGCGGTCAGCATCACCTCGCCTTCGAGGCGCGCCACGAGCTGGCCGACGCACATGTGGATGCCCGAGCCGAAGCCGACATGGCCGGACGTGCGGCGGGTGATGTCGTAGCTGTCGGGCCTCTCCCAGCGGCGCGGATCGCGGTTGGCCGCGGCAAGGAACATCAGCACCTTCTCGCCCTCGCCGATGCGCGCGCCCGACAGCTCGACCTCGCGCGTCGTGGTGCGGAAGAAGGTCTGCACCGGGCTTTCGAACCGGACAGCCTCCTCGAACGCGTTGCGCGCCAGCGTGATATCGGCGCGCAGGCGCTGCCATTGCTCCGGGAAGCGCGCGAGGCAATAGAGCGCGGCGCCGATGCCGTTGACCGTCGTGTCGAGGCCGGCCGACAGCAGCGAGCGCACCAGCAGCGGCGCCTCGGTCGCGGTGATCGCGCCTTCGTCGACCTGAGCATGGATGCAAGCACCGAAGCCGCCCGGCGCGAGGTTCTCGCGCTGACACTGCTTGGCGACATAGGCCTGATGCGGCGCCGAGCGCGCGATCGCCTCCTGGCGCAGCTCATTGGGCGGGCCGAAGGCGTTGAATACAACGCTCGCATAGGGGATGAGATGCTCGCGTCCCTCGGGTTTCAGGCCGAGCGCATCGGGAAAGATCGAGAGCGGATAGGCCTCGGCGAGGTCGGCAACCGCATCGAAGCTGCGCTGCTCCAAGAGGACGTCGACGCGTTCCTCCGCCGCCGCCGCAAAGCGGTCACGCACCTGCTTCATCACGGTCGGCGACAGCACTTTCGACAGCACGGCGCGGGTGCGGGTGTGCGCGGGCGGATCGGCCTCGAGAATCAGGCTTGGCGGCCGCCAGGGAGTCTCCTTCTTGAAATCGGACAGCCCGACGCCGCGGCTGGAGCAGAAGGTCGCGGGATCGTTCAGCACGGCATGCACTTCCGCATAGCGTGCGACGCCATAGACATTCCATTGGTCGAGATAGACCACCGGCCCCGCCTCGCGCAGTCGCTCGTGCGTGGGATACGGGTCAGCGAAAAAGCCCATGGCGAACGGATCGACATCGAGATGCGGGACGCCTGATGCGACCGAGCCGGATGCGCTCATTGGACATCTCCTTCATTTTGATCTTGTGAAAGGACGGCGCTTGCCCTTAGGTCTGCGGACACTCCGCGAGTCACAAGGCCGATATGCCACCGTCTTCGACCAAAGCCCGCCAGAAGCCCGCACCTGCCGAGAGCGGGCCGACGCTTGACCTCGACCGTTACGTTCCGGCCTTCATCACCTTCATCGCCAACAAGCTCTCGAACAGCGCGACCGCATTTTATCAGCGGGAGTTCGGCGTCAACGTCACGGAATGGCGGATCATGTCGCTGCTGGCGATCGAGCCCGGCATTCCCGCCTCGCGCATCTGCCAAGTCATCGGTTTCGACAAGGGCCCGGTGAGCCGAACGCTGGCAGGCTTGGAAAACCGCGGGCTGGTCTCGATCCGCACCGACCCCAATGATGGCCGCACCCATTCGATCGCGCTGACGGCGAAGGGGCGCGCTACCCATGACAAGGTCATCGTGGCGGCGTTCGAGCGCGAGCGACGCCTGCTGTCCTGTCTCAGCAAGGACGAGCGCGAGGTGCTGATCGACCTGCTCCGCCGCCTGCACGAGAATCTCGACGCGGTGACCGGCGGCACGGACGCGTGACAGCTCGCGCACCGAGCGCGATCCGGCATCATCTCCTGACATGCACCTTCGTTTGCCGACGGGATCTTTCCTGCCGCGCATTGTTTCCTCCGAGACCAGACGCGGCGGTTCGTCCGCCGTCATTGCTGGTTCGGAACGGTTCGCACAAATTAGTTGCCGGGGCAACAAAATAATCATGCAGGATATTTGCGACAGGTTGGCTGGCGTAATCGAGCACCAGACCTCGTGTCCCGGCCAACGCGCGGCAACGACGCGCCGCAGAGCCGCGGCCCAGTAAGCCGTGCGTGCTAGGAGAGATGGGCCACGGCTCTGCAGCGCAACACTCGCGTGCTGCGCCGCATCCGGGGCATGCCTGCTGCTCAAGATGGTGAGCTAGATGCCGATCCACTCCACCGACGAATCATCGTTCAGCCGCTCCACCGCACCGGCGCGGCGCGTCAGCACGGCGCGCTGGTTGACGTAGCCCTTGTCGGTGATCTCGCCGCCATCGACCGACGGCGGTTCGACGAGCAGCAGCGCACGCGTGGCGTGGCCGGAGGAGTTGCCGCTCTGCTGCTTCAGCCTTGCCAGACCTTGCGCTATGGCGGTCCGGATCTTGTCGTGCCCCAGCACATCATTCACGCTTGCTGTTTCGGACAGACCGGTGTGGGCGCTGCACGCGGCGATGTTCGGAAATACCAGGAACCGCACCTCATCGCCGCCATGGCCGGTCACGACGATGTCCTGCGCGAACGGCGCAAGCGCTGCGATGCCAGCGACACGCAGCGTCCCAACGCTGACCCACGTGCCGGAGTTGAGCTTGAAATCCTCGGCCACGCGGCCGTCAAAGAACAGGCCGCGCTCGGGCCGCTCGATATCGGCGAACTTCACGGCGTCGCCGATCAGATAGAATCCCTCCTCGTCAAACGCCTGCTTGGTCAGCTCGGGCGCCTTCCAATAGCCCGGCGTGACATTGGGACCGCGCACGCGCACCTCCAGCTTGTCACCGGAGGTAACGAGCTTCAGCTCGGTGCCGGGAATCGGCACACCGATATTGCCGGAGCGTTCGGCAAGGAAATGACAATCGGTCGCCAGCGGCGACGTCTCGGTCGAGCCCCAGGCCGACACCATCGGCAAAGCGCGGCCGACGGTCTTGACCGAGAGCTCCTCGAGCGCGTCCCACAGATTTTGTGGCAGCGCGGCGCCGGCATAGAAGGCGAACTTCACGTCGCTGAAGAAACGGCGGCGAAGTTCATCGTCGCCGCGCAGCGCCGCGATCAGCATGTCGAAGCCACGCGGCACGTTGAAGTAGACCGTCGGCATCACGCTTTTCAGATTGGCGAGCGATGTCGCGAACAGGCCGGGCGCCGGCTTGCCGCCGTCGATATAGAGCGAGCCGCCGTTGCGCAGCACGAGGTTGAAATTGTGGTTGGCGCCAAAGGTGTGGCTCCACGGCAGCCAGTCCAAGATGACGAGGTCGTCGCCCCGCTCAAGGAACGTCCAGGTCTGCGCCTTGGCCTGCTGGCTGGAGGTCAGCATGCGCTGGGTGTTGATGACGGCCTTCGGCGTGCCTGTTGAGCCCGAGGTGAACAGGAATTTCGCGATCGTGTCGGGCGTGACCGCGGCAAATGCTGATGCGACCTCCGGCGCTTCCGGCGTTGCAGCAATGGTCCGGAATGCAACCGCATCAGCATCGCCAGCATTGCCACTGATGATCTGCGCCTTGTGCAGCGGCTTGATCGCAGCGAGGGCCGCAGCAAACGGCCTGGTGCTGGACACATAGATCGCGCCGGGCTCAAGCAGCGCGATCATGCTTTTCAGCTTGTCGTAATCCCTGGACATCAGCGAATAGGCCGGCGAGACCGCGGCTGAGGGTACGCCGACATGCTGTGCGGCAAGCGCGAGCAGCGCGTGGT
>Ga0209758_1001833_pt1 | contig 23390 bp, 22 predicted proteins | sample AraplaMF_Col_mMF_FD_184258 | JGI IMG/M metagenome (GOLD analysis project Ga0209758, IMG submission 184258) | Arabidopsis root microbial communities from the University of North Carolina, USA - plate scrape MF_Col_mMF (SPAdes) (version 2) | ecosystem: Host-associated > Plants > Roots > Endosphere...
TGCCCTGCTGCGCCCCCTGCCCGACGCGCGCGACGCCCGCCGGTCGGTGATGAAGGCCACGGTCCAGGTCGAGCTGGCGCGCGGCCATCCCAAGGCGGCCGCCGCCCTGCTGGACCCGCTGTTCGCGGGCGTGGACCTGAAGACCACCGGGCCGGACTATGTCGACCTGCACGCGGCCGCCTACAAGACCTTCAAGCAGCTGGGCCAGACCGAGCTGTCCCTGGCCCACTTGGAGGCGTTCAAACGCCTGGACGACCAGGCCCAGACCCTGGCGGCCTCGACCAACGCCGCCCTGATGGCCGCCCAGTTCGACTCCGCCAACCAGGCCTCGCGCATCGCCGCGCTGAAGGCCGGCCAGCTGGAGCGCGACGTCAAGCTGGCCCGGGCCCGCAACCTGATCGCCGCCGTGCTGCTGGCCGCCGCGGCCCTGGCGGTCGCGGCCCTGGCGGCGGCCGTGGTGGGCGTGCGCCGCGGCCGCAACCTGGCCCGCGCCGCCAACGAGCGGCTGCGCCAGGCCAACCAGGCCCTGGCCAAGGCCGTGCGGGCCCGGACCGAGTTCCTGGCCGCCACCAGCCACGAGATGCGCACCCCGCTGAACGGCATCCTGGGCATGACCGAGGTGGTGCTGGCCCAACCCGACCTGGACCCCGCCCTGCGCGACCGCGTCGCGGTCGTCGGCGCCGGCGCCCGGACCATGCGGGCCCTGGTCGACGACATCCTGGACCTGGCGCGGCTGGAGACCGACGGCGTCACCCTGAACCGCGCCGCCTTCGATCTGCCCGGACTGGGCCGCGAGGCCGCCCGCCTGTGGTCGGACGAGGCCGCCGCCAAGGGCCTGGCCCTGACCTGCGACTTCAGCCAGGCCCCGGCGCGGATCGTCGAGGACCCGGGCCGCCTGCGCCAGATCCTGTTCGCCCTGCTGTCCAACGCCGTGAAGTTCACCGACCGGGGGACCGTGTCGCTGTCGGCGAGCGTCCGGCAGGACCCCGACGGCGAGCGGCTGGTCCTCCAGGTCGCCGACACCGGCCCCGGCGTCCCGCCCGACAAGCTGGCCGAGGTGTTCGAGCCGTTCGGCCAGGTGGATTCCAGCCGCACCCGGACCCACGGCGGGGCCGGGCTGGGCCTGGCCATCTGCCGCCGGCTGGCGGACGCCATGGGCGGCGAGATCCGCCTGGACAGCGTGGTGGGCCAGGGCTCGACCGTCACCGTCGCCTTGCCGCTGCGGCGGGCGGGCGCGGCCCCGTCCGCCGCCCCGGACGCGCTGGGCGACTGCGCCTTGCTGTTCTGCGATCCGAACCCGCTGACCCGCTCGGTCGTCGCCGCGGTGCTGCGCCCAAAGGTCCGCGAGCTGACCGCCGTGGCCGGCCTGCCCGACGCCCTGGACGCGGCCCAGGGCCAGCGCTTCGACCTGGCCCTGGTCGAGGCGGCCGGGCTGGGCGACGCCGCAGAGGCGCGCGCCGCCGCTCTGGCCGCCCTGGCGCCGGCCCCGGTCGCGGTGCTGCTGCCCCAGGCCGCCGAAGGCCCGGACGGCGAGGCGGAGGCCGCCCTGCTGTCGGCCGGCGCCGCCCTGATCGTCCGCAAGCCGGTCACCGCCGCGGGCCTGGTCGAGGCCCTGGGCGGCCTGCTCGAGACGCGGGCGGCCGACGAACCCGACGCCAGGACGGTTGCCACCGTCTGAACCCGGTCTAAACTCTTGTTTGGTCTGGGGGCGGGCCAGGTCGGGCCGCCTTTTCACGAAACCGGGGATCGTCCGCGATGCGGGTGCTGTTCGTCGAGGACAACCAGATGAACCGCCGGGTCGTCGCCGAGATGCTGCGGGCCGGCGGGGTCGACATGGACGAGGCCGAGGACGGGCCCTCCGGCCTGGCGATGATCGACGCCAACGCCTACGACCTGATCCTGATGGACCTGCGCATGCCGGGCATGGACGGCCTGACCGCCATCCGCGAGATCCGCACCCGCTCCGACGCCAAGGCCCAGCTGCCGGTGATCGTCGTCACCGCCGACGGCGGCGCCACACTGGAAGCCGACTGCCAGGCCGCCGGCGCCGACGACGTCATCCGCAAGCCCGTCGACCTCTCCACCCTGTTCACCACCATCGGCGACCTGATCGCCCGGCGGGGGGACGCGGGGCTGGTGCTGGGGTAGGCGGCGGGGCGCCTGGCGTCTCTAGCGGACGACGCGCGCTCGTTTGTGATGGTCCGGCCGAACGGATTCGACCACACGGCCTTCGCGCACTTCCAGCACGCGATCCGCGCGACGCACCAGCGCCGGGCCGTGCGCCACCACCACCCGGGTGATCGGCAACGCGCCGATGAGGTCGCCGATCGCGTTCTCGGTGTCCTCGTCGAGATTGGCGGTGCCTTCGTCGAGGAACAGGACCGCCGGCTGGCGGTACAGCGCCCGCGCCAACAGGATCCGCTGCTTTTGGCCGCCGGAAAGCGACGAGCCCATGTCGCCGACCAGGGAAAGGTACTGCATCGGCATACGAACGACGTCCGCATGGATGCAGGCCGCCTCGGCCGCCTCGATCACCCGCGCCATGTCGAGATCCGGATCGAAGAAGGCGATGTTGTCCGCGATCGTGCCGGAAAGCAGGCGATCGTCCTGAGCCACCACGCCGACGCTCGCGCGCCACGCCCTGACGTACTCGGGCGTCGCCGGCTGGCCGTCGAGGAGAACCTCGCCTCCTGTCGGCGACTGCAGGCCCAGCAGCAGTTTCAGGGTGGTCGTCTTGCCGCCGCCGGAAGGTCCGACGAGGGCCACGAATTCACCGGGGGCTATGTCGAAGCTGACCTCGCGCAAGACCAGGGGATCCGACGAGGCGTAGCGAAAAGACAGGTCGCGCGCCTCGATCCCCCCCGCGACCCGCGCGCCCAGCACCGCCGGTCCGGTCGTTTCGGGCGCCGCTCCGACGATGTCGCCCAACCGCTGCAGGTGCAGGCCCAGGAGCGTGAACTCCATGCCCTGGTTGATCAGGGAGAAGCAACGGTCGGTGAAGGTCTGGCGGAAGGAAAGGAAGGCCAGAAGCATGCCGACCGACAGGCCGGCCCCGTCGATGATCAGGCGCGCGCCGAAGAAGACGACCAGGACGAACTGGATCGCCATGACGCTGTTCTGCAAGAACCCCAGGAGGATGTTGAACTTCGCGACGGAGACCGACGTGTTGATCGTGCTGGCGTAGCGGTTGCGCCAGGCCGCCTCGCGCTCGATCTCGCGCCCCATCAACTTGATCGTCACGGCCGCCCGCACGGTCTCCATCAAATGCGATCGCTCCTTGGCCGAAGCGATCAGCTGCTCCTCGGTCCTCGACCGCAGGAATGGATAGAAGACGGCCGCGAGGATCAGCATCAGCAGGATCGACGCGCAGACCACGCCGGCCAGCAACGGCGAATAGAGGAACAGGATGACGGCGGCGAGCAGCGCCATCACCCCGTCGATGACCGAAGCGATAAGGCCTCGGGTCAGCGCGTCCTGGATCGGCGAGGTGGACCCCAGACGAGAGAGGATGTCGCCGACGTGGCGCTTTTCGAAGAAGTTCGACGGCAGCCTCAGCAGGTGGTGCACCAGGTTCCCCACCATCTGGTAGGTCAGCATGCTGCCGAACACCTGCAACATCCACGATCGCAGCGCCGTCATGCCCAGTTGCAGCAGTATGAGACCGCCGAACCCCAGCGCCAGGACGGTCAGGAGGTTTTCGTCCATCCGCCCGATCGCCTCGTCGACGACAAGCTGGATCTGGAACGGCCCCGCGAAGGCGACGATCTGGAGCGCCAGGGACAGCGACAGGATCTGGACGAAGGCCGGAACAAAGCCTCGCTGTCGCGACCACAGGCTTGAGATGCGCACATCCACGCGCGCTTCGGTCTTCTGGAAATCCGCCTTCGGGACGACTTCCAGCACCACGCCCGTGAAGTGGTTCGAGACGTCCTCGCGACTGAGCGTCCGGACGCCGCGCGCGGGATCGTGGATGACGACCCGATCACGCTCCACGGCCTTCAGCACGACGAAATGATTGAGGTCCCAGTGCAGGATCGCGGGTGTCCGCACCTTGGCGAGGGCGTCGACGCCGATGCGCAGGGGGCGGCTCTCGAACGCCAGCTGGTCGGCCAGCGACATGAGATTCCGCAGGGTCGCTCCGGCCAGGGAGATCGAAAAGCGCTGTCTCAGCCCGTTCAGATCGATCTCGTGGCCATGATACGCGGCGATCATGGCCATGCAGGCCAGGCCGCATTCGGCGCCCTCGGAGGCCAGCACGACCGGCAACTTTCGGCGGCGTTCGAAATTCAGGGCGTCCAGCAGGTCGATCATCGGCGGCCCGCGGCATAGATCGGGTCGAGCAGCCATTCGACCAGCGAGCGCCGGCTCAGCACCACGTCCGCGTTGGCCAACATGCCCGGGCGCAACGGCATGTCCTGGCCGTAGGCCCGCACGCTCTGCCGATCGAGCTTCACGCGGACCCGGAAGACGGGCTCCTGCAGGGCCAGGCCGGGGATGGAAAGCTCGCCCGGCGCGAGCACCGTCCTGGAAACCGTGCGCACCCTTCCGCGGGCGGCGCCGAATTTCTGATGCGGGAACGCCTGGTACATCAGGCGCACCTCCTGCCCCGGCCGTATGAAGCCCGCCGCCCGGGAGGGCGCGAACAGTTCGGCCTCCATCCCGTCGCCGGACGAGACGACGGCGATGGTGGCGCCCGAGGGCAAGGTCTGGCCGACATCCACCGGGATCGCCCCCACCCGGCCGGCGATCGGCGCGGTCGCCACGTAGGTGGACTGGAGGGCGGCGGCGGTGCCCTTCTGCCGGACCTCCGCGATCGCGGCCTTCGATTGGGCCGTGGCGGCCCGGGCGTCCAGGGGGACGGTCCTCAACTGGGCGTCCAGGTCGCCGATCTGGCGCTCGTAGGTCAGGACAAGGGTACGGACCTCGGCGGCGTCCTGGGCCATCATCAACGCCGTCGACCGGGCCGCGTCGAGGTCCCGGCGGCTGAGATATCCCTCGGCCGCGACGCGCTCGAAGCGCTCGACATTGACGTTCGCCAGTCGCGTCCGTTCTTCGAGGGCCGACAGCCGAGCGCGGGTTTCGGCGAGTTCCCGCTCGAGCGCCAGGCGCTGGCTCGCGAGCCGCGCGGCCTGGACCGACAGCCGGGCCTGGGTCGCGCGATCCTGGGCTTCGAGAGCATCCGATTCCGCGGCGACGTCGCGCACCATCGCCCGTCCCGCGTCGCCTTCCGGAACGTCCATCGACGTCCGCAGCACGGCCAGGGCCTGCCCCTGGCGGACGACCTGGCCTTCGGTGACATCCAGGGCTTCCACCATGCCGGCCTGACGCGCGGTGACGCGAATGAGGCCGGCCTGCGGAACGAGCCAGCCCGTCACGGTCTCGCGCCGGGTGTATGTCGCCGTGACGCAGAACACCGCGACCGCGACGACCACGGCCACGCAGCCCCAGGCCAGCACGCGTGTGGAAGGGCGCGAAGCGAGGATGACCTCGCCCTCGAGGCGCCGGCTGGCGTGGGCGACGGCTTGAGGCCGGAACAGGTCGCTATTCACTTTGGTGGATCACCACGCTCGGGAAGGTCGGCCGGCGGTTTCCCGCCGGCCTCGCCGCTAGTTTTCCTTTCCGCCCGGTTCCTTGTTCCCGTCCGAGTGCGGGGAGCCGCCGCCGCTGTCGCCGCCGCCGCCACCGCCGCCGGCCGGAGCCTCGCCGCCCGTCTTGGTGCGGGTGACCTCGATGGTGCCGAAGGGCGTGGGGATCGTGATCTTCACGGTCGTCGTGGTGCCCGCGCCGGAGACGAAATCGATCTCGTCGTCGTTCAGCGGGCGGAAATCGTTGTCCGTGGCGTGGGCCAGGTTCGAACTACGCATTTGTGACCTCCAGTGATTACCCCGAAACTGGGCAATCAACCATAGGTACAATATTTTATTTCAATCAATCGGAAATATACATTATCATCAATCACGACTAGGACACCGCCGGGACGAAGGGGCGATCGAGGCCCGGACCCGGTGTGAGGAGGATCCGCCCGGAGGGATAGTCGAGGGTCAGTCCGAAGCGCGCGAGAAGGGGCAGGCCGATATTGCCGGCGAGGCTTTCGGCCCCGCGTCCCTTGTCGAGATCGACGAAGAGCGCCGGCACGTCGCGAAACGTCCACGGGCCGAGCGCCGCCGTCGTGATCCTGGCTTGTCGGGACGCGTGCGAACCCGATACGTCGACGCTGCTGGCGGTCGTCCACGGACGACGGGTCAGCATCCGCCGAGGCTTCCAGAAGGAGCCGTACAGGATCAGCGGCGCCGCGGCGTTCCCGAGATCGATGGCGAAGTCGACCAGGCCGATGTCCTCCAGGCGCACCTGCACGGTGGGGATGGTCCCAACCCTGCGGATCGGGAGGGATCGCGCGCCGGCCGGAGCCTGGAAACGGGAGGGCGCGATGAATTCGAGCTCGCCGGCCTGGAAGTCGATCGCCGCCGCCACCTGGTCGAGCACATCCTGGCCCAGGATGACCTGGATGGCGCGACCCACCGACCGGCGGACCGCGGAAAGATCGCTGAGGCCCACGCTCTGCCCGGCGACGGTCATGCCCGCGATCCTGATCGGCGGCCCTTCGGCCGCCTGGACGTCGATCGTCGCGCCGCTCGTGCCCGGCGCCTTGAAGGCCCCCGCGCCGCGGACGCCGACGCCGCGGGCGAAGGCCAGGTCGAGGTGGGTCGCGGACGAACCGCTGTCCAGCAGCGCCAGCACCTGGCGTCCCGCTATCTCGACGGGAAATATCAGGTCGGTCCCGGGGCCGAACGCTATGGGGCCTGTCCCCTGGGCGGCCGTCTCGAAGCTCACCGTGGTCCGGGGCCGCGGCGGCGAGAACACCTCGGCCGGCGGCGGCGCGTTGCAGCTCACCTCGATGTAGGCGAACGTCTCCAGCGCTTCGGAACCGTCCTGCTCGAGGTCCACGGCTTCCGTCTTCTCGAGGAACGGCCAGCGGACCCCATCGATCAACCGCCAATCCTCGTAGCGGGAGAAGTGGCTGCCTTCCGGTTCGACGACGCGGACTCCGCCCAGCGCGCCGGTCTCGGGCGCGATGAAGAGACTGATCGTCACCGGACCCGGAAATTTCGCCGTCAGCACGGCCCAGGTCTGTCCGTAGCGGCGCTGCGGTTCGTCGGATCGCCAACCGGCGTCCAGGATCCACGGGGAGAGAACGCTGGCGGCGGGATAGCGACGCTCGCCCGTCGTCGACCGTTCGACACGGCCGTCGACGCCCTGGACCCAGGCGTCCGCCTTCGCCGTGACGAGCCTGGTCTTGATGGGACCGGCCTCGACCGTTTCCGAAGAGCGCCCTTCGGCGTCCACCCAGGTCCGGCGGATCGCGTCGAGGTCGGCGACCCTGACCCTCGCCACCGCGGCGATCAGCCTGACGGCGTCGAAGGCGCGCCCGCCGCGCCAGGCGCGATAGCGCTCCAGAAGCGGCGGGGACGAGACCAAGGCCTTGGCCCAGCCGGGGATCGCGGCAAGGGCCACGCCCATCAGCAGCCGCCGTCGACCGGGCAAGTCTCTCTCCAGCTGCACTGAATGCCCCCAAAAGCGCGCGGCGTTCCGTCGTGCTTCCAGCCAAACTGCCCACGCGACAGAAGTGCGTCAACACTCCCGTTGGTTGAGGGGCGATCTCGGCTCCCCTAGCGCCCCACCGGAACCCGCATCGCCAGAATCTCCCGCGTCTGCCGCGTGATCCCGTACAGCACCCCCGGCTGGCTTTCGTCCCAGTCGATGGACTGGCCCTCGGCCTCCATGCCGACGGTGTCGAGGTGGTCGAGCACGCCGCCGCCCATCGGCAGCTGCATGACGTAGAGCTCCGGCCGGTCGTGGCCGCTGAGATAGAGCTTGCCGTCCGGGCCCCAGCCGCCGCCCGAGATGCTCATCGGCGCGATGCGCTCCAGCACCGAGGCCGGCAGGCCCCAGGCCTCCAGCCGCCGCCACTGGTCGTCGAACTTCACCAGGGTGGTGTGGCGATGGTCGCGCGGGGGCTCGCCGCCCTTGCCGTCGTAGTTGGCGAACATCACCCACCAGAAGCCGTCGTGGCGGTCGACCCAGGTGGCCGAGCCCGTGCCCAGGCCCAGCGAGACGCTGCGCCGGTGCGCCAGGCTTGCGGGATCGAACATCTCGATCGTGCTGACCTGGGGCGTGGCGGGGAAGTTGGAGCTGGCGCAGACCAGGTCCTTGTCGATCACCGCGCAGGCGTTGATGTGCGGGAAGCGGGCCTTGTCGCCCGTCCATTCCGCGCGCTTCTCGCCGGTCTTCTTGTCGAAGCGGACCAGCCTGGAATTGCTGACAGAATAGATGTCGCCGGGCCCGACCGCCGCGCCCTGGGTGGCGCCCCCGTCGTAGCGGCGGAGCGTCTCGGCCTTGCGGGCCGGCGCGTCGCCTGACGACGCGGGAGCGGGCGCGGGAGCCGGCGAGGCCTGAAGCGCGAGGGCGGCCAGGAGCAGCGGGAGCATCGGTCTTCCTTCATCGACAGGCCGGCCGCCGAGTCGGCGCGGCCTTGGCCGCCCAGTCTGGCAGTCCAATGTTGCAGTCCGGCGACCCCGCCGCACGCCCGAAACGAAAACGCCCCCGGACGCGGGTCCGGGGGCGCTTCGAGATCGATGGCGAAGGACGCTTAGGCGGCGTTCTTCAGCAGCGACTTGGTCAGGATGCCGATGGCGGCCTCGCGGTCGATGCGCTCGATGGCGGCGACTTCGCGGGCCATGCGGTCCAGGGCCGATTCATAGAGCTGGCGCTCGGAATAGGACTGTTCCGGCTGGTTCTCGGCGCGGTGCAGGTCGCGGACCACCTCGGCGATCGAGATCAGGTCGCCCGAGTTGATCTTGGCTTCGTATTCCTGGGCGCGGCGCGACCACATGGTGCGCTTCACGCGGGCGCGGCCCTTCAGGGTGGTCAGGGCTTGCGACACGACATTGCCTTCGGCCAGCGGGCGCAGGCCCGCGGTCTTGGCCTTCTTGGTCGGCACGCGCAGGGTCATCTTTTCGTGGTCGAAGGTGATGATGTAGACCTCGAGCGACATCCCGGCCACTTCCTGGGTCTCGACGCCCTGGATGCTGCCCACGCCGTGCGCGGGGTAAACGACGTGATCGCCGACCGAGAATTCCAGACCGCTCTTGCTCATTCGTTCGTCCTCAATAAGTTCGGGCAAAGCCCAAAACACCGCGTCTCGAAAGCATCCAAAGGGCGTCCCAAACGGCGACAGGGACCCGTCCGCGAAATGCTTGCGGGGCCAAGACCGGTCGGGATTGGGATAGTTCTTAAGTCACCCTTCGCCTTCGATCGGGCGCGCCGGTTTCCCGGCTGACATCGTCCACATGACGGGCAGGCGCGGGAGATCGCGACCTTTACGTCGGGAGCGACAATATCATAAAATTCAGCTTGATGAAAGGCTTGCGACCTGTTTAGCCGCCCGATCCGACCCGTTCGGACAAGCTTCCCGAGGTTTTTCGCGGAATTTTTCGTCGAATCCGCCGGTTTTGGCGTTCGCGCGCGGAGCGGGGCCGTAGGGCCCGCCGGGCGAGTCGGGACGCCCCGCAATCGGGAGGCCGCATCGGGTCCGGCGCCGCGGCGCCGGCCGGCTCAGCTGCCCTTGCCGGGCTTTTCGCTGAAGTACTTCTCGAACTTGCCGGTCTCGCGCTCGAACTCTTCGCGGTCGGCCGGAGGCGTGCCCTTCACGGTGATGTTCGGCCAGATCTTGGCGTACTCGGAATTGATCCGCAGCCACTTGCCGTCCGGCTCGTCCTCGGTGTCCGGCTTGATGGCGTCGATCGGGCATTCCGGCTCGCAGACGCCGCAGTCGATGCATTCGTCCGGATTGATGGCCAGGAAGTTCTCGCCCTCATAGAAGCAGTCGACCGGGCACACCTCGACGCAGTCCATGAACTTACATTTGATGCAGGCGTCGGTAACGATGTAGGTCATCGAAGGCTCTGGTCGGTTCCGGGTCGTCTAGAGAGGCCGCGTTTTCGAAGCCGGGCGGCCGAATGTCAATGCGGCTTGGCTGCGCGGGAGCGCAGGATTTCTGACACCTGCCCTGAGATGGGCGTCCGGCGCCACCTTAAATAGGCTCGGATCTCCATATACCGTCGTTACGTTACCCTTTCTTATCGAAGCTCGGTCACAACCAAGCCGAGGAAAACAAACAAGAAGTCGACAACCCGACCCATGACGAGAACCGCCGTGCGCCCCCACGTCTCGATCACCGACCGCGAGACCAAGACGCCAGGCGCCCAGATGGACGCCTTCGAGACGTTCGTGCGTCATGCCCCCTTCGCGGCGGCCCTGGTCGACAACGCCTTCCGCCTCACCGCCGTCAGCCCCGACTGGGAAAGCCACGGCCTGAGCCCCGACCTCCACATCGGCGACGACTTCCGCCGCGCCCTGTTCAATCCCGAGGACGTCGACAGCCTGGAGCGCTGCGTGGCGTTCGGCGAGCCGTTCTCGCGCTATCGGGCCATCTCGCTCAACGGCGCCGAGTCCCGCATCTGGCGCACCGAATTCGCCGCCACCCTCACCGAGACCGGCCGCACCCTGGCGGTGATCGTCACCGCCCGCGACGTCAGCGGCTACGCCGAGACCGCCCTGAAGGCCGAGCGCGACCAGCAGCGCCTGAAGATGGCGCTGGAGCTCGACGAGCTGATGGTCCGCGAATACGACCTGCGGACCGGCGAGATCTACTGCTCGGGCACCTCGCCGGAGCTGGAGAAGTGGTGCCTGTTCAAGGACGACCCGCTGGAGATCGTCCATCCCGACGACCGCGAGAAGATGGCCGAGCTGGTCCGCAACCGGAAGGACGGCGAGGCCCAGGTCTTCGAGTTCCGCCTCAACCGCGACGACGGGGTCGAGACCTGGGTGCGCTCGGTCGGGAAGAAGTTCCTGGGCGCGGATGGGAAGCCGGAGCGCCTGGTCAACCTGTTCAAGGACATCACCGACCGCCGCCGCCACACCGAGGCCGTCGAGAACCTGGCCTTCAAGGACAGCCTGACCGGCCTGCCCAACCGCGCCTATTTCAATCGCAAGTTCCAGGAGGCCGTCGACGCCTCGGAGATGATGGGCGAGCTGTTCGGCCTGATCATGATCGACGTCGACCACTTCAAGGATATCAACGACACCCTGGGCCACGACGCCGGCGACGCGCTGCTCAAGCGCCTGGCCGAGATGCTGCACGCGGCCTTCCGCGCGGGCGACACGGTGGCGCGGCTGGGCGGGGACGAGTTCGCGGTGATCCTGCGCGGCCTGCATTCCGAGGCCGACATGATGCGGCCCGTCAACGCGCTTCAGGACCTGCTGCGCCGGCCCATCGAGCACGGCGGCCGCAGCTTCTCGGTCAGCGCCAGCATCGGGGCGGCCCTGCACGGCGATCCCGACGCCGACCCCAGCCATATGATCAAGAACGCCGACATCGCGCTCTACCGGGCCAAGGATGAGGGCCGCAACCGCAGCGTCGTCTTCGACCCCTCGATGCGCTCGGCCCTGGAGCAGCGCGTCGAGCTGCTGCGCGACGTGCGCGCGGCGATCGCGGCCAAGGAGTTCGTGCTCTACTACCAGCCGATCGTCGACATCGCCTCGCACAGCGTCAGCGGCTTCGAGGCCCTGATGCGCTGGGACCATCCCGAGCAGGGCGTGCTGACCCCCGACCGCTTCCTGGCCGCCTTCGAGGACCAGGACCTGTCGCTGAAGCTGGGCGACATGGCCTTCGAGACGGCGCTCAAGCAGATGCGCGACTGGCTGGACCAGGGCGTGGAGTTCGGCCGCGTGGCCGTCAACATCTCGGCCGCCCAGTTCCGCAGCGGACGCCTGGCCGAAGAGGTCCAGGACCGTCTCAAGCGCTGGAACGTGCCCTGCGAGCGCCTGACCATCGAGGTCACAGAGAACGTCTATATGGGCTGGGGCTCGGAGATGGTCAGCGAGACCGTCCGCCAGCTGCACCGGGCCGGGGTGATGATCGCCCTGGACGACTTCGGCACCGGCTACGCCAGCCTGGCCAACCTGCGCCAGTTCCCGATCGACCGGCTGAAGATCGACAAGTCCTTCGTCCAGAACGCCGAGGACGCCGCCATCGTGAAGGCGGTGATCACCCTGGGCTCGTCCATGGGCATGAAGGTGGTGGCCGAGGGCGTCGAGGACCAGGCCCAGCTGGACGCCCTGGCCGACTACGGCTGCGACCAGATCCAGGGGTATCACTTCAGCCGGCCGATGCCGGCGGGGATGGTGCCGGGGTTCCTGGAGCGGTTCGGGGAGTAGATGCTCCCCCTCCGGCTCTTCGGGCCACCTCCCCCAGAGGGGGAGGAGCTTTAGCCCTCCACCGCCTCGTACAACTCCCGCGCCTCCGTCGCCGGTCCGCGGCGTTCGCCGAAGCCCAGCACCCGCACCGACACCACCCGCCCGCCGATCGCGAACACCAGCCCATCCCCGATGCGCAGGCCGCGCGAGGGCTTGTCGACCCGGCTCTCCACGCCGGTGCGGGTCAGGCGGATGCGGCCCTCCTCGACGAAGCGGCCGGCCAGGGAGCGGGTCTTGAAGAACCGCGCGCGCCACAGCCAGACGTCGGCGCGGCAGTGGCCGGGATCGGCGTCGGTCATGCGCTGGCCTTGGCGGCGGCCGCCGGCTTGCGGCGGCGCGGCTTCTTCCGGCGCGGCGGCGGCTCGGTCAGCTTGGCCAGGGCGGCGAAGGGTGAGTCCGGGCGCGCCTTGACGCGCGGTTCGGGCAGGGCCGCTCCGCGCCGCTTCCAGACGATCGGGTCGCCTTCCTTGGGGCGGATGGCCGGGGTGTAGTCCAGGGCCCGCAGCACGGCGGCGGCCTCGGCCGGGGTCCAGCCCAGGGCGTCGCGGGCGGCGTCGGTCAGCACCACCCCGCCGGGCCGCTGGCCCTCGCGCAGCAGGGCGTCCAGGCGCTCCAGCATCTCGACCGGGACCACGTGCCTGCCGACCAGGCGCAGGCCGTTGGCGGCCAGGGCGCGGGCGTCCGGCGTCGGGCTTGGCGCGGCCGCCAGGCGCTCGCTCTCGCCGCGCCAGCCGCCCGGCGTCAGGGCCCGGGCCGTGGCCAGGGCCTCGGGCCGCAGCACCGAGGGCAGGAACAGGCTGAACGCCCCGATCCGCACGCCCAGGCTCTTCAGCGTCCGCCGCTCGGCCTGGCTCATGGCCTTCAGGTCGGTGTCGACCGCGCGTTTATCCAGCACGCCCCCGGCTTCGAGAAGGCGGTGGGCCAGGCCGCGCGGCAGGCCCTTCAGCTCGCCGCCGCCCAGGGCCCGCTCCAGCTTGCGCAGGCCGTGGAGCTTGCGGTCGACCTCGCCGGCCAGGAAGGCGTCCAGCCGCCGTTCGGCCCGCTCGCGGACCGAGGCCTCGCCCAGCTCGCCCAGCAGGCGGGCGCGCGGCTGCATCAGATTGCCGCCCGCCCGCACCGCGCCCGCCGTCTCGCCCTTCCACAGCACCGCCCCGTCCGGGGTCAGGGTGAAGGCGGCGTCGGCCTCGGCCGCCAGCTGGCCCAGGCGTCTTGCGACCTCGGGGGTGACCGCCCGCTGGGCGGCGTTGCGCAGGGCCTTCTCCTCGAGGGCGCTGGCGCCCTTCTCCTGGACGAAGGTGACGCCGGTCAGCCGGCCGACGATATGACCCTCGACCGTCACCGCCCCGTCGGCGCCGACGCCGGCCAGCATGGTCTCGCGATCGCCCAGCTGGCGCATCAGCACGCTGGTGCGCCGGTCGATGAACCGGGCCATCAGCTTCTCGTGCAGGGTGTCGGAGAGGCGATCCTCCAGCTGCCGCGTCACGCCCTGCCAGTGGGCCGGGTTGTGCAGCCAGTCGCCGCGGTTGGCGATGTAGCTGAGGGTGCGCACGCCCGACAGGCGGGCGGCCAGGCTGTCGATCTCGCCGTCGGTGCGGTCCAGCGCCTTGAACTGGCCGGCGATCCAGTCCTCGGGCAGGCGCTTGCGGCCCGTGGTCAGGTCGTCGAACAGGGTGCGGACCATGCGCTGGTGGTCGTCGTCGGTGGTCTTGCGGAAGTCCGGCGTCTGGCAGACGTCCCACAGCCGGATCAGGGCCGAGCGGTCGGCCTTGCAGCGGGCGATGACGTCGTCCTGCTGGGCCAGCTTGCGCAGGGTGCGCTCGTCCAGCGCCTCTTCCGACAGGCTCAGGCCGTTGCGATGCGGCGGCTCGGCCAGCGAGCGCAGCAGGCCCTGCAAGCTGCCGAAGTCCAGGCGGGCGTTGCGCCACTCCGCCCCCATCACCGGCTCGAACCGGTGATGCTCGACGGCCTCGACCAGATCCTCGTCCATCTCCTCGCAGTCGCCGGTGACGCCGAAGCTGCCGTCGCGGGTGAAGCGTCCGGCGCGGCCGGCGATCTGGCCCACCTCCTGCGGATGCAGCCAGCGGGTGCGCTTGCCGTCGAACTTGCGCAGGCCGGCGAAGGCCACGTGGTCGACGTCCATGTTCAGGCCCATGCCGATGGCGTCGGTGGCCACCAGGAAGTCGACCTCGCCGCTTTGGTAGAGCGCGACCTGGGCGTTGCGGGTGCGGGGGGAGAGGCTGCCCATGACCACCGCCGCCCCGCCCCGCTGGCGGCGGATCAGCTCGGCGATGGCGTAGACGGCGTCGGTCGAGAAGGCGACCACCGCCGTGCGGCGCTGCAGACGGGTCAGCTTCTTGGAGCCGGTGTAGGTGAGGGTCGAGAACCGCTCGCGCGTCACGATCTCGGCGTCGGGCAGCAGGCGGCGCACCAGGGGGGCCATGGTCCCCGCGCCCAGCAGCATGGTCTCGAACCGGCCCCGGGCGTGCAGCAGCCGGTGGGTGAAGATGTGGCCGCGCTCGGGGTCGGCGCACAGCTGGATCTCGTCGATGGCCACGAACTCGACCTCGCGGCCCAGCGGCATGGCCTCGACCGTGCAGACGAAATAGGCCGCGCGCGGCGGGACGATCTTCTCCTCGCCGGTGATCAGGGCGACGCTGGCCTTGCCGCGCAGCTTGACGATGCGGTCGTAGATCTCGCGGGCCAGCAGGCGCAGCGGCAGGCCGATCATGCCCGAGGCGTGGCCCAGCATCCGCTCGACGGCCAGGTGGGTCTTGCCGGTATTGGTGGGGCCGAGCACCGCCGTCAGCTTGGAAGGGGCCAGGCCTGTCGAACGGTCACTCATGTCTCAAAGGTGGGATGGGAATCGACCTTAGGCAAGCGGGGGCCTAGGGCGACTGGACGTCACGGCGGCGCTGGGCCATGCAGGATGCATGACGCTCATCCTCACCCGCATGGCGGCGCTTCGCATCCAGAACGCGCGGGCGGACTTGGTCGCGGCGGTCATGAGAGTGCGGGCGCGGCTCGGCCTGCTGCCGCCGCCCCAGGTCCGCCACGCCGCCGCGCATTGGCGCAAGGGCGTCACCTATGTCCACGCCATGGGCGCGTCGGTCGCGGGCGTCCATCACCACATGCCGCCGGTCCAGCGTTTCGAGGCCGACGCCGACGCCGCCGAGATCGGCGCGGCCGTGCTGGCCGGCCTGGCCGCCTATCGCGAGCGGCTACGGTTTCCGCCCGCCGATTCCCCGGCCGCCAAGGCGCGATACCTGGACTTCCTGAAGCTGCTGGACGCCAGGACCAACGCCGAGATGGCCAAGGGCGGAAAGTTTGTGACCATCGAGGGCGCGGCCGACACCCTCCGCTTCACGCCCTGGCGCAACGAGGGCGCGCGACGCGGCTTTTCGGGCATGCCGCCCGAGGCCAACCTGGAGCTGCCCGCCGCCGCCAGCCTGGAAGACCTGGGCAAGGCCCTGGCCGAGGCCTTCGCGCGCTGCGCCTGACTGGACGCCGCGCGGGCGATCGTCCAACGATGGCGCATGTCCGCCCTTGTCGCCGCCGCCTCCCCCGTCGAACTGGCCGCCCTCTGGCGCCTCGACCTGCTGACGGCGCGGGACGTGGTCCAGGTCTGCCAGGCCTGGCTGGAACAGGGCCTCGACGAGGCGTCGCCGGATATCGCCGTCCTGGCCGGCGAGATCGATCCCCGCCTCGACGATCTGCGCCCCCGCTTCGAGCGCGCCCTGGCCGCTCTCACCGGCCCCGTGCTCACCCGCGACGAAGCCCTGTTGATCGCCCTGCGCCTGCACCTGGCCGTCGCCCTCGTCCAGCCCGACGCGCGGTTCATGGGGGCCGTGGACCTGGCGGTCATCCGCTTCGCCCACGTCAGCGAGCGCCGGCTGGTGATCCATCCGGCGCGGCTGACGGACCGTCCGGACGAAACCTTCGCCGAGCAGAACCTGGGCCTGGAGTACGTCTATAGCCTCTATTGGGAGCTCGACGATCTCCTCGAGGGGCAGCTGATGGTCGCCGATCCCGCCGCCGTGGAGGCCGAGCTGAGGCGCGACCTGCGCGCGGAGGTCCAGACCCTGCACGACCACCTCCGCGCCCTGGAGGCGGACAGGAGGCGGGCGGCGATCCTCGCCTGACGGATCGGCGCCTCGGAGCGGCAACGCCGCCCCCGTCCGGCGCGTTGTGATCTTGTCCGAGGAGGAGGTTCCAGCCGTGCAGAACTCCCGATGGAAGGCCGCCAGCGCCGAGGTGCACGAAGCCCTGCGCGACGCGAAGATCGCGGCGGTGATGCACGCCGTCGAGAAGGTGGACGCGGCCCTGATCGCCGACGAATACGCGGTGTTCGCCGCCGCCCTGGCGCCCGAGCTGGTGGTCAACAACCCCGGCAACATCGTCGCCGCCAGCGCCGTGGTCCGCCAGCTGAACGCCGACGGCAAGATCGCCTACAGCCAGTACGAGCGCCTGCTCGAGCACGCCTCGCTGCGCGGCGAGATGGTGCTGCTGATGGGCGAGGAGACCGTGGTGCCCAAGCCGCCCAACCCGCTGGCCGGCCAGACCGTGCACCGCCGCTTCACCGAGCTGTGGCGGCCCGACGGCGAGAAGTGGCTGCTGACGGCGCGCCAGGCGACGGTGGTGCGGTAACTTCCCCGAACGCAAAACCGTTGTCATCCCGGACCCAGGGGACTGGGCTGAGGCCTTGCGGTTCACCCGGGTCCCGGACAAGCGCTGCGCGCTTTCCGGGATGACACCCCGTGGAGAGCCGGCGGAACAGAGCCCCTACTTCTCGAACACCACCTTCCCATCCACGATGGTCAGCACCGCGTCGGCCTTGAGGATTTCCGGCGGGGCCACCGTCATCAGGTCCTTGCTGAACACCGTCACGTCCGCCTTCTTGCCCGCCTCCAGCGTGCCGCGGTCCTGTTCGGCGAACGCGGCGTAGGCGGGGGCCCAGGTCAGCATGCGCAGGGCCTGGTCGCGGCTGACGGCCTCGTTGAGGCTCCAGTCGGCGTTGGCGAAGCCGTCCAGGCTGTGGCGGTAGACGGCGGCGTAGAACTCGATGCGCGGATCGCCCACCTCGACCGGGGCGTCCGAGCCGGCGGCGATCACCGCCCCGCTGTCCAGGAAGTCCTTCCAGCGATAGCCCTCGTGCAGCCGCGCCTTGCCCAGGCGGGCGGGGGCGAAATAGAGGTCGCCGATGGCGTGGCTGGGTTGCATCGAGGCGATGACCCCCAGCTTGGCGAAGCGCGGCACGTCGGTGTCGGTGACGATCTGCGAATGCTCGATGCGCCAGCGGGCCGTCGTGTCGCCCGCCAGGGCCTCCTCGAACCAGTCCAGGGTCATGCGGTTGCCCCGGTCGCCGATGGCGTGCATGGCCACCTGGGCGCCGACGGCCTTGGCCCGCTTCATCAGGTCCAGCCCCTTGTCGCGCGGGGTCAGCTGCAGGCCCAGGCCCTCGGCGTCGCTGTAGGGCTCGAGCAGCGCCGCGCCGCGCGAGCCCAGGGCGCCGTCCATGTAGAGCTTGATCCCGCGCACCCGGATCAGGCCCGTGCCGTCCTGGGAAGGCCCTATGGGCAGGACCACGTCGGCGCTGGCCGGATCCATGTAGTTGTCGACGCGCAGGCTGAACTTCTTCTCCCGCGCCAGCCCCTGCAGGATCACCACGTCGGCCTTGTCGACGCTCATATTGTCCAGCCCCGTCCAGCCGCGCGAGGCGTAGAGGGCGCCGGCCTTTTCCAGGGCCTGGCGCTTGAGGGCGTCGGACGGCGGCGGGATCACCCCGGCCACCAGGCCCTGGGCGTGGTCGATCAGCATGCCGTCGGGCTCGCCGGCCGGACCCTTCAGGATCTGGCCGCCGGCCGGGGCGACGGTGTCCTTGGTCACGCCCGCCGCCGCCAGGGCCGCGGTCGAGGCGACCACCGCGTGGCCGTCGGCGCGCTCCAGCACCACGATCCGGCGGGGCGCGGCGCGGTCGAGGTCGGCGCGGTTGGGGAAGCGCTTCTCGGGCCAGTGGGTCTCGATCCAGCCGCGGCCGTAGATCGGATCGTCGGGATGGGCGTCGGCATAGGCCTTCACGGCGGCGACCAGGCTCTCGACCGAGGTGGTCTGGTCCAGGTTCAGGGTCAGCTCGCGCAGGCCGATGCCGGTCAGGTGGGCGTGGGCGTCGACGAAGCCGGGGAAGGCCGCCGCGCCCTTCAGGTCGATGTCGCGCGCGTCCCTGGCCGCCTTGGCCTTGGCGGCGGCCAGGTCGCCGACGAAGGCGATGCGGTCGTCGCGGATCAGCACGGCCTGGGCGCTCGGCGTGGCGGCGACGCCGGTGTGGATCGGCCCGCCGTGGATCAGGATGTCGCCGGCGAACGCCGGGACGCTGGTTGAGGCCAGCAGGGCGGCGAGGGTGAGGATGCGGCGCACGACGATCTCCCGACAGCAAGAACCGGGAAATCTAGGCCGGGAACGGCGGCGTTGGAACCTTGACCTTTGGACTTGCCGTCGGCCGCCCGGTCGCGAAACTCACCCTGACCTCAGCAGCGCCGGGAAAGACGATGAAAGCCTACCTCGTGCTCGACTTCGCCATCCGCGACCTGCGCGGCTTCATGCCCTATGTGGCCCAGATCCCGGCCTTCATCGCCAAGCACGGCGGCAAGTATGTCGTCCAGGGAACGGAACCGACGGTCATGGAGGGCGACTGGGCGCCGCAGCGGATGGTGATCCTGGAGTTCCCCTCGCGCCAGGACGCCCAGGCGTTCCTGGACGACCCCGACGCCCAGCCGCTGTTCGCCGTGCGCCACGCCACCACCGACAGCAAGCTGGTCCTGGTCGACGGCTGTGACTGAGCGGGACGATAGCGGATAACGGACTCCGACATCGCGCCCCCTCTCCAACCGTCGCGTCGCGCTGTTATATTGCCCCCATGACCGCCCCCTCCCCGACCCAGGGCTTCGCGCTCTTCGACACGCCGATCGGCCTGTGCGGCCTGGCCTGGGGCGAGCGGGGGCTGGTCGGCGCGCAACTCCCGGACCCGACGCCCGGCGCCTCGTGGGACCGCCTGCGCCGCCGCTATCCCGACGCCGTCGAGGCCGCCCCGCCGCCCGAGGTCCAGCAGGTGATCGAGCGGATCCACGACCTGCTGTCCGGCGGCCGCGACGACCTGACCGACGTCGAACTGGACTACGACGTGGTCGCCCCCTTCAACCGCCGGGTCTACGAGATCGCCCGCGCCGTGCCGCCGGGCGAGACCATCACCTACGGCCAGATCGCCAAGGCCGTCGGCGAGCCGGGCGCGGCCCGGGTCATCGGCAAGGCCATGGGCGAGAACCCCTGGCCGATCATCGTGCCCTGCCACCGCGTGCTGGGCGCCGACGGCAAGCCGGGCGGCTTCTCCTCGCCGGGCGGCCTGCAGACCAAGGCGCGGATGCTGACCATCGAGCGGGCCCGGACCAACGACGTCCCGACCCTGTTCGACCTGGAATTCTCGGTGGCGCCGAAGCGCGGGCGGTAGGGTCGAACCCGCCTGCACCCTAAATTTTGGTGTCATCCCGGAAAGCGCGGAGCGCTTGTCCGGGACCCAGGTGAACCGTAACGCGCCAGCCCCGTCCCCTGGGTCCCGGACAGCCTCTGCGAGGCTTCCGGGATGACAACGGTTTTGGGGCGCGATTTCTATCGGCCGAACCGATGGCGGCCAACCTCTCCGCCCTACAACCCCCGCCCCACCCGCAGCACCAGCTCGCGCAGCCAGATCGACCCCGGGTCCATCCGCGCCTCCACCGGATAGAACAGGTACTGCTGGTCCTCGCCCGGATCGATCGGCGGCTCGACCCGCAGCAGGTCCAGCGGCCCGGCCAGGGCGGCGATCAGTCGGCCGGGCACGAAGGCCACCAGGTCGGAGCGGGCGGTCATCCGCAGGGCCTGGAGATAGCTGGGCACGGCCAGGGCGATGCGGCGCTCTATGCCGTTCTGGCGCAGGAAGGGCTCGATGGCGTCGTCGCGCTCGCCCGCGCCGACCACGGCCACGTGCCGGGCGGCGTTGAACGCCGACAGGTCCGACAGCCGCCCCGCGTCCGGATGCCCGCGCCGGACGGCCAGGGCGTCTCGGTCTGTGTAGAGCGACTGGCGGTGGAAGCCGGGATAGGCCTCGCCGGTCCAGGCGATCACCAGGTCGACCGTGCGGGCGAAGTCGGGGGTCAGCACCGCCGGGCCGCGCCACGGCACCACGTCCAGGCGCACGCCGGGCGCGGCGGCGGCGACCTGGTCCAGCACGGCGGGCATCAGCAGGTCGACGCACAGGTCGGGCATCATCAGCCGGAAGCCGCGCGCGCTGGTCGCCGGGTCGAAGCCCTGGTCCTGGAACAGCCCCCTCACCTGGTCCAGGGCCTGGGCCAGGGGCGCTCGCAAGGCCTCGGCGCGGGGCGTCAGCGCCATGCGCGGCCCCACCCGCACCAGCAGCGGATCGCCGGTCGCCTCGCGCAGGCGGCGCAGGGCGTGGCTGACCGCCGGCTGCGACAGGTTCAGGCGCAGGGCCGCGCGCCCGACGCTCGCTTCGGCCAGCAGCGCGTCCAGCGCCACCAGCAGGTTCAGGTCCAGCTTGGCGAGGTTCATGCCGTGAATATAGATCATCATCAGCATCGATTGGATGAATGATGCGCGCGGCCCGATGATGAGGCTCCCCCAACACCGGAGAGCCGCCATGAGCGCGCCCGAGAACGACAAGACCGACGACAACAAACGACTGATGCGGGCCGTCTTCGACGGCCTGGCGCGCGGCGACGCCAAGCTGTTCCTCGACAGCCTGGACGAGACCACCGTCTGGCGGATGATCGGGACCACGCCCTGGTCGGGCGTCTACACCGGCAAGACCGCCATCCGCCGCGACCTGCTGACCCCGCTGTTCGCCCAGTTCGCCGACCAGTACGTCAACACGGCCGACGCCATTGTCGCCGAGGGCGACACGGTGGTGGTCGAGTGCCGGGGCAAGGTCACGACCAAGACGGGCAAGCGCTACGACAACACCTATTGCTGGGTGTGCCGGCTGGCCGACGGCAAGATCGCCTCGCTGACCGAATACATGGACACCCAGCTGGTCGCCGAGGCCCTGGAGGCGCCCGAACGAGGAGCCGCCTGAAAGGAAGGAACGCTTGCGCGATGGGGTGGGGTGGGAAGCTTGGCGGTTAACGCCGGTTCATCGTTCGTCGAACACGAGCGAAACGAATCATGACCGAATCAGCGACTTCGCCCGATTCAGTGTTTGTTCCCTACAAGCTATTGTAGCTTAATTCGGATTAACCACAAATCATGTTCCGCCGAGCTCGGCCGTCAGGGTCCGGGCCTGGGCCTGGGCGGCCTCGAACAGGCCCATGGCCTCGGCCAGGGCCGCGCGGGCGACGGCCAGCTCGTGCTCGACCTCGCCCGCGGCGCCGATCAGCGCCCGGACCGTCGCCGCCTCGACCAGCACGGTGGTGCGCTGCACGTGCTGGGCGGCGCTGACCAGCACCAGGGCGGCGGAATGGACGGCGGCCGCGCGCAGGGCGACCGCCGTCGGGTCCACGGCCTCTCCCGAGGCGGCGGCCATGTCAGCCCTTCGGCTTGGCGGCGGGGCGCCGGGACGTGGCGGGCTTGGCGGCGGTCGCCGGCTTGGCCGACGACGGCTGGGCGGGCGCGGGCGTCAGGCCCTTGATGGCGGCCAGGGCGGCGTCGATCGCCTGGGCCTGGGCCTGGACGTCACCCCCGCCGAAGGCGCGCAGGGCGGCCAGCAGCGACAGCATGTTGTCCGGCACGTCCGACTGGCCCAGCTTGGCCACGGTGGCGGCCGCGGCCGCGGTGTCGAAGCTGTAGAGCTGCATCACCCCCTGGGTGACGGCGGCCTGAGCCAGGATCGCCTGGTTCTGCTGGGCGGCCGTGGCGTTCTCGTAGAGGATGCCCGTCGAGTGGGCCAGGCTCTGATAGATCGCCCCCATGGCCATGGCCGGGGCGTCGCCCAGCACCTTGACGTTGGCCTGGGTGACGGCGTCGGTGATCTGGGAATTGACGGGAGTGTCGAGGGCCATGGCGTCTTCTCCGGACTGCCGGAGATCATCCTCCGGTCGTGCGGCGGCATTCTTCACGCGCGGCCCTCAGCTTGGCAATCGGCGTTATGCGAAACGCGCGCGCCCTCCCTACTCCGGCGTGCAGGTCGCGCTGACGCGCTTGGCCTCCATCACCCCGGCCAGCGGGATGCCGTTGATGGTCTTCATGTGGACGTTCAGGCGGAAGCTCTCGGGGGTGTAGGTCCCCTTGGCGTCCACGGGCGCCACGCGGCCCTTCTTGTCGGTCCAGGTGCCCTTCAGCTGCACCTTGCCGTCCTGCACCACCCGGGTGTCGTAGTCGCAGGTGTACTTGCGGGTGCAGATGCCCTTGGCGAACTGCTCGACGTCGGCCTGCTTGAGGCAGCGGTCCTCGCTGCCGGCCGGGATCGGGCCGACGCGGTAGCTGTATTCCCACTGGCCGGGCAGAATCGTCGTCCGCGCGCCGGCGGCGCCGGCGGCGCCGGCGATTTGGGGGGCCGCGACGGCCGCCACGGCGCCCAGAATCAGCGTTCCGGCGATCAGGGCGGGGGCGAACAGGCGCATGCGGTCGATCTCCTTCAGGGACGGCTCTATATATAGAGCGGCAGATGAACCGCGTTTGAAGGCGATGTTGGGGCCGCGCCCGCGCCCGTCGCGCCCCCAAGACGTCCATCGACCGTCAGGCGCGGCTTGACTCGGCAAGGCCCCTTCGCCTATATCGCCCGCTCTCGCGCGGCGGTCCGCCCATCGCGCGCCGAAATTCATGTTGCGGAGCCTTCGGCTTCGCCTAAGCCCAAGGTATCCACATGTCGCGCCGTTGCGAACTCACTGGGGTCGGTCCGATGGTCGGCCACAATGTGAGCCACTCGAACATCAAGACCAAGCGCCGCTTCCTGCCGGCGCTGGCTCCCGCCTCGCTGCAGTCGGAATCGCTGGGTCAGACCTTCAAGCTGCGCATCAGCAACGCCGCGCTGCGCACCCTGGACTTCAAGGGCGGCCTGGACGTGTTCCTGCTGGGCGCCAAGGACGAGCAGCTGT
>Ga0209758_1001835_pt1 | contig 23377 bp, 27 predicted proteins | sample AraplaMF_Col_mMF_FD_184258 | JGI IMG/M metagenome (GOLD analysis project Ga0209758, IMG submission 184258) | Arabidopsis root microbial communities from the University of North Carolina, USA - plate scrape MF_Col_mMF (SPAdes) (version 2) | ecosystem: Host-associated > Plants > Roots > Endosphere...
TCAGGGCGTCTGGATCGTGCCGCCGCGCTGCGCGGTGTGGATTCCCGATCATGTTCCCCACAGCGTGTCCGCCGCCGGACATGTCGAGGTCTATGTCCTGTTCGTCGAACCGGATGCGGCGCGGGCGCTGCCCGGCCAATGCTGCACGCTCTCGATCTCGCCATTGCTGGAACGTTTGCTGCTGCACGCCACCCAGATGCCGCTGCTGTACGATGTCGACGGCGCCGACGGCCGGGTCGCCACGGTGCTGCTCGATCAGCTGTCCGCGGCGCCCGTCGCGCAGCTGAGCTTTCCGATGCCGGTCGATGCCAGGCTGCGCAAGATCGCCGCCGCGATGATGGCCGATCCCTCCGATCGCGCGACGATCGACGGCTGGGGCCGGCGCATGGCCGTCGCCCCGCGGACCCTGACCCGCGCCCTGAAGCGCGAGACCGGCATGAGCTTCGGCCGCTGGCGCCGGCAGCTTCACATCCTCATTGCGCTGCAACGTCTCGACCAGGGCGCTTCGGTCCAGACCGTAGCGCTCGAACTCGGCTATGAGGGCGCGAGCGCCTTCGTCACCATGTTCCGCAAGGTTTTGGGCAAGCCGCCCGCCCGATATCTGGCGGAACGCCACATCGCGGCCTGATCGCGATCCGCCTTCACGCGGCGCCCCCATCCGGTGACCAGAAATCGCAATATATTGTCCGTTTTGCGGAATGCGGTCACGCGGCGGCTTTCGTATCTTCGCTGGGAGGCTGATGCCATGCATGTCGGCAGCGCATCCCAACGGAGAAGAACATGGATTCACTGAGCAGCGGCCCGGTCGCGGAAGTTCTGCAGCGCCTCCATCAGGAAGCGAACGCGGCCGATGCGCCGCTGGCGCAATCCCACGCGGAGACGACCAGCCATGAACAGATGATCAGACGGTTCATCGACGCCGAGACCGAGGACCTGGAAGGGCTCTATCGCGGGCTTGCCGGCAATTTCCTCAATGTCTCGCCGGAATTCGGGCGTTTTCTCTACATGTGCGCCCGTGGATGCAAGGCCAACCGCATCGTCGAGTTCGGCTCCTCGATGGGGATTTCCGCCATCTACATGGCCGCGGCGCTGCGCGACATGGGCGGCGGCCGCCTGATCGGGACCGATCTCGAACCGAGCAAGACCGAGCGGGCGGCTGCGAACCTGACGGCCGCCCGGCTGGATGACCTGGTCGAGTTTCGGGCCGGCGACGCGCGAGAAACCCTCAAGACAGGCGTCGGGGGCGACATCGACATGGTGATGCTCGACGGTGCCTTCACCCTCTATCTTCCCATTCTCAAGCTGCTGGAGCCGCATCTGAAGCCCGGCGCGCTGATCATCGGCGAGAACGCGTTCGCGGAAGCCCCAGGCTATATCGACTACGTCCGCGATCCGCAGAACGGTTACCTCTCGCTGCCGCTGCCGTTCGAAACAGGACGCGGCAACGAATTCACCGTCAGGACGATGTGACCTGCGCGGCAACGGCGTCGGATTCCAGTGAACGGAGAGCCAGGTCTTGTCCCAACCCAACCAGCCGCAGATGTCCGCGCCGCCTGCCACACCGGGTCCAGTCACGCGGACGTTGCTGCGATGGCTGATGCGTCCGGCGCGCGTTGCCGCGGTCGAGACGCTCTCGCCGCAGTTTCGGCTGGTCGATCTGGAAGGCGAAGCCCTCAGGAACGTCGCCTGGACGGTCGGCCAGAAGCTCCAGGTCTCGATGGGCTCGGGCCTGACCGCGAGGACCTACACGCCGATGTCGTGGGACGCCGGCCGCGGCAGCACACGCATGCTCACCTTCGCGCATGGCGAAGGTCCCGGCAGCCGATGGGCAAGCGGACTGTGCAAAGGCGACGCCTGCCGCGTGTTCGGTCCGCGCCGCTCGCTCGATCTATCCGGTCTTGAATCGCCGGTGGTCCTGTTCGGCGATGAAACCTCGTTTGGCCTGGCGGCGGCACTCCGCGCCTGCCGGCAGGCTGACCGTGCCGTCCATGTGTTCGAAGCCTCGCATGTCGCGGAGTCGCGGCCGGTGCTGGAGGCGATCGGCCTCGGCCAGGCGACGCTGATCGCGCGCGTCGCCAGCGACGCCCATCTCGCCGCGGCCGAAGCCGAGGTGTTGCGCGAGGCCGCGAGCGGCGCGCATTTCATTCTGACAGGCAAGGCATCGTCGATCCAGCGTGTCACCCGGGCCCTGAAAGCGGCCGGCATCTCATCATCGCGGGTGAAGACCAAGGCCTATTGGGCGCAGGGCAAGATCGGGTTGGATTAGAGCGTTTTCGAGCGAAGCATGCCCCGGACTTGATCCGGGGGGATACCGGTTCGCGTGAAGAAAACGCGTCAAAACAAGAATCTAGAGCCCGGTTCTGATTCAATCAGAACCGGAAAGGCTCTAGGTGTGGAGCCTCAAGAGGTTATTCCCGGTGAGACCGAGGGTGCTGATGGGGGGCTTTGCATTGAGACTACCATGGGGGCGGTGCCAATTGTAACGGTGAAGCCATCTTGGCAGTTCGGCGGCGCGTTCCTGTGAGGTGTTGTAGGCTCGGGCATAAGCCCATTCGCGCAAGCTGGTTTGGATGAAGCGTTCGGCCTTGCCATTGGTCTTGGGCGTATAGGGCCTGGTGCGGATGTGCTTGAGGCGAAGACGCTTGCAGGCTTTGCGGAAGGCAATGGATTTGTAGCAGGCACCGTTGTCGGTCATGACACGCTCGACCGTTATCCCGAGGCTCACATAGTAGGCGACAGCGGCCTTGAGGAAGGCCACGGCACATGTCTTTTTCTCGTTCTTCATGATCTGGCTGAAGGCGATCCGGGAGGCATCGTCGATGCATACATGCACGTACTCCCAGCCTGGCCCCTCGCCCCGGGAGCGCTGGCTGCTCTGGCGCGTCCGATCGCCGGTGATGCGGTGGCCGATCCGGTTGAACTTGCCGAGCTTTTTGATGTCGATGTGGATCAGCTCTCCGGGGCTCTCGCGCTGATAGCGTCGGATCGGCTCGGCCGGCTCCAACGCCGACAGTTTGTTGAGGCCCAACTGCCGCAGGATCCGGCTCACGGTCGCCACCGACACACCGACCTCGGCAGCAATATGCCTGCCGGTGTGGCGCTGCCGGCGTAACGCCTCGACCATAGCGCAAATGGCAGGCGGGGTTTTGCTTGGCAATGAATGGGGTCTTGAGGAGCGATCACGCAAGCCATCCACGCCTTCCTCGAGGAAGCGCCTGACCCACTTGGCGACGGTCTTGGCCGAAACATTGAATTGGAGCGCCGCTACGCTCTTCTTCAGGCCGCCTTCAATCACGCTTCGCACCATGGCCTCTCGACCTTTCGGTGTCAGAGGCGCATTCTTATGGGTGTCCATTCGGTCCTCCGGGGATTGGCTAAAGCTTCGACAACTTCAGCTTCCTCGTTCCGGGCCGGATGGACAACCTCCTGAAAGCTCACAGCTAGTTCGTTGCCCGCAGGCCGGCGAAGCACTGATCAGTCCACGCCCTGATCCGCCTCGAGCGCACGTCTCAACCGCCGGATGATAACGCCGCGCGCCCGGTCATCGGCCGCCGCATCGATGCGATCGCTGATGTCCAGAACGAGTTTCGACATATCGTTGTGCCAGTCAAGCGCCACCACGGCTTCGGGCGCGAGGCGCCTGCGGTGCTTGGCGTCCGGGTGCTTGGCGTCCAAGGGCTTGGCATTCAGGTGCGTCGGCGCGGAGGTCGACAATTCGTAAACGTCGTCGAGCACCGGCATGAACAGGTTCGCGGTCGGAATCAACCGTTCGCCTAGCCTTTCGAATAGCCCCGTCATGGCCGGTTCCTCGCCGTGAACGAGAAACACGCCGCGTTGAACGGGCCGCCGCGCGGCGATCCAGCGCGCCAGCTCCGGTCCGTCGGCGTGGCCGGAATAGTCGTCGATGCGGCGGATCCGGGCCGCGACCCTGATTTCATTGCCCTGGATGCGAACCGCCTTGGTGCCGTCTTCCAGAAAGCGTCCGAGCGTGCCGCGGGCCTGAAAGCCCACCAGCAACACCGTGGCGCGGCCATTCCACAGCCAGTTCCGCAGGTGATGCCGGATGCGGCCGGCGTCGCACATGCCGCTTGCGGCAATGATGATGTGAAATCCGGTTAGTCTTGCGATCGCCTTGCTCTCCTCGACGGTCTCGGTAAATTTGAGATGCGGCGAGTTCAGCAACCGGCCGACGTCGATCGTCGGGTCGAGACTTTTGGCATGGCGGCGAAACACCTCGGTGGCGCGGATCGCCAGCGGCGAATCGAGAAAGATCGGCGCGGCCGGGATGTCGCCGCGCTCCATCAGGTCGACGAGGTCGACGATCAATTCCTGGGTTCGCTCGACGGCGAAGGCTGGAATCAGCAGCGGGCCGCGGTTGGCGGCGGCGTCGCGAACCTCGGCGGCGAGGCGATGGCGGCGTGCGTCCGGCGTAATTGGCGGGCGTTCGGTATTGCCGTAGGTCGATTCCGTCATCACGTAATCGAAGCCTGCGGGCGCCTCCGGCTCCGGCTGCAGCAGTTTCGCATCGGGGCCTATGTCCCCCGAGGCCAGTAAGCGCAGCGGCCGGCCTTGCGCGCCCTCGCCGTCGAATTCGATTTCGATCGAGGCCGAGCCCAGCAGATGTCCGGCGTTCCAGTAGCGCGCCCGTACGCCGGGGATCACGTCCACCCACGCCTCATAGTCGACGGCGGCGAACAGCTGCAGCGACGCGACCGCATCGGCTTGGGTGTAGGTCGGGCTGACTTCGTCGCGTCCGCGTGAAACGTTGCGCCGGTTGAGGGCGGCGACCTCGGATTCCTGGATGCTCCCGGCATCCGGCAACATGTAGGAGCACAGGTCGATGGTGCCGCGCGTCGCCAGGATTCGTCCCTGGAAGCCGTCTCGGGCGAGCTTCGGCAACAGGCCGCTGTGATCGATATGGGCGTGGGTTAGCAGCACCGCGGCGATATCGGCAGGGCGGAACGCGAATGCGCCGTAATTCAACTGCTTCAGGGTTTTTGGGCCCTGGAATAAGCCGCAGTCGACCAGGAAACGCCCGGCTGGCGTACTGAACAGATAACACGAGCCCGTCACCGTGCGCGCGGCGCCGCAAAATTGAAGCGTCACGCTCATTGGTGGACCTCCGGGGAAGGGGCGCCGCTGATTTCACGGCGCAATGCCGACACGAACAGATCGTCGAGCACGATCGCGTTGGTCGGGTGCGGCACGCTGGTCGTCGAGCGGATGCTGCGAACGCCGGCCAGGGACATTTCGCGGGACATGTCCGCGGGGAACAAGGCGTGGGTGACGATGGCATCGATGGTCGCGGCGCCGGCATTCGCGAGCGCCCGCGCGCAGCTGATCAACGTGCCGCCGGACGAGACGATGTCGTCCACGATCAGGGCAGGGCGGCGGGCGAGCGCAGGCGCATCGTCGAACCGGATGTCGACGGAGCGATCGCCGCGCCGGGTCTTGCGCGCGACGGCATGCGTGAGCCCGAGCCGGGACGCGAGATCCCGCACCCAGGGTTCGGATTCCGCATCCGGACCGATCACGACGGTCGCGGGATCGAGGTCGGTCTTGCCGAGTGCATTGGCGATGGCGGCCATGGCCGAGAGATTGTCGGCCTCGATACCCGGACACACCGTTTGCAGATCCGGCGTGCGGTGCAGGTGAGCGTCCACGGTGATGACGCGATCCACCAGCCGCGCAATCAGCGTACCAACCGCTTTCTGGCTGATCGCTTCGCCGTCCTGGAAGGCGGTGTCCTGGCGCATGTAACAAAGGTAGGGCGCCAGCAGCACAAGGCGCCTGGCGCCGCCGCGCCGCAGCGATTCTGTGGCCAGCAGCAGGGCGATCAGTTTCTCGTTGGGCTGGTCGAGCGAAGCGTAGATGATCGTTGTCGGTGCCGCGGGCCCGGCAACCACCCGAAGTTCCCCGTCAGGAAACCTGTGGATGGCAATGTCGGCGGAGAGTATTCCAAGTCTCGCGGCGAGCCGGGCGGCGTCGATCGATGATGATGGAAGGCTTTGAATCACTGTCGCGCTCACGACACGATCCTGCCGGACGAGCCCACCCGACCGACCGCATAGGCATTGTTGGTCTTCGCCGCGGTGGCGGCGAGATCGAGCTCGGCCTGGTCGAAGGCGTGGATTCGATAGAGCGGCTGGCCCTTGACGACGTTGTCGCCGATCTTCCGGAACAGCCTGATGCCGGCGCCCTTGTCGATCGGCGCGCCCGCCGTCCGGGCCAGCCGGTTGAGCTGCAGGCAATCGATCCCCTGAACCTCGCCGTCATCGTCGGCGACGACGTCGAAGGTCAGCTTGCCGATGTCGGTACGGCAGCTCGACGGGCCCTGCGCATCGATGATCGCCTGCATCTTCTTCATCGCCGCGCCGCCGTCCAGCAGTTCGCGGGCGCGCGCGTAGCCGTTGCCGCCACGCAGCTGCGGGTCATATTCCAGCAGATGCGCCGCGAGTCGCAGCGACTTTTCGCGCAGGTCCGCCGGCGCAGCGGGATCGTTGGTCAAGACCGCCATGACGTCCTCGGCCTCCAGCACCGGGCCGATGCCATTGCCGATCGGTTGGCGGCCATCGGTTGTGACCACTTCCACGGCAATTCCGAAGTGGTCGCCGACGAATTCGAACAGTTTGCGCAGCCTCATGGCCTCGGTGACGTTGGCAAGTTTCGCGGTGGGGCCCACCGGCAGATCGATCAAGAGGTGGTTGGAGCCGGCCGCGAGCTTTTTCGACATGATCGAGGCAACCATCTGCTCGCGGGTGTCGAGACTGAGCGGGCGCTCGACCGAGATCAGGATGTCATCGGCCGGCGACAGGTTGACGTGCCCGCCCCACACCAGGCAGCCGCGGCAGGCCGCGACGATGTCCTTCATCTCTTCGACCCCGACGTCGACCCGCGCCAGCACCTCCATGGTGTCGGCGGTGCCGGCCGGTGAGGTGATCGCGCGCGAGGATGTCTTGGGGATGGTCAGGCCGTGCGCCGCCACGATCGGGACGACGATCATGGAGGTCCGGTTGCCGGGAATTCCGCCAATGCAATGCTTGTCGACGACGTTCGGAACCGGCCACTTCAACTGTGTTCCGGCTTGCGCCATCGACTTGACCAGGGCGAGCAGTTCGCCACTGGTCATGAAGCTCGCCGAGCCGATCAGGAACGCGGCGATCTCCATGTCGGAGTAGCGATGGTTCGTAACGTCGATGATGATCGAATCGATTTCGGCGGCGCTGAGCGATTGCCCGTGAATCTTGTTGCGTACGGCATCGAGGCTTTCGGGCGAAGTTGCGGGTTTCACCAGGACCAGGTTGCCGGCAGGTTCGCCAAAGCGTCGAAACGCAGGTTCTGAAAGCCCCAGTTCGCCCGGACCGACCATCGCATCGTCGTCGGTGATCAGCAGCGTCGCAAGCATGACGTTCGACGTGCTGCGCAATTCGACCCGGCTGAAGCCGCTGAAGACGTCGGGCCGCAGGGCGCTCGAGTGGCGTGAAATCACGACGACATTTTCCCGGCCGGTATCGAGTCCGACGCGGCGGATCTTCAATTGCGAGCGCGATGTATTCGTAGACGCGGTCTCCGTCATGTCTGCCATCAGTGCGAAAGCAGAATCGGAAGCGGGGGCTTCGACAGCAGGCTCTTGGTCGCGCCGCCGAGAATGAATTGGCGCCACCTGGAATGCCCATAGGCACCCATCACGAGCAGGTCGATTCCATGCGAAAGCGTATAGGTTTCGAGGACCGCGCCGATCGGTCTGCCGGCGGCGTCCACCGTGTCGAGCACGACGTCGATGCCGTGCCGGGCAAGGTTCTTTGCCAGTTCCTCGGCGGAGCGCGCAGTATCCAGAGCCTTTTCGTTGAGGACGGTGACGATGCGGACTTTTCCGGCTTGCTCGAGCAGCGGCAGCGCGTCGGAGAGCGCCCGGGCGGCCGGGCGACTGAAATCCCATGCCACCGCGACGGTGCCCAGCCGGAACGGTTGCGAGGGCGGGGTCGTCGGCAGGATCAGGGTCGGCCTGCCGGAGCCGAATATCAGGGATTCCGCATACCAGAGGTCGACCGAGTCCGGCACGGGCACGATCGTGAGGTCGCGCAGCCGGGCATAGCCGACCAGAAGTTCCGGCACCTGGGAGGTCGAGCATTTTTCCCGGAAAATCTCGTGCGCGACGCCGGCCTTCTCGGCTGCCGCGTCGAAGGCGGCCAGCAGGTCCTTTGCGTTCTGTCGGCTCTTCTCGGCTTCGCCGGCAATGACTCCGGGCAGATTGGCGATCGAACCGGGCAGGAAATGGCCGGGGACCTCGACATGCACCTCGCAGGAAACGGCGGTGAGGTGTGCACCGAGCGTTGCCGCGATCGAAACGGCCTGCTCCACGACGGCGACCGGGGTTGGTTCGGGATAGCTCGTCAGTGTCAGCAGAATGTCCTTGAATGCCATGATCTTCTCCTGTTGGGGCGTCAGGTTAGCGTTTGAGCGGCGCTGTCATTTGATCCATCGCAAGACGGTCAGGCCTGCGGCAGCAACCGCCGAATTCGACACGTGATGTCCTGACGACGGTCGAGCGCCCGCTCACTGAGGGTATGGGCTTAGGTCGACCGTGGCCTTCGAAAGCCGGCGGTAAAGATCGCGTCGGCGCGCCAGGGGCCACCAGTCATACAGAAAAATTTCCAGAGGCCGCCAATTCGCCACCCAGCCGAGGATCAGGAAGCTTTCCTGCGCCAGCCAGTTGAACGGGGATTTGTCCAGGTATTCCGCCGCCAGATGCGCGCAAACGAGACAGATGACGAGGATCGAGGCGCCTATTCCGAGAGAGCGCAGGCCGACGCGGAACAGTTCGTTCAGGTCGCGTTGAACGGCGAGAGAACGGCCGCCGAAATAGCCGCCGAATGCCGCGCCGAGGTCGCGCGAAGCCTGCAATTGCGCTTCCGTATTCGGAACATGAACCATGATCCTGATCGGGCGGTCGCTCGGCAATTCGCGGGCCCAGCTGACGATGTACTCTTCGGCCTCCTGATCGAGGTCCTTTTCCCGAAATGGAAATGGATCGAGCGTATGGAACAGCTGCGCGATGTCGTTGACGCGGATCTCGATCAGGTTTTCCACGGCCGCATGCTACGGATGTCGCGCGCTGCCGGTCCGATCTCGCTTTCCCAGCCAGGCCACGAAGGCCGCGACGGCCGTCAGGGTGAACAGGGTCAGCAGCTTCACATAGGCCTGCATCGATCGTCTCCGTCAGATTGAAGGGGCAGGCACCATCGCGGTGCCGTCAAAGCCGCGAGACCGATGCGACCCGGTAGGTGTGCATCTCGCCACCCTCGTCGATCGACACGTATTCGCCGACGACGAAGCGCTCGTCGGCGAAGTGATAGCCGACGTCGTCGGCGAGACGCGTCGCGGTATCGTAATGGAACGCCCAGCTGCCCCCGCGACGGTGAACCAGTTGGCCATGTCTGTCGTCCTCGCCGGAACGCAGGCGCGTGACGCGGCAGGCCTCGCGATGGTCTTTCCACAGCGCAGCATCGATCCGGCCATCGGCATCGAGCGGCGCCAGGATGACATAGGCGACGTCGCTGTCGCCGTCGGGATGACCGGGCTCACGGGCGAGCTCCAGACGGATCTGGCGGAAATGCAGCGGCAGGGACGCGTTGAGGATCGGCGTGGGGTGGGCGGTCGGCATGGTGATTTGGCTCCTGGTGATCGGGCTCAGCCGGCGGAGGGGATTAGTCTTGCTTTGCGGCGGTCGACGCCGCGGCGGGGCCGCTGGCTTTGGGTTTCCTGAGGCTCTTGACGATGATCGTGATCAGCGGCGCCAGCAGCAACGGCAGCACGCCGTTGAGCGGATGTTGGATCGCTCCGGACACCTGCGAGTGCAGCGCGTGCGCCTCGGTCTGCAGCGCGTCGACGGCAGAGCCGTGAATTTCGCTGGCGAGGTCGAGATCGCGGCCCGTGACCGGGCGCGACGCGATGATGACCAGCACGCCGGCGATTGCGAAATTGACCGCGCCGAGAACGGCGGCGGACGAAATCGCGCTCCAGACCTGGACCAGCGCGAAATAGGCCGCGAGCTCCAGCATCAAGAGGCCGAACGCGGCGATCAGCGCGGCGAAGGCCTTCAGGCCGAGGCCGACCAGCATGTGCCGCATCCGGATCTCGGCGATGATCCGGTCGGTGCGCCAGAGCACGCGAAGGTTCTTGAGGACGTTTTCCGGGTTCATTCAATGCCTCCTCAGCATGAAGCCGATCACCACGCCGAGCGCGAATGCCGAGGCGAGCGTCGTCACCGGGCGTTCCGCGATGAAATTGCCGATCCGGTCTTCCTCCTCGCCCAGCGTTTCGCCGAGGTCGTTCAGCGCGGCCTTGATCTGGTCGGCGAGCGCGTCGGCGCGTTGTTTCGAGGCATCGAGGATGCTTTCGCCCGTGACGCCGAGCAGGCGCGACACCTCGTCCTTGAGTGCCGCCAGTTCATCGGTCAGTGCATTCGCTTGAAGCATCGGCTCGCCTTCCCTGATCTGGAAATTGTTCTACGGGAGCCGGCTGCCGCTGCTGTTGATTTGCATCAATCCGGGGCGGGCAGGGCAGTCTAGGAGATCGACACCTGCAGTGAACCGGAGCAGTTGTTTTGACGACCGAACCCGAGCTTGCGGCCACGCCAAGCGGCGATGTGCTCGAATTGCGTCCGGCCGGATCGTGGATCGCGGCCAACGGCGCCGCTCTGGAGATATTGTCCGACGCCGTCGCGCCACGGCTCGATTCCGCAAAAGCCCTGAAGCTCGACATGACCAGGGTTCGCGAACTCGATACCCTCGGCGCCTGGCTGCTGGAGAAGCTCCTGCGGCGCGCCGCTACGGCCGGCGGTCAGACCCGCGTGATCGGTGTTGCCGACCACTATGCTGGTCTGATCGAGGAGGTCCGTCAGGTCAACCGCCACAATCCGCCGCCGCCGCCGTCGCGAAATCCCATCGTGGCGAAGCTGGACGAGACCGGCCGTCTGGCGCAGGCTGCGACGCAGGATGTCGCGACCTTCCTGCAGATGCTGGGCGCGCTGTGCCAGGCTTTGCTCGGGCTGCTGCGCCGGCCGGGATCGCTGCGGCTGACGTCGCTGGTCTATCAGCTCTACCGGGTCGGCTGGCAGGCGATCCCGATCGTTGCGCTCATCACCTTTCTGATCGGCGCCATCATCGCCCAGCAGGGCATCTTCCACTTCCGCAAGTTCGGTGCCGACTCCTACGTCGTCGACATGGTGGGAATTCTGGTGCTGCGCGAGCTCGGCGTGCTGATTGTCGCCATCATGGTCGCGGGCCGCTCCGGCAGCGCCTACACCGCCGAACTCGGCTCCATGAAGATGCGCGAGGAAATCGACGCGTTGTCGACCATGGGGCTCGATCCCGTCGAGGTCCTGATCCTGCCGCGCATCGTCGCCCTGGTCTGCGCGTTGCCGATTCTGGCGTTTCTCGGCGCGATGGCGGCGCTCTACGGCGGCGGGCTGGTGGCCTGGTTCTATGGCGGGATGGGTCCCGCGATCTTCATCGCCCGGCTGCATGAGGCGGTCTCGGTGACCCATTTCGAGGTCGGCATCATCAAGGCGCCGTTCATGGCGCTGGTGATCGGGATCGTGGCGTGCAGCGAAGGATTGCGGGTCAAGGGCAGCGCCGAGTCGCTCGGCAAGCAGACCACCACATCGGTGGTCAAGTCGATCTTCCTGGTGATCGTGCTCGACGGGCTGTTCGCCGTGTTCTTTGCCTCGATCGGAATGTAGCGATGCAGGATCCGGATGTGCCGTTTGCGATCCGCGTCAGCGACCTCGTGGTCGGGTTCGGCAAGCGTGTCGTGATCGACCACTTGGCGCTCGACGTGCGCCGGGGCGAAATTCTCGGCCTGGTCGGCGCCTCCGGCGGCGGAAAGTCGGTGTTGATGCGCACCATCATCGGGCTCATTCCGCGGCAGGCCGGCACCATCGAGGTGATGGGCGCGCTGATCGGCGACAGCCACGACCGCCGCACCCAGGCCGCCGCCGGCAAATGGGGCATTCTGTTTCAGCAGGGCGCGCTGTTTTCCTCGCTCACGGTGCGGCAGAACATTCAGTTTCCGCTGCGCGAAAATCTCGACCTGTCCGACGCGCTGATGGATGAGATCGCCACCGCCAAGCTCGAAATGGTCGGCCTTGCGCCCGAGGAGGGCGACAAGTTTCCGTCCGAACTGTCGGGCGGCATGACCAAACGCGTGGCACTGGCGCGGGCGCTGGCGCTCGACCCCGCGATCGTCTTTCTCGACGAGCCGACCTCCGGGCTCGATCCGATCGCGGCCGGCGATTTCGACACCCTGATCAAGACCCTGCAGAAGACCTTGGGGCTGACGGTGTTCATGGTCACCCATGATCTCGCCAGCCTGAACAGCGTCTGCGACCGCGTTGCCGCGCTGGCCGATGGAAAGATCGTCGCGATCGGGCCGATGCGCGACCTGCTGCAATCCGGGCATCCCTGGGTGCGGGCCTATTTCCACGGCAAGCGCTCGCAGATGCTACAACCGAAAGCGAGTTAAGTCATGGAAACCCGTGCCCCCTTCGTCATTGTCGGTGCCTTCGTGCTGGCGGCGATCATCGGCGTGTTTGGCTTCGTATACTGGCTGCACAACAGCGGCGGCCTCGGTCCGAGGACCACGTATCACGTCCAATTCGACGGCTCGGTCCCGGGGCTGCTGGTCGGCGCCGCCGTGCTGTTCAACGGCATCCGCGTCGGCGAGGTGAGCGATCTCGGCCTCGCGCCGGACAATCCGCGCCGTGTCAACGCCGCGATATCGGTTGCGGCAACCACGCCGGTGCGGTCGGACACCAAGGTCGGTCTTGAATTCCAGGGCCTGACCGGCGTTCCGGTGATTGCGCTGGAAGGCGGCGTGCTGCTGGCGAACTCCGCTCCCGTGACCACGCTGGTTGCCGAGCCGGGGGCCGGGCAGGGCATGACCCAGGCCGCGCGCGACGCCCTGCGGCGGGTCGATTCGGTGCTCGCCGAGAATGCCGAACCGTTGAAGAACACCATCGCCAATCTGCAGGTGTTTTCGGAAGGCCTGGCGCGCAACACCGGCAAGCTCGACAGCATCGTTGCAGGCCTCGACCGGATGACCGGCGGAGGCCCGCCGGCGCAGAAGGTCATTTACGACCTGCGCGCCCCGGCGGATATCGGGCCGGCCGGCAAGACCGTCTCCGGACCGTTCGCGATCCCGGAGCCCACCGCGGTGCTCATGCTGGATACCCAGCGCCTGCTGCTTTCACCGGCAAAAGACCTTCCCGGTTTCGCCGAGGCGCAATGGGCCGACAGCATTCCGAGATTGCTGCGGGCGCGGTTGATCGAGAGTTTCGAGAACTACGACATCGGCCATGCGCCGCTGCGCGTCACCGATGGCGTGCAGGTCGACCATCAGCTGGTGATCGATGTCAGGCGGTTTCAGGTCGCGACGGAGGGCGAAGCGAGCGCCGAGATCGGCCTGTCGGCGCGCATTCTCGACAGCAACGGAAAAGTCGTCGCCGCCCGCCTGTTCCAGCAGAGCCAGAAACTCGACAAGCTCGAGCCGCCTGCTGCCGTCGCCGCGTTCAACGAAGCGTTCGGGCGCCTGGCCCGGGAGCTGATCGGCTGGAGCGTGCAGACCCTGTGAGCCGACCCCGGCATCACTCCAGAGTCTTCAGGTATGCCAACAGGTCGTTGATCTGATCGGGCTCCAGCACGAAGGCCGGCATGGTCGGGTGCCCGGTATAGATGCCCTCCGCAAAGGCTTCGGCGAGCGTTTCCACCGGGTAGCGACGATGCAGCGTCCGGAATGGCGGCGCGATCTTGAGCGGGCTCTGCGTCACCCGGTCGACCGAGTGGCATTTCGAGCAATTGGTCACCGCGAACGTCTTGCCGCGCTGCTCTGCGGGCGATGCTGCGAACGCAGGGCAGGCCTGCGGTACCAGCAGCATGATGACGGAGGTTTGAAGCAGGATCGATCGCAGCATTGGTGCCATCCAGTCATTTGCGGCCGTGGCTGCCACGGCAAGCTTGCGTAATATGACTAGGGCCGAGCGGGTTTGATCTGCATCAACTTGCCGGGGCGTGGTGCCGCTACGATGCTTCATCGACGGCAGCCCCTCGGTACTGCCGGCATTGCTTCGTGCCCCGTGGATATGGGCCGGACCTGGAGCGGCAGATGAGGAGTCCTGTTGCTGGCGGCCGATCGGTCGCGCAGCCATGTGCGGAATGCGCGGTGCGCCCGTTCGCAATCTGCGCGGCGCTGGAGCCGGCGGAGATGCAGCAGCTGGAGCAACTCGGCCATCACGTTCATTTCAGGCCAGGGCAGGCGGTGTTCGCCCAGGATGCCGCCGCGGGGTTTTGCTATATTCTGCTGGAAGGTGTGGTGCGGCTCTACAAGCTGTTGCCGGACGGCCGCCGGCAGATCGTCGGATTTGCGCTGGCCGGGGATTTCATCGGTGTCGCGGCGGGAGAACGGCACGGTTTTTCCGCGGACGCGGTCGGGCCCGTCGTGGTGTGCCGGTTCGCCAGGGATCTGTTTACGCGATTTGCCGCGCTCAAGCCCAACCTCTTGCGCCGGATCAATGAATTCGAGGCCGGCGAACTCAACCGGGCCCGCGACCAGATGGTGCTGCTCGGACGGCGGTCCGCGGAAGAGAAGGTTGCGGTTTTCCTGGTCTGCTGGCGCGATCGGCTGGCGCGGCTCGGTCAGGCGGCCGCGGCCGTGCCTTTGCCGATGGGCCGGCTGGACATCGCGGATTATCTCGGCCTGACCGTCGAGACGGTGAGCCGGACCTTTACCAAGCTCGAGCGCGACGGCGTCATCGAAATCTTGCCCGGCCGCGTCCGGCTGCTGGACGCGGTGCGGGTGGAAGCGATCGCCGCGGCTTGATGCCGGGCAAAGTCGCTCCGCTCAGTATTGCCAATTGATCCGCGTCAATGATCCTCTGCCACGGCCCGGCATAATTCGCTCCGCAATCAAAGGAGGCAACTATGCCCGTCGATTCGATGCTGGTTTCCGTCGCAGTGGTAGCCATGTTTGTGGTTTTCGCCGGCGCGTTGTTCTGGGCCGATCTTCAGACCCCGCCGCGCCAGCAGCCCACCGGCCACGCCGGCAAGCGGCGCCCGTTCTGATTTCCGTCGGCTGCCGGGTCCAGGATCAGTCCGGCACCGGCACGTCGAACGTATTCAGCGTCACCGAGACCAGGCAATACAGCCCGATGAGATAGGACAGTTCCGCCGCGCCGTGCTGACCGAACTGTTCGACCGCGGCCCGCCAGGTCAATTCCGGCAGCACCCCGCCATTGACCAGCGCGGACGCGACATCATAAGCCACCGCCTCCTGCCGCGTCAGGTCTGCGGGCCGCTGGCCGGCGACGATGGTCGCGAGTTTTTCGTCCGACAGGCCGCGGCGCTCGGCAACGATGACGTGGGCGTAGAGTTCATAGGCGGAGCGGAAGTGCGCGCCGGTGACCAGAATCGCGACTTCCCTGACCGTGGCCGGCAGCGACGGTTTCGACACCATCGCTTTGGTCAGCTCCCATACCGGCTTGCCAAAACTCGGTTCATGGATCCACGGATTCCACGGACCGAGCAGGGCGCCGTCCTCCCGAACATTGACAAAACCCTGGAAATTAGCGGCGATGCCTTGTCGCATGTCGTCGTAGAGCGGCTTTTGTTCGGCGCTGAGCTCGGCAGGGGGAACGATGGGCAGGCGCATGGCATCAAACTCCGATCGGTTAACCCGGCCGGGTGATCATTGGTTGTCAGGCAGATGCTGGCAAATGAATTGAATTTGACCGCGGTCGGGTCATCCGGACGGCCGTGGCGGGGACACGCCGTACCTCAAAAGAGCGGCCGCGCCATCAGGCGCGGCCGTCTGGATCCGGACGAACGGTCACGCCATGCGTGGCCGTTCAAGCGGGCATTGGTCAATTGCGATCGATGATGACCTTTTGGTCGGGCTCCCGATCACGGTCCCGCTTGATGATCACCGTCCTGTCGCGCGCGGGCTCACGCTCCTTGATGATGGTGGTGCGATGCTCGCGATCACGATCATAGTCGGAACGTCCTGCGCCGACCGTCACGCCTGCGCCGACCGGGCCGACGCCGACCCCCACGCCCACTTCCTCGGCGCTTGCCGGCATCGCGAAACTTACGCCGGCCAACGCTGCAATCACCAATGCGTACTTCATCTGATGTCCTCCATGATGAACCGATGCGAAGGGAAGTCCGGGAACTTCCGAATGTTCCCGCTCGCAAGTGTGGAACCGGGCCACCTGCGCGACACGTTTCATCTGGAACGTCCGGTCCGGATCGAACGTTGTTGACGAAAGGCGGAGATTTCCGATGACCTTCAACCCGGTTTCATACTTTGCAGGCATAGGTACTGTGTTTGTTGCGGTTGCCGTCGGTTTCGGCGGCGGTCTGCTGATCACCAGGTCGGATCACAAGGTGGATACGCCGAATCGGCTGGAACGCGTGACGGCAAGCGCGCCACCTGTCACACCACCGGTCGCGCCGCCGCCGGCAGTTGCTCCGGCGCCCGTCGTAAATGCATCGGCTGCGCCCGCGGCGCCTGAGATGGCCCCGGCGACGCCGGTCGTCGCCAAGGCGGCTGACAAGGCGGCTGAACAGATCCCACCGGCCCCGCCGACTCAGGTGACCGCCACAGGCCAGCAAGCAGCGCCGCCACAAGCACAGCCTGCCGAAGCGACGCGCGTGCAGAGCCCGCAGCCGGCGTCGAATGAACAGCCCGTGTCGGCGCGAGACGCGTTTGCAAGATCGCATGATCAGGACGCCGACATGCGCAGGCGCGGCGACCGCGCCGAGCGAAGGCAGGCCGAGCGCGAGCGCCGCAAATGGAAGTGGATTGATCGCAAGCGAAGGCAGCAGGACCTCGACGGTGCCGCCGAGGAAGTCAGGCACATCGATCGGAGCGACGGTGATCGCGTGGTCGTTCTGCGTGAGTCGGGCCAGAAAGAAGACCTGCGCGGCGAAGCTGGTCAGAGAGACGTCCGTGAGGCTGGCCAGAAAGACGTCATCGAGATGCCGCGGCTGAATTTCTTCGGTCAGGAGTGAGAATGCGTACGCCGAGTATGCACCGGGCTAGACCAGACGGCGGATGTGAGCTTGCGTGAGGGAAGGGCTCTACGCAAAACGCCGCATTTTCCTGCCGACCGGGTCGAGATGCATTTCCAGGAAGCCGGCAAGGTACAGCGGCGGTCCGCGGCCGTCGCTGTCGCAGCGGCATTGGATCTCCTCGGCAATGTCGGTGGAGATGTCCCTGGACCAATGCTCCAGCGTGTTGAAGGCAACAACCCGGATCGGATCGTGGAATCGTCCGGCCATCAGATCGTCGAGGATATTTTCGAGATCGGTTCGTTCGATCTCGCTTTCCCGAGTGGCCGCGCCGCGCGGGCCGAACTGGTCCACCACCAGGTAGATGGTCTGATCGGCGCCAAAAGGCACGGTGGAACATGCCGCAACGGACCTGCGCATCGCTGTCGCTCCGACGAATGAACCTCAAGCGCCGGACCGCCAATTGGTTCCCATCCTGTTGGCTAACTGCCGCCTGATACCTTGGCCTGCGCAGCACCGCGCGGGCCGGCGCCGTCCAGATCGACGAGGAAGGCCAGCAGGATCTCATCGGAGCTCTGCACCGCGTCCCGCGCGGCCTCGCGGTAGGCCGTCGCTTCGGCTTCCGATGCATACCGTGCCCGCAACCGGACCTTGCCGTCCCAGAGCGGTATGCCACGCGATTTCAGCCGCGCCATGTCCTCGCGAAGCCATTTCTCGTGGCAGATTTCATGCGCTTCGCGCAGGTTTTTGGCCTCGAAGCTCAATGTGGGCTTGCCGTCGATATCGAGCGTGAAGATGGCGGGCAGCAGCGTAACCGGCATTGATTTCTCCATGCGCTCAGCTCGCCCAGTCAGCCGGTGCCTGCGAGGTGCAGCATGATGAAGGAGGTGGCGCTGGCGGCAACGGCGGTTATTGCCAGCGAGACGTCGAGGTTGACGAGGAGTGAAAGCAGGCGGGGATTCGGCTGCATCAGGCGTCCTGCGGCCTCTCCGGTGGAGTGGTGAGCAACTCCCTTGTGTCCGCGGCAAGCCGCAACTGCCCGGCCTTCTTGAGGGCCTCGCTCCGGGCCGCGCCATGAGGCAGCTTGCGTGCGGCGTCGAGCGCTTCCTGGGCTCGCGCATCCCAGTCATGGCTTTCTGCTCCGCCGATGCTTCGCGGTCGTTTCACGCCGACGCTTCGGGGTCGTTTCACCATGACATCAGCGCGGTGGTCTCAGACTCTCGGAAAGCCGGTTGATCGAGGCTGACTTCATCGGGTCGGCAATGACGCTGATGGTTTCGACGTGATCGCATCTCGCGCATTCGAATGTGCGAAACTCGAATCCGGACGGCCCTGGCGCGATCCGCAACAGCATCATGCGCGGCAAGCGGCATCTCGGACAGCGCGGATGTTCGATCGGCGTCAAAGAAGGCAATGGATTGTGTCGCGGCATCGACATCGCCCAACCTGAACTGGCAAGCCGCTGAACAGTATCGCCGTGCCTACATTCGCGTCTGTTCGGCACCGGACTCTGCGCGGTGAGGCCGGACGGTTGACCGGCGGTGTTTTTACCGGGCCGGTAGCGTTGGAACCAAAAAATATTCTTTGCATTGTCTGCGGACCAATTCATGCAGGAATGACCGCGAGGATCGGCAGATGTCCCTTCTCAAATGGGCGTTGATATTTTTCGTTGTGTCCATCGTGGCCGGCATCCTCGGATTCACCGGCGTTTCAGCCGCATCCGCCGACATCGCCCGCGTACTCTTCTATATCTTCGCGGTCATCTTCCTTGTACTGATTCTGCTCGGCCTGACGATCTTCAGAGCGTGACCGCGCCAAACGACTGAAATTAAGCATTTTTTCCGTCTTTTGCCAGACGGTCCAGGGCTGCCCATGGACAACCGCTGCGAGACCTCGGAAGAATGACGGGGCCAGTTTCCCTCTCTCCGTCCCGAGACCGTAATGCCCCTCGTCAAAACCTCGAAAATCTCGCCAGCTTCCAAGGCCGGCTCGGCGCCCGAAACGCTTGCCGCCAATCCACCGGCGTCCAAGGCCGGGACATCCAACTCCGGCACCGCCAGGGTTGCGACGTCTAAGGTTGGAACTCCGAAGGCCGCGCCGAAGTCGGGCCGGGCCAGAGTTCCGCAGCCGGTCAGTGGCAACGGCCTGCGACGGGACAAGGTATCGGAGCGAATTGCGGCGGCGACCCAACAATTGGCTAGCGGCCTGACCGAAGCGTCCGCCGCGGCGGAGCAGTTGCGGCGATCGATGGAGCAGATTGCCGCCGGGGCCGACGAGGGGGCAGGGGCCTCGCAGGAACAACTGACCGCCATCAAGGGTGCAACAGCCAACCTGACCGCGGCCCGCAATGAGGCCGACAATTCCCGCCGCCGCACGGAGAGCACCCAGCTTCTGCTTGCCGAAAGTGCGGCGCAGGTGACGGGATCGGTGCTGGCCATTGAGAAGAATGCCGAGCGCCAGCTCGGCTCGGTGAAAGTCATCGCCGAACTCGAGCGGCGGGCGCAAGACGTCAGCGCCGTCACCGGCACGGTGAGCCGGATATCCGACCAGACCAATCTGCTCGCCTTGAATGCGGCCATCGAGGCGGCGCGTGCCGGCGATCTGGGACGCGGATTCGCCGTCGTCGCGGAAGAAGTCCGGGCGCTGGCCGAGGTCTCCGACAAGAGCGCTCAGGAGGTCCAGGGCCTCGCCGAGGAGATCGCCATCAATGTGCAAGGCGCGGTCACAGCGGTGGCCGCCGCCGCGGACACCGCTGCGGCGCAGGCCAAAACCGGCGCGCTGGTGGCGGAGGCGCTGAACACGGTCCGGCGGGACATGACCCTGCTGACGGAGGGCAGCCAGGATACGCTGACGGCGGCGGTCGAAGCCGAGCGCGCCATGATCGAGGCGCAAAAGGGCGCTGAACTGGTCGCGGGCGCCGCCGAGCAGCAGGCCTCGGCCGCCGGTGAATCCCGATCTGCCATCAGCCAGCAGGCTCAGGCGCTGGATCAGGGACAGGAGGCCGCCGAAGCCCTTGCCGCGCTGGCGGATGATGTTCGCGCCGGAACTGCCGGCGCGTCGACGGTCGAGCAGATCGCCAGCGCCGCAGAGGAACTTTCGGCCTCGGTCCAGGAGCTGTCGGGTGCCGCGAGCCAGATTTCGGCCGCGGTCGCCCAGATCAACCGCGGTTCTGCCCAGCAGGCTGCAGCCGCGCAGCAGACCTCCGCGGCCTTGGCCCAGATCGAAAAGAGCGCCTTGCTCGCCGTCGAGAACAGCACCCTCGCCAACCAGCGCGTCGCATCGATGGAGAAGGCGCTGGCGCAAAGCCGCGGCTCCGTCGAGCAACTGATCACCGGCGTCGTCGGCACCCTCGAACAGACCCGCGGCAGCCTCGCCACCATCGTTCAGCTCGAAGCCGTCGGCCGCAAGATCGAGAAGATCGTGGATTCGATCACTCTGGTCACCATCCAGACCAGCATGCTGGCCGTCAGCGGCGCGGTCGAGGCCGCGCGCGCCGGCGACGCCGGTCGCGGCTTCGCCCTCGTCTCCAACGACATCCGGGCCCTCGCGCGCGAGGCATCGGAAAGCGTCGAACGGATCAAGGACACCGTGCGCAGCATTCTCGACCAGATCGCGCTGCTGCGGCGCGACCTCGAGCAGATCATCGTGGCCTCCGAACTCGAGGTGCAGAGCAATCGCGGCGTCTTGAAAGCACTCGACGGGATCGGCGGCGAGATGACGGCGCTGGGCGTCGCCAACCGCGCCATCCTGCAGGGCGCCGAAGCCATCCTGGCCGCGGCCAACGAAACCTCGGCGGCGGCAAGACAAATCGCGGCAGCCGCGGAAGAGGCCAGCGCGGCATCGCGTCAGGCCGCGACGGCGTCGGCGCAGCAGGCCCAGACCGCCGACGATCTCGCCGCGGCGATCGAGGAAATCGCCTCGCTCTCCGAGGAATTGAAGCAGCAGAATGGCTGAGCACACCGCAGGTGGCGAGCAGCGGTATCTGACCTTTCGGTCGGAGAACCGGCTCTACGCGTTACCGGCCTTGCAGGTCGCCGAAGTCATTCGTCCGGCCACGCTGGCGCGGGTGCCGCAGGCGCCGGAAAGCCTGCTGGGGCTGGCCAATCTGCGCGGCGCGGTGATGCCGGTCGCCAGCATCCGTGCGTTGCTTGGCCTGCAGCGGGCCGACGCCACCGCGGCATCGCGATTGATCGTGCTGGACGGCGACAAGCCTGTCGCCCTGGAGGTCGACGCGGTGGCGGCGCTTGTCAGTGTGCCGGCCGCGGCGGTCAATGCCGCCGACACTGAACTTTCAGCCGCGGCCGGCGAGCAGTTGCGCGGTGTGTTCGAGACCAACGGCGCCGTCGCCAAGATCCTCGACATCCAGGCCTTGCTCGACCGCGCATTTCCCGCCGTGCAGTCCGGCCGGGCGCTCGCAACATCCGCAGCGGCGGCTGTCGGGCAAACCCAGGATGTCGCCGATGATCGGAGCCGGCTCGTCACTTTCGACGTGGCGCATCAGGAATATGCGCTCGACCTGATCGCGATCCGCGAGATCGTGACGATGCCCAATGGCATCACCTATGTCCCCGGCAGCGACGAGGCGGTGCTTGGTGTCATGTCGTATCGGGAGCGCCTGCTGCCGCTGCTGTCGTTGCGCAGGCTGCTCGGCTTGCCGGCCGGCGCCGGCCCGCGCGACAAGGTCATCGTCACCGCGGTCGGCGACACCCTGGTCGGGCTGGTCGCCGACGGAACGCGGTCCGTCATGCCGGTTGACCCCGCCCGTCTCGAACCGGCGCCGCCGGTGCTGAGCGCGCGCGCCGGCGGCGAAGCGCAGATCGTGCAGATCTATCGCGTCAGTGCGGACAGACTGATTTCGATCCTGGTGCCGGAGCGGCTGTTTCGGGAAGACATCATGCAGAAATTGACCGAGACCCATCGCACGCTCAATCCGGAGGCGGCGCCCGCCGCTGAACAGGCCGCGGAGATGCGCTTTCTGGCCTTCCGGCTGAACGACAATGAATTCGCGCTGCCGATCGACGCGGTCGACGAGGTCGCCCGGGTTCCCGAACAGATCACGCGGTTGCCGAAGACCCCGAAGTTCCTCGAAGGCGTGGTCAATCTTCGCGGCGTGGTGCTTCCGGTCGTCGATCAGCGGCGCCGGTTCGATATGCCGGCGCTGGCGGCCGGCGCTGCGCGGCGGCTTGTCGTGGTGCGCACTGCGCAGCACCGCGCCGGTCTGATCGTCGACAGCGTTACCGAGGTGCTGCGCTGCCCGCCCGGCGCCATCAAGCCCGCGCCCGACTTGACTGGCGAGGCGCTGGGGCTGGTGCGGTCGGTGATCAACCTCGAGGCCGCGGGCAGGATGCTGCTGCTGCTCGATCCATCGGAACTGCTCAGCCGCGCCGAACGCGGCCTGCTCGATGCATTCACCGGTGACGGCGGCAAAGAGCCCCGGCAGTCGCGCCGGTGATCAACGTCCTTGTGGTCGACGACTCCGCCCTGGTTCGCAAGCTGATCGGACAGGTGTTCGCCACCCAGCCGGATTTTCAGGTCTCGTTTGCGCGCAACGGCAGGGAGGCGCTGGCGGCGATCGCAGCGGCGAAACCCGATGTGGTTACGCTCGACGTCCACATGCCGGAAATGGATGGTCTCACCTGTCTCGACCGCATCATGATCGAGCATCCGCTCCCGGTGGTCATGGTGTCGTCGATGACCGCGGAGGGGGCCGATGCGGCCCTCGAGGCGCTGCGGCTCGGCGCGGTCGATTTCGTCGCCAAACCGGCCGGCGCGGTGTCGCTGCGCATCGACGAGATGGCGCCGGACCTGATTGAAAAAGTCCGGCAGGCCGCCGTGGCGCGGCTGAAGCCGTCGTTGCGGTTGCGCGAACGGGTCCGTCACCGCATGGGCCAGTCGCGGCAGGCCGCGAGAGGCAGGGCGGCCGCCAAACCAGCCGCGACCGGCGACGGTTTGGTCCTGGTCGGATGTTCGACGGGGGGGCCTCCGGCACTCGAGGCCTTGCTGACGCCGCTCCCGGCATCGTTTCCCTGGCCGATGGTGGTCGCCCAGCACATGCCGGGGACCTTTACCGGGCCGCTGGCACGCCGCCTCGACGGGCTCTGCGAATTGTCCGTCGTCGAGGTTCGGGCGCCGGTATCGTTGCAGCCGGGCGTGGTGTACATCGGCCGCGGCGATGCCGACATCGTGGTGTCGCGTCGCGGCGGCGCGTTGATGGCCATGGCTGCGCCGGCGGCGGATTATCCGTGGCATCCAAGCGCCGACCGGCTGGTGCGCAGCGCGCTGAACCAAATCGCTGCCAGCCAGTTGATCGG
>Ga0209758_1001838_pt1 | contig 23314 bp, 19 predicted proteins | sample AraplaMF_Col_mMF_FD_184258 | JGI IMG/M metagenome (GOLD analysis project Ga0209758, IMG submission 184258) | Arabidopsis root microbial communities from the University of North Carolina, USA - plate scrape MF_Col_mMF (SPAdes) (version 2) | ecosystem: Host-associated > Plants > Roots > Endosphere...
CCTGGTCGCGACCGCCTACCTCGGGCAGATCTGGACCTCGGCGGATGGCGGTGGCAGTTGGACGGCGCGTGAATCGAGCCGCGCCTGGCGCGCCGTGGCCTCTTCGGCCGATGGCCGGGTTCTGGTGGCGGCCACCAATGGCTCCCAGCTGTTTGTCTCGACCGACTATGGCGTGAGCTGGACCCCGCGCGCGAGCGGCCAGTTCTGGTGGTCGGTGGCGGCATCGGCGGACGGCAGCACCCTGTACGCCACCGTGGACACGGGCGCGATCTGGCTCTCCACCGATTCCGGTACCACATGGGAAGCGCAGACCGTCAGCCGTGACTGGCGAGGCATTGCCACGTCCGCCGACGGCCGCTACGTCGTGGCCGCCACCAGCGGTGGCCGCCTCTACGAGTCCGGCGACAGCGGCCGGACCTGGCGCGCGACCAGCGACGGCGGTAGCTGGACTGCGGTCGCGAGCAGCACCGACGGCCTGAAGGTGGCCGCCGCCAAGGCGGGCTCGGCCATCCAGCTCGGCACGCGTCGCACTTCGACCACCCTCGGCACGGCCGGGTCGATTTCCGGAGGGCAACAGGACTCGCTGGAGCTGCAATACGTGGGAGGCGGCGTGTTCACGCCCGTCGGCTATGTGCTGGCCAATGCGGCATTCGTCGTTCGCTGAAGCCGATCGCGGGCCTCTTTGCATGCTGACGGGCTGGTGACGAGCCACCTCGATGCCCTCTAGGGAGCTAGGCTGCGCTGGTGCGATGGTTGTCGCACGGCCGATGCGGGCCGAATCGCGTCGCTGCCACTTGGCGGCATACGGAACCTCGATCATCAGCAGGTGCTGATGTAGTTGCTGCGAAATGCCGAGTTCTCTATGAGCCGCACCTCATCGCCAGGCCACATGCGTGGGTGGAACACGCGGAGGTGTTGAGCAGCCTGCCGGTGTGCCTGGATGCGTTCGGGCTGACGCGCGTGGCACAAGCATCTGCCTTGGAAATGCGTGCAGTCCTTTCTGGTATGGAAAAGTAGTGGGACCAACAGGGGAGCAAGAGATGAAGACATTTGCGGTTTCCGATGTGAACCGTGGCAAGCCTTACCAGTTACTTGACGCGCGGGAGTGCGTCCGTAGCTTGTTGGCCAAGCCGGCCGAGGACTTGCACTGCGCCGCGGCTCGGCTGGTTTCGTGCGATACGCAACACGCGTTCGTGAAAGCGGCACATGACGCCTTCTACGATCACCATCCGCTGGTCATCCGGCCGGACGACATCTGGTTTTGCATCGCCCAAGGTTTCGCGGCACATGTGGGACAGAACTCCGAATTGCTCCGATCACGATTCGTGACGCACGAGGGCAAGAGAACACTTGTTGTTGCGAGGCACGACTTCGTTCTCGGCCAGCCGAACCCGTGGCCCGAGGTTTTCGAGGCGTTCTCCGTGCAGATCGGAGAAAGCGTCGGCGCGCTGAAGGAGGTTGTCAGCGCCCGCTTTTCGACTACCACTCTTGTTGAAGCGGCCGCATTCGATGTCTGCTTGATGGAAACCTTTGAGGGCTACTTCGACTATGAGGTGCGTTGCGGTTGCGGTATTCCCGAGATAAGACTGCTCGGTACCCCGGAAGATTGGGCTTCGATGATTCCTCGCATCAAGCGGCTCGCTACCTATGGGCTTGAGGAATGGAGCGAGACGCTCTGCGCCGTTCTGGACAAGATCCACCGTGCTGCGGCAGGTGAGGTCGATATCGACTTCTGGCGCTCCTTCTTCCGCTACCAGAGCGGTTCTGGACCTTCCGAGCTGACTGGCTGGATCGTCACTTTGTTTCCCTACCTGATAGTCGATTGGAAGACCAATGCGCTCGGGCCCAACAAATACTTGTGCAGCTGGAAAGCGCATCTCGACGCCGCAAATGCGCGCACCGGATGGTTGCGCCACGACATTCCGCCGGAAGGCCCTGGCATCGGGGCCATACCGCAAGCATTGGCCAGTGCTCCTCTGTGCTGCGTCGACGAACTGAGTGGCCTGAAGCATCAATTGCGATTCGTGGCGGGGATGTTCGGCGTTGAACAGGATGAGGAGACTGGCGCGCTGTCAGCCAGCTTTGGGTGGGCTGTGGTTCATGAGAATTCCGGAATGCTCTGAATGCGGCGCATGCATCGCCCACCTCCGCGGGCTCGGCATCGGCAAAAGTACGGGTCTTTGTGTCTCTGTGACATCAAGCTACATTTGTCTCCAGGAGGTGGAACATGGCCGGTTTCTGGCGAATGAGCAAAGCCAAGTCACAAGAGGCAAGATCTGCGAAGAGTGAATCTCCTGAGAGCGGCAGCGCGAGACCGCAGCCTCAGCCCAGTTGGTCGGCCCAGGTTTTCGACGACATCGAATGGCGGAGGTTCGAGGCGCTTTGCGAGGCGCTGTTCGCCCAGGCGGGCATGCGAACGCAAAGCCAGTCGCATGGTGCCGACGGCGGAATCGACATTTGGCTTCATTCAGACAACAGTCCCAAGCCTATGATCGTCCAGTGCAAACACTGGCGAAGCAAGCCCGTTGCGGTGCAACAGATGCGCGAGTTCTTCGGGGTGCTCAAGTCCCACGATCTGCAGTACGGTACCTTTGCCACCAGTTCCACCTTCACATCAGATGCACTGGCTTTCGCGAAGGCCAACGGCATCAACGCACAAGATCGGCAGGGGCTGTTGCAACTGATTGCGAAGCGCACGCCAGAACAGCAGGCGGCGCTTCTCTGCGTGGCCTACGAAGGCGATTACTGGCGACCGACCTGTGTCAAGTGCGGCATCAAGATGGTGGAGCGCCAGCCCAAGGATGGCGGGAACCCGTTCTGGGGTTGTGCCAACTTCGCCCGGCTGCGATGCATGAACAAGATGCAGATGGCGGGCAGAGCCTGAAACGTCGTTCGCTCAACGGAGTCGCAGTCCTATGAAGAGCCGCATCATGTACATCGAGGCGAAGTCGAGCGGTTTGACGGGACCGGCCCGCATCGGCCGGGTCAGGGTTTCCAAGACGGGCGCGACGCTGTACTACGCAGGAAAGTCGTTCAGCAGCTTGAAGGGGAGCGGCTTCAAGTCGAACTATTTCGACGTGGAAACCGGCGAGCGCTACTGGATTTCAGGACCTCGAAAAGATGGGCGCGATGCGCTTTATCCGACGCACATCCGGCCCACCATAGACGAAGACGTTCGGGAGGAGTATTGGTCGAAAATCCGCAGAACCACAGTGCCGCGCTAGGAGCCATAGGCCCGCGACCAACCGATGCCGCGCCCGCGCCTCACCACGCATACCCCGCCTGCACCCGAGCAGCCACCCGGCTGCCGCTCCCGCTGCTGGTCGCGGTCGAAACCCCCACGCCCAGGTTCAGGTTGTCGCTGACCTGATAGCCGAAGGCCACGCCCACCCCCGACGCGCCCGCGTAGTTGCCCACGGCGGCGCCCATCCATTTCTTCCCTGCAGCCAATGTCGGCATCGACGGCATGGCCAGCGCCGCCGCGACGCCCTGCGCGGCGAAGGCGTTCGCCTGGCTGGTCGCGTTGGCCACCGCCTGCTGCAGCTGGCCGAGGTTGACGGCGTCGGTGGCCAGCAGGCCGGGCGCGACATTCGTGATGCCGCGCAACTGGTTGGTGGCTGCGTTGCCGACCGACACGGTGTTGTCCCGGTCGGCCACGGAGCCCTGGCCCAGCGCCACCGCGTTGTTGCCGCTGGCCAGCGTGTTGGCGCCCAGCGCGACGGCGTTGTTGCCGGTGGCCACGGCGTTGTTGCCGACGGCGGTGGTCGGGTCGGCCAGCGCCCTCGCGCCTGCGCCGATGGCGACCGAGCCCGCATGGTTGGCCTGCGCGCCGTTGCCGACGGCCACGGTGTTCTCGCCGCTGGCCTGCGCGTTGGTGCCCATCGAGGTACTGCCCGCACCGCTGGCGCCCGCGCCCGGGCCGCAGGCCACCGAGCCGCTTGCGCTCACCGCGCACACGCCACTGGAAAGCGCCTGGTTCATCAGCGACTGCAGCGCGCTGACCTGCTGCACGGTGAAGTTGTTGGCGGTGGTGATGGCCGTCTGCTGCGCCTGCTGCACCTGGCCGACGTTGGCCGCGTCGCTGCTCGCCTGGCCGGCGGCCACGTTGTTGATGGTGGTGCCCGCGCCGCCGTTGGCGTTGAGCTGCAGCGCGGTGCCGCCGGCGCCGTACTGCGCCGAGTTCTGCGCGAAGCCCAGGGCGGTGTCGGAGGTCTGCTGCACGGTGTGAAGCTGGCTGCCGTTGACTGCGTCGGTGCTGGTGGCGTTCACCGCGCCCGCGCTCACGTTGACGAGGGTGCGCGTCTGGCCCGCCGAGCCGAAGGAAACCGTGTTCGCCGCGGTGGCGACCGAGTTGGCGCCGATGGCGATGCTGTTGGCAGCGCCGGCCGCGACCTGGCTGCCCGAGCCGATGGCCACGCCGCCGGTGGCCAGCGCCGACGCGCCGGCGGAACCGTTGTAGGCGCCGCCGATCGCCGTGCTGCCGTTGCCCGATGCCACCGCGCCCCGCGTGGTGCCCGATGCGCTGCCGATGGCGACCGCCGAGGTGCCCGATGCCTGTGCGCCGCTGCCGCCGGCCGTGCCGGGGAAGCCGCAGCAGCCTTCCGCGCCCTGGCCTCCCGCGCCGACCGCGATGGCACCGCTGGCCGAAGCCTGCGCGCCGCTGCCGCCGGCGCCGCCCGTGCCACCCGCGAAGCCCTGGCCGGCAGTGCCGCCGCCGCCGATGGCCGTCGCGCCGTTCGCGCTCGCGCTGGCGCCGGCTCCGCCTATGCCGCCGCTTCCGCCGGCGGTTCCGTTGCTGCCGTCGCCGCCCGCGCCGATGGCGGTAGCGCCGTCACCCTGGACCGTGGCGGCGGCACCGCCGCTGGAACTCGTCCAGCCCGGCTGGTTGGGCCCCGGGTTGCCCGGGGCGCCGGCCACATAGCCTGCCGCGTGGGCGCTTCCGATGGCGAGCAATGCGGCGGCCTGCAGGCTTCTGAGTACGTGTTTGGGCTGAGTGGTCATGAGTTCCTCCTTCGCTGAAACGGCAGACAGACAAAAAAACAGCACGAGTGTGTGTTTTTGTTTCCAGTGCCGCCATCCCCGAGAACTGGTAAATCCGGCCCTTTCGGGGCCGGTCATGAGCCTTCGCCCGCCGGGCTGCCCTTCAGTGGGAACGCGAAGGGCGGCGTTGCCGTGCCGAAGGGCGGTCGCCGCGATCGGACTGCTCAGCGGCCCGCGCGGGCGCCCTCGTCGCGATAGCCTTGCGGCGTCACCCCGTGCTGGCGCGCGAACGCGCGCTGCAGCGCATCCACCGAGCGGAAGCCGCTGCGGCTGGCGATCTTCTCCTGCGTCCAGCCCGTCTGCCGCAGCAGTTGCGCGGCGGCGGCCACGCGGGTCTGCTCGACGAAGCGCGCGGGCGTGCAGCCGGTCTGGGTGGCGAAGGCGCGCGCGAAATTGCGCGGGCTCATCCGCACGCGCCCTGCCATCGCCTCGACCGACAGGTCTTCCTGCGGATGCGTGCCTATCCACGCGACCAGCTCGCGCAGCCGATGGCTGGCCGTGGCCTGTGCCTCCAGTGCCTGGCTCAGCTGCGGCTGCTCGCCGCCGCGCAGCATCGGCAGCGCCAGCGTGCGGGCGATGTCCATCGACACTGCATGGCCCAGGTCGTCTTCCACGAGGGCCAGCGCCAGCTCGATGCCGGTGGTGACGCCGGCGGAGGTCCACATCGGGCCGTCCTGCACGTAGATTCGCTCGCGCTGCACGCGCACCCGCGGGCGCAGCTGCTGCAGCATGTCGCAGGCGCTCCAGTGGGTGGTGGCCTCGCGCCCGTCGAGCAGGCCGGCGGCTGCGAGCGCGAAGGCTCCGGTGCATACGCTGCCCACGCGGCGCACGCGCGGCGCGACCTCGGCGATCCATTCGCTCACCTTCTGTTCGAGGATGGCCGAGCGCACCGAGGGCTCGTCGCCGCCGGCCACGATCAGCGTGTCGATCTCGGCTGGCAAGTGCCGCAGCGCCAGCGTGCCCGCGAAGCTCAGGCCGCCGTTGGTGGGCACGCTGCCGCCCGCGGGCGACGCGATGTGCAGCCGGTAGGTGCCGGGGCGCATCTGCTCGGCCTTGCTGAAGACGCTGGCCGGGCCGGCGATGTCGATGGCCTCGACGCCATCGAAGGCGAGCAGCACCACCGCGCCGCCGGCGCCATGGCTGGCAGAAACAGCGGCTTCTTCGTCCTTGTGGGGCAGGGTGGGCATTCGTAGTCTCAGGGCATTGCTTGCAGCCATGGAGGAACGGCGATGTTCACGGAGTCATTTTCACGCGCGCTGGTTGCCGCCGGCATGGCGGTGCTCGTTCTGGCGGGCTGCTCCTCCGGCGCGCCGCTGCCGCCACCGCCGCGCGACGATGCGGCCGCGCTCCAGCGCGACCAGCAGGCCTTCGTCGATGCGATGAAGCCTCGCAGCCCGGGCGGCAGCCGGCCGGTGATCGCCGTGCTCGCGTCCAACGACGGCACCGAAATGACCGACCTGCTCCTGCCGTACGCGGTGCTCGGGCGCGCCGACATCGCCGAAGTGCGCATCGTGGCGCCGCGCGCCGGCCGCGTCGACCTGTTTCCCGCGCTGCAGGTGGACGGCGCGCAGGACTTCGCCGGCTTCGACCGCACGCATCCCGCCGGTGCCGACTACGTGATCGTCCCCGCGATGATGAAGGACGATGCGCCCGAGATCACCGCCTGGCTGCGGCGGCAGTCGCAGCAGGGCGCGCGGGTGATCGGCGTGTGTTCCGGCGCGCTTGTGGTGGGGCAGGCCGGGCTGCTCGACGGCCGGCGCTTCGCGGGCCACTGGTACGACCGCGGCACGCTGCTGAAGCGCCATGCTGGCTCGACGCATGTGCCGCACCGGCGCTACGTGGTGGACCGCGGCGTGGCCACCACCACCGGCATCACCGCGTCGGTGCCCGCGATGCTGGCGCTGGTGGAGGCCATCGGCGGACGCGAAAAGGCCTCCGCGCTCGCGGTCGAACTGGGCGTGGCCTCGTGGAGCCCGGTGCACGACAGCACGCCCTTCGGCCTCGATGCCGGCAAGCGCTTCGCCTACCTGCTCAACAAGGCCGCGTTCTGGCGCGTCGAGCGCTGGAGCGTCGAGGTGCGCGACGGCACGGACGACGTATCCCTCGCGCTGGCTGTGGACGCATGGGAGCGCACCGGGCGCGTGCGGGTCGAGGCGGTGTCGGCCTCGGGCCCGGTCAGGCTGCGCAGCGGACTGGTGCTGCTGGCCAGGCCCGCCTCCGCCGGCGATGGCGTCAGTGATGGCGCTCGCCGGCTGCCCCTGTCGGCCACGCTCAAGCCGGTGCCGCAACTCGACCGCACGCTGTGCGAGATCGCCGGTCGACACGGCGATGCCCGGCGCGACTGGGTGATGCTGGAGATGGAGTACCCGGCGCAGCAAGGCGCCGCCTGCGCCGGGTGACCGCGCCGGGTGGGGGACACGGGGCAGCGCCGGCTGGCCGCCTAGGCGTTGCTGGTCGCGCGCACTTCCTCGATGCTGGTCTGCCCGGCCAGCACCTTCTCGATGCCGTCCTGGCGCAGCGTGCGCATGCCTTCCTGCAGCGCGGCCTGCTGGAGCTCCTCGGCGCGCGCACCGGTCTGCACCAGGCGCCGCAGCGTCTTCGACATGCTCATCAGCTCGTGGATGCCCACGCGGCCCTTGAAGCCGGTGTCGCCGCAGTGCTTGCAGCCCTTGCTGGTGTAGGTGTGCAGCCGCCCGTCGCGGCCATGGCGCTGCACCCAGCCGGCCAGCACCGCCTGGCGCTGGGCCGCGTCGCGCTGCTGCTCGGGGCCGAAGGCGTGCATGTAGTCGTCCAGCAGTTCCTCTACAGCCTCGGGGCTCGCGGGCGTGCCGGTGGTGCACTGCGTGCACAGTCGGCGCACCAGCCGCTGGGCGAGCACGGCCAGCAGCGAGTCGGCGAAGTTGAACGGGTCCATGCCCATGTCCAGCAGGCGGGTGACGGTCTCGGGCGCGCTGTTGGTGTGCAGGGTCGAGAGCACCAGGTGGCCTGTCAGCGAGGCCTCGATGGCGGTCTTGGCGGTTTCCTCGTCGCGGATCTCGCCGACCATGATCACGTCCGGGTCGGCGCGCACGAAGGCGCGCAGCGCCTTGGCAAAGGTCCAGTCGATGCGCGGGTTGATCTGCACCTGCCGCAGCCCGGCCTGCGTGATTTCCACCGGGTCTTCCGCGGTCCAGATCTTGCGCTCGGGCGTGTTGATGTGCATCAGCGCCGAGTGCAGCGTGGTGGTCTTGCCCGAGCCCGTGGGGCCCACGCACAGCACCATGCCGTAGGGGCGCTCGACCGCCTTCGTCAGCTGCGCGAGGTTGTCGGGCGACAGGCCCAGCCGGTCCATCGGAATGGGCTTGGCCGACGCCAGGATGCGCATCACCACGTCTTCGAGGCCGTTGTTGGTGGGAATGGTCGCCACGCGCAGCTCGATGCGGTGCTGTGGCGAGTACTTCGCGAAGTTGATCTTGCCGTCCTGCGGATTGCGCTTCTCGCTGATGTCGAGGTCGCACATGATCTTCACGCGCGCGACGATCGCGTTGCGGTAGCTCGGCGGCAGCTCCAGGTAGGTGTAGAGCAGGCCGTCGCGCCGGAAGCGGATGCGGGTCTTTTCCTGGCCCGGGTAGCTCTCGATGTGGATGTCGGAGACGCCCTCGCGGTGCGCCTCGATGATCATGCTGTTGATCATGCGCACCAGCGAGTTGTCCGACTGCTCGATGGGCGCCTCGCTTGCCGCCGGCGGCGCGGCGACTTCCTTCTCCAGCGTCTGCAGCAGCTCGCTCGTGCCGGCCACGTCGAAGTCCAGCGGCTGGCTCGGGTCGAAGTGGGCCGCGAAGGGGTTGGGCGCCGCGCCCGTGTGCTCGCCGATCTTCTCGTACACCGCGTTCAGCACGCCGTCGAGGTCCAGGCACTGGCCCACCACCGGCGTGACCTTCAGCTGCGCGATGAACTCCACCTCGTCGAGCGCCGAGTGCCGGCTGGTCGGATCGTCGATGGCGACGATGAGCCGCCCCTCGTGCAGCATCAGCGGCATGACCTGCAGCCGCCGCGCCACCGCGTGCGGCAGCTTGCGCAGCGCCTCGGCCGCCGGCGGATAGAGATGCAGGTTGACCAGCGGATAGCCCATCTTGCGAACCAGCGCCGTCTGCAACTGGCCCCGGCTCACCACGCCCATGCGCACCAGCGTCTCGCCCAGCGGCACCATCGGGTCCAGCTTCTGCCGGTCCAGGCCCGCGCGAAGCTGCTCCTGCGTGACCATCCCCAGCGAGATGAGCGCCTCGCCGATGCGCGCGATGGGCGTGCGGCTCTGGGCCTCCAGCGCGTTCAGCAATTGCTCCGGCATGACGACTTCGTTGATGGACATGGGGGACGTTCTCCTGCTCGATTTCGTGCATGGATCGTAGAGCGTGATCGGGTCCATTGCCACAGGTTCGAGCTTGAGTACGCAAGTACTCAAGTCAACAACAAGTTAACTCGTGACGGCAACCGGCGGCACGGTCCGTGCGCCGGATTTCCTTTCGTCCTACGGGCAGCAACCGCCGCTTCGCCAAACATCGCCGGAATGCATCGATTGATATTTGCCACCACTGCGCTGGTGGGCATGCTCGGCTTCGCGGCGAGGGCAGAGCCCATCAAGCTGCCTGTAGACAGCGACGAGAAGGGCTCCGTCTACGTCGCCCCCAACGTCAATCCCACCGAGACATCGGCCACCGTCAACGGCGCCACCGTCGGCATACAGCGCCCCGACGGCAGCGGCACCTACATCGGCACCGACACCTCCACGCCCCGGCCCACGTACTCGCTGGGCGCGAGCACCGGCGGCAACGTGTCGTTCTCGGGCGGCGTGCAGTCGGATGGAAAGGCCAACAACGGCGTGAAGGCCGGTGTGACGATCAAGTACTGAGCGCGGATCAGACCAGCGTGCCGTACACGATGAAGCCGTCGTGCGTCGCGACCTTGTCGTAGAGCGTGCGGCCCGCCGTGTTGGTGACGTGCGTCTGCCAGTACACGCGATGCCCGCCCGCGAGCTTCACGCGCTCGTATACACCGCTGATCAGCTGGCGGCCGACGCCCCTGCCGCGTTCGGAAGGCAGGGTGAACAGGTCCTGCAGGTAGCAGGTCGGCTCCAGCCGGGTGGTGCTGCGGTGAAAGAGGTAGTGGGTGAGGCCGACCAGTTGCCCCTCGCGCTCGGCGACCAGCGCATGCACGGGTTCGTAGGCGTCGAAGAAGCGCTGCCAGGTGGCCTGCGTGATCTCGTCGGCGAGGGCGCTCGGGCCCTCTCGGCCGTAGAAGGCGTTGTAGCCGTCCCAGAGCGGCTTCCATGCCGCGTAGTCTTCTGGCACCGGAGGGCGGATCAGCAGGGAAGAGGTCATGTCGTCGGAAACTGCGCGTTGAAAACGTGCAATTGCAACATGGGCAACACCGCCGGCGCTCAGCGAACGAAGAATTCCTTCAGTGCCTTTTCAGGCAGCTGGCCATGCAGGCCGATGGCGACCACTCCGGCGCGGGCAAGCCCCGAGGGCGGTGCCGCCTTGCGCAGCGAGCCGTGGCGGCCGGCGTACTGCACCTCCGACCACTCCTCGCCGACGGCACCATGACCGGTGCGCAGCAGGCCTTTCAGGCGCAGCACGCCCGCCGGCATTTCGCGCAGCCAGGCGCGAAGCGCGGCCGCGGGAATCATCGCGTCGGCCTGCGCGCTCCAGGCCTGGAACAGTGCGCCGTGGTCGGGTGCGTGATGGTCGTGATCGCAGTCGGGGCCGCATGCGTGAGCGGTGCCCAAGGCCTGCTGCGGCAGCCCCGACAGCAGCGCCAGCGGCACCGCCGCTTCCGTGGTCTCGATGCACGGCGTTCCGGGCGCGTTCGCCTCGACCCACGACCTCGCCGCGACCAGCGCGTCAGGCGCCGCGATGTCGGCCTTGTTCAGCACCACGAGGTCGGCCGACTTCAACTGCCGCGCCAGCGTATCGGCCAGCAGCGGGTCCGTCGACTGCCGCGCCGCCACGCTCGCATCCACCATCACGATCACGCCCTCGAGGCTCAGCTCCGGCGCCGCCATGCCGATCTGCGCGATGCGCCACGGGTCCGAAACTCCGCTGGCCTCGATCACCACCGCGTCGAACGGCGCCTTCGCCTCGATCACGTCCACCAGCGCCCGCCCCAGGTCGTCGCCGATCTGGCAGCACACGCAGCCGTTGGTCAGCGCCACGGTGTCGCCATGCGTGGCGGCGATCAGTCCGGCGTCGATGTTGAGCGCGCCGAAGTCGTTCACCAGCACCGCCATGCGCAGGCCCCTGGCCTCGTGCAGCCAGCGGTTGAGCAGGGTGGTCTTGCCGGCGCCAAGGAAGCCGCCGATGACGGTGAACGGAAGCCGCCTTCCGGGCATCACGCGCCCTGGCCTCTCTGCGCCTCGAACACGCGCCCCGAGAGCACCGTGCCCCATACGCGCGCGTCCTTCAGCGCCATCGGGTCCATCTCCAGCGGGTCGTCTTCCAGCACGCAGAAGTCGGCGCGCTTGCCGCATTCGATGCTGCCGATCTCGCCGTCCAGCTTCAGCGTCCATGCGGCGCCGAGCGTGATGGCGCGCAGCGCCTGTGGCACGGTGATGCGCTCGGCCTCGCCCAGCAGCCGGCCTTTGGGCGTGATGCGGTTGACGGCGCACCAGGCGGTGAAGAGCGGCCCGAGCGGCGTCACTGGCGCATCGGAATGAATCGCCAGCGGAACGCCCGCAGCGAGCGCGCTGCCGCAGGCGTCGAGGCGGTTCGCGCGGTCGGGCCCCATGGTCATCTCGTAGTGCTGGTCGCCCCAGTACCAGATGTGGTTGGCGAACAGGTTCGCGCAAAGGCCCAGGGCGGTCATGCGGCGGAACAGCGGCGCATCGATCATCTGGCCGTGCTGCAGCGTGTGGCGGTGGTCGGGGCGCGGCGCGCGCGCCAGCACGCGCTCGATGGCGTCGATGGCCACTTCGCTCGCTTCGTCGCCGTTGGTGTGCGTGTGGATGGTGAGGCCCGCGCGGTGGTAGGTCTCGAAATCGGTCTCGTACTGCGCGGGTGCCGTCACCCAGATGCCGTTGGGCGCGCCGTTGAAATGGCCCGGCCAGCGCAGCCGCGCCGAGAAGCCCTGGATCGAGCCGTCGAGCATCATCTTCACGAGGCCGTAGCGCAGCCGGTCGGTGTTGCGCGGCACCAGCGACTTCACATGCTCCGCGCCCTGGGCCGCGCCGTGCGTGCCATGGAAGGCCTGGAAGGCAGGCAGGATGCGCACGCCGAAGCCGTCGTCCGCCGTCACCGTCTCCAGCACGCCGCAGTCGTCGGGCGTGAGCTTGTTGACCAGGTCGGTCGCGGTGGTCACGCCCTGCAGGCAGGCCAGCCGCGCGAAGGAGCGCACGCCGGCCTCGGTCATCGGTGCGAGCAGGCCGGCGTTGCCGATCTTGCGCAGCACCAGGAACATCGCGGCCGGCTCCTGCAACTCGCCGGTGGGCTCGCCTTCATCGGCGCCGTCCGCGAACCTGACCACGCCTTCCACCTCGTTGTCGCGCGTGATCTCGGCAATGCGCAGCATCGCGCTGTTGACGTTCATCAGGTGGCCGTTGGCATGGCCGATGACGATGGGCCGCGTGCCGCTCGCGCGGTCGACGTGGCGAACCGTCATGCGCTCGCCGCCGAAGTAGATGGGGTCGAAGCCCCAGGCGACCAGCGGCTCGGTGTCGGGCACGCCGTCGGCCGTCATCTTCGCGGCCACCTCCGACAGGCGGGAGACCACTTCGTCCATCGAGCGCAGGCCGCTCCACACCTTGCCCTCGGGGTCGCGGCGGTCGAACCAGCCGAGGTACGTCCAGTCCCACATGCTGCCTTCCTTCAGGTGGCAGTGGCCTTCGACAAGGCCGGGCATCACCACCTTGCCGGCGAAGCGCTCGTCGAGCGTGAACGGGCCCCAGCCCTGCATGTCCGCGAACGCGCCCACGGCCAGCACGCGGCCGTCGCGCACCGCCACGTGGGTGGCGTGCGGCTGCATCGGGTTCATGGTGATGATCTTGCGGGCGGCGTAGACGGTGGTGGTTGTCGTGTTGTTCGCTGTTTGTTGTTGGCTCATGGCGATTCCGGAATCGAAAGAGGAGGGCGCGGCAGCCCGTCGACGATGTCGACGCGCCTGCAGCGTACCCAATGATCGGGCGCGACCTCGCGCAGCGGCGGCAGTTCGGCAGCGCAGGCCGCTTCCGCCACCGGGCAGCGGCCGGCGAAGCGGCAGCCCCTGGGCGGGTCGATGGGGCTGGGCGGGTCGCCGCTCAGCTTGATGCGGTTGGCCGCGCGCCGGCGTCCGCCGCTCACCGTGGGCACGGCCGACATCAGCGCCACGCTGTACGGATGCAGCGGCCGCGCGAAGAAGCTGCGGCGCGGCGCGCGCTCGACGATCTGGCCCAGGTACATCACGGCGATGTCGTCGCAGATGTGCTCCACCACCGCCATGTCGTGCGAGATGAAGAGATAGGTCAGCCCCAGCTCGCGCTGCAGCCGGGCCAGCAGGTTCAGTATCTGAGCGCGGATGGCGATGTCCAGCGCCGACACCGGCTCGTCGCACACCACCAGCTCCGGGTTGGTGGCCAGCGCCCGCGCGATGTTGATGCGCTGGCGCTGCCCGCCCGAGAACTGGTGCGGAAACAGGTGTTGCTGCTCCGGCCGAAGGCCCACCGCCTCGAAGAGTTCGGCCACGCGGCGCGTGCGCTCCTCGGGCGTGCCCACCCGCATCAGGTCCAGCGGCGCACGCACTGCGGCGCCCGCGCGCTCGCGCGGGTTGAGCGAGGAGAACGGGTCCTGGAAGATGATCTGCATGCGCGTGCGCGCCTGCCGCAGCGCCTCGCCCTGCAGCGCGCCCAGGTCGGTGTCGCCCAGCTGCATGCGGCCCGATGTGACGGGCGCGAGCCGCATCACCGCCAGCGCGGTGGTGGTCTTGCCCGAGCCCGATTCGCCGACCACGGCGAGCGTGCTGCCCCGGCGCACCTCGAAGGAAACGCCGTCCACCGCCTTCACCACCTCGGGCGTGCGGCCCCAGCCGGCCTTGCCGCGCGGAAAGTGCACCTTCAGGTCGTCGACCGAAAGCAGCGTGTCGGTCTTTCCGATGAACGTCATGCGGCCTCTCTTTCGGGTTGGGCCGCGTGGGGCTCGGCATGCAGCCAGCAGGCGGCGCCGTGCGGCACGCCCGCCGCGACCTCGCCGTGCACGGCGAACATCGGCGGCACCTCGGCGGCGCAGCGCGGCATGGCACGCGGGCAGCGCTCGCGGAAGGCGCAGCCGGTGCCCAGCTCCCAGATCGAGGGCACCACGCCGGCGATCTCGGCCAGGTCTTCGCGACCGTCGCCGTCCTGCGCCGTGCTGCTGCCCAGCTCGGGCAGGCAGTCGATCAGGCCGCGCGTGTAGGGATGGCCGGGTTCGGACAGCACCTGCTCGGTGGTGCCCTGCTCGATGACGCGGCCGGCGTACATCACCATCACGCGGTCGGCCATCTCGGCCACCGCGCCCATGTCGTGCGTGATGAGCATGATGGCCGTGCCCTTCTCGCGCTGCAGCTCGCGCAGCAGGTCGAAGATCTGCGCCTGCACCGTCACGTCGAGCGCGGTGGTGGGCTCGTCGGCGATCAATATGTCAGGCCTGCAGGCCAGCGCCATCGCGATCATCACGCGCTGGCGCATGCCGCCGGAGAGCTGGTGCGGGTACTCGTCCACGCGCCGCTCGGGCGCCGGAATGCCCACCTGCCGCAGCATCTCGATGGCGCGCTGCCGCGCCGCGTGCGCGTTCATGCCGGCATGCAACTGCAGCGATTCGCCGATCTGGTCGCCCACGGTGAACACCGGGTTCAGCGATGTCATCGGCTCCTGGAAGATCATCGAGATGCGGTTGCCGCGCACCTCGCGCATGCGGGCATCGGTGGCCTGCACCAGGTCTTCGTCCTGGAACAGCACCCGGCCGCCGCGGATGCGCCCCGGCGGCGAGGGAATGAGCCGCAGCAGCGCCAGCGCCGTCATGCTCTTGCCGCAGCCGGACTCGCCGACCACGCACAGCGTTTCGCCGGCGCGGATCTCGAAGTCGACGCCGTTGAGCACCAGCGCCTGTCCGCGCCGCGTCTTGAACTCCACGTGCAGGTCCTGCACGCGCAGCAGCGTGCTATCGGAAGGCGAAGTCATGCAGAGATACCTTTCGCACGCAAATCTGCGGACATTCCCGGCGTGGCGTCTTTTCCGGGAATACCGCGAACCGGCTTTGCCGGGCCGCAGGTATTGCCCCCTTCAAGGGGGTTGGCGGCCACACGAAGTGGGCAAGCCTGGGGGTGGACTTCATCTTTCCCTCAGCTTCGGGTTGAGGGCGTCGTTCAGGCCGTCGCCGATCAGGCTCACGGCCAGCACGGTGATGAAGATGGCCGCGCCGGGGAAGGCCACCGCCCACCAGCACGAGAGCACATACTGCCGGCTCGAGCCGATCATCAGGCCCCAGCTCATCTGGTTCGGATCGCCCAGCCCGAGAAAGGACAGCCCCGCCTCGAACAGGATCGCCGCGCCGATGGCCAGCGTTGCTGACACCACCAGCGGCGGCAGCGCGTTCGGCAGGATCACCTTCCAGATGATGCGTGCGTCGCGCGCACCGATGGCCCGCTCGGCGCGCACGAACTCCAGCCCCCGGTACTTCATGAACTCCGCGCGCGTGAGCCGCGCGGTGCCGGTCCAGCTCACGATGCCGATGGCCAGCGTCACCGTCACCAGCGTGGGCGAGAACAGCGTCACCACCACCATCGCGAAGAGCAGCGCCGGCAGCACCTGGAAGAACTCGGTGAGCTTCATCAGCGCGGCATCGACCTTGCCGCCGTAGTAGCCCGCGAAGGCGCCGAGCGTGATGCCGATCAGCACCGACAGCAGCGCGGCCACGGCACCCACCAGCAGCGTGGCGCGCCCGCCGTAGATCAGCGCGGTGAGCACGTCGCGGCCGAGGTAGTCGGTGCCGAGCCAGGCGTCTTCGCTGAAGGGCGGGGTGAGCGGCGCGGCCTTGATCTCGAACGGGTCGGCCCGATGGAGCCACGGCCCGAAGATGGCCACCAGCAGCACGGCGATCAGCATCGCCATGCCGGCGATGGCGGCCGGGTTGCGCAGGAACATGCGCATCGCCTCCACGCCCGGATGCTCGACGCGCACGGCGGGCCTTTTGTCGGATGCGGCGGCTGAAGCAGCAGCGGTGGGCATTGCGATCACCTTGCTCATGAGGTCTTGATCCGTGGATCGATGAAGCGGTAGCAAAGGTCGGTGAGCTGGTTCATCACCACCACCACGATGGAGGAGAACAGCAGCACGCCGAGGATGGTCGGGTAGTCGCGCCGCAGCACCGACTCGAAGGCCAGCCGGCCCAGGCCCGGCCAGTTGAACACCGTCTCCACCAGGATGGCGCCCGCCAGCACGTTGCCGAACTGCAGGCCCAGCACCGTCACAACCGGCAGCAGCGCGTTGCGCAGCGCGTGCTTGTAGAGCACCACGCGGTCGGCCAGGCCCTTGGCGCGCGCGGTGCGGATGAAGTCGGAGCCCAGCACGTCGAGCATCGACGAGCGCGCCAGCCGGCTGTACTGCGCGAGGTACACCAGGCTCAGCGTGAGCGTGGGCAGCACCAGGTGGTGCGCCACGTCGAGCATGTCGGCGAAGCCGCCGCCGCCCGTCGAGTCGATGGAGCGCATGCCCGCCACTGGCAGCACCGGAAACACCGAGGCCAGCAATATCACCAGCATGATCCCCAGCCAGAACACCGGCGCCGCGAAGCCCACCAGCGACAGCACGGTGATGAACTGCGAGAGCAACCCGTTCGGCCTGCGCGATGAGAGCACGCCCAGGGCAGTGCCCACGAAGAAGGCCAGCAGCACCGCGCTGAGCACCAGCAGCAGCGTGGCCGGCACGCGCTCGGCGATCATGCTGGTCACCGGCAGGTTGAAGAAGTACGAGTAGCCCAGGTCGCCCTGCGCCACCTTGCCGAGGTACACGCCCAGTTGCACGGGTAGCGACCGGTCGAGCCCGTACTGCGTGCGCAACTGCGCCATCAGCTCGGGCGACATGCCGCCGCTGGCGCCGGCGATGGTTTCCACCGGGTCGCCCGGCGCGGCGTGCACCAGCACGAAATTGAGTACCACCACGGCGAGCACCAGGCCCAGGGCCTGGAGCAGACGCGAGGCGGCGTAGCGAAGCGTGCCCATGATGTCGCGCCCGCCTGCCTACTTGATGTACACCTCGTCCAGCGGCGACAGCGGCCCCCAGATGGTGGTCGGCACGTTGGCCACCTTCTTGTTGGTAATGGTGTGGTACGGCACCTGGTTGATGAACTCGATGGGCAGTTCGTCGGTCACGATCTTCTGGAAGGTCGCGTAGTAGGCCTTGCGCTGCGTCGGATCGATCAGCCCGCCCGCGGTGTTCAGCAGCTCGTCCACCTTCGGATTGGCGTAAGACTGTGTGTTGGTCCAGACGATGGGCTTGATGTTGGTCGACAGGTAGGTGCGGTGCACGCCGATGATCGGGTCTCCCCAGTTGAAGACCACGTCCATCGACATGTCGAAGTCGTGCGAGGCCAGCCGCTTGGCCCAGGCTGGGAAGTCGGCCGAGGCGCGCACCTCCACCGTGATGCCCACCTTCTTGAGCTGGCCCCGGATGTACTCGGCCACGTTCTTCTGCTGGTCGTCCGCGCCCGGCAGGTAGTCGATGGTGAGCTTGAAGCGCTCGCCGTTGGCGCCGGCCTTGTAGCCAGCGGCATCGAGCATCTCGCCGGCCTTCTTCAGGTCGAGCGGGTAGCGCACCAGGTCGGGCACGGCGAAGGGGCTGTTCGCCACCAGCGGGCCGTCGGAGACGGTGGCGAAGCCGCCCATCAGCGCCTTGGCGATGAAGTTCTTGTCGATCGCGGTGGCGATGGCCTTGCGCACCTGCACGTCGGAGAGCGGCTTCTTCGCGGTGTTGAAGGCCAGCCAGTTGAGCGCGCCGATGCCGTCGTAGCCCTTGGGCGTGAGCGACACCCTCGGGTCGTTCGCGAAGCGCTTAAGGTCCGTGGGCAGCGTGGCGAAGGGCAGCATCTGGACATCGCCGCGCTCCAGCCCGAGCACCAGGCTCGCCATGTCGGGCGTGATGTTGACGATCACCTTGTCGAGGTACGGCTTGTTGGGCAGGAAGAACTTGTCGAAGCGCTCCATCACGATGCGCTGCGCGGGCTTGAACTCGGTCACGCGGAACGGGCCCGAGCCGACCACGTCGGTGGTGTTGCGCGGATGGTTCTTCAGGTCCTGCCCGTCGCCGTAGATGTGCTTGGGAAGAATGGGGCACAGCGCGGGCGACATCGCGAGCACGATGGCCGGGTGCGGCACGCCCATGCGGATGACGGCGGTGTACGGATCGGGCGTGTCCACCTTCTCCACCGGCCCCATCATGGTGGTGAACGGGTGGTTGGCCTTGATGGCCATGATCGAGAAGGCCACGTCGGCCGAGGTGACGGGCTTGCCGTCGTGGAAGAGCGCGTCCTTGCGCAGCTTGAGCGTGAGCGACTTGCCGTCCTCGGCCAGCTTCCACGATTCGGCCAGGTAGGGCTGCGGGTTCCACTTGTCGTCGAAGCGCAGCGGGCTCGCGAAGATCTGCGTGGAAGGCATGGCGGTGGCGATGCCCGACTGCACCGCGCCGTTCAGGTGCCGCGGCGTCTGCGTGCTGCCGATCACCAGCGTGCCGCCGCGCTTGGGCTCTTCGGCCGCGAAGGCGTAAAGCGGAAGCAGGTTGCTCGCGGCCAGCAGCGTGGCGGAGAGCAGGGTGGTGCGGCGCGTGAGCAGGGGAAGCTGGGGAGGGGGAAGCTGCATGACAGGACCTCGGAGAGTTCGACACAGGCAATCGGATTCGGCCTCATCGCAGTGGTGCGGTGCGAAGGCCTTGTGTCGAAGATAGGCGCTGGGTGCATGCCGGCGAAGAGCCAACCCGCTGCGACTCGCAGGGCCAGAAGGGGCGGGTTTGCCCCGTTGTGCGGCGAGGCGGTGCGCCACTTCGGGGAATGCGCGACGGCGGTGCGCCGCGCTGCCTTTCTCCTTGCTTTCTTCTTTCCTTATTTCTCGTCGCGCAGCCAGTACCACTTGTAGAGCATGCGCTGCCCCATGCGCCGGAACGGCGCGAAGGCGCGCGACTCCACCACGCCCAGCACATTGGGAAAGGGCAGCTGTGAGTGGTAGATGGGCAGCTCGAACACCTCCCGGCCGGCGTCCTTGCCCGCCACGCGCTCGGCCAGCCGCTTGCCGGCCCATGTCGAGAACGACACGCCGTTGCCGCCGTAGCCTACTGCGTACCAGATGCTCTTGCTCGCATCGGGCTGGGTGATGCGCGGCATCATGTCGTGGCTCATGTCGACCCAGCCCCACCACGAGTAGTCGATGCGGATGCCCGCCAGCGGCGGGAACTTGCGCGCGATGGCATCGGTGAGCAGCTTCAGGTGCACCGCGGCCTCGGCATCGGCGCCGCTCACTGCGCTGCGGCTGCCGATCTGCAGCCGGTTGCCTTCGAGCAGCCGGTAGTAGAAGCGCAGCGTGCGCGTGTCGGTCAGAAAGGTCTTCGAGCGGAAGTTGGTGGCCTGCAACTCCGCATCGGTCAGCGGACGCGTGACCACCGAGTTCGACAGGATCGGCATGATCCGGTCCTTCAGCGCCGGGTTGAGCGCCTGCCCCGTGTAGCCGCCGGTGCACACCGCCACGCGGCGCGCGCGCACCACGCCGCCGGGCGTGCGCAGGTGGTGCACGCCGTCGATGGTCTGCCAGCCCTGCACCGGGCTCGACGTGTGCACCTTCACGCCCAGCGCGCGGGCGCGCCGCATCAGGCCGAAGGTGAACTTCAGCGGGTGGATGCCGATGCCCTCGGCCTCGTACAGCGCACCGACCGTCTCGCGCTCATCGCAGTAGTCGCGCCGCACTTCATCGGCGCTCATCATGCGGGTGGCGTAGCCGAACTTCTCGCGCATCAGCCGCGCCTCGGCGTCGAGGATGGGCAGCTTCTCCTTGCGGTGCGCAAGATAGAGATGGCCGCCGTCGCAGGCGTCGCAGGCGATCTGCGTGGTGAGGTGGCGGAAGTTCTCGAAGCCGCTGCGGATCTCTGCGTCGAGCTTCTTCGCGGTGTCGAAGCCCCAGCGCTCGATCCACTGCGAGCGCTTGAGCCGGCCGCTCGCGTTCTGTCCCTGGCCGCCGCTGCGGCTGGAGCAGCCCCAGGCTGCCTGGTTAGCTTCGAGCACCGTGGCCTGTATGCCGTGCTCCTGCGCGAGGTACAGCGCTGTCGACATGCCGGTCGCGCCCGAGCCGATGACGGCCACGTCGACGTCGATGTCCTGCGTGAGCGGGCCGTCGTCCTCCGGCGGCGTGCCTGCGCTCGCTACCCACCAGGTGGGCGCGTAGGCGCGGCCGGCGCCGGGGTCGGGGGCCAGGAGCGGGTCGTACTGCGGGTCGTAGGGGCGGGACGGTGCCTTGGGCTGCTGCTGATGCTGGAGCGCCGCGCTGTCGATGCTGGCCGCGCTGGCGTCCAGGCGGCGCGCAGTGCTTGTCGTGGTCATGAAAGGCTCCAGTCGAAGAAGAGAGCTGAGGAACGGTTCACTTCGCGGCAGGCAGGTTGGGCCGCGCCTTGCGGAACACGTTCTTCAGGTGGATCTTCCCGTCCTTGAAGGTGAAGACGTCGATGCCGTCGGTCTCGATGCGGCTGCCGTCGGCGGCCGTGCCGGTGAAGGTCCACTGCGATGTGCCGAAGTCGCCATGCACGAAGTGCACGCCGTTTTTCCATTGCGCGTCCGGCACCGTGGCCCAGGCCGCGGCGAAGGCCGTGCGCACCGCATCGGTGCCGACGTGGCGCGTGCCGCAGGCATCAGGGCCGGCGGCGGTCTGGAAGATGCAGTCGGGCGTCATGAAGCTCATCAGCGCGTCGATGTCGTGGCGGTTCCAGGCATCGCTGAAGGCGGCGAGGGTGTCGGTGGTCACGGCGGGTGTGGCGGAAGAAGAAGGCATGGCGGTTGCACTGAGGCTGGGGAGTTCGATGGAGGCAAGAGTAGGCAGCGGGGTGCCGGCGCGATAGGGCCAGTTGCGGAGATTCAACCGAGCCAGAACGCCACGGATGCGCCACGGATCGGCATGCCTGCCCTAAACTGCGGCGCACCATGCCTCCGAATCCGCGAGCAACCCAATGGGCGCAGCTCTTCGCGCTGCCCGACCAGCCGGCGCTGCCCCTGCAGGCCCGCCTGCGCGCCAGCGTGGTGCAGGCCATCCTCGAAGAACACCTGGCGCCCGGCGCACCGCTGCCTTCGTCGCGCGAACTCGCCGCGCTGCTGGGGCTGAGCCGCAACACCGTCACCTCGGCCTACCTGCAACTGATCGACGAAGGCTTTCTGGAGGCGCGCCCGCGCAGCGGCGTGTTCGTGGCGCACGGCGCGCGCCCTCTCACCGCGGCGCCCGCCGAACCGCTTGTGGGCCGCAGCGGCCAAGCCAGCCAGCCGCCGGACTGGTCGGGCCGCGTGCTGCGCTCGCTGGTCGACAAACCCACGCTGTCGAAGCCCGACCGGTGGCGCGACTATCCGTATCCGTTCGTCTACGGCAACTACGACCCGCAGCTGTTTCCCACCGAAGACTTCCGCGAATGCTGCGCGCGCAGCCTGGCGCGCTCGCAGCTGCCCCATTGGACGCCCGACTTCGAGACCGACGACGTCCCCGATCTCATCGAGCAGATCCGCACACGCCTGCTGCCCAAGCGCGGCGTGTTCGCGCTGAAGGAAGAGATCCTCGTGACCATGGGCGCGCAACACGCTTATTACCTGCTGGCCGAGGCGCTCTTCGACGAACAGACCCGCGTGGGGCTGGAGGAGCCGGGGCACCCGCATGCGCGCAACAGCTTTTCATTGCGGCAGCCGAAGTGGGTGGAGGTCGATGTGGATGAAGACGGGCTGGTGGTCGATGCGCTGCCCGCTGCCGACTATCTGTTCGTCACGCCCTCGCACCAGAGCCCCACCACCGCCACGCTGAGCCTGGAGCGGCGGCAGTGGCTGTTGCGCAAGGCGGAGCTGCAGGACTTCGTGATCATCGAAGACGACTACGAGGCTGAGAACCTTTATGAAGGCACACCCATGCCGGCGCTCAAGAGCCTGGACAAGACGGGGCGGGTGATTTACGTGGGGTCTGTTTCTAAGAGCCTTTCGCCTGCGCTTCGGCTGGGGTTCATTGTTGCGCCTCGGGCGTTGATCAAGGAGCTGCGGGTGATCCGGCATGCGATGGTGCGGCATCCGAGTGCCTTTCTGCAGCATGCCTATGCGCTGTTTCTTTCGCTCGGACACCACGAGTCGCATGCACGGCGCGTCAATCACGCGATGCAGGAGCGGCTGGCCATTGCGGCGCAGGCGTTGCGGGAGCACTTGCCTGATTTCGAGTTTCGGCTGCCGTCCGGAGGGGCTTCCATATGGGTGCAGGCGCCTACTTGGGTGGATGCGACTGAGCTGGCGTTGATGGCTCGAAGCCATGGGGTGTTGATCGAGGCGGGGGATGTGTTCTTTGCTCGGCCTCCTTATCCTTGTCCGTTCTTTCGGTTGAGGTTGTCTTCTATTGCGGCTGCTCAGATTCCGGCGGGGATTCGGGCGTTGGCTTTGGCTGTGGGGGAACTGGCTTTGGCTCGTGGGGAAGTGCGTTCTTTTAGCGGGTTCAATCACTGAGTTTGTTTGCTTCCCGGGGCCGGGACTCGCCCCGGCGGGCGACCTACTTTCTTTTGCTTCGCCAAAAGAAAGTAGGCAAAGAAAAGGCGACCCCACTGTCTGCGACCCCTTCGCTTTGCGAAGGGGCAACCTGCGGTGCTCGCGTTTCGCGGGGTCTCGCCCAAACTCGCTTCGCTCAGACAAGGGCGAGCCCTTATCCGCGAAACGCTGCGCTCCTCGGCGCAGCCAGAGGGGAGGGGAGACCAACGGGCCATCGCTGCGCTCGGCCGCAGTTGCCCAGCAGGCGCTTCGCGCCTGCTGGGCTTGGAATGGGATTGAGGGCCGGGACTGAAGGCGTTGAAGTGGCTTGAGGCGCGCGCTGCTGCTTTATTGAGAGCCTCTGAACCTGAAGCCCCTGCCGAGCAAAGCGAAGGCCAGTCCAAGGCTGTTCAGAAGCCGAGCGCAGCGATGGCGCGAATTGCTCCCTTCTGGCTGCGCCGAGGAGCGCAGACGTAGGAGGGATAAGGGCCGCAGCTGTTTGAGCGAAGCGAGTTCTGCGGACCCCCTCCTACGTCGAGCACCGCAGGTTGCCCGTAGCGAAGCGGAGG
>Ga0209758_1001841_pt1 | contig 23281 bp, 27 predicted proteins | sample AraplaMF_Col_mMF_FD_184258 | JGI IMG/M metagenome (GOLD analysis project Ga0209758, IMG submission 184258) | Arabidopsis root microbial communities from the University of North Carolina, USA - plate scrape MF_Col_mMF (SPAdes) (version 2) | ecosystem: Host-associated > Plants > Roots > Endosphere...
TCGGCGGCTATGTGGTCGATCACTATGGTGCCTCAGCGCCATTGACATTTACAGCCGTCTTGGCGGCATCGACTATCGTTCTGGCGTTGCTTCAGCCCCGCAGCTGACTCTTGGAGCTCCGGCCTAGAGCAATTCCAGCAAAAGTGGGAACCGGTTTTGCGTCCGGAATTGCGTCAAAACAAAGAGATAGAGCATTTCAGGCGATTCCGTTTTCGCCGGAAATGCTCTAGGTGAGCAGAAGAGGCGAGGTCTCAAGTGGCCGGTCGACGCGATGTATCATTGACTACTTCAAGCCTTCCCGAGCTTTCAACGACAACACCAGGGTCATGGGATTGGCGGGCGACGCAGTGAATCCATAATGCTGATAGAAGGCTTTGGCTTCATCCGAGATTGCGTGAACCAGAAGGCCGCGAATACCCATGATATGGGCTGCCTGTCCGGTGCGCAGCACGGCGTCCTGCAACAGCGCGGCTCCGACGCCTTTGCCCTGCCAGTTGCGGTCAATGGCCAGACGGCCGAGGACCGCCATCGGAACAGGATCGGGCATGTTGCGCCGGATTGCTCCCGGCGCATCTGCGACCGCGAGCGCTCCCGATGACAGGCAATAATAACCTGCAACACGCTCGCCTTCACAAACCACATAGGTTCGCGAGGCACCGCTGACCTGATTGGCTCGCGCCCGGCGGCGCAGCCATTCATCGAGGCTGTCGTGGCCGCTGTCGAATAGCTGGAGATCGTGCGCTTCGCCGAGAAGCACCGGTGCTGACAACATTACGGCTGCCAGGGTTTGGGTGCCTTCATCAGCCGTTCGAAGCCTTCGCCGCTTGGCGGCTGGTCGAGCACGGCGAGATAGTGTTTATAGCTGTCGGGATCGACCTGCACCAATGTCTGGTCGAGAAGCGCGTCTTCGGCTGCGCGGCGCGCGGCATCGATCATGAAATCCGAGCGGGTTTTCCCGTGGGCCTTGGCGGCACGGTCGATCAGCACGCGAACGTCCTCACGAACCTTCAGATTGACAGGGCGTTTATGGGTGTCGGTTGCGTTTTTGCCGGCCATGGTATTTTTTCCTTCAAGGCCAATGTACCACATTCGGATACACAATGTGTATCTATTTCTTGCGGTATCGCGGTTCGATGGCCTTAAGCCGCGATGGCCTGGACCAAAATCACCCGCCGGCAATATGCCCGGCGAACGGCACGCTACGCAAGCGATATGACGGATCGGGAATGGGGGGGCGATGATGGCTATGCGGGCGATAAGTTGAAGCGGCGACTGAAAAAGATCGGGCGCTGGACGGTCGAGATCATCAAACGCTCAGACAAGGCGAAAGGCTTCGAGGTTCTACCGGGTCGATGGGTGGTCGAACGGACCTTCGCCTGGCTTGGCAGATGCCTAAGATTGGCCAAAGACGTCGAACGCTCCATCGCATCAGCCGAAGCGTGGATCATGATCGCCCGCATTCGTCCCATCACCCGACGGCTGGCAAGGTATGGATATCGTTGAACGCTTTTCGAATCCGACTCTAAAGCTCGCACGCCTGGTGAGTTCATTTGCGTTCATGTCATGTCAAAATAGGGTAGCGTGAAATCTATTAATCTTATTTTACGTATAATGTCGATTTTTACCTGAAATCGCACAATAAGCTTAACGATAATTTTGATACTAAAAGAGGGGTAGTCGCCTAATTATTTGTTAAATTCCCACATGCGATCTATACATCCTATGTATTTATGGTAGTGTTTCTACGGTCACAATACCACCCATATATTATTCCGATAAAGATGCTCTGAATATAAATTAATTTCCTGTAAAAACTGTGTCATTCTCAGGTTTTCCTTGGGATGGAGACGAAACCATCCGAAGCGGTGTTCGTATGCCTGATATTCAAGTAAAGCTAAGCTGGGTTTCTCTGGAGTTATCCGATTTCCGCGTGACCAGCGGGGCCATGCTCAGGTTGATCGAAAGCAGTCTGCCTGCCGCCTATTCGCCGGATGGACAAAAAGTCCGGCCGGATTTGCAGCGGGTTCAGCAGTTCGAGTTCGAGCCGAATTTGAAAATCCGTATCTGGCACTTGGTGTGGTCGCTGCCGGCTCAGGCAAGGCTGAAGGAATTGGAAAATAAAACCGGATCACTGGAAGCCTTCGTTCTCGCAGGCCCTGCCTCGTTCGTGCGTCTATGCGGGGATTTTCGCGCGGAGGAGGCACCGGACGGCGAGAATCTCGGCGAGGCACTCGCCGCTCTGGGCGGGGACAATGTCATCAAGTTCCTGCTGGAGCGGAATCTCGACGTTGAAGCTCAGCTCGCCCGTATTCATGCAGCAGTTGGAGACGGTACCCCCGCATCTGGTGCGCCATGCATGGGCGTCGATCTGCGTTGGGGCAGAAGCAGTACCACGCGTCAGAATCGGAGCGTTGCCTATCGCAGCGAGTTCAACGCCGTGAATGGCGAATGGTCGGTCATCACCTTACGCAACGTGTCTGACTATAAGGATCGGAAAGTTCTCATCGAGAATCTCATTCAGGGTAGTGAGGCCGATGCGAATTCGGTGCGCACCAATGCTCGTGCCGCTTATGAACAAGAAAAGCACGATCATCCGTGGAAGATCCTCTACGATGCGAAAAGCTCGACGTCCGAAGCCGATAGCTTTTGGCGGCAGGCGAGGCGCGATATCATCGGCTTCTCGCCACCCATATCAGGGGAAGCTGTCGTCATGCGCGGGCGCGGCCTGCCTTTTTACCGTGGATGCAATTTGATCGACATCGTCGATCGCCGCGGTGGCTACCCCAGAACTGCACGCTTTATGGGCGAATACAACGAAGACGGAGAAAAGAATGTTGTCCAGTATAATCGAATACTGCCGATAGACTGGAATTCCGTCACGCTCCATACGAAAAATGCATCCGAGAAGCTTGAGCTGACAGCGCAGACAGTGCGTCCCTATCTTAAATTCTTTTGCGAAAACATCCTGGGGGAAGAAGGATATTTTCGGGTCATCGAGGATGCCAACGAGCTGTTCTGGTTAGGCCTGGCAAAAGAATCCAGAGAACGCGCGGCAGCGCTCGTCCATCCGGTCGAACTCTGGACGCCGCAGCCGGTCAATGGTTCCTGGGAAGGAAGCGAAAGAGTTTTTCTCCTACGAGCTTCCATGATCTATTCCCGCGCGCTCTTCCAAGTGGTGTTAGCGGTCAGAACGAATGGTATGGTGGACATGCTCGACGAAGATCCGCTGGCCGCCAGGCTGCCGATCGTCCCCGAGACAATCTCGCAAAAAACGCACTTTATTTACCTAGCACGCGCGGAGAGCGATGCATGAGCGCGATGGATGCGACCACGTTCAAGCAACTGATCGTCGGCGGGGAATTCGAAAAAATAGAGCGTGCGACTGTGTCGGGGGAGGTCAGCTTTCGGGGCGAGAAAATGCCAAGCAGCCTGCGGCTGTTGCATGTGACTTTCCTTGGGCCGGTTGATTTCAGCGATTGCCATATTGCCGGCACGCTGGACCTGACTGGTTGCTGGTTCGTGCGAACACTAAGGCTCTCCAACGCAACGATCGACGGCAATCTGGTCATGGATGACGTCGTGGTAGAAGCGACGGCGCGCAGGGGCAGGGCGGGTGGTTATGATTGGACTCATGTCGACAATGTCGTGGCCGCCACCGGGTTAACGGTTCATGGAGTTCTGACGGCGTCATTTCTGACAGTCATGGGCGATGTCAATTTCTCGCATTCCCGCATCGATGGCAGCGTTCAATTGTCGGGGTTCGAAATACGTGGCAACTTTTATACGTCTGGCGCACAGATCGGCGGCGACTACGCTCTTGCATCAGCCTTCCGAAGCCGTGAGGTCGTTAACGGCTTCATTGCCGGCACTCTTGAGACCCCGAATATAAAGGTAGCTGGCAATGTGTCGATTGCCGGTGTTCAAGTTGGTGCGAGCTGCAATTTCTGGTCAATGACGGTGGAAGGAAATTTTTGGGCCGGCTACCAGACTTTTGCAGCCGATCAGGTCGCGCAGTCAATCGTTCGTGCCGATATGCACATGGGTGCATCGATGATACGTGGACATGTCCAATTCGAAGGAATCCAGGTCGACGGCGCGCTCAAACTCTATTCCTGCGACATCGGGCCTCTCAGTATCGCGTCAAGGAACGCCCCCGATACAGATGATTTTCGTTATCGCGGATGCCGGCTCGGGGCAATCCAGGCGCAGGGTACAAAGGTGCGTGGGAGTATTTTCCTGAATAGTCTGGAGGTGACGGGTTCGGGTAGCGGCAGCAATCATGGCGTGAATCTGTCCAACGCAAATATCGAGGGAAACGTGCGGTTCTGGTCACCCGATCAGTTTCTCGCTGAAGGTGAATACGTCTCCAACGCATCCGAGCGGCCCGAAGACATTGGCTGCAATATCGTCGGGGATGTCGATTTGTCAGGCGCTCGGATCAGCGGAGAATGCAACCTCACCAACATTCTCGTCGACGGAACCGTGCGACTTGAAGATGCCGATGTGAGAGGTGAGGTGGCTTTCTATTCTGCCGTTTCGCTGCTTGACAGATTAGAAACCCAGGAACGTTTCGGCGACCTGTTCGATAGGCTCCTGCAGAGCGTTGCCGGTGAAGAAAATAAGGCTCCCATGGCTTCGATCCGCCGGCTCGCGGTGGCCACGATGCGATGCCACAACGACGTCGATCTCACGGGTCTGACACTCAGGGCAACGTCGCCGGAGGTTGAGGCTTACAGCGGTTACGGCAACATCGATGCCAGGGACATCCAGGTGACTGGCCACCTTTGGCAGTTCCGGCGAATTGGTTTGGAGAAATGGCATAAGATGGCAGGGAAACACGGCGTTGCCGTCGAGCCGCCTTCCGCTGATGCAGACGTGCCGGGCAGTGCTGATTACTCCGGGGCAAAGATTTCGCATCTTTCGATATCGGGCAAGAGTTTTCAGACCCCTGTCGAGAACGACAAGGATCCGGCAAGAGTCGAGGAGATGCGCGGCCTTCGGCTCGCGGGGGCTGAACTCAACGAGCTGGAGATCGAGCCGCTGCCGGATTCGGCCCATGTCTTTCCCGTGCCGCTCAACCTTGCCGAGATACAGGTCAAGATCTGGAACATCAAGGAAGTCGACGGTAACCGACTTGAGCGCTATATGGCGTTGCTCGCGTCCGACGTGAAATTTCGTCGCTCGACGTTCATGGCTGTCGAGGCGAGCTTGAGGAACCGCGGCCACGAGAAAGACGCGGATGCTGTCTATCGGCAGATGACGCGGCGAGCATATGGTGAAAAGCCTCATCGAAGCATTTTTCGATTACTGCAGGAGTTGCTGATCACCGCGGCGGTGCCGTTGCAGCCGGTTATTCGTTTCTTGCGATGGCTGCTATGGGACAAGCTGCTTGGCTTCGGCACGGCTCCATTGAGGATTGGCGCAGCGATCCTGATCTTCTTCGTGGTTTCCGTTGTCGGGGTCTACCTGGATCCGCAGAATATCGGACCTACCACGAGTGTCGAACTCGCGAACAAGGGCGTTCCCGATCGCCCTCCGGAATGGAATATGTGGGATGCTATCGCAATCGGGTTGCGCACGCACGTGCCGATCGCCAGCTGGGGCGTGCGTGACGGATGGCAGCTTGCCGATGGTGAAAACCGCCATTTGTTTGTCGCAAAACAAGAAGTGAAGTTTATGCGGCCAGAGGATTTCGGCATGCTGATGATGATATTTAACTTTCTCGCCTGGCCGCCCTTCTTGGCCTTCGCCTTGAAGCGTGCTTTCCGCTTTGCGTGACGGGTTCTGGCTGCCGCGGTTCCAACTTGAATGCCAAGTTGGCAACCGTTCTGGTCACGCCGCTGTTTGTTGTCCTGATGGAGGGAGGACGGGCAGGCGGCAGGCGCGACATGATGAGCGGAGGTGGCGCCTTGGCCTTTCCACTTCCATTCTTGAGCCCTCGGGCCAGCCCCCATCACCTCACCCCCGCAATTCCCCCTTCAAATGATCCGCCAGCCGCAGCGCCAGCGCCACGGCCGGCAATGTCGGGTTGGCCTGTCCTGACACCGGAAACACCGAGCTGCCGGCGACATAGAGGTTGGTGAGGTCGTGGCAGCGGCAGTTGCCGTCGACGACGCTCGTGCGGGGCGAGGCGCCCATTCTCGTCAGGCCGATCTGGTGGTAGCCGTCGAGCGCCTGGCGACGAACGGCGGCGGAGAGCGTTTCCTCGGGGTAGAGCCATTCGACGGTGCCGATCCGCCGCCTGGTGATCCATTCGGCCAGCGCATGGTGGCTCCTGATCAGCGAGGCGAGGTCTTCCTCGGCGAAATCGAAGCTGACGGCCAGCCGTTTCAGGCCGGTTTCGTCGACCTCGGAGCTCAGCCGCACGCGGTTCGAGGCGGCCGGCAGCTGCTCGCCGTGATAGGCGAGCCAGTAGAGATGTTCGTCGTTCTTCACGAAGAAATTCGGCTGGCGCTCGGATTTCAGGGCCGCCGTCGTCAGCTGCAGGGCGGCGTTGAAGCTCTGCATGGGGTTTGCGACCAGATCGGACAGCGAGGCGGTATCCGGCGCCTTCGCCTTGAAGGACATGCGGCGCATCTTGCGCCTGCCTGATATCGCCCTGATCATGTTCAGCGTCGCGCGGCCGCCCGCCGTCGAATAGATCTCCTCGAGCGGCGGGCTGCGCAGCCAGAAGACGCCGTTCAGCAGCTCATGCTCCTTCTGCAGCCGGCAGCTCGGGATCAGCCGCGAGCGGAACCAGGCGCCGGTGCCGTTGCGCCGGAAGAAGAGCTTTTCCATGAAGGAGCGGTCGGCAAAGCGGATGCGGGCGATCTCGCCGGCCAGATGCCCCATGTAATAGCGTCCGAGCGGGCCTTCCGGGCCGCCGAAGAGCCGGGGTGCGGTTTCCTGCGCCGCCAGCAGAAGCCGGGCATTTTCCCGCCCGCCGCAGGCCAGCACGAAGACCGTCGCCCCGAGCGAATGCAGCTTGCCGCGATGCCACACGAGCGCCCGTTTCATGCGGGCGCCTTCGCGGTCGAGATCGAGGCCGATCACGGTCGCCTGGGTGACGAGGTGCAGGTTCGGCAGGCTTTCGATCAGCGTCCCGTGGGCCTTGGCCATATCGGGCTCGCGGGTCCAGCTCTCGATCGAAGATTCGAAATCGCCCTCCATGTCAGGCATCTCGACAACAGGCAGCTCGGCGCCGAGAAAGGTGCGGGCATCGTCGTAATAGGCCCTGAAGGCGCTGTGTTCGATCGGCCAGCGCGCATCGCCGCGCACCGGCCTGCCGTCGAAATCGCTGTCGTCGAACTCCACGCACCGGCCGCCCCAGGCTTTCGAGGTGCCGCCGACCGCCCGCCTGATGGTCAGGCTCGCTTCGGCATGATGGGCCGTGCTGATGGAGGCAGCCGCCGCCAGCCGGTTCGTCTTTTCCGAGACGTCCTTGCCGCCGGATTCCAGGAGCGCGACCGAAAGCCCCGACCGGGCAAGTGCCGTGCCCAGCGCCAGACCGACAGGCCCGGAGCCGACGACGCACACGTCGACGCGCCCCGCAAGCAGGCTTTGAAGCGACGAAATCATTTCACCACCCCCGGCTATGATGGCGGGGATCATAGCCGTATTTCACGGTATCGTGTAATGTAATTTTAGAGTTATTCAGCCTTTGGTTGTTGGGGTGCTGCTTGGAAAGCGCGGGCGGTATAATTGGTCGAACAATGCAGCGAGTGGCGGCGCGTGCTGAATCACGGAGGTTGAGGATCGTCTCCGCTGAACTTTGATCTTATGGTGTGCCGTGTGCGGCCCTTGCAGCTAAGTTCGTGGGTCAAAAGACTTGCCACCCACTCTCTCCGTCATCCTCGGGCTTGTCCCGAGGATCTAAGCCGGTGCCGCTTTCATCTACGTGAGCAGATCCTCGGGACAAGCCCGAGGATGACGCCGACAACGAGGGGCTTTGGCCTCTTTCCTGTCCTCACTGGCGCAGAAGTGATGACCTGTTGACCCCAATCCCCGTTTTGTCAGCGACTTGGCCAGCGGCAAATGCTAGAGCTCTGGTCAGAGCCCTTTGGGCGCGGAAAAGGACTAGGGAACCATGACGAGTGCACTCCTCATCATCGATATGCAGATGGTCATGCAGGAGCGGCTCGATGCCGGGCGCGCGCATGTGAACGGCGAGGCGGGCAGGAATATCGAAGCCCTTGCCGCCGCCTTCCGCGCCGCCCGCAAGCCGGTCATCCATATCCGCCATCGCGAGGCCGACGAGAGCTCGGCGCTCCATGAACATGCGCCGGGATACCGGCCGATGCCCTGCGCCGTGGCGCGGGAGAACGAACCGGTCTTCATCAAATCCACCTCGTCGGCCTTTGCCTCCACCGAGCTCGAAGGCTATCTGCAGGAGGTCGGGATCACGCATCTGGTGGTGACGGGAGCGGTCGCCGGCTTCTGCGTCAATACCACCGTGCGCGCCGGTTCCGACCTCGGCTTCAAGATGAGCGTCGTCAAGGACGCCGTGCTCGGCTTCGACCTGCCGGAGGCCAATCTCTCGGCGCATGCGATCTTCGACGTGACGATGGCGCATCTGGCGTCCGATTTCGCCGAGATCGTCGAGACGCGGCAGCTGACGGCGGCCTAGAGCATTTCCGTTTATCTTCGATCACGGAAATGCTCTATATCCCGGTTTTCACGCAATTCCGGACGCAAAACGCTCAAGCACTTTTTGCTGGAATTGCTCTGGCCTGCCTGAGTTCAACGTCTAATCCCGCTTCTCCCCCACCAGAGCGATGATCGGGCCGTAGCCGCCATGCCAGGATGTGTCGTTGCGGCCGAGCGCCGGATTGTAGAGGCCAGTGCCGTTTCCGCCATCGAGGAAGAGTGCGTCGGGGCATTCCAGCCTGTCGCGGAAGAAGCTTGCGAAATCGTGGAAATTCACGTCGCCTTCGCTGATGACGAAGCGCAGCGTGCCGTCCGGGCAGAGGCCGACGCCGTTGCGGCGCGTGCGGTCGGTCGAGCCCGGTATGAAGATCGGGTTGATCCTGTTTTTGATGACCAGCATCGGGCCGGATTGCGTGGCGAGCTGCACGTTCGGTTTCTGCTCCAGGACGTCTTCGGTTGAGACGATATGGGCGCCGGTCTTATCGAGATAGAAGATGCCGTTCGGCTGCTTGAAGAAGTTCGGCACCGGGCCGGAAACCTTGGGCGGCGCTTCCCTGTTGGCCGGTATCAGCGCCTTGCCATCTTCGACATAAAGCCCCATCGGCGTGAAATCCTCGCGGTACATGCCGGCATTCATGGCAAAGATGAGCCGATGTCCTTCACCGGTGACAGCGTCGGCAACGCCCGAAAAATTGCGATAGGGCTTGCCCCCGGCATCCTTCCAGAACAGGCGCAGATCCGCCTTTGCGGGATCGACGCCGCAGACGATATAGGCGCTGCCCTCGAAGCTTTGGCGCGTGCAGGGGTCTGCAGGCGCCGGCGTGCCGTCTGCATCGGGAGCCTGAGCGCTCGCGGCAATCGCGCCGGCAAGAAGCAGGGCAAGGGCGAACATGGTGCGAAGCATGGCACCTCCTGACTCGTAACCCGTGACTCGTAGCTGATGACGGGGAAAGAAGGCGAGAGCCCGGGCTCACGTGACGTAAACCACCCTTGAATCCCTCCAGTTTCTCAAAAAAATCTTCACAATCCCGCCAGATATCACCCGATTGGGGGTGGCGGTTTCCCGGCCGACGGCTAGGGTAGAGTCGGCCTTGTGGAGCTGGGCCAAATTGACGTAATTTCGAGGCCGTCTCTCCCGACGAGCCTCTTTTTTTGAGCGCCGGGCGTGGCTCAGCCTGCGTACAGAAAATTACCGGGCGTGAACGCCCAGCAGCTCGAACTCGTCGATCAGGCCGACCACCTTTTCGCCATCGAATGTCTCGGCGCCGATGATGCTTTTCCCATCGTATTTCTCGGCCTGCAGGATGATGACGTATTTGTCTTCCTGGCGGAAATAGCCGTATTGCGGGATTTCGATGTCGATCGGCTTGCCGTAGCTTTGGTCATCCTGCCCGGTGGCAAAGATCGCCGTTCCGTTGTCGACATCCTCGGGTGCGGCGCCCCGGCCGGTCAAAAAGCCCGAGCTCGGCAGGGCCGGCCACTTGGCGGCGCCGCTGAAAAGCAGGGCGGCACTCAGCGCAATGGCGAGCGCCCTTGTCGTCTTGAACTCAGTTGTCTTTGCCATGGTCCACTCCTGCCGTGCGAGGAAGGGGCGAGGGGTGCGTCATCCTATGAATTCTCCCTGCAGCCGGAAGTTCCCAAAAACCGTCAACCGAAGGCAAGGGCAAGATAGAGCAGCGGCACTGCACAATTTTATTCGCGATGGCGCATATAGGGGAAGGGTCCGGGTACCGAAAAACGGTAGCCGGATACCGGTGAAGGGATATGGCGCGGCTAAAGCACGTCGCGATCTCCAAGATTCGCTCGCCGTGCTTTAGGTCTTTTTTTTACGCGTGTCGTTATCGCAAAACCGCGCACACTTTTGCGCGACGCGCTTTAGCCGCCTGCCTGATCCGCTTCGCGCGTCATCTCGATCATCGTCGGGCGGAAGCCCATGGCGGCAAAGAGGCTGCGGGCGGTCTCGTTGCGGTAGGCTGTCGAGAGCACGAAGCGTTCGGCGCCGAGGGATTTCAATCCGGCCATCGCCGCTTCCAGGAGCAGTCTCCCGACGCCTTCGCGGCGGCGTGCCGGATCGACGAAGAGGTCGTGGATGACGCCCGCCGGTCCGCGCAGGGACATGTAGTCGAAGCCTTCCGATGCCGCATAGGCATATCCGACCAGCGCGCCGTCGTCTTCGGCGACGAGGAGCACGGTTTCCGGCTGGGCGAGCTCGCTTTCGAGGAAATGCGCATAGCGCGCCGGCGTGCTTTTGGCCGCTTCGATGAAGCGCCTGGCATCCAGTTCGTGATGCATCGCGACGAGCAGGGCGCCGAAGCCGCCGAGGATTTCCATGTCGCCGGGATTGGCAGGGCGGATCTTGACTGCATGTTCAACCGGCTTCGTCGGCATAGGTGTGATTCCAGTGGGCTTTCGATCGGGGATTCTTCCTACATCGCGGCTGGTTGCAAGGCCATATCCGGCCGTCACCAACAAGTCTTCGGGCAGCGAACTGCCAACTGCTCCTCCGTCATGCTCGGGCTTGTCCCGAGCATCTACTGCCGCCCATAGCAGATCCTCGGGACAAGCCCGAGGATGACGCCGAGTAAAGGGTGAGGCTTGTCAGCTGGCGACTCTGGCAAGCAGCCGCTACCTTTCTGCGGACTTGAGTCTGGGCTTTACAACAACAGGGAGTACCCCGATACGCATCGCTGGCTTCCAGCTTTCGGGGGACTCCATCATCCGCCCGAATAAAAATTCCATCGGCAGATCAGCTGCTTGCAGCAAAAACCTGCAGGTGATTCGAAGTTTTTCCGTCTCTCTCTGTTGCCAAATTTAAAATTGACCGTATATTACGCAAATCGACCATTGCTTGTGACGTCGTTGAAGAGCCATCGCGCTCTCGTCAGATTTCCTTCCAAATAATCGACCCAATCCCGCAGGGTATCGCGGGGAATTTCAACGGTTGCTTTGAAAGGAGATCGTTATGAATACAGGTACAGTCAAGTGGTTCAATGCCACCAAGGGTTTCGGTTTTATCCAGCCGGATAACGGCGGCGCCGACGTTTTCGTCCATATTTCTGCAGTTGAACGCGCAGGCCTGCGCTCGCTGGCAGACGGACAGAAGATCAGCTACGACATCGTGCAGGACCGCCGCTCGGGCAAGAGCTCTGCCGATAACCTCCAGGCTGCCTAAGAACTTGTCACGACTTCGCGCGACCACGGATGTACTGGCGCGCGGAGACGATGACTGAGGCCAGGTACTGGCCAGGGAAGGTCGGGAGCAGTCCCGGCCTTTATTTTTTGTTTCATGAGGGTAGAACGACATGGCATATCGTCGTTACCGGCCGGGTGATACCATCATGCTCAAGCATGGCGTTCTCGGCAACACGCAGCCCTCGGGTTCCGGCAACGTTCTATCCGTCCTGCCGGCCGCACAGGGCTTCGTTCATTACCGCGTGCGGTTTCAGAATGAAAATTTCGAGCGCAGCATCCGTCAGGATGATATAGACGTGCTCGCATCGCCCTCGTCGCCCTTGCCTTCCGAAGCGCGGGCGGCTACCGAGAGTCCGAAATCGAGCTGGGTCAATTCGAATTCGATCCGCATCAGAAAATAACAGCAGCAACGCTGATTAAGGAGAAAACTTGCAGGTACTCGTCCGAGACAACAATGTCGACCAAGCCCTCCGCGTGCTCAAGAAGAAGCTGCAGCGCGAAGGTGTGTTCCGCGAAATGAAGGAACGCAGCGCCTATGAAAAGCCGTCGGAAAAGCGCGCCCGCGAAAAGGGCGAAGCCATCCGCCGCGCCCGCAAGCTCGCCCGCAAGCAGGCGCAGCGCGAAGGCCTGCTGCCGGCGCCGAAGAAGAAGGTGATGCCGGCCCGCGGCGCCCGCTGACGCTTTCCCGGTCTTAGGATCCAACGAAGAGGAGGAGACATGGCCGCGTCGAAAGACACATTCTTCAAGCCCGAAAAGCTTTCGCCGCAGGCGAAGGCCGAGCATACGACGTCTGTCGCCAGGGGTATCCTCGAAAGCGAAGCCGCCGCCCGGCAGAAGAAGACGGAAAAGCTGCGCGCGCTGAGGCTCGCCCAGCCTGCGCCTGAAGCGCCGGCGAAGAAGACCAGGGCGCCGAAGAAGGGGTAGGGGCTTTTGGGTCTCGCCTTGATTTGGTTTTGGTATGATCGATATTTTGAGGCGGTGCTCCGGTTTTGGGAGTGCCGCCTTTTTGCGGTTGGCGTCGGAACGGATGTATGGGGCGGTTCAGGCTCCGTTGCGGATTTCAATGGAACGTAACTGCTCGCTCCGGCACGGAGATCTCTTCTTCCGCGAGGCCGCTGAGTGCGACGACCACCTCGTCAATGGACCAGCCGACGCTCAGAGCATGGTCGATCAGCTGGTGAAAATCGGTTTCGAGGTATTCCTTGCAATCGTCAAGGCGATCTGCCGCAATAATAATTGCGCGTGAATTCAGGACCTTGGTCATGGCCTTATCCTTTTCTGCGACCTATAACCGGCGTGAGCGGTTATAGTTCCAATTCCGCAGCGTGTTCTTGAATGAATACTTAACAGCTTGCGAATTGCTTCCCGGTCGCCGGCGCGCGAAGAAGGGATAGGGGCCTTTGGGGCCTCGCCTCGTTGTGGCGTTGGTGTGATCGAGGCGGTGCTCCGGGTTCGGGGTGCCGCCTTTTTGCGGTTGGGCGCGGGAATAGATGTATGGGCCGGCTCAGGCTCCGTCACTTTTTGTGTTGTGCCGCGGGGCACCCCCCTCTGTCCGGCAGGACAGAGGGGGGCCACACGGAACGCCCGCCCGTGGGGAGGGGTTTTCGCAACAATCAGCTGCGTCTCCACACCTCACCCCAAATCCCACTCAATTCCGCACCTCGAAGATCATGTTGAACGGCGTCTCGCTCGCCCGGCGGAAGTGGTGATAGCCCGCATCCAGCGCCACCTTGCGCAGCTTCATCTCGCCCGCCTGCGCGCCAAGCCCGAGGCCGACTTCCTGGGCCATGGAGGCGGGTGTGCAGATCATCGCCGAGGCGCCGTAATAGACGCGGCCGACGGGGTTGAGATTGTCCTTCAGCCCGTCATGGGCGAAGGGCTCGACGATCATCCAGGTGCCGTCCTTGGCCATGGTTTCGCGGATATGCCGGCCGGCGCCGACAGGGTCGCCCATGTCGTGCAGGCAGTCGAACATGGCGACGAGATCGTAGTTGCCGGCCGGGAATTCCTTGGCTGTGGCCTTATGGAAGCTCACCCGGTCGTCGACGCCGGCCTCCTTTGCGGCCCGCTTGGCGCGCTCGATCGAGGGGCCGTGATAGTCGAAGCCGTGGAAATGCGACTTCGGGAAGGCCTTGGCCATGAGAATGGTCGAGGCGCCGTGGCCGCAGCCGACATCGGCGACTTCCGCGCCGCGTTCCAGCTTTTCCTTCACGCCCTTCAGCGAGGGAATCCATTCCTCGACGAGATGGCTGTTATAGCCGGGCCGGAAGAAGCGCTCCGTGCCGCGGAAGAGGCAGGTGCTGTGTTCGTGCCAGCCGAGGCCTTTGCCGCTGCGGAAGGCGTCCTCCACCTTCGGCTCGTCCATCCACATGGATTGCACGATTTCGAAAGCGCCGCCGAAGAAGGCGGGGCTGTCCTCATTGGCGAAAACCAGCGCCTGTTCGGGCGTCATGGCGAACTTGTTCGAGGCCTCATGATAGGTGATGTAATCGGCAGCTGCCATGGCGGCGAGCCATTCGCGCACGTTGCGTTCCGTGAGGCTGGTCGTTTCCGCCAGTTCCAGCGAAGAGCGCGGCCGCCCGTCCATCATCGCCCTGAACAGGCCGAGATGATCGCCGAGCACGACGAGAACGCCTGATACGCCGGCCCCGAGATCGCCGACCAGGCGACCGACGAGTGCATCGACTTTCTGCATGTCAGGTTGGTTCATATCGGATTTCTGCTTGTCGGATTTTTTCATGGCACCCTCCTCAAGATGCGCCCGCCCCAGCCCGATACATCGACCCGCTGAGGAATCTGTGCCGGAGCAGCAGGCAGTCAATGCTGCATTCGGGTTAGGGGAGCGGGTGAGGAACCTGGAGCGCCGCGTGTCCATTCGGATGCACCGCCGCCGGCCTGGAAATTAAGTGCCAGACCGTCCTTTCCGCGGTATAATGATCGGCCGCGATATCGACGGAAAGGTGAAGCAAATGAAGAGGCTCGCAATCATTGCCCTGTCGCTGGCGACGGCGCTGACGAGCGCTCCGCCGGCCGTGGCGTTTCCCACCATTGTCGCCCCTGATGTCGAGGCACTGCAGGCGCAACCGGTGCGTTACCGTGGCGGCTATTATGGCGGCTATCACGGCGGCTATCGCGGCGGATACTATCACCACAATGGTGGCGACGGCTGGGGTTGGGCGCTCGGCGGCCTGGCCGCAGGCGCGATCATCGGCGGAATGCTGGCGCAGCCCAGATATTATGGCTCCGGCTATTACGATCAGGGCTATTACGGCTCGACCTATTACGGTCCGTACTACTACGGCTCGACGCGATATTACGCGCCACGCTATTATGCGCCCCGTTATTACCGCCGAGCCTACTATGGCGGCGATGCACATACGCGCTGGTGCTATGCGCGTTACCGGTCCTACAGAGCTTACGACGACACGTTCCAGCCCTATAACGGTCCACGACGGGCGTGCGTCTCGCCTTACTATTGATGGCCACGCAGAGCGGCCGGCGTTACATCATCGCGTTGCTTTGATCGCGTCGTCAGCCTGCCCTAAAGCGTGTCGCGCAAAAGTGTGCGCGGTTTTGCGATAACGACACGCGTAAAACAAAGACCTAAAGCACGGCGAGCGAATCTTGGAGATCGCGACGTGCTTTAGGGAAGTTCGATTTCGCCGTCCACCACGTGGTTGAGGCCGGTGCCATCAGCCGTCAGCGTCATGCGCACCTTCAGCTTTTTGCCGCCGATCTGCCCGTCGCGCACGGTCTCCTCGATCTTGCGCTGTGAGGTCACGCCGACTTCCTTCAGGAACTTGCGGATCGACATGTTGAAAGCGTCTTCGCTCATGGTGGAATCCTCTGCATCCGGACGGGATTGTAAGGGAAGGCGAGCGATCAGGAAAGCCAGGGGGAGGTGCGGTGGCAATAATCGACCCGAGCCGGGATATCGGCTGGTTCTTGAAGCGGCATATGCTCCCACTGACCCCATAGAGACCGAACCATAAGGGCTGGGATCGGGGGGCGGCCTGCCCGTTTCCCTGATATCGGAAGGAGCAGGCCGCCGTCGCAGCGGGCTATTTCAGCGGCAGGAACAGGTCCGCGACCGTCTCGTGCTCCGGCACTTCCGGGAAGAAGCTCAGCCTCTGGCAATAGATCGGGAAGTCGCGTGCTTCCTCGCCGCTCCCCGGAAGCCAGTCGCGATAGAGGTAGAGTGCTGCGGGCTCCAGATTGTCGGTGTTGCCGACGACGCGCAGCACGGCGCAGCGTCCGCCAGGGATCTCGCCGGCTTTGATCTCATCGCCATCAGCCTCGATCGGTCGGTCGGTCCCGACACAAAGGTCCACGCTGTAATCGGCGGGCGACGCAGGACGCCGCTCGGAACGCCAGACATTGAAGGTCGGGCTTGTCTTCGGGTGCAGGCCGGCGGCCTTGCGCCAGGCGATGAAGCGCTGGATGGTGGCGCCGAGTGAGGCCGGGTCGCCCCGATGCTCCATGATCGCCACCGGCGTCGGGGGCACATTGCGGATCGTTACGTCGTCAGTGGTAAAAGTCTTCTGCACGAGCTTGCTCCTGGCGTTGTCGAGAGGCCCGAAGGCCGTAAACCACGGCTCCCAGTCGGGTGACCTGAGGAACGACGAAGGCGATTGCCCGAACCGTTGCCGAAAGGCGCGGGCGAAGGCATCAGGTGCATCGTAGCCGGCATCCATCGCTATATCGGTGACGCGTTCGTCGTCCCTGTAGGCCAGCCGATATGAAGCGCGCTTCATGCGGGCGAGCTGGATATAGCGATGCACGGATAGACCGAAGGTCGCCGTGAACTGCCGGTGGAAATGATATTTCGAATAGGCTGCGATGCTGCTCAGCGCGTCCAGGTCCAGATCGTCATCCAGATGCCGGTCTATGTGATCCAGCACCCGCTGCATCCGGTCATGGTCGTTTCGAAGCGCCGCCTTCATCGTTCCGTGTCCTCCGTGGCGGCACCAACTAAGCGCGGGCAGACATGACGCGCTCGACCGATCTTGCGGTTTTGTGGTTTTGTGGTTTTGTCAGGGGGCAGGCGACGAAGATCGATTCATGCGTGATCGGTGTCGTAGCGCAGGCGGTTGTCTTCGATGTTTTCCCTGTGCGCAGCCGCCCAATCGGCGAGGTGGCGCACGGTTTCCGACAGGGAAAGCCCGAGCGGGGTCAGTGTGTACTCGACCTGCGGCGGGGTGCTGGCGTGAACGGTCCTTTCGATCATGCCGTCGCGCTCCAGCGTCTTCAGCGTCCGCGTCAGCATCTGCTGCGAAATACCGCCGACCTGCCGCTTGAGCCCGTTGAAGCGCAGCGCCCCCAGCCGAAGCGCGACGACCACCTGGATCGTCCATTTGTCGCCGACCCGGCTCAGGATCTCGCTGACACCCCTGCAGTCGGCTGCTGCCGGCCTGGCAGTCACATCCATCTGACCAGCTCCCAAAGATATGCTTTTGACGGATAATTCTAGGTCCCATAAATGGCTGTGGTCAACAATCCAGACCTTGTCTTCGAAGAGATGGGTCCGCCACCAGGAGACCACCATGAACCTCATCTATTATCCGGGCGCCTGCAGCCTGGCCGATCATATCGCGCTCATCGAGACCGGGCTTTCCTACAGGCTCATCAGCATCAGGCATGACAAGACGACGGAGGATGGCCGCGATTTCCTGTCGATCAATCCCAAGGGCTATATTCCGACGCTCGAACTGGAGGACGGAACGATCCTGACGGAGAACCAGGTCATCCTGAACTATATCGCCGAGACGAGCGGCAAGCTCCTGCCCAAGGACGGCATCGTTCGATGGCGGGCGCTGGAGGCGCTCGCCTTCATGTCCGCCGAGATCCATTCGCGGTACAATCCCTTCTTCAGGAATTTCTCCGAGCTGGAGAAGGAGCGTGCCCGCGAAAGACTCGCGCAGGCCTTCGCAATCCTTGCCGACCAGATGGGCGGTAAAAAATTCCTCGTCAGCGACGAGATGACGATTGCCGACTGCTACCTGTTCTGGGTCCTGATGGTCGCACCCAGGAGCGGCGTCGACCTGCCGGATGCGCTGCGCAGGTCCTTCGAGCACATGCGGGCGCTGCCCTGCGTGGTCCGGGCACTTGCCGAGGAGGGACTGGACTGATCGGGTGGCCCGTCTCGCTGGTGGCGCGCAGGCCGGACTGGGTGGCCCAGGTTTGATCACGTGGCTGGAGAGGCCGCCTGCACTGGACGATCAAAAGACGAGAACCTAAAAGGGATTAACCGCAAACCCGTCTTTTGAAGGAGGAGAAAGATGAAACGTATCGAGATGGAGGTCAGCGGCGGCTGCCAGTGCGGCGCCGTGCGCTACCACGCAACCGCCATGCTCGACAATTCGCATCTCTGCCATTGCCGCATGTGCCAGAAAGCCACGGGCAACATCTTTGCCGCGCTCGTCGCCGCACCCGATGACGCGCTCACCTGGACACGCGGCAAGCCTCATGTCTGGAAGAGCTCGGAGCTTGTCGAGCGCGGCTTCTGCGCCAATTGCGGCACGCCCTTGTTCTTCCACCAGCTCGAAAACGGCCGCACCAACCTGATGATCGGTTCGCTCGACGATCCCAACGCCTTCGCGCCGCATGCCAATACCTGCACCGAGAACATGGTGAAATGGTTCGATACGATCACGGGCATCGAAAATACCGGCGTGACCGAAAACAACGGCGCCGAATGGGCGGCGGCGATCAAGCAAAGCAGCAACCAGCACCCCGATCACGACACAAGCTCATGGACGGTAAGGGCGCGCGACGGCTGAGTCCTGTTCCGCCGCTTGCCGGTGGGCGGACTACGGCTCGATGCCGACGTCGAGCAGATCGATCGAGACGGCGACCCGATCGAGGATGGGCCGGTTGTCCGGGCTGGTTGCGTAAACCCTGCGCTTCGTCGGGATCATCAAGCCGCCGAAACTCCTGACGTCGCTGGCATAGTTGGCGCTCCTGGTGCCGCCCATGATGTCGACGCTATAGTCATGGCGTCGCAACAGACCGTCCGGATTGAAATAGAAGGTCTGCACGGTGGAATGGCTGGGGATGGTCGAGGGGAAGGTTACCTTCAGCCGGCGCCAGATTTCATCCTCTTCCTGCCACGGCTCAACCTCCTCCGTCCTGAAACCGGGAAGCTTGAAGAGGAACGGCGTCGTCAGATAGGTCCACATGGCATAGCCGGTGAAATAGATCAGATGCTGGCGGTCCCAGGGTGTGGCGATCGTATGCCCTTCAAAGAAGGAACGCGGCGCGATGCGTTGCTCGATGATGTCGCCGCTGTCCGCAACGACAGCCGTTCGCTCCGGCTCCCAGACGCAATGCTGTCCTTCCTCCAGGAAGGGGGTGAATTCAGTATGCGGACGACGGGTGGAGACCGACGTGTGGATGTCGGCATAGACATCCGGCCAGCCCTTCACATGCCAGACCGCGCCGCCAACTTTGATATGGGCATGCAATCGCTCGATCCGCTGCCAGCGTTGCAGGCCGCCATGCGCTTCGATTGCGAGATCCAATAGGTCGGTCACTCAAAGACCCTCCGGTTCGTGATGATCATAAAGGTTTAATTTTGAAACCTATCGACATCTATCCCCAATTGGTTTAACTTTGCAACCATAATTTGGATGAAAGGCGGGAAAATGAAGGGCAAGCGGACTGACATGGGGGACGCCCAGTGCGGGATCGCGCGTTCTCTGCAAGCCGTCGGAGATTGGTGGTCGCTCCTCATCGTCCGGGAGGCCTTCAAGGGGCTTCGACGGTTTTCCGAGTTTCAGAAGAGCCTCGGGCTCGCAAAGAACATCTTGTCGGTTCGCCTGCGAAAGCTCGTGGAGGAGGGGATCTTCACGGTGGAGCCGGACCCCGACTCCGCACTCAGCCATCTCTATCTTCTGACGCCGAAAGGGCGCCAACTGAGTGTGGTCCTCGTCGCTCTCTGGCAATGGGGGGAGGAGCATTGCTTTGCGGAGGGTGAACTGAACTACGCAATCGTGGACAGCCTGAACGGGCAACCCTTGCAGAAGCTTCAGCTTGCAGCCGGGGATGGCCGACCTCTGGGGCCGCAACAGTTTCGCATTGAAGCGTTCCCGGTCGACGGATAGGGATGACGAGCCTGGATAAGAGACGAACGTTTTCGTATCGCTTCATCCATAGTTCTCGTCATCCCCGCTCACATCAGCCTGCGTTATCAGGCACTGGCGTGTTGAGGAGCTGCTGTTCCCAGAGATAGGCGATGCCGCTGCCGGCGAAGTGCTGGATGAAAATCTCGGTCACCTCCTCGACATGCTCGGTGCGCGCCCAATCGCGTTGCCATTCGCCAGCGAGCGCCATCACGGTCATCGGGTTCGCGCCGGCCGCGATCATTCGCTGGACGGCAACTTCGTGAGACTCCTTCGAAATCCCGCCCGACGCGTCGGTGATCACGGTCACGTCCCAGCCTTCGCCGGCGGCCTGGATCACAGGCATTGCGACGCAGACCTCGGTCCACAGGCCGGCGATGATCAGCTGCTTGCGGCCGGTCGCCTTGACGACATCAACCACATTCTCGTCCTGCCAGGTGTTCACCCAGGTGCGATCGATGACGTCCTGGTCCGGAAATACGTCGGTGATCTGTTTAAAGAGAAGTCCACCGCGCGCCGCGATCACGCTGGTGAGAATGGTCGGAACATTGAAGGCTTTTGCCAGCTTCGCCAGCGCGGTCGTGTTGTTGACCACAGCTTGCGGATCGTGGCTGTTCAGATTGGCGAGTTGATAAGGCTGGTGGTCGATCAGAACGAGTACGGAATCCTCAGGGCGAAGAAGCGAGGCAAGGCCATTACGAAAGGTCATGAATAGATCCTCTGCTGCCGTTTTGTGTGTGAGTTCGGTTTAGATTTATTTCTCGAAACCAAGGCAGACATGCGCTGACAGCCGCGCCGCCTGCGAAACGCACACTGTCATTCCCGCTTTCGATACGGTAGCCTGCAACAGTGCCAAGCTGTGTCGCAAAATGGGGAACGCCGACGTGGAAATCGAAGATCTCAGGACATTCGTCGAAGTTGCCGATGCCGGGGGCGTTTCGCCCGCCGCGCGGCGGCTCGGCATCTCGAAGTCGATGGTCAGCCGGCGGCTCATCCGGCTCGAAGCGGAACTCGGCGTCCAGCTTCTTGCACGAACGACACGCGGCGCGGCTCTGACGGAAGCGGGGATCACGTTTCGGGACCATGCAGCCAGGGTCTGTGCCGAGATCGACGTGGCCAGGGAGACGATCCTGCCTTCCGGTGACCTTCGCGGCCGCCTGCGTGTTGCCGTGCCGCTTTCCTTCGGGCCGACCCACTTCGCGCCCGTGCTGGCGCAGATGGCGCAACGCCACCCGCAGCTGCACATCCATACGTCCTACAGCGATCGCTTCGTCGATCTCATCGCGGAGGGTTTCGATTGCGCGATCCGGGTCGGCTATCTGCCGGAGTCCAACCTGGTCGCAAGACGCATCGGTCCGCTCTACGGAAGGCTGGTCGCAAGCCCGGACTATATCAGAACGCATGGCGCCCCCGAGACGCCGGAGGAACTCGCCGGCCATGAGGCCCTCATGCAGGGAACGGAACCCTGGCAGTTCCTCGACGGAGACGAGATCATCACGGTTCATCCTCGGGGACGCTTCAAGGCCGACAACGCGCTCGCCCTTGCCGCCGCCGCCTTGGCGGGGCTCGGCATAGCCTGGATCCCCGAAGGCGTAACCCATGACTATGTCGCTTCCGGCGCGCTGGTTCCGGTCATGACACGCTATCCGCCACCTCCGGCGGGCATCTATCTCGTCCGCCCGGCGGGGCCGCATCCCGCACGGAAGATACGCGTCCTCACGGACATGCTGATCGATTGTTTCGTAGAGGCTCCGCCGCCTTTGGGCGGAGGCCGCTGAGGCACTGATGGTGTGGGGGCCGGGCTTGGCTCGCTTGCCCTTGTCTCACCTGATGTCGGAGTGCGGGGTGGGACCAATCACCGGACAAGGAACCCAAGCACTGCCGCGTTTGCCAGATCGATGAAGAATGCGGAAACGAGCGGCAGGATGATGAATGCGATGGTGGCTGCTCCGTGGATCTTGGTGACCGCCGTCATATTGGCGATTGCCGTGGGGGTAGCGCCGAGCGCAATCCCGCAAAAGCCGGCGGAAATGACTGCCGCATTGTAGTTGCGCCCCATGGCCGGGAACACGACGAGGATGATGTAGACGATGGCCGCAAGCGTCTGCACCGCCAGCACGATCGCGAGCGAAAGGCCGAGCCCGCTCAGGCCCCACAACTGCATGCTCATCAAGGACATCGCCAGGAACACGTTCAGCGAGAGATCGGATATGAGCGCCAGACCGCGGGTGTGCGTCGGCCAGGGCAGGCGCGGCGCCAGGAACGGAACGCTGTTCGTCATCACGATGGCGGTCAGCAGGCAGACGACGAAGAGCGGAAGATTGATCCCGGCTTCGAGGATAATCTCGTGCAGGGCGTAGCCGATGATGATTGCAATATTTGTGACCAGCAATGTGCGCAACAGGCTGATGTAACTGACATCGTCTTCGTGGCCGGCAACGGCATCCCGCGACACCCCGATCGTCAACTCCTCGTCCTTGGGGCCGCTCAAGCCATTCCGGGTGATCAGATATTGTGCGACCGGTCCCCCGACGAGGCTGGCGACGACCAGGCCGAGCGTTGCGCTGGCAATGCCGATTTCGAGAGCATTGGTGAGACCGAAACGGCTCGACACAATCGGAGCCCAGGCAATCGTCGTGCCGTGTCCGCCGATCAGCGAGGTCGAACCGAGAAGGATTGCCATGCCCTGTGGAAGACCGAGCACTTCGCTCGCCCCCATGGAGAGGAGGTTCTGGATCACAAGAAACGCAAGCGTGAGGGCCAGCAGGATGAGAAACGGCTTGCCTCCGGCAAGGAGATCGGAGACCCGCGCGTTCAGGCCGACGCCGGTGAAAAAGTAAAGCAGCAACATGTCGCGTGCGCCAAGCGCGAAGCTGATCTCGATGTCGAAGAACTCATAGGCGACGAGCGTCACGAGTGCTGCCAGCAGCCCGCCCGTGACCGCCTCCGGGATGCTCCAGCGGGTGAGGGCAGGGATGAGCCGATTGAGGTTCGCGCCAGCGAAGAACACGAGGATCGCTATGGTGAACGACAGCAGTCCCGGGACCTGTATTGTCGACATGGGCCACCTTTTCGAGAACAGTGGCGCTGAAATGATCGCACTCGGTATTCAGTTAGTTTTCCGATGGTGAACGGCTTCAGTTTAAAGTCAGTCTGTCATCGAGCTCGTTTGGTATACCCGACCTGCTCGAGGTCGGGTATACCGTTTCGACATAAGCTTAGACTTGCCGCAAGCCGCCGTCGACGCACAGTTCGGCACCGGCTATGTAGCTGGCGTCATCGCTCAACAAGAACAAGGCGGCCGCAGCCACTTCTGAAGGCCGCGCCATTCGCCCCATCGGGAT
>Ga0209758_1001842_pt1 | contig 23265 bp, 17 predicted proteins | sample AraplaMF_Col_mMF_FD_184258 | JGI IMG/M metagenome (GOLD analysis project Ga0209758, IMG submission 184258) | Arabidopsis root microbial communities from the University of North Carolina, USA - plate scrape MF_Col_mMF (SPAdes) (version 2) | ecosystem: Host-associated > Plants > Roots > Endosphere...
AATTGCAAACGATTGCACCTTTTATGCTAAAGGAGGGCCGTGGGTGATGGTTTTCAATTGATTCATAACTGGAATTTTGGAAATTATTGATGACGTGTATTCTGTAATATACGTTAAAAGTTTGAAAGTTTAAAGGTTTTAAAGTTTGAAGGAAGACCTGTATAATAAGTATACCTTCAAACCCTTAAACATTCAAACCTTCAAACTTTCATTTCCATTGTACCCCCTGCCTGCTTATTTACAACGATACTTTATTTTCAGATCAAAATATCCCAGCTGGTCAAATAAGGTATACCTGCCGTCAAAAGGATATTCAAGCGGTAAACGGTGACTGTTATACCTGGTGGCCGTCCGCTGATTATTCAGGCTGTAATCGCGGCTGATGAACTGCAATAATGGATCTGTACGATTAAAATTGGTCTTATTATCATAATCGGACGACTCCGCCGATCCAGGATAGAGCCGGTTTCCACGTTCATCATAGGTATAGGTATTGACCACCTCGAAACCTCCGCTGAAAGGGTATTTTGTAGTCTCACGCACCATCCTGTTCTTTGCGTCATACTCAAATACCTTGCTTCCACGCGTGTAATTTGGAGGCATATGCGGATCAAAGACAGGGCCATGGGGACCTATCATCCCTTCGCCAAAGAAGGTGTCTTTAGCAATCCTTCCATAGCTGTCATAATAAAGGTAATGCCATTCAAAAAAGGGATTTCCCGGGTCAAAGCTCTCTTTATCATCATACGTATTGGTAATATACTGGGACACCCTGCCATGCCAGTCGTATATGAATTTCATATTAGGGCTTGACCGGAAGGAGAACGACAGCATCCGGTATTCAAGCCGGCCATGGGCATCGTATAAAAAGGATACCGTCTCATTGGTATCTTTCATCTCTGTTATCTTGCAACAAAGGGGATCAAAAGGCGTGGGCACATCATGTTTGATACATCCCCACATCAGTAATAATGGAATAGCTAGTGCATAAAGCGGTAAGGGAATACGCATTTTCATGAGGGAAAAGTTTAAAGGTCAATTAAAAGTTGCATACAGGTTAGGGATACAATGAAATAACAGAATACAGGGTGCGGGTTAAGAGGAAACTAAATTTAGAAAAAATTATGCAGAAATTAAGTTGTTTAATCGCTTCCAATGACCTTTTTTTGCCCTTCAATTGCATGCAAAATCACCGTACCCGCTATGTCTGACCTATCCAAAGACGCCATGCTGCAAGCCAAACAGCCTGCAGACAGAAATGCGTTCATCCTTTCGAGGCTGCGCAACCGGCTCTTTGATACCAGCCGGCGTAACCGGCTGCTCTACTACAAACCCAACAGCCGCTTTGTAAACCTGACCGCAGGCAGCGTGCCCATATTGCCGTTTAACAGCGCCAAACTGCCGGATGGGCTCCTGACCTGGAATGCCGCCATGTCTAAACTGATCAGCGGCCTGAAAGATCTGCAGCTGAACAAACACCTCTATTTTGCAGATCATCCCTACCTGCAGACACAGCTCAATACCGTACGAAAAAAAGCAGAGAATGATGAAAAAGAATACGGCTTCAGCCAACTGCAGCTGGTAGTGGCTTTCCTGCACTGGTACAACCTGAAAGAAGATACCGGGCAACGCATACAAAGCCCGCTGCTCTTACTGCCGGTTAAGCTGAAGCGCAGCAAAGCCCTGAAAGAGGAACATTTTACACTCGAAATACTGGATAATGAGGCGATTGTAAACCCGGTACTGGCCAATAGCTGGAAAGACATGTACGGCATCAGTCTGCCGGAAAGCATCCCGCTGGATAAAACCAGCATGGAAGAATTTTACCTGGCGTTGAAAACCCGTATCGACGCTGCGGAACAAGGAGTGGAATTACGGCATATCCATGAGCCGGATGCAGCATCACTGCAGCAGGCCGCCCGTTATACCATCCGGCAATATGTAAAGAAGCTGCGCAATAAGGATGCCGTACCCGCGCATCTTCTAAACGCAGAAGATCCCAGCGAGCCGGCCCTTCTGCCCGCTCATCCCCTGCAATGGGAACTGGACAGCACCAGCCTGGTGCTGGGCAATTTCAACTACAAGAAAATGAGCCTGGTCAGTGACTATAACCAGGTAAACGTACAGGGCATCGAACACCCGGTGTTCACAGGTCTTTTCAATAATGCGCCCAAAGCACCGGCGCCTCCTGCTGCTGATCACTCTCCACGGGATTGGCACCACGTGATCGCTGCTGATCCTGCACAAACAAATGCGATCCTGCACGGCAGCAGCGGAAAAAGCTATATCATCCAGGGACCACCGGGCACGGGGAAAAGCCAGACCATCACCAACCTGATAGCCGATTTTGTGGCACGTGGGAAAAGCGTGCTGTTCGTCTGCGAAAAGAGAGCCGCACTGGATGTAGTATACCATCGCCTGCAGCAAAATAAACTGGCAGAGCTTTGCTGTTACATCCACGACAGCCAGGCAGATAAGAAGGAATTTGTAAGGGAACTGAAAACCGTGTACGATGATTTCCTGCGAACAAAGATGGACCTTACCCACATCACCTTACGGCGCAAAATTGCGCTGGACCATCTGCAACGGCAACTACAACTGTTACAGGCCTATCATGAACAGCAACGCACCGTGCACGAAGAAGCAGGCATCTCCACCCGTCGCCTGATCGAAACACTGATTCAGCTACAAGCACATATACCTGCCATCAGTCCGCACGAAGAAGAAGCCCTGCCAGCTTATAAACAATGGCTGGACTTCGGGGAAACTATCAAAGCCCTGGGCCATGCGCTGGAACAAACAGGCGCTGCTCCCATATTTGCGCAGCATCCTTTCCGTCACCTCGGTAAAGGTCTGATACAGGACGCACGGCCGCTTAGCCTCATGGAGAGCATCAGCAGTCATGCACAATCCACGATCGATCATATCGCACACATCATTGTGCGGAACAATATTCCTCCTGAATTCACCGGCAAGCTGACAGATATCATGACGCTGGTAAAAAACGCAGCGGTACTGGAACCACTGGCAGCCAGCAATAACCTCCAGCTGGTAGATCAATCCGGCAAAGCTGCCCGCCGTTTTGAAAAAGCCTACCGCAAATACCGACAGCTGCAAAAGGGTGTAAAAAAGGCTACCGCGGTTAACAAACACTGGCTGCATAAATTCAGTGAGCAGGAAGTACAACAGGGCTTGCGTATTGCAGGCAGGTATGAACACTCCTTCCTTAAATTTTTAAGTGGAGACTGGCGTCGATTAAAACAACAATTAAAAAAGTCGTATAACTTCTCCGCCCACCAGCTGCCTCCTGCATTCAGCGAGATCCTGCAACAACTGCGCGATGAATACGATGCAAAGGATAAAGTACAGCAACATCAACATTCCATACAGGAACAATACTGCATAGACAACATCACCACCATCTATGTAGGACTTGAAGTGCTGCGCCGAAAACTGGGCGACGGCCCTGTTACTTACCTGCTGCAACATCCTGCTGCCAATGAGCTGGTGATGCAGCTGAGTAAATTAAATAACATCCTCCATCAGCTGGAATTACAATTACAGCAAGCGTTATATGGCTATGCAGAAAAATCCCTGCAGCAGGTACATGAGGAACTGACTGCTATCAGCCGCCAGGCGCCTTTATTAAAAGAGCTCTTACCTGCTCTTCAGCGCTTTGCCGCACTACCGGCAGCTATACAGGAAATGCTCCGTTCTCTTCCTCTTACACCGCAACAGGCAGAAGCAGCGATGGCGCATAAAACCTTGCAGTCGGTATTTAACAGTCATCCGGGTTTTGCAGCTACCAACCAGGCCAGCCTGCAACAAGCGGTAAAGGAGATCTCACAAACCTACCAACAGCTCCTGCATCTAAACAGTGATTATATCAGGGCCACCCGCAGGCAACAGTTCCTGAAGCGCTATGCATTGGGCAATATCGCTGCCGGCCAATTATCCCCGGAACAAAAACAACTAAAGAAAATATATACTGAAGGCCGCCGTGTGCTGGAACATGAAATGAGCAAGACCATGCGTTTCCGCAGCATACGGGAGATGGCTTCTAACGAAAGCGGCGTAGTATTAAGGGATATCAAACCCATATGGCTCATGAGCCCCTTAAGTGTAAGCGACAGTCTTCCGCTGGACATGGGCTCCTTTGATGTAGTGATCTTTGACGAAGCCAGCCAGATACCGCTGGAAGAAGGCATTCCCGCCCTCTTCCGTGCACCGCAGGCAATCATCGTGGGAGATGATAAACAAATGCCTCCGGCTAACTTCTTCGGCAACGGCGCCTCCGATCCTGACGACCTGGATATGTTTGAAGGAGAAAGCGAAGCGGATATATTGGGAGAGGATGCCGATAGCCTCCTGGCGCAAGGTTCCCGCAAACTGTACAGCACCATGCTCAGCTGGCACTACCGCAGCCGCTATGAAACGCTGATCAGTTATTCGAACCATGCTTTCTATGGCGGTGGATTGTTGACTATCCCCGACAGGGTGATACAGCAGCACAACCAGCCGGAGATTATCGTACAATCTCCTGAAGAAGGCATTGATACCGCACAACGCCTGCTACAGAACAGTATCAGCTTCCATTACCTGTCCAACGCCATTTACGAAGAACGCAGCAACCAACAGGAAGCCGCTTATATTGCACAAATGGTAAAACAGCTGCTGCTCGATAATGTAAAAGACAGCATCGGCATCGTGGCATTCAGCCAGGAACAGCAGAATGCCATTGAAGACGCCATCGCCTCCCTGGCAGCTAGCGACCGCGCTTTTGAAGCCGCGCTGGATATTGCCATTAACCGCAGCGAAGAAGGGCAGTACACCGGCCTCTTTGTAAAGAACCTGGAAAACGTGCAGGGAGACGAACGGGACATTATCATCATCAGTATCTGCTACGGCCATAACCGCCAGGGTAAAATGCTGATGAACTTTGGTCCGGTGAACCGCCGCGGCGGAGAAAAAAGACTGAACGTGATCTTCAGCCGGGCTAAAAAACATATGGCCGTTATCAGCAGCATCAAACATCATCATATTACCAATGAGCATAACGATGGCGCGCGTTACTTCAAACGTTTCCTGCATTATGCAGAAATGGTGAGCAGCGGCCGCATGGAAGAAGCACGTAATATTCTCGACAGCCTGCTACCCCCTGACAATACCGCCATGAGGCAGGATACAGCACAACTCTCTGTTACCATCCAGCAGGTAAAAAGCGCACTCCAAAGCGCCGGGTTCACGGTAGATGAAGCAGTAGGACAAAGCAGCTTCCGTTGCACACTGGCGGTTAAACGCCGCCCGGATGACAGCCAGTATAGTCTTGGCATACTAATGGATGATGAACAGCATTACCGGAACAACAATCTGGTAGAACAATATTATCAACGCCCCGCTATCCTGCAGGCCTTTGGCTGGAAGATAGCACATGTATATGCAAAGGACTGGCTGGCGGATCGCAACCGCGTAATGAAAATGCTGCTGGCCAGCCTGCATGATGAAAATTAAAAGACCGCACCGATGGAAATATTATATGTATTACTGGGCCTTATCCTGGTTCTGTTAGTGATCGTACTTGTATTGGCTAACAAAGCAGCCCGCAGCTCATCACAGGCACAGCTGCAGTACCGCTTGGAATCCCTGGCCAATGCAATTGACCGCCTGGAAGCTTCTGTAAAGAACGAGATCGTCACCAACCGGGCAGAGGCCAGTGAAGCTGCCAATCATGCCAGGGCAGCGCTTACAGAATCACTGCGCCTGTATGGTGAAACCTTTTCCACTAATCTTTACATGCTGACCAGGTCTGTAGAAGAGAAGCTGCATTTCCTTACCGGCTCCCTGGAAAAGAAGATCACCGACATGCAAACCGGCAATGAAAAGAAGCTGGAAGAAATGAGAGCTACGGTAGATGAGAAGCTACAGAAAACACTGGAAACCCGTTTGGGAGAATCCTTTAAACTGGTCAGCGAGCGCCTGGAAGCAGTACATAAAGGCCTCGGCGATATGCAGCAATTGGCCAGCGGCGTAGGCGATCTGAAACGGGTACTCACCAACGTAAAAACAAGGGGCGTACTGGGCGAATACCAGCTGGAAAACGTGCTGGAACAGCTATTAACGCCAGACCAGTATGCCAAGAACGTGAAGACCAAGCCAGGCTCTAACGCCTTGGTTGAATTTGCGGTAAAACTACCCGGTAAAGAAGATAAGGACAAGATCGTATGGCTGCCCATCGACGCTAAATTTCCTAAAGAGGATTTTGAGCTGCTGATGGATGCCTATGATAAAGCGCTGCCTGAACTGGTGGAGGAATATCGAAAAAGCTTCATTAAAGGCATTAAAAAGAACGCAACAGATATTTACAGCAAATACATCGACCCACCCAATACCACGGATTTTGCCATCCTTTTCCTGCCTTTTGAGAGCCTGTATGCAGAAGTGCTGCGTACACCCGGTTTGTTTGAAAGCATTCAGCGGGAATGCCGCGTGATCATCACCGGGCCCACTACCCTCTCCGCCTTGCTCAACAGCCTGCAAATGGGCTTCAGAACACTGGCTATAGAAAAACGTTCCAGTGAGGTATGGCAGCTCCTGGGCGCTGTTAAAACGGAGTTCGGGAACTTTGGTACCATCCTGGAAAAGACGCAAAAGAAATTACAGGAGGCCAGTAATGTGATAGATGAAGCAGGCAGGCGTTCCCGTTCTATTGAAAGGAAGCTGCGGGATGTACAGGAATTGCCACAGGACCAGACGAATGCATTGCTGGGAGGACAGGAAAATGGGGAGATAACGGGAGAGCCGGAGCAGTAAGTAGTGAAGTAAGGCAATGAGACAAGGGTCTTCATCCCCGTCATTGCGAGGAGCAGTGGGGATTAGCGGGAGGCGCGACGAAGCAATCTCTTAACACAATCTCCGCGAAGATCGTATAGAAGATTGTGTTAAGAGATTGCTTCGTCGCCCCGCCCACAAAACGCTTTACCGCTCCTCGCAATGACGGGAGGGAAGACCCGATTGCTCGTTTTCTCCTCGCAATGACGCAGATCGCGTGAGCAGAGCCCCAAAATTATCCTTATCTTACTATCATTGTAAAACCCGAAAATCCCACACTTTATGCGTACTCCTATTTTAGGTCTTTGCCTGCTCGGCCTGGCCTGCAGCAAAACATCCTTCCAGGATGGAACCACGAACATCGCCGAAAACAACGCTTTAAAAGCCACTGTACTCGCTGGAGCGCCCTCCGATCCTGCCCGGGGCCAGCTCCGCGGCTATATCCAAAACGTCACCGGCGCCGATGCCCGTGTGTACAACGCCAAAGACAACGTAGGTCATGCCATGGATTGCGCCAAGATCATCGCCAATCCCAGCGGCGGCTACATCGCCGTATATCACACCTACGTAAACGGCGAAGCCAAGGTAAACCTGGCCGCCTCCACCGATGTCCTCCACTGGACCTGGATCCGGGAACTGGCCGGCAGTAATACCGGCAGCGCTTCCCAACCCACGATCGCCGTTGCAACAGACGGCGGCTTTGTAATGGCCTGGGAACAGGAACCCAACAATCACCTGAAATTCGTTTACTTCCGCAACTGGTCCGACCTGCAGAACGGCGTGGTCTCCAAAAGCTTTGATGCGCCCCGTACCCTGTCTTCCTGCGCGGAAGGCACGCCCAACCTCTACTCCGCCAGCAGTACCCGCCTGGATGTAGGTCATCACTACTTTTCCAATTGCGATGTAGACCGCCAGGCCAGAGGTACACTGACCAATTTCAATTCCTGGACCACCGCCAGACAACCGCTTTATGATAACGCTATCTTACACTGGGGCGTTAAAGGCAACATCGGCGACCGCGATGCGCTTGTCTTCTCCGGTTATAACTTTGCTGTGATCGAAGGACAAGGTACCAAAGGAGATTTTGGCACATGGAGAACGTACCTGTATGATTATCAAACCGGCAATGCCGATACCATGCACATTGTGACCAATGGCGGCAGTAAAGCTTTTGCAAACCCTACGGCAACTATCCTGACTGTTAACGGACAACGGGCTTTGGTGGTTACTTTATTTGTACCCAGTGAGAATTCAGCTCCGGGAGAAGCAGGTGAACTGATCTACTACAAAAAGTTCTGATCCTATAGCATCCCGGTAGCTTTGCCCGCTGCCGGGACTTTCTTATATCAACTCATGGTTTGAGAATAACGTTCCAGTATCTCCTTCTCTTTCTTTGTCAAACTATTCATACCATGCCGATGGATCTTTTCCAGTATCATATCCACCTGTCGCTGCCTGTCTGCTCTGTCAGCATTATACTTATGATCGATATCTACATACTGATGATGCTTTTTAAAATAATAGTTATCGATCAGTAAAAAATGCGGCCGCGTAACGATCATGTAAATAAAGAATATAGCCGGCACTGCGATCGCCAGTATAGGCAGATAATTATCTACCAGCGAGGATGGGTGCATGATAACAGCCGCAGTCAGCCCTACCAGCGCCCCGCCTAAATGCGATTCATGCCCTATATTATCCCTTTTTGAACGGATGCTGTAAATAGAGTACAGCACATATCCCAATCCATACAGCCAGCCGGGAATATAAACAGGAAGGAAAAAGAAACCTACTCCCATATCCGGGAACAGCGCAATAGAAGCAAAGATGATCCCGCACACCGCGCCGGAGGCGCCCACCGAACTGTAGTCACCATGATGCCGGTGCACCAGCAACGAGAACAGATCACCACCCACCAGGCTTGCAAAATAGATCACCAGGAATTTCGTACTCCCCAGGTACAGCTCAACACTATCACTGAAAAGATACAGCGATAGCATGTTGAAAATAAGGTGCATCCAGCTTACATGCAGAAACCCGGAGGTGATCAGGCGTTTATACTCCTTATGCAGGATGATCTTGTCTACCTGGAAAGCATACTTATCAAAAAAGTCATGATCTTTCAGTCCCCTATAGGTAACAACAACGTTAGTGATAATCAATACAATATTAATAATGCCAATTGGTCCCATCAGGCAAAGGATATTATACTTGGTATAGGTATTCGTAATGCTAATTTAATTGGATTTTACTAATAGTTGATGTACGTTTGCATCCGCAACTGGTTCCCGGTGTCAAAACCGGGATTAAAAGGGAATCCGGTGTAATACCGGAGCTATCCCCGTAGCTGTGATCCTGCCTTCACCTGATCGTGAAGCGATTTTCCGGATAATACTCCATACCACTGTCCGCCAGCTGGCGGATGGGAAGGTTCCCGGAAAAGCAGGAAAGCCAGAAGACCTGCCAGATGTGATCTATCATTCAGCGCTTTCGGGTGAAAGGCCAGGAATGTAAGCCTGCCAGGCATATATTCTTTTTATTAGTATCGTTTACCCTTGTGCGCATTTCCGCCGTGTATCACCGGCGTCGTCAATGTTTTTTTTCCGGGCGCTAAGTCCGGCGGGAAAGCTATGTCCTGTATTGTTCATTCAAAAAACGATATATGAAAAAGCATCTACTCTCTTCACTGTTTGTAACACTGGCCCTGTTTATTGCCTCCTGTCAGAAGGAGGACGCCGCGCTGCCCGAGCAGCAGCAGAACAATATCCGTAACGCGCATACCGAGTTAGTGACAGGTAAGTATGCGGACGGCTTCTTTATTGCCAATGAAGGATGGTTTGGCCATGGCACCGGTGACCTTCACTTTTATTCCAATGCGGGCGATAGCCTTGTGCTGAACATCTACCAGAAAGAAAATCCCACGAAGACATTAGGCGGCGCTTCCAACACCCTGCAATATGCCACTATCTTCAATGGCAAGATGTACATCGTGATAAAAGCCGGCGGCCCCATGGTAGTAACAGATGCAGGTACACTGGTAGAAAGCGGCCGTATCAGCGCATTACCTGGTAACGACGGACATGCCTTCATCGGTATCGATGCTACGCATGGCCTCCTAAGCGCAAAAGATGGTGTGTATCCCATCACATTACCTGCATTAACGGTGGGTACCAAGATCTCCGGTGTAAGCGGCTATACCGGCGATATGCTGAAAGCAGGTGCTTATGTTTTCGTGCTCTCCCAAACTGATGGTATCGTAGCGCTGAACAGCAGCACCTATGCTGTAGTGAAAAGCTTTGGCGCCGCCAACCTTGCTTTCGCTGCTGGTAAAGACGGCGGTGTTTATGCTACCACGGCAGATTCCCTGATCAGGATCGATCCTGCTACACTGGCCCGCACTGCCATCAAGCTGCCCTTTACCGTGCCTTCTCCATGGGGCGCATGGCGCCATGCCTGTATTACGGCTTCCACACAGGAGAATGCCATTTACATTGCGCGTAACAACAATTTCGCCGGTGGTACGCAGCTCTACCGCTATATGATCGGCAATACCGCTTCGCTGACCACACCGTTCATTACCCTGCCTTCCGGGCAGTATTTCTACGGCGCTGCGGCGGCATACAATAAACATAAGAATGAGCTCGTGATCACCACTCTCAACGGCCAGTTCACCGGCGATATCAACCGGGTGCTGATCTACGATGCTACAACCGCTGCCCTGAAGAAAACATTGACTTATACCGGCTGGTATTTCCCGGCTATGCCTGTATTCCATGAATAGTGCATTACGCAAAAGGTCTTCCATACCTATTCTAATCCTAGGCGGCGTCTGTCTGTTTACAGGCAGCGCCGCTCTTTCACAGGTAAAAGACACCCTGCAGGAAGTAAGGGTAGACGCGAAACGGATCCCGGCAAGTATCCAGCCCATTAACGCCGCACAAGTGCTGACAGGCAAACAGCTGGAGCGCCTGAACAGCCTGTCTGTTGCAGATGCGGTACGCTATTTCTCCGGCGTGCAGCTGAAAGACTATGGCGGCATTGGTGGATTGAAAACTATCAACGTACGCAGCATGGGCACTAATCATACTGCTGTATCCTATGATGGATTGACGATAGGCAATGCACAGAACGGGCAGGTAGACCTCGGAAAGTTTTCGCTGGATAATATCGAGACCGTCGCGCTCTATAACGGTCAACAGAACACCATCCTGCAACCTGCCAGGGCTTTTGCCGCAGGTAATGTGCTGGCCCTGCAATCGCGTACACCGCATTTTACAGGTGCAGAGAACTGGCATGGAAAGATCAGTATCAAGACCGGCTCTTCCGGCTTGATCAACCCTTCCCTGTTATGGCAGCAAAAGATCAGCAACCGTGTATACAGCACAGTTAGTACGGAATGGATCAACGCCAACGGCCGTTATAAATTCCGCTATACCAACGGCGTGTACGACACCACCGCCACCCGGCAGAATGGAAACGTGAATGCCATTCGTGCAGAAGCGGGTTTGAATGGCCAGCTGGCAGATAGCAGCACCTGGTCTGTCAAATACTACCGCTATCAATCCTCCCGTGGACTGCCCGGCGCTATTGTAGCCAACCATTTTAATTACGGACAGCACCTGGAAGACAGGGACCAGTTTGTACAAGCCTCCTTTCGTAAAAATATAGGAACCCGCTACGGCATCATCGTCCATGCAAAATATACTGACCTGTACAGCCGGTACATTGACCCCGAATATCCCAACGAACAACACCTGCTTGATAATTACTATCACCAGCGGGAAACTTATCTCTCCCTGGCAAACCAGTATACTATCAACTCCTGCTGGGAAAGCTCACTGGCAGCAGACTTTATTGTGAATACAATGGATGCCAACCTTTACCATTTCCCCTACCCCAGCCGTTATACCACTTTATTAGCGCTAGCCAGCCGTGCACACTTTAATCGCCTGGAACTGCAGGGCAACCTGCTGACCACCATTGTAAATGAATCAGTAAAAGCTTACCTGGGCGCAGGTCCTAAAAGAGCATTTACACCTGCCATCTCCCTTGCCTGGCAAGTCCTTCCCCACAAAGATCTTTGGCTGCGGGCCTTTTACAAGAACATCTTCCGTATGCCTACTTTCAATGACCTATACTATACCTTCATCGGCAACAACAACCTGGAGCCTGAATATGTAAAACAATACGATGCAGGCTTTACCTGGCGGCAGGCACTGCGCGGACGCTGGCTGTATATCTCCCTGCAGGGGGATGGATATTATAACCGTGTAAAGGACAAGATCGTGGCCGTTCCGTCTGATAATCTCTTCGGCTGGTCTATGATGAACCTGGGCCGTGTAGATATTAAAGGAACAGATGTGGTGATACGCAGCGCTTACCAGGCCTTACCGTCATTGCTGCTGAATATCGGCCTTAACTATACCTGGCAGCAGGCACAGGATGTAACAGCAGGTAAAGGCGCTTATAACTATGGCCAACAGATCCCCTATACCCCCTGGCACAGCGGATCGCTGACAGCAGGTATTGACTGGCGGACATTCACGCTGAACTACAGTTTCATTTATACAGGAGAACGTTACAGCCAGAAACGTAACATCCCCGTGAATTATGTACAGCCCTGGTATACCAGCGATCTTGCTGCAGCCTGGTCCTGCAGGCTAAGTCGCTACACTACCCGCCTGTCGCTGGAAGTGAATAATCTCTTAAACCAGTATTACGACGTGGTATTGAATTTTCCCATGCCCGGCCGCAACTACAGGATCACCTGGAGCATCAGCCGATGATAAATCAAGGATATGCGATATAACAGTACACGATATACGCTCATCATACTATTGCTCACCGCTTGCCGGAAGGATATCACACCACCCCGGCTGGACACGGTGCAGATCCCAGGTTACAGCCGCACACAGGTAGAACAGCCCGGCGTACTGGGTGTGTACCTGCTGAACGAAGGCAATATGAATATGAACAAGGCTTCACTGGATTACCTGGATCTTACGACAGGCCGGTACAGCCGCCGCCTGTTCGAAGCCTATAACCCGGAAGTCACAAAAGGATTGGGAGACGTAGGCAATGATATCAGGATCTACGGCAGCAAAATGTATATCGTGGTCAATAATTCCAATAAAGTAGAAGTAGTGGATGCCGCTACCGTCACGCGCATCAAACAGCTGAATATCTGCCAATGCCGATATGCGGCATTTGATAAGGGTTACGCCTACATTACTTCTAATGATGGCTATGTGTCCGTCATAGATACCGCTACGCTTACAGAGACCGCCAGGATACCCACCGGCCGTAATCCTGAACAGCTGCTGATTACCAACAACAAACTATATGTAGCCAACTCCGGTGGATATAGTCCCCCTAACTATGAACGCACAGTTTCCGTGATCGATCTGCAAACGCAGCGTGAGATCAAACGTATCGACGTTGCTATCAATCTGCACCGCCTTGCATTAGACCAGTATGGCGATCTGTATGTCACTTCCCGTGGAGATTATTATAACGTGCCCTCCCGCCTGTACGTGATCGATACCCATACCGACCAGGTTAAAAAGCAGTTGGAGGTAGCCGCCAGCAATATCTGCATCTATAAAGACCTCGCCTATATCTACAGCGTTGTATGGAGCTATATCACGCATTCCAACACTATCTCCTATTCGCTGATCAACGTAAAGGATGAAACGATCCTGAACCGTTCCTTTATTACCGACGGTACCGATAAACAGATAGATATTCCCTACGGCATTGCTGTAGACCCGGATACAGAAGATGTATATGTAACAGATGCGCTGGACTATGTATCACCCGGCATCCTCTACTGCTTTGACAAAACAGGCAAAAAGAAGTGGTCTGTAGAAACAGGGGATATCCCCGCTCACTTTGTATTTCTTAAAAAAAATCAATAGTACAATGGACTTCACAGGAATCAAGCGTATTCTTTTATTCACCCTGCTGGCTTTCTTAGCTGCCTGCTCCAAAGATGATGCACCGGCAACACCGGAGCCTGATCATTTCAGGCCAGCCAACAGCGCCAGCAGCGCTTATATCAGCCAGGTATTTGAATACCTGCCTGCCCCCGGACAGTTTGTGAACGATGGCGCTACCGGAACACCCGATGGCGCCAAAGCCATTATTGGCGGTAGCGACGGACTGCTTTCCCTGGGCGCTTACGGAGGATATATTGTCGCCGGATTTGATCATTCCATTGAGAATAAGGAAGGCAATGATATAGGCCTCTACGGTAATCCGCTCACAAATCCCGGACAGGAATGGTCAGAGCCCGGCATTGTGCTGGTCATGCAGGATAAAAACGGGAACGGCAAGCCCGACGACGGAGCATGGTATGAACTGGCAGGCAGCGAGTACGCAAAATCCACGACTATCAAACAATACCGCATTACCTATTATAATCCTAAAAAAGAAGAAGCAACAGATGTGCTGTGGAAAGATAATCTTGGAAGATCAGGCTATGTACTGGCTAACTATTTCCATACCCAACCCTACTACCCTTCTTTTGCCAGTAACCCTGATTCCATCACTTTTGAAGGCACCCTGCTGACCAATACCATTCAGAAAAAGTTTGACCCGGTATACCAGACTGACCTGGTAACCAATCTCCCTTTCAGCTGGGGATATGCCGACAACGGCTCACCCGAACTGCTGGACGCTATTGATAAGGAAGGACGTGGCTACAACGGGCTGGATATCTCCAAAGCAGTTGACAGCAAGGGCAATCCTGTAACACTGAAATATATCGACTTTATAAAAGTATACACCGGGCAAAACAGCAATGGAGACCTCTCCGGTGATCCTGACAATCCTGACCGCTGGCTGGGAGAGATCTCTACAGAGATCTCAGGTGCGGCAGACCTGCACATCAAAAAATAGCAGGGTGAATATTATTAAGCCCGGCCGGGATCCTGGCCGGGTTTATTCTTTTACAAGACTCCTGGTGATCTTATTTAGTCCGGTGCTGGCACTCCAGGTTTTCAATAGTTTGATCACCTGTGGGTCCTGTACAGTGGAACGGTTCATAGACAATACCTCCGTAAATATCTCCAACAGCTTTTTCAGATGCTTTACCGGCTCTTCAGGCAAGCAGGCCAGCAGCGCAAGCAACAGCTTTTCCAGTTCAGCATTGTGCTGATCAGACAAGCGGAACAGGTGGCTCATCACCAGATCGTTAAAGCGCTTTAATGGTACAAACTCAATATCCAGCAGCCTGCTGATCTTTTCTCCAATCAGCTGGCTTTGGATCGTGCCGTAGAGCACGCGGCTGATCCATATTTCAGCGGCAAAGGCGCTTACTGTTTTATCGCTGCTCACCATGCAGGCAGCTATGAACAGATGCCCCATCTCTCCCCATACCCCCGGCAGTTCATACAGTACCTGCAATGCACTGATAACAGCCCTCTTTCCACCCTCTTCGGCAAATGCACCATACCGGAGGAAACGGTGTGCTAAACGCATGAGCATCGGCTCAGGATTATTGGGCGTAAACAACATCAGGAACCGTATATCACTGGATTCCGCGGCGAGGTATCTGTTGCCAACGCTCAGTTGCTCATAGATCAGCGGTGCTGCTTCCGTTTGCGATCTCCCTTTCCCAAATGAAAATAGCGACGAAAAGAAAGATTGGGCGAGCGTCAGCGGTGAACTTTCCCTTGCAGACTTATCCGGGATCAGCCGTAAGGTCTTTTCTGTATATGGCTCCCGTATATATTTTCTTTGCTTATAATCGTACACTTTCCTGCTCAGATGCTCCGCTACGATGCTCCAGCTGCACTGGCCGCTAAGATAAGAAGGGGAAATATGCCGCTGAGGGAATACTGCAAATGCTTCCTGCACCTGCTTCGGTGTTTTGGTAACTGCCGCCACCGTCCACCAGGAAGGATGTTCAAATGGCCCCTGCGGTGTTGCGGCCGGCTCCAGTAAAAACTGCATAAGGCGCAGATATTCGTGCTTCAGTTTTTCAGCAGCGTAGGCCAAAGCGGCAGCTGTTTGTTCCAGCGCTATCCTGGAAATAGCGATCTGCATATCCAGTTCATCCGGTGTATGATTACCTTGCTGGTACTGGTATAGACGATCTATCAGCGTGAAAGGCGAGATCCAGGCAGGGGCATGGGTAGGAGTAGATAACAGTGGTAAGGTATTCCCTGTTGTGATCTTGTTTAAAACAAACTGCAAAAAGCGAAGATACCAGCCGAATATATCTTTCTTATATCCCTTTGTCCACTCGCTTAAAGGACGGGTGCGGAGGTGGTGGCTTTTCCTGTTTTCCTTATCCAGCTTAGCATACTTTTTGTTCAATGCGAGAATACCGGCTGCATCTTCAGGATACTGCCGGGTCAGCCGCATGCCATAGTCCATAAAGAAGATAGCCACTAATCCGTTCAGTTCTCCTGCGCCGGAAACCCCTACCGACATTAATGCGTAAGCCCGCTGAAAAGCTGGTTCCAGTTTCCGGATCTTAGCGCCTTTTATTGCATGCTGCCAGGCTATCAGCGCGGCAAGAAACTGGTCTGTATGATAAGGTTCGTTATTATCGAATACCTGGCTGGCCAGGAAGAGCAGCTCATCAAAATTGCTGACAGGTGTTATCAGGGATTGTTCATCCAGCAATGCGCGTGCTGCTGCAACTTGTACCGGGGAAGGAGCTGGTTGTGCATCTGCTACAGGCGCAGCCAACCCCTGTAATACATTGCGGGCCCCCACCATGATTGTCTCCTGGTATTGCGCTAAAGTGTCGCGAAGCGCATCTGCCGCGGGATTACCATATTTCTGCACCAATCTGGCTGCGCGCGACTGCAGCCCATCATCATTCTGCATAAACACCTGACAGGCTGCAATGCAAATCTCATCCCGATGTGCTGCGCGTTGTCTGCCCAGTTTCTCCAGTATGGATAAAGTGGTGGTGATCACTGATTTGGTTGTGGAGGAGAGCAGTATGGGCGTATGCTCCAGGAAAGCAGCCCCGTCAAATCCTTCTTCCTCACTCAGTTTTTTGAAACATTGCAACGCTATGCCTAATGGTTTGCCGTGAGGAGAATTCAATACTACAAACAGTTCCGGCTGCAGGTCCAGCAGTTCTGTACCACTAGGCTCCATTTCCGAGAAGAGCGATGCAAACCAGCCGGATAAGGTTTTATCGAAATTACGGATGCTGGCCGACAACGCTTCTTTCAACATCCGCTTCCTGTCTATCTTCCCTTCGTTTACAAATTGTATCAACACTTCCTTCCATCCGGTCTTCTCAGGCGCGTAAGTCCTCAACCACATATCTGATCCGGCAATATTGGATTCAAACTGGAAGATGTACCAGATATGTTCTTTAAGGGTGATCTCATGCTTCAGCAGCTTTTGTGGATCGAATTTCCAGAACTTACTTTCAGGTTGATCCTCATAGATCATTTGCGGGATCAGGCTTACGATCAGCTCCGGACGGGGATCCAGGAAGCCGCGCTCCTGCAACGAGATCATCCACTCATAATTCAGGGAACTAAATGTGCGTGTCGAAAAATCGTTTACATATGCATTGAACCAGGTAGGGCAATACCAGTCGAGTATGCCGTCAAGCTTTTGCCTGTCCGGCAAATACCCTCCAAAGAATAAGCGTTGCATGTCAGCACGATCGCAGCAGACAAATACGATCACATCGAGCATCTCCCGCTGCTTTGGGCTGACCATCTGCGTAAAAGAGCGGAGGCCCTTCTTTACCTGCACCTCCTTGTATTCCAGGTAGTCTTTGGCCTGTTGCCTGATATGCGGTAGCAGTGATTTCTTCGTTTGCTTGTCAAGCGCTTTCAGAAATGGCAATAATTCATCCGTCCGTTCATGCTGAAGTATCCTGTCAAATTGTTCCTGCAGGGTCATAGGGGTATATTAACTGATCAGTTTCTTTTTTACGGCCAGGATATGTTTGCAGGCGCCTCTTTCTCCCTGATTACGGCTAAACCACATGCAGGTGCAGCGTTCTTTTTCCCCTTCCAGCATAACGGTATGCATTACGTCGGTACCCGCTACTGCTGCTTCCACCTTATCAGCAGAACGGAACAGGATATTCACCTTCCCTTCTTCCAGCAGTTTTTCCGCATCCTTTAAACGGGGATTCAAACTGAGTATGCGACTGAGCTTAAAGGGCAGCCTCCGATAAAAAAAGTGGTTCTCATCCACATCATAGCCCAGTAATCCCATGGCGGCTAAACGCGCGGTGATATTATCTACTCTTTCCAGCTGAATACCTTCTTCTAATGACAACATGGTGGGATTAAAAACCTGGTTGGCATAACTGTACTTATCTACCGCATCTATCCATTGATCCGGTACATCTTCGATCAGTGATTCCAGCGCGGCGCCTTCACCCGAAAATCCTCTCCAGCAATCACGCGAGAGCGATAAACTGAAACAGGTATTACCAAAGTACAGCTGCCAGGTGGTAGACTGCATATCCGGATGCGGAAATACTTTCAATTGTGTTGCTAAAGGCAACAATGGTTCCATCAGCTTCAAACGATGAACACCTCCTACACAAATACTGTCTATAGTGCTTACCGGAGAGAAGGAGGGTTTATTACCGCGCATCACCAGGTGATAATCTGCTTTAGGCTTTCCGGCCGGAATGCTTTGGAACAGCTGTAAGGCCTGCATACGGTTAAATGTAAACACCTTCTCTGATGCAGCCATATACAACTGCACAGTGGTTAAGCCTTTGATCCATTTCACAGGGAGCGGCACTTTCCTCTCCACTATTTTACCACTCCCCTGCTTTTGCAGGGCTACTTCTTTCCTGCCTACAGACAGCATCACCTGTTCATTTCTGCCAATGCCGCTCAATGCGGAGATCATGGGCTGGTTGAAATCAACATTAGTAGTACCGCTGGCAGGAAATTCACCATCATACCCACCCGGCAATACATCTACCCTCGCGTATACACTGCAGCAATGAGAAAAGCCTTCAAATCTTATTTTTTCATTACCTGCTGTCACGATCGGGTCTTTCAGCAGGGCCAGCTGGAATGGTGAGAGATTAAAGCTGGATTGTACCACATTAGACAGTGTTACCAGGCAACGGGCGGTGATATAAGGATCAGTGAGACGGCCCCAGAAAAAACAGGGCGCCTCATTCTTCTGTACTTCACTGAACCTGGAGAGGAATAATTCTTCCTGGTCCTTTGTTTTATCCAGCAAGGAGGGGCTGGTATATTGATAAGTAATTGTTTCTGACATAGACAGGGATTATCAGGAGCATTCCTTAAAATTAATGATGCTCACTGATAAAAGCAAAGGCCCGCTTTTCTGACCAGTAACATTGCTGCCCAAATGTTACAAAGCCAACATGTCCGCCGTATCGGGGCGTTTCCAGGTAAAAGTACCGGCTTTGTGCAGCTTCTTCGTAAGGAAAGCATTCGGGGGACAGGAAAGGATCATCAAGGGCGTTGATCAGCAACGTAGGTACACTGATCTTTTTCAGAAAAGGCTTTGAGCTGGAAGCGGCCCAGTAGGTCAGGGCATCCGGGAAGCCGTGTATGGGAGCGGTATAACGGTCGTCAAATTGCTGGAAGGTCCTGATATCCTGGTAATTATCCAGGCGGATCATATCCGGGAAACGTTGGGCTTTTAATTCCAGCTTATATCCCAGCGCGCGGATAAAACGCTGCATGTAGATGCTGTTATGCCTTTTTTCCAGCTCCTGTGAGCTGGTCCGCAGATCGCAGGGTACGGAGAAGGCCACTGCCGAATGGATCAGGGGATGAATATTGCCACCCTGCTCTCCCAGGTATTTAAGCGTTACATTGCCGCCAAGGGAGAAACCTACAATGTGTATGGACCGATAGCGCCCGCCAGCCACCAGGTATTCCACTACCTGGGCGAGGTCGCCGGTTTCCCCGCTATGATAAAAACGCAGGTTCTTGTTAGGCTCACCGCTGCAGCCGCGGAAATTCAGTGATACGGTATCATATCCTCCGCTATTGAAAGTATGCACCATTCCCAGCACATATTTGCGGTCGGCGCTTCCTTCCAGGCCATGCAGGATGATCACGATCCGGTCGCTGTCAGCATAGCTGAAGTCGAGATCCAGGAAGTCCTCATCTGCCGTTGGGATTCGTACACGCTGGTAGTCAGCGTTGCTGATCTTACGGAACAGGGTGGGATAGATCGTCAGCAGGTGACGGTTCTTCAGGAAGAAGGGAGCCTTATAATCTGAATGTTGAATAAGCGGCATATTGACCGCAAGGTACAATGGATACCGCAATTATCGGGTAACCTGGTCAATAGCGCTTTTCAGTGCACGGGCATTCACTACGCCACTCTGCCGCCATTTCACCTGTCCGTTCCGGAAAACGATCATGGTAGGCACACTTTGTATCTGGTAAGCGTTCGCGATAGCAGGGTTCTTGTCCACATCCATTTTCAGGATGATCACATCATCCCCAGTCATTCCTTTCAGTTCTTTCAGGATAGGGGGCATCATTTTACAGGGGCCGCACCATTCTGCCGAGAAATCAACCAATACCGGTTTATTACCGTTGATGATATCCTGGAATGATCTTTTTTCACTTTGTGTTTCCATTGCGCTCTTTTCCAGACAGTACCTCAAAAATGAGGCCTGTTGAACAAACGACAGGCTCTTCCGGCTTAGCGCGTCAGTATGGCAGCGGCCCCTGTTGATCAGTTAATATCTTTCCCTTCGTTCAGCGTACCTATCATGCGCTGTATGAAGGCTTTATTAGCGGGATCCGGCGCAAGGGCCAATGCCTGGTTGGCATATTTCAGGGCTGATTTATAGTCGCCGTTGGCGGAATAGCCCCGGGTTAAACCCATCAGGGTAGTGAATTCCCCGGGATGCTGCTGGTAGTTCTGTTTGAAGACGTCCAGGGCCTCTTTCTGCTTTTTCTGCTGGAGTAAGGCACGGCCATACTGGTGCAGTTCTATCATAGTAGCCAGGGGCATTGCCTTTTTGACGAGCGCATCTCCTTCGGCGCCGCGGCCCAGTTGCTGTAATACCATTGCTTTAGTGCTGTAGGCAGCGAAGCTCCGGTCGCCGCCAAAACCTGCGCTGGTGGCAGAATCTGCCCAAAGCAGGGCCTGATCCAGGTTCACTTTACGCTGGGCGCACCAGAGGGCGGCCTGGTTCCATCCCTCCCATGTAAATCCCTTCTCGGTTCTCAGTTCCTGGCGGAAGGAGGCAACCTGGTCATTTATATAGTCCGTTTCCACTTTAAAGGGGATCACCAATTTTTCCCATTCCAGGGCAATAGTAGCTGCGTTTTCCGTCTGGTCAAGGAACTCGTATTTCAGCCATTCCACACTTTTGTCCAGGGGGGCCGGTTTCACTTTCACCCTTAGCGCATCTTCCTTGGGATCGTAATAATAGGCGCCCCACGAATGAGAGTTTTTAGAAAATATCAGGGTGCATTCCTGCGGATCGTAGGCTACGAAGAACCCATACTTCCCTGCAGGAAGAGCCTGTCCTTCGATCTTTACATCATTGGTAAATTCGATGGTGGTGTTCTCATTGGCGCCTGCCCTCCAGGGAGAGGATTTGCTGCTGCCAAAACCCAGGTTGGTAAACCCTACAGGGATCAGCTGACCCCATATCTTTCCTTCGCGGCCTTTTACGCCGGGACGGTTATAGTGAACGGTTACATCCGTAAGGCCGATCTTTTCCGTAACGGAAGCTTCTTTGTTGCCGCCTTCCGGCGCGATAGTGAGAAACTGTGAAAAGGCCAAAGCGGGGATAAAGGCAAGACAGATAACAAGGTAAAAAGGTCGTTTCATACTGGGGATATTTAAAGGGAATCTACCAAAGCGTAATCAGCCGGCCAATGGAATTATGAGGGATGAGAAAAAGAAAGGATGAAAGGAGCGTACTGATCCTTTTTCACATACACATTAATTGACATCTTATGCAATTCCCCTTGACAACAAACATGTTAACATAACTTTAAGCCACTAATCGAAAAACTTAACATTAACTGTATTAACTTATCGTTAATTTTATGTTACCATAAACATTAAATATTATTTATCAATGTCAGTTACGAATAAGGATCAGGAAAACGGGCAACTATCCGGTAAGGATACCCGTAAAAATATCGAGCAGCAGTTATTCACGCTGCTGACCGGATGGAAAGATCAATTAGGTGAAAAGAAATTCAAGAACCGCATCAAAAAGGCCGCTAAACTGCTGAGCAAAGGCCTGCCCGCTAAAAAGAAAGAAGCGCCTGCTACTAAGAAGGCTGCTCCAAAAGTGAAGAAAGCAAAGGTCGCTAAGAAAGCTGCCGCTACCACTAAAGAGACCAACGCCTAACATTATTGAAAGGGCCGGCACCTGAGGCCAGCCCTTTTACGCTTTTTATTCCGTCTGTGTTTATTCTGCTAATTCCGCCTGCCTGTTTTTCCATCGTGCTCATGCTGTAATGCCAGCTCCGGTTCAGGTTCCTGCTTAACGTTTTCAGGAGCTTCTTTACCTATGCCCTTACCACCGATAATACCGCCATCCACGCTATAGGTAGAGCCGGTTACAAAAGAAGCTTCATCAGAAGCGAGGAACAGGAATACATTAGCCACTTCTTCCGTGGTGCCTCTCCTGCCCATGGCCACAGTTTCCAGTATGGACTGTTCCATTTTTGCATCCATCGGACCTGTTTCCTTATGCGTCCATGAAGTGTCTATCGGACCGGGACAAACGCAATTGGCCCTTATACCATATTTAGCCTGTTCAAGCGCAATGCCTCTTGTAAAAGCATGAATAAATGATTTCGTACCGCCGTAAGGCGTTAGCATAGCTGTTCCAAGGAAACCTGCTTCTGAGCCGGTATTAATAACACAGCCGCGTGTCTTCTGTAAAAAGGGTAGCGCTGCCCGGGTCATCAGGAAGGTGTTGCGCAGGTTGTTCTTCACCAGCAGGTCAAATATTTCCACATCCAGGTCCTGTGTTTCTGCAGTGGCCGGGTAAACGCCTGCACAATTCACCAATATATCCAGCACGCCCCAATATTCAACAGCAGCTTTTACAGCAGCCTGGGCCTCTATTTCTTTTGATACATCGCCCATGTAGGAACGGGCTTCACCACCATTGGCAATGATCTCTGCTACTACCGCTTCTACAGGATCGTCTGCGAAACCAACTACCAATACGCTAGCGCCTTCTGCAGCAAATTTCTTACATACGGCCTCACCTATGCCGGTGCCACCGCCGGTGACGATGGCTACTTTTCCGGATAATCTGTTTGCTATCATGATCTGTTGCTTTTTGAGAGAAGGCAACAAATAGTGTGCTAAGGGGAACGGGCTCTACCTGTTTTAAGGTATCAAATTCGAGAAGTTTAAAAATGAAAATCCCCCGAATTCGGGGGAATGAAAGATTTTATATCAACAACTGCTGCAAATATGCTTTAAACGCATCCTCAATTTCCGGATCTG
>Ga0209758_1001843_pt1 | contig 23265 bp, 19 predicted proteins | sample AraplaMF_Col_mMF_FD_184258 | JGI IMG/M metagenome (GOLD analysis project Ga0209758, IMG submission 184258) | Arabidopsis root microbial communities from the University of North Carolina, USA - plate scrape MF_Col_mMF (SPAdes) (version 2) | ecosystem: Host-associated > Plants > Roots > Endosphere...
ATTATGGAAGACCGGACCGGCACGAAGGGTTCGATCGGCCGGACAGGCACGACGCACCTGACAGGCCGAGCCGCACGGAAAGGGCAGACAACCATCAGGACCGCAGCCATCAGGACAGGCCGAGCGCACAGGAAAGAAGCAGCGGCGAAAACCAGGCTGCCGGCAACGACCAGAGCGAAGGAAGAGATCGTGATCGTGGCCACGATCGGGATCAGGGCCGGAATCATGGCTGGGGCGGAAATGGAAACCGGGACTGGAACGGCGGCTGGAACCGCAACCGCTGACGGACTATTCGACGGCCTGCTTTTCGGGCAGGCCGACCTCCTCCCGAAAATGATCGTTCCTGGCCGATATCCGCTTGTAGAATTCCGTGAGGCCGGCCAAGACCTGTACCCCGGCGAGTTTTGCCGCACCGATCAGCTTGCGGCTGTTCCGCGAACGCTCGCGCAAGGCGCCCATTACCTCCTCGTGGGCGAGATGCAGGGCGCCGAATTCCGGCGAGGCAGCGACCTTCTCGTCGCCGATGACGGCAAAGATCTGCGTTCGGCTGCTCTTTCCCTTGAGCGGAACGGCTCCCGCTTCCAAGAGCGCCGCGCCGCTCTGCGCCCGCGCCGTGCTGTCGGAGATCAGGATATCGAAACCGACGTCCTTGCAGCAGGATTCGATGCGCGCCGCGACATTCACGGCGTCACCAACCGCCGAATAGTTGAAGCGCGTCTTTGCGCCCATATTGCCGACACAGGCAAGGCCGGTATGGATGCCGATACCGATCCTGACCTGCCGGGCGCCGCCGAAACCGAAAGCATCCCGGGCGTTCAGCTCGGCGAGCGTCTCGCGCATGGCAAGTGCCGCCCGCAGCGCTTTTGCCCCATGATCCGAAACATCGACCGGTGCATTCCAGAACGCCATGATGGAATCGCCGATGAATTTATCGAGCGTTCCCTCGTTCCCCACAACATGACGGCTCAATGCATCGAGCAGCGTATTGAGAAACTGGACGACGGCGGTCGGCGTCAGCCTTTCACTGATCTCGGTGAAATTGCGTACATCGACGAACATCATGGTGAGCTCACGCTCGTCTCCGCCGAGCTTCAATGCGTCCGGCGTGTGCTCGATCCGGTGCAGCAGCGAAGGCGAGAGATAGTGGCCGAAAGCGCGCCGTACTTCCCGCCGCTCCCTGTCTATGACGAGGATACGGAACGATGTTGCCGCAAAATGCGTGATGGAACCGCTGACGATCGGCGCCAGCGGATCGAACAGCAGACCGGCATAGAGAAAAGAAAGCCACGAGGCGGCAAGCGCCATCGCGGTGATCGCCAGGCCACAGACCAGTGCTACGGCAGGACTGACGAAGGTGGTGATGATGACGAGCAGGAAGCCGAGCACGGCAATGGAGAGGATCTCCAGCCCGTCGGCCCAGTCCGGCCGTGACAGATAGCGGCCCGAAAGGATCTGCTCGACCGTCTGTGCCTGCAGCGAAACACCGGGCACATTTTCTCCGAGCGCGGTGGTGCGGATATCCTGCAGCCCGACCGCCGAGGTACCGATGAAGATGATGCTGCCTTCGATCTGAGCAGCAACATCAGGGGCCACTCCGCCGGCAGCAAGGACCTTTCGGGCCGAGATATAACGTTCCACCCGGTTCGGCGTCACATAAAGCCAGATCTCTCCGGCAGCCGTCAGCGGGACGATGAAATCGCCAATCTTCGCCGAGGTGATGATCCCTGCCCGGTCTGGCGCGCCGGCCAGTACATAGGTCGAAGCACCCTGCGCTACCCGCAACGCTTCGATCGCAAGATTGGGATAAAACTGCTCGTCATCGCTGAGGAACAACGGCACTGCACGAACCACCGATGATGGGCTGCCGGGATTGAGACTGACATGGCCAAGCCCCGCAGCATTCGCCTCCAACCTCGGCCGGAGCGGCGTGGAAGCGTTAAGATGCGGAGGTGCGGTCAGCGGACTTTCGCCGGTAAAGGCAAAGCCGGCTTTTACCGGCGGCTTGTAATTGCCCTCGTTGGAAAGCCCGAATCCGAGAACGACAGGCTTTCCTTCGATCGATTGCGCGAATATCTCGTCATTATCAGGCAATTGCGCCGCAAGCGATGGATCGACGCCCTCCACCTCCTGGATGACATTGCGCGGCGACATTCGGTCGGGCTCGGCGAAGATGACGTCGAAGGCGATGGCCGCCGCTCCCATGTCGGAGAGACGCTCGACCAGCGTTGCCAGCCTGTCGCGCGGCCAGGGCCACTGGCCGAACTCCCGCAGGGAAGCCTCGTCGATATCGACCACCCGGACCGGCATCGCTGCGAAGCTGCGCGGCACAAGGCGCTGATACTCATCGAAGGTGACGTCGCGGATCTGCTTCAGCACCGGTGGATCGCTTGCCCGGAACATCGTCAGCGCGGCCACGATGATCAGGCCGATCAGCACACCGATCTGCTGCAAGCGCGTCATGTTTTGCCCGACCTCCCCGCCGCAGGCAGGCTACGCCTGTTTGACGCCAAAGACCATTCGCTCATGCGCACAAGCTGAAAAACGAACGGACGGCAACACAGAATCCGGCCATCGGCACTGGCCCAGTATTTTCGCTGAGATGTAACCGCAACACAGCGTGGAATTACTTCCAGATTTGGTCCTCGCTTTCGGCCCGACCTTCGAGCGTCGACCTTGCCGCGCACGCGACGAAATGTTTCTGTGTCTCAGGGGATTTAACAATTCGATCATTGTCGAAGGGATGAGCCATGGCAGGTCCGCAAGGAGAGACCACGGCAAGAACTGCCGAAGATCCGGCATTCACCGCGCGCAGAAGCGGCTACTGGCTGGTCGTCGTCGTGTTGGCGATGCTGGCCGGACTGCCGCTTGCTGTCTGGCTCGATATCAGCGATCTCTCCGAAAGCGCTCTGCGCCGGCAGGCGCGGGACATGAGCTCGCTCGTCACCAGCATCCGCTCCTATTATTCGGCGAATGTCGTCGGCCGGGTGCTTGCCGCCCATCAGGCAGGCGATGTCAGCGGCACCGTCGTCTCCCACAACTATGCCAATATTCCAGGCGCTATTCCGCTGCCGGCGACGCTTTCGCTGGAACTCGGCGACGTCATCAAGGAGCAGCAGGCCAATATTACCTATCGCTTCCTCTCCGACCTGCCCTTCAAGAACCGTGCGCCTCACGATCTCGATAGTTTCGAAAAGGCGTCGCTCACGGCTCTGCGCACCAATTCCGGCCAGACGCTGACGGATCTCACCCGCGTCGGATTTACCGATACGCTGCGGCTCATCACACCTGTTGTCATGGGACAGGCCTGTGTGGCCTGCCACAATACCCATCCCGAAAGCCCGAAGAAGGACTGGAAGGTGGGCGATGTGCGCGGCATCCAGGAAGTCATCATCCGTCAGCCCTATGCGAGCAATATTCTTGCCTTCAAATATCTGCTCTGCTACTTCCTCTTCGTCGCCATCATTGGCATCAGCTTCATCGTCCTGCAGCGTCAGCAGACGCGCGTCATCCACAGCGCCAACCGCGACCTTGAAGCCGCAAACGAATTCCTCGCCAGCGTTTCTCTCAAGATTTCCCGTTACCTGCCGCCGCAGATCTACAAGAGCATCTTCAGTGGCCAGAAGGATGTGGTCGTCCACACCGAGCGCAAGCGCCTGACGATCTTCTTCTCCGACATCAAGGATTTCACCGCGACGACAGAGCGCCTGCAGCCGGAAGCACTGACGGAGATGCTGAACGAATATCTGACCGAAATGTCCGCCATCGCACTCAACCACGGCGGCACGGTGGACAAGTTCATCGGCGATGCGATGCTGGTGTTCTTCGGCGATCCCGAGACCAAGGGGCCGGAGGAAGATGCCAAGGCATGCCTGCGCATGGCGGTGGACATGCAGCACCGGCTCGGCGAACTGAAGGACAGATGGCGCAGAAACGGCACCGAGGAGCCCTTCGTGGTACGCATGGGGATCAACAGCGGTTACTGCAACGTCGGCAACTTCGGCAGCAACGACCGCATGGACTATACGATCATAGGCGCCGAAGCGAACCTCGCCGCCCGCCTTCAATCGATCGCCCAGGGCGGCGAGATCGTCATCAGCTACGAAACCTATGCACTGGTGAAGGATATCGTCGACGCCCATCCCCTGCCGCCGATCACCATGAAGGGGATCCAGCGGGAGATCGTACCTTACGCCGTGGACGGGCTGATGCTCGGCAACGATCACAAGAGCCGCGTTCTAAGCGAACATCTGGCCGGCCTGGACCTGCATCTGGACATGGCTCGGCTTGAGCCCGCCGACCGTTCACGCGTGATAGCCGCGCTGAAGGAAGCGATCGCCGCGCTGGACGAAACCAAGCCCGAAACGGCGCGTTCCTAGCGCCCTATAATCATGGGCGGCATTTTTCCGCCCATTCGCACATGCCGTCTGGACTTCACTCCCTCGATCTGCTATCCCGCATCACCAATCGCGAGGCTGCTGCCGCGCGAACGTTATATTTTTGCCCCAGGCGCTGCGCCGCCTTTCGGCATCAACCAAACCAAAGGAACGTGATTCTCGTGCAGGTACTTGTCCGCGATAACAATGTTGACCAGGCTCTCCGCGCTCTCAAGAAGAAGATGCAGCGCGAAGGCATTTTTCGCGAAATGAAGATGCGCGACTACTACGAAAAGCCGTCGCAGAAGCGTGCTCGCGAAAAGGCCGAGGCTGTCCGTCGTGTTCGCAAGCTGGCCCGCAAGCGCGCTCAGCGCGAAGGTCTGGTCGCAGCACGCTGAGGCGGTGCCGTCGTTTTTTCGACGTTTTCAGGTGCATGTGTGGCGGGGGCGATGAGTTTCGCCGCCGCCTTTTTTAATTTGCTGCTGAAGATTGCATATCCGCCTTGCCGGATATGATGCATGGGGAAAGCGAGCCCGAATGGCTATAATAACCTTCAATCCGTCCCGCTCGTTGCGTTCGCAGAAATCGGTCGTATTTGCCTCTCTGGCTCTTATCGCCGCACTTGGCCTTGCCGGTTGCGAAACGACCAACACGTCGGATGCTGTGATCCGCATCGACAAGGCGCAGGGCTCGCAGGAAAACATCGCGTCGCTGACGGCCGTCATCAATGCCAATCCGCGCGATCCGGAAGGCTACAATGTCCGCGGTTCCGCCTATGGTCGCGCCGGCGAGTTCCGCAAGGCGCTCGACGACTTCAATACCGCGCTGCAGATCAATCCGCGTTTCTTCCAGGCCTATGCCAACCGCGCGCTGGTCTACCGTAACATGGGTCAGCAGGCGCAGGCGATCGGCGATTACAATGCCGCACTGCAGATCAATCAGAGCTATGACGTCGCCTATATCGGCCGCGGCAATGTCTACCGCATGGCCGGCCAGGACGATCAGGCTTTCAACGATTTCTCGAGAGCGATCCAGCTCGGCACGACGGACGGCCGCGCCTATCACAACCGTGGCCTGATCTATCAGAAGCGCAATCAGCAGGATAAGGCGATCGACGACTTCTCGAAGGCGATCTCGCTCTCGCCGAATTCGCCCGAGCCCTATAATGGCCGCGGCATTTCCTATATCGCGCTGAACGACGACGACAACGCCTTCGCCGATTTCAACCACGCGATCGAGCTGAATGGCAACCTCGCCGAATCCTGGGCAAACCAGGCTCTCGTCTATGAGCGCCGCGGCGAGAAGGATAAGGCGATCCGCTCCTACCGCCACGCCGTCGGCCTCGATCCGAAGTACCAGCCGGCCCGGGACGGCCTTGCCCGCGTCGGCGGCACCACCGGCTGACGGATAAGGGGAAGAGATAACGACGATGACAGCGAAACCGCATGTGATCGTCGTCGGCGCCGGCATCATCGGCGCCTCCATTGCCTGGCATCTCATACGCAAGGGTGCAGCAGTCACCGTCGTCGGCGAAGAACTCGGCGGCGTGGCAACACCTTGCTCCTTTGCCTGGATCAATGCGAGCTGGGGCAATCCCGAATTCTATTTCCATTTCCGCCGCAGGGCGATGGCCGAATGGAAGCGGCTGGCGCGGGAACTGCCCGGCCTGCCGCTTGCCTGGTGCGGCGGCCTCTGCTGGGATATGCCGCCGGCCGATCTCGAAGCCTATGCCGATGAGCATGGCCGTTGGGGCTACGGTATCACCCGGCTGAACCGGAAAGAAAGCGCGCTGCTCGAACCCGGCCTCGGCGAATATCCGGATTTCGCCCTCCATGTCGCAGAAGAGGGCGCAGTCGAGCCCGTTGCCGCCGCACGTTTGCTGCTTGCGGATGCCGAGGCGCATGGTGCGACGTTCGTTCATGCCACGGTCAACGGTCTGCTGCAGAGTGGTGAACGAATCATCGGAGTCGTCACGTCGGAAGGCATGCTCGAAGCCGATCATGTCGTGCTGGCCGCAGGCGCAGGCGCAGTTCCGATCGCTGCCTCGGCGGGAATAACATTGCCGCTCGCCACGCCGGCCGGCCTGATCGTGCACTCCCGTCCCGTCTCGAAACGCTTGAACGGCCTCGTCATGACACCGCGTTTGCATATGCGCCAGACAGCAGAAGGCCGTATCATCGCCGGCACGGATTTCGGTGGCGGCGATCCCGGCGAAGACCATCAGGCAAGCGCTGCGGAACTCTTCGCACGCTTGAAGGCGATGATCATAGACAATGGCGATTTGAAGTTCGATTTCTTCACTATCGGCTATCGCCCGACACCATCCGATGGTTTTCCCATCATCGGAAATGCCGGCCTGCCGGGTCTCTATGCCGCGGTGATGCACTCCGGCGTCACACTTGCTCCGCTTGCGGGCCTGCTTGCCGCCGACGAGCTTCTGTCAGGCAAGAGTGACGAAAGCCTCATGCCCTTCCGGTTGCAGCGCTTCGCCGACGCAGAATAGTCGACAAGAAAATTGACGATTTTACACCTGACTATTTTAGCAGGTTGCAACCAAATGCCCTGCCCCCTAACATGACCCTGCTTTGATAGCGGGCTATTGGGCGGTACGAATGTAAGGGGCGTTTGCGAGCGATGCGGATTCTTGCTTTCGTGACAGCAGGCGAAACCGAGCTTCCGCAGCATCCAGCCCCGACAGACCGGGGGCGGCATCGATGAAGTTTGCCGTACGTCTTTTCCCGAAAGCTTCGATCGGAACATATCTCGTCGCCATGGCCGTGGCGATTGCACTGCCGATCTTCGCCTTCGTTGCCCTTCTTCTCATGCAGCTGGAGGACAATCAGCGGTCCACGCTCAAGCGCGAAACCGCGCAGGATGCGCTCGCCCTCTCACGCACCATCGACCGCCAGCTTCAGGATATGGCGACGACTTTGCGGCTGCTGTCCTCCTCGCCGGAGCTGGAGGGCGGCGACTATGAGTCTTTCTACAATCGTACGGAAACAGCGCTGCGCGGCGATACGCTCTATGTGATCGCCGTCGACAGGGCCGGGCAGCAATTTCTCAATACCCGTCGCCCCTTCGGCACGCCGCTCGGAAAGACGGCGAACATCGCGGCTTTCGAAGCCGCGATGAAGTCCGGCCGGATCGAAGCCTCCGACGTCTTCATGGGCACAACGAGCGGCATGTGGGTCTATAACGTCACCCTACCGCGTGACGAGGATCCTGTCGCCGCATTGATCATCACCCAGAATGCCAACGACCTCGCAAAACTCGTGACGACCGAAGGTCTTGCCGCAGGCTGGTCGGCAGCGGTAATCGATCAGGGTGGTCATGTCGTAGCGAGCCGCGGCCCTGCCAATCTGCAGCCCGGCGAAGCCTTCGACCCGCGCATTCTGCCCTCGCTCGTCGCTTCCAGCGGCGTTTTCGAAGACAGCGATATCCTCCCGCACGCCATGCTGGGCTATGCGCAGATTCCCGGCTGGTCCTGGAAGACGGTGGTATGGGGGCCGATCGCCACTGCACAAGCACCGATCCTCAGCACTTGGCGTTTCCTGCTGATCGGCGGCCTCGTGCTGCTGCTCGTCGCCGTGCTTGCCACCTATGCCGTTGCCCGGCAGGTCCGCTCCACGATCCGTGAAATTGCCGACATGGCGAACCGGCTCGGTGAAGGCCATATCGTCTCGCCGGTCGAAACCAGCGTTATCGAGGCCAACCAGGTGGCGATTGCGCTTTCCAATGCCTCTTTCGACCGCAGCCAGAGCGAGGACCGGCTGCGCTTCGTCATGCATGAACTGGTCCATCGTACCAAGAACCTGCTGACGCTTGTTCTCGCCATGATGCGTCAACTCTCCAAGCAGGCCGACAGCGTCGAGACATTCCGGCTGGCCGTCGCCCATCGCCTTGAAGGGCTCGTGCGCTCGATCGAGCTTCTGACAGGCGAACAGTGGTCCGGCGTCTCGCTGCGTCGGGTCATCGATATTCATCTTCAGGCCTTTCCGCAGGCCCGCGAGCAGGTGGAAATCACAGGCACCGATTTTGTCCTCAAGCCCGATGCCGTTCAGAATCTCGGCCTGGCGCTGCATGAACTTGCTACCAATTCTGTAAAATATGGAGCCCTGTCCCTGCCTCAGGGCCGTGTGCGTTTCGAATGGCAGCCGGCAGAGGACAACATGCTGCGTTTCACCTGGACTGAAAGCGGCGGTCCGGTGGTCAAACCGCCGGCGCGCACCGGCTTCGGCACCACGGTCATCAAGGCACATGCCGCCGCCGCTTTCCGGGGCAAGGTCGATGTCGACTTCCGCCCGGAAGGTCTCGTCTGGATCCTCACCGCGCAGCGTGGGATGATGGAGCGCGAGTAGCGCAACCGGAACAATCACGGAAATCGTCCGTTTCGAACAGGTCATTCAAAAGGAGAAGGACTATGTTCAAGCAAACCGTGATTGCCGCGGCAGTCGTTTCGGCTGCAGCCTGGGCCGGGTCTGCCATAGCTGCCGACTATATGTCGCTTGGCCGGCTCGTCTGCGGATCGGATGGTGGCCAGGGGCTGATCGTCACGTCTGAAAAGAACCTGATCTGCACCTATACGCCAGCTTCCGGCGGCCCGAAGGCGGTCTATGCCGGCAAGATCGAGAAATTCGGCATCGATATCGGCCAGACCGGCAAGAGCGTGATGATCTGGCAGGTGCTTGCCAAGACCGGCACCAATGTTCCCGATTTCGCGCTGGCAGGAGAGTATTACGGCATTGGCGCCGATGCCAGCCTCGGTGCCGGCGGAGGTGCGAAGGTCATTGCCGGCGGCACCAACAAGGCCTTCATGCTGCAGCCACTGAACCTGCAGGCCCAGGAAGGTCTCAATCTCGCCGTCGGTGTCGAGAAGATGACACTGGTGCCGGGAGAAATCTGATCGCTGCCGACGGCAAATGAAAAGCCCGGCGAAGCGGGCTTTTCGATGAGAGCAATTCCAGCAAAAATGTGCAGCGGCTTTGCGTCCGGAACTGTGTGAAAACAAGGAGATAGAGCATTTTCGGGATTGAAGGAAACCGAAAATGCGCTAATGAGCGATCGCCTTGTTGATCTCTTCCGTCACCTTCTTGGCATCGCCGAGCAGCATCATCGTGCCGTCCTTGTAGAACAGCGTGTTGTCGATGCCGGCGTAGCCTGAGCCGAGCGAGCGCTTGACGAACAAGCAGGTCTTGGCCTTGTCGACGTCGAGGATCGGCATGCCGTAGATCGGCGAGGTCTTGTCGTCGCGCGCCGCCGGGTTGGTGACGTCGTTGGCGCCGATGACATAGGCGACATCGGCCTGGGCGAATTCCGAGTTGATGTCCTCAAGCTCGAAGACTTCGTCATAGGGCACATTGGCTTCTGCAAGCAGCACGTTCATATGGCCCGGCATGCGGCCGGCAACCGGATGAATCGCGTACTTCACTTCCACGCCGTTCTTCTTGAGATTATCGGCGAGTTCGCGCAGCGCATGCTGCGCCTGCGCCACCGCCATGCCGTAACCAGGCACGATGATGACTTTCGAGGCATTCGCCATCAGGTAGGCGGCATCCTCGGCCGAGCCGAGCTTGACGGTCTTGTCCGAGTTATCCGCCGCACCACCCGACGTCTCGCCGCCGAAACCGCCAAGGATGACGGAGATGAAGGAGCGGTTCATGCCCTTGCACATGATATAGGATAGGATCGCACCCGAGGAACCGACCAGCGCGCCGGTGACGATGAGCGCCAGATTGCCGAGCGTGAAGCCGATGCCGGCCGCCGCCCAGCCCGAATAGGAATTCAGCATCGACACGACGACTGGCATGTCGGCGCCGCCGATCGGCACGATCAGCAACACGCCGAGCGCCAGCGACAAAGCCACGACCGCCCAGAAGTCGAAATGGCTTTCTGTCACCGCCAGCCCGATGATGAAGAGCACGATCAGGGCAAGCAGGGTGATGTTGATCAGATGCCGGAAGGGCAGCAGGATAGGCTTGCCGGACATGCGCCCGTCGAGCTTAAGGAAGGCGATGATGGAGCCGGTGAAGGTCAGCGCACCGATCGCCACGCCGAGCGCCATTTCGATGCGTGCTTCGGTGTGGATCTGACCGATCTCGCCGATTCCGAAGGCATCAGGCGTATAGAGCGCCGATGCGGCGACAAGAACCGCGGCAAGGCCGACCAGCGAATGGAAGCCGGCCACGAGCTGCGGCATCGAGGTCATGGCGATGGTGCGGGCGATATAGGCGCCGGCACTGCCGCCGATGGCAAGACCGAGGATGATGAGCACGAAGCCGCCGAAATCAGGCGTTGCCAGCACCAGTGTCGTGAGGATCGCAATCCCCATGCCGATCATGCCGTAGAGATTGCCCTTGCGGCTGGTGGCCGGATGCGAGAGCCCGCGCAGCGCCAGAATGAACAGAACGCCGGAAACGAGATAGAGGAAGGCTGCAATACTGGTCATCGGCCCCTCACTTATCCTTCTTGCGGTACATCGCCAGCATGCGCTGTGTGACGAGGAAGCCGCCGAAGATATTTACCGAGACGAGCACGAGCGCCACGAAACCGAAGCCGGTGGCAAGCCCGCTGGTCGAAATCCCGACGGCGAGCAGCGCACCGACGACAATGACCGAGGAGATCGCGTTGGTCACGGCCATCAGCGGCGTATGCAGCGCCGGCGTCACCGACCAGACGACGTAGTAGCCAACGAAGATCGACAGCACGAAGATCGCGAACTGGAAGACGAAGGGATCTATCGCCCCGCCGGTTGCAGCACTTGCCGCCTCAGGCGCCTGGGCAGCAGCGCTGATAACAGCGGTGACGGCCTGGTCGAGCTGCTCCAGCGCCTTGTCCATTGCTTCACTGGCCATCAGTTATCCCCCTTCTTGGCGCCGCCGAATGCCGGATGCACGACATCCCCCGCATAGGTCAGCATCGTCGCCTTGATGAGCTCGTCTTCGAGGTTGAGCACGACCGATTTCGTTTCCTTGTTCACCATCGTCTCCAGGAAGGTGACAAGGTTCTTGGCATAAAGCGCGGAGGCACTGGCAGCTACACGGCCCGCCATGTTCGAGAAGCCGACTACCTTCACGCCTTCGACATCGGCGACCTCACCCGCGACCACACCTTCGATATTACCCCCACGCTCGACCGCGAGATCGACAGCCACCGCACCCGGCTTCATCGAAGCCAGCATGGCGCGCGACACCAGCCGCGGCGCCGGACGGCCGGGGATGAGTGCGGTCGTGATGACGATGTCCTGCTTGGCGATGTGCTCGGCGACGAGTGCCGCCTGCTTCGCCTGATATTCGGTCGACATTTCCTTGGCATAGCCGCCGGTCGTTTCCGCCGCCTTGAACTCTTCGTCCTCGACGGCGATGAATTTGGCGCCGAGCGAGGCGACCTGTTCCTTGGCCGCGGGGCGGACATCTGTCGCCGAGACGGCGGCGCCAAGACGGCGCGCCGTTGCGATCGCCTGCAGACCGGCAACGCCCGCACCCATGACGAAAACCTTGGCGGCGGGAACCGTGCCTGCCGCCGTCATCATCATCGGCATGGCTCGGTCGTAAACGACGGCGGCTTCGATGACGGCCTGATAGCCGGCAAGATTGGCCTGGGATGACAGCACGTCCATCGACTGCGCGCGGGTGATGCGCGGCATCAGTTCCATGGAGAAGGTGGAAAGGCCCGATCGAGCCATCGCGGCAACCGCCTCGTCATTGCCATAGGGATCCATGATGGCGATGACGACGGCACCGGCTTTGTAGCCGGCAATCTCGCTTTCGCTCGGCCGGCGGACCTTGAGGATGACATCGGCGGACGCTGCATCCGCGAATGTGCCGATTGCAGCACCCGCAGCCTCGAACTCGCTGTCCGGAATGCGGGAAAGCGTTCCGGCGCCTGCTTCGACGATAATATCGAAGCCGAACGACTTCATCTTTTTCACGGTTTCGACAGACGCGGCAACGCGCGTCTCATCATCAGTGATTTCCTTTGCTACGAAAATGATATTCGCCAACTGCCCCCTCCTCCGGGTCAGCTGGACCGTCGCAGGCTGCTTGCCTGCGCGGGCCAAGCATCTACATCACAAAGTTCGGAAAAACCTTGTCTTCCCGCGGGCCGCGCTTAGCGGAGCAGGAAGATGCCGGCGACGAGAATGATGAGGAAGACGAGGATGCCGCCGAGGAAGCCGGCGCCGCCGAAGAAACCTGCAGTCATGGCAAGCATCAGGGCGAGCAGAATCATCGTGCCGTATTTCGTGCCGGCAATGAACATGTTGTAGGTCTTTTCATGTTCCTTGTAGTCCATCGGCGCGCCGGTCTCGACCGGTCCGGTATGATGTTCGGCCATGAATATCGTCTCCCTGAAATGCCTTAGCGCTGCCTGATTCCCTTGCCTCAGCAAGGCAAATCCCTACCCGCAGGGATTACACAATGACGGGCGAAAGCGCAATGCATGAGAATGCCGCAGGAACGCCTCGCAGCGACATCATCCGAACGAAAAGACGACCTCAACGGCCGGATGAAAGGAGGTCCGGCGACAGATGCGGTTTTCGACTGTCGCCCACGCCTCATCTGCCCTGACGGGTATCGTCTCTCTATCGCGAAGAAAGAGAAATCACAGCGGCAGATCGGTACCAAGTTCGCCTGGCGGCACGAAACGCGCCGTCGGAATGATGGTGAGCGGCGGCAGCGTGTCGTTCGGCTTGCGCGAAAACATCATGCGCTGCTCGCTGGCGCTGGAGATGAAGAAGGGGTAACGCGTCAACAGCTTGCGCCCGACCTCGACCACATTCGTTGCCATCAGCGTCACGTCAACCCCGTAACTCTCGGCCAGTCGGCCGGGCACAATGGTATCGGCATAGAAGACCCGCTTGTAGAAGGCGGCATGCGGGGGCCGGACGGACTGAATAACGCGGTCAGCCCGGAAATACGCTGCCGCAACGATGGCGGGTCTCAGCGTCAGATAAGGAACCCATGGCATGTTGGCGGTGATCTCCGGATCGGCCGCGAAACGCGCCGGGTCGATCAAGGTCAGCCCGGCGTCCAAAAGCTCATCCATCGCCTCGGGAAAGGCCTCTCCGGACCGACTGATACGATGATCCGGCGTCACATAGTGAATTCGGATCGTACTGACCAGTTCGCCATAATAGTAAAGACCGAAAATATAGGCATGGCTGTCGAAATCGACATCGTCCAATAGGCCTTCCGGGGCAAGCGACAGCGCGCCATGGGCCTTATAGGCCTTGTAGCGCAGCCGCTCCACCTCCTCCATATCTTCGCTGCTTTCGACACGGCGATATTCGACGTGATCCAGAATTTCCAGGACTTTCCTGCTGAAATCGCCACGCGTAAAAAGTGTGTCTGACATTCTCTAGATCCGCTCGTTAACGGATCATTAATCATACGCCGCCGATATATAGGCAAGAAAATCTGAGAATTTGCGTTAAATTTAAATTATTAAGGTTAACGGCGCGCGGGATTTTCGGCGGGACAACCAGTCACTTGCAAACGGCTCAGGCGACCTTGGTGCGACGGCGCTGGACGGTGCGGCGGCCGATGATGCCCTCTTGCAGCAGCGTGATGTTTTGGGAAGGCACGGGCGGCGAGAAAACATAGCCCTGCACGAGATCGGTGCTGCGGTGTTTGTTGAGCAGCGCCAGCTGCTCCTCGGTCTCCACACCCTCGATGACGATTTTGAGGCCGAGTTCGCGGGCGAGATTGACGGTGCCGCGCAGGAGCTTGAGGCGGCGGGTATCCTCGACGATGTTGCGCACGAAGGAGCGGTCGATCTTGACGATATCGAGCGGCAGCGTGTCGAGATAGCTGAGGCTGGAGAAGCCGGTGCCGAAATCGTCGATGGCGATGGTGATGCCGCGGAACCTGAGTTCCGCCAGGATAGCGCGCACCGCCGCCGGTTCGTCGATCAGGCAGCTCTCGGTAACCTCGAGATGCAGCCGCGCCGCGGCGAGGCCGGAATGGGCAAGCGCATCAGCGACGACTGAAAGGATGTCAGCGTCGCGCAGATCCCGTGCCGAAAGGTTGACCGAGACAGCGATGTGTTCCGGCCAGGTCATGCATTCGCTGCAGGCCTTGAACAGCACGAAACGAGTAATGTCGGAGATGATGCCCATATCCTCGGCGAGCCGGATGAAGACGTCGGGTGGGATCGAGCCCCTCTCCGGATGCACCCAGCGCGCCAAGGCCTCGGCACATTCGATCCGCGAGCCGTCGGCCCGGAACATCGGCTGGAAGACGAGGTGCAGCGCATTTGCAGCCACGGCCTCGCGTAAATCCGCCTTCAGCTTCTGCTGCTCGATATAACGGCCGTCCATCTCGCGCTCGAAACCGGCGATGCCACCCTTTAAGCGCGACTTGCTTTCGAATAGCGCCAGGTCAGCCTTGACGCTCCATTCGTCCATGGCGAAGGCATCGCTCTCAAGAACAGCATAACCGGCACTCAGCGAGACGAGGAAGGTTACTTCATCGACTTCATATTGCCCCTGGACGGCGGCATGCAGCTTGCGGATGTCGGCATCCAGCACCTGCTTGTCGCGCGCATGCGGGAAGAAGAGGATGAACTGATCCCCCATCAGGCGGCCAACGATCGCATTGCCGGCCATCTCCTTGACCCGCATGGCGATCGCACATAGCAGATGGTCGCCGGTGACATGGCCCCGCATGTCGTTGACATGCTTGAACTCGTCGATATCGAGGATCATGAAACCGAGAGGGCCACGCTTTTTCGGATGTCTGGTGAGGTAGTCCTGCACGCGCTGGCCGAAATATTCGCGGTTCGGCAGACCTGTCAGTGCGTCGAAGCGCACCATATGCAGGATCTTCTGCTCGGCCTGCACGCGGCTCGAAACATCTTCGAAAATCAATACGGCGCCGCCATCAGCACGTCGGCTCGCCGAAAATTCCAGCGACAAACCCTCAGGGAAATGGATGAGCGTACGTGAAAGACTGCCTTCGGCGACCTGTGTCAGCTGCCGCAGGATCAACTCCGGCTGGGACGCGTCCATGAAGCTGTAGCGCGCACCATAGCGCAACACCGCGCCGAGATCGCGATCCTTCAGCCGATCCGGTGCGCCGATCTTCAGGAGCTCGCAGGCCTTGCGGTTGATGACCTGGATCCGGTTCTCCGTATCGACCATGACGAGGCCGTGCGGCATGTTGTTGAGCGCCGTATCGAAACGGTCGGCGATGATGGTGATTTCCCGGCGCGCAATGACGTTCTCATAGAGAAACTCACGCACGCCGTTCGCCATGGCCCGCGTCGTCAGCCAGAAAGGAATGAGGAAGATCGAAAGCACGCCGCGATAGAAATCCAGCGCCAGGAGGCTGCAGACGATCATCGGCAAGCAGCAGAAGAGCGTCTGGAGGTCGACCGCGAAGCGCGAGCCGTAGTTGCGGCCGACGACGGAAACCATGGTCGCCATGGTGACGGAAATGCAGGCAAGCTCCGCAAAGGAATCACGCACGACGAAGATGGCATAGCCACTGGCGATGCCGAGGAGCGCGGTGGTGCAGGCTCCACTGGCAACGAGAATCCGCTCCCAACGCTCGATTCCGGCGTGCGACAGGCTCTGCTTGTCGACACGATCAAATTGCCGGAAGATGACCATGCGAGCGCTGAAGACCAGAAGGAAGGCGACCGACAGCAGGATGTAGATGGAGTACTGTGTCTTGGCAGCCACGGCAAGGCACGTCGCAACATGCACAATCACGCCAACAAGAAGCGTCATGCGGTTCCCGGAGAGAGAACTCACAAACGACAGATACACATCTTTAGGGACCCTGTTCGGGTTATGTGGCTTCATCCATACTTTCCCTGTGCGCGGGAAATGTAAACCGAACCCTTTAAAAATTGATTTCAAACGGTTCAAACATTTGGTCAATTTTTCTAAAACCATAGGATGAACCGCACATCCAGCACGCGATATTGCAGCTTTATCGCGAGATTCTTGAAAAATATATCCGCGCGAAAGTTGCCGGAATCTCTGACGGCATCAGCCGCATAAGACTATGTTCCAAGGCGGACCATTTATCCTTCCAATTTCAAAAACCCTGGTCTACACCGGTTGTAGAGGGAGAACTGCCGAAAACGGCAAACAATAAGGGGAGGCGAATGTCGGTATTTCTGGCCGCCAGTCGACTGATCGACTCGATCAGCGAGTTCATTGGCAAACTGTCCGAATATATGGTGCTGTTCTGCTGCCTGATCAGCGCCGGCAATGCGATGGTGCGCTACGCATTCAACTACAGCTCGAACGGCTGGCTGGAAATCCAGTGGTATCTCTTCGCCTTCGTCGTCGTCCTCGGCGCGTCGCATACCCTTCGTAAGAACGAGCATGTACGCGTTGATCTGATCTATGGCTCCGTCTCCGACAGGGCAAAGATCTGGATCGACATCGTTGGCCTGATCGTCTTTCTTATCCCGGCCTGTCTCTTCCTCGCAATTCTCTGCTGGCCCTATTTCCTGCTCGCCTATCAGCAGGGTGAGGTTTCAGCCAATGCCGGCGGCCTCATCCGCTGGCCTGTGAAGCTGATGCTCTTTGCCGGCTTCGCACTCCTGACCCTCCAGGGCATTTCGGAATTGATCAAGAGAATCGCCGCGCTGACCGGCTCGATCGAGATCGATACAAAATACGAAAAGCCGCTGCAGTAGCCCGGCGTCAGGAGGAACGGATTTGTTTGACTACGGTATCATCCCGCCGGCGATGTTCCTGGGCATGGTCATCTTCATGCTCTACGGCTTCCCCGTCGCCTTTTCGCTGGCCGCCGTCGGCCTTTTCTTTGGCATTATCGGCATTGTAACGGGCCATTTCGGAGAGGTATTCCTGCAGGCGCTGCCGCTGCGCTTCTTCGGCATCGTCTCCAACGATCTCCTGCTGGCAATCCCCTTCTTCACCTTCATGGGTGCGATATTGGAGCGATGCGGGCTGGCCGAAGACCTGCTCGAAGGCACTGGCAAACTCTTCGGCGGCATCCCCGGCGGCCTTGCCTATGCCGTCATTCTGGTCGGTGCCGTGCTTGGCGCCATCACCGGCACGGTCGCAGCCTCGGTCATCACCATGGGCGTCATCTCCCTGCCGATCATGCTGCGCTACGGCTACAGCCCGCGGCTTGCAACGGGCGTCATCGCCGCCTCGGGCACGATCACTCAGGTCATTCCGCCTTCGCTGGTGCTGGTGGTGCTTGCCGATCAGCTCGGCCGCTCAGTCGGCGACATGTATCTCGGCGCGATCGGCCCCTCTATCCTGCAGGTGGCGATTTTCGTCGGCTATATCCTCGTCGTCTCCATCTTCAACCCGAAGGCGATGCCGCCGCTGCCGAAGGAAGTGCGCGGCGATTTCGACTGGGCACTCCTGATGAAAGTGCTTTGGGGCATGATCCCCTCGATCGTGCTGATCTTCCTTGTGCTCGGCACCATCTTCATGGGCCTCGCCACCCCGACGGAAGCCGGCGCGCTCGGCGTCGTTGGCGCCATGGTGCTCGCTGCGCTGCACCGCCGCCTCACCTGGCCGCTGATCCGCGAAGCCATGAGCTCGACTACGCACATCACCTCGATGGTGGTGATGATCCTGATCGGCTCGACCTGCTTCAGCCTCGTCTTCCAGGGCATGGACGGCTCGCGCTGGATCGAACACATGCTCTCGGGCATCCCCGGCGGACCTGTCGGCTTCCTGATCTTCGTCAACATTTTCATCTTCATCCTCGCCTTCTTCCTCGATTTCTTCGAGATCGCCTTCATCGTCATCCCGATGCTTGCGCCGGTCGCCTCCAGCCTCGGTATCGACCTGATCTGGTTCGGTGTGTTGATCTGCGTGAACATGCAGACGAGCTTCATGCATCCGCCCTTCGGCTTCGCGCTCTTCTACTTGCGATCGATAGCCAATAGAGATGTCCGCACCAAGGACATCTATCTTGGCGCCCTGCCTTGGGTCGGCATGCAGCTCATTCTCGTGGCAATCGTGATCTTCTGGCCGGAATCGGTCACCTATTGGCTGGATCACGGTCCGAAAGTGGACCCGAATTCGATCAAGATCGAAGTGCCGGGCTTCGGCGGCCAACTCGGCCTGCCGCCATTGGGAGCACCAGGCGGTGGCGGTTCCCCGCAGATTCCGGGCCTAACCTTGCCGACCCTGCCGAGCGCGCCCCCGCCACCCCCTGCGCAATAGAGCAATTCCCGCAAAAGCGTGCAGCGGTTTTGCGTCCGGAAGTGCATGAAAACAAAGAAGCAGAGCAAAACAAAAGCCCCGGATTTTCATCTGGGGCTCTTTTATTGATATCGCTGAGACAAAGAAGATCTCTTAGATCTTACCTGCGCGCTGTTGGATCATCATGAACGTATCGAACGTGTATTCCGAAAGCTGCATCCAGAGATAGGCATCTCGCTTGAAAGCAGTCTGATCATCGTAGATTTTCCTGAAATACTGGTTCGTGCCTGAGATTTCGCCGTAAATACCCATCGCAGCCTGGAAGCAGGCTTCCATGATCTCCTGGCTGAACGGCCGCAGGGTCGCGCCTTCCGCAACAAGCTGCTTCAGCGCGGTCGGGTTCTTCGTGTCGTATTTTGCCAGCATGTTGGTGTTGGCGAAGGCGCAGGCGTCGTTAAGCGCTGCCTGATAGTGCTTCGGCAGGCTGCTCCACTTATCGAGGTTGAAGAAGGCATGCACCGTCGGGCCACCTTCCCACCAGCCCGGGTAATAGTAGTACTTCGCCACCTTGTGGAAGCCGAGCTTCAAGTCGTCATAGGGGCCGACGAATTCTGCCGCGTCGATCGTTCCCTTTTCGAGCGCCGGATAGATATCGCCGCCGGCGATCTGCTGCGGGACGACGCCGACCTTCTCCATGACGCGGCCGGCGAGACCGGCAATGCGCATCTTGACACCCTTGAGATCGTCGAGCGTGTTGATCTCCTTGCGGAACCAGCCGCCCATCTGGGCGCCGGTATTGCCGGCCGGCAGGGCATACATTCCCTGCGTGGCATAGAATTCGTTCATCAGCGTATTGCCGTTGCCCTGGTAAAACCAGGCATTGGTCAGGCGGCTGTTCAGTCCGAACGGAATGGCCGTTCCGATCGCGTAGGTCGGGTCCTTGCCGACGAAATAATAGGAGGTGGTGTGGGCTGCCTCAACCGTACCGGCGGCCACCGCATCGACGGCCTGCAGGCCTGGGACGATTTCACCGGCTGCGAAAGGCTGGATCGTGAAATTACCGTCAGTGGCAGCAGAAACATGCTTGGCGATATCTTCAGCGCCGCCATAGATCGTATCCAGGCTCTTCGGAAACGAAGAGGTCATACGCCAGGCAATCTTCGGGTTTTCCTGCGCAATTGCAGGTGCTGCCAAAGCAGTTGCGGCAACGGCTCCGGCGCCGGCTGTTCCCGCCTTTTTCATAAATGAACGACGATCCATCAAAAACCTCCCGTATAGATGGCACTGCGTGGCAATCCTCACCCCTACCCGCAGCAGGGGCAAAGCTAAGCATGGCGGAAGAAGCGTTTCAAGCTTTCGTCTATTAGTCTTTGGGATCACGACGCTTCTGTGGCAGGCCTCGCCCATCCATCGGAATCAGCAACTTAGCGCGCCCTGATATTGGTCGCACAGCAGGAACCGCCGCAATTTGGCCACCGCTTGCAGCCAAGCGTTGACTTACCGGCCATTCTGACCGCAGAAACGTCCGATATCTTTCTCAGGGGCGAAAATGACGAAACCGATCGTTGCGATTCCTGCCGATATCCGCAGTCTCGACGGCGCGACCTGGCATGCCGTACAGCATCAATATGTACGCGCGGCCCTGAATGCCGCCGGCGTGATGGCTTTCATCATTCCCGCCTTCGAGGAAGGGTACGACACGGATGCGATCCTCGACCGGGTCGACGGCGTGCTGGTATCCGGCTCAGCCAGCAATGTGCACCCCTCGCGCTACGGCCTCGAAGCTACGGAAGCCGACGGCCCCTTCGATCCCGCCCGTGATGCCACCAGTTTGCCTATGATCCGCCGCGCGATCGACCGCGCCATTCCGCTTCTTGCCATCTGCCGCGGCATTCAGGAATTGAACGTTGCCCTTGGCGGCTCGCTTGCCAGTGAAATCCAGGAGCAACCTGGCATCTGGGATCACCGTAAACCTGATGTCACCGATCGCGACCATATGTACGCGATCCGCCAGAGCGTTTTCATCAGCGAAGGCTCCTGCATTGCCGGTATCGTCGGCGCCGGCGAGATCCGCGTGAACTCCCTGCATCGGCAGGCAATCGCCAGGACTGCGCCGCGCCTGCAGGTGGAAGCAACGGCAGAGGACGGCACGATCGAGGCCGTCTCCGTCATCGACGCCAAGGCCTTCGCCGTCGGCGTACAGTGGCATCCGGAATATTGGGCCGAGACCGACAAGCCTTCAAACAAGCTCTTCACCGCTTTCGGCGACGCTGTCAGGGGTTACGCCGCGAGCAGGCTGCCGCCGTTGCCGGCGCAGGCAATCGCCTGAAACAGAAAGGCCGCCGGATCGCTCCGACGGCCCTGTTTCTTTCTGATCGATTGGCTCAGCGACCGCCTTCGATCTTGCGGTGACGCTGGTTGGTACCGTTGACGCCATAGGGATATTGCCCGGGAGTCGGCGCACTGATCTCATCGAGTTTAGCCGTCTCCTCCTTGGACAGTACCAGTTCCGCGGCCCGGAGATTGTCGGCAAGCTGTTCGGAGGTGCGTGCTCCGAGGATGACAGACGTCACGGCGGGGCGCGACGCGACCCAGGCGAGTGCCACCTGCGCCATGCTGACACCGCGTGCCCTGGCGATCTCTTCGACCGTGGCGATGATCGCCCAGGTGCGCTCCTGTGCGTTGCGGCCTGCATAGGCTTCGCCGCCACGGTTGGGATTTTCGCCGAGGCGCGTCGCACCCGTCGGCATTTCGTCACGCTTGTACTTACCGGTCAGCCAGCCGCCGCCGAGCGGCGACCATGGCAACAGGCCCATGCCGGCATCCTTGCAGGCATCGACGATCTCGAGCTCGATGTCGCGCATCAGCAGATTATATTGCGGCTGCAGCGTCACCGGACGCGTGTAGCCCTGCGCCTTGGCGATTTCGGAGGCCTTGGCGATATGCCAGCCGACATAGTTGGAAAAGCCGTAATAGCCGATCTTACCGGCGCGAACGGCATCGTCGAGGAAGCGCAGCGTCTCCTCGATCGGCGTCAGGGCATCCCATGCATGCATCTGGTAGAGATCGATATGCTCGACGCCCAGACGGCGCAGCGAGTCGTTGAGCGCTTGATTGAGGTGACGGCGGGAAAGACCGATATCGTTCGGCCCGTCTCCCATCGGGAAGCGGCCCTTGGTGGCGATCACCGCCTGCTGTGCCTGCATCGGGCGCGCCTTGAGCCAACGGCCGACGATCTCCTCCGATGCACCGGCGCTGTAGACGTCGGCAGTATCGATGAAATTGCCGCCCCAGGCGAAGTAGTCGTCGAGCATTTTGAAAGAAGCCGCCTCATCGGATTCCTTCCCGAAAGTCATGGTACCCAGGCAATATGCGGTAACGACGGCCCCGCTGGGACCGAGCTTGCGATAATCCATTTCTGCCTCCTTCCAGAAAACGCCGGCTGCCGGCGTAAAAAAACGCCGGGCGGAGCAGACGCTCCCCGATCAAATCGCTATGTATAAGCTTGAGACGGCGAAATGCCGCCGATGACAGTTACGGCCGCAACAGATAGCGCGACCCGTCCTAACCATAGCCAATCCTTCCCGGCCGACCAAGTAGGGAAACGGGAAAAACTCCAAGGGCAAAAAAGGAAAAAGCGAAAGCTCCCTCCGTCTTCGGAGGGATAGCATCGACGGGTTACGACTTGATGGGCGTTTCCGCCACGGGGGTAATCGGCTTGCCCTGTTCGAACCAGGTGATGAGGTTCGCAGCCACTAGATCCGCCATGGCATTACGCGTCGGCACCGAAGCCGAGGCTACATGCGGCAACAGGACCGTATTCGGCGCGGCCAACAGCCCCGCCGGCACGTTCGGCTCGTCATAGAAAACGTCCAGGCCGGCAGCGCCGATCGTGCCTGCATTCAGCGCGGCAACCAGGTCATCCTCATCCACCGTCCATCCACGGCCGACATTGACCAGGACGCCATCAGGGCCAAGCGCGGCGAGAACCTCCGCATTAACAGTCTTGTGGGTTTGCGGCGTCTTCGGCACGATCGCAATCAGCGTGTCGACGGCCTCGGCGAGCCCCCTCAGCGTCGGTTGGTAATCATAGGGTGCATCGGCATGGCGCGAGCGGGTGTGATAGCTGATCTTCACCTTGAAGGGTTCCAGCCGCTTGGCAATCTCGAGGCCGATACGTCCGAGGCCGTAGAGGCCGACATGCCGGCCCTTCAGCGAAAAGCGCGTCAGCGGATAGGAAGCGCCCGGCTTCCAGTTGCCGTCCCGCAGCCAGTTCTCCGCCTTGGGCATTTCACGAATGGTGTTGAGCAGAAGCGCAATCGCCGTATCGGCGACCTCGTCGTTCAGCACGTCGGGCGTATTGGTGACGATGATGCCTTTCGAGCCTGCGAGCTTGGCATCGATGCCATCGTACCCGACGCCGAAACTGGCGACGATCTCGATAGAAGGCAACTGCTCGAACCAGGCAGCCGGAAAGGCTCCGCTGACTGCCACACCGCGAATGCGTTTCGCCGTCTCTGCATCGAGCTTGAGCGTCTCGTCGCGATCGACGGTTATCACCTCGAAGCGGTCCTTCAGCTGGGCGAGAACGCGATCATGCATCTTCCCGGGAACGAGAACGACAATACGGGACATGGCTTTTCCTCTTGGATTCGGCGGTCAGCTACGCGGCCGATAGGGACTGGTGGATTGGCGGATGCGCATTTCCGGCTTGATGAGATGGATGCCATCGGGCTCATGGCTGCCGGC
>Ga0209758_1001850_pt1 | contig 23235 bp, 20 predicted proteins | sample AraplaMF_Col_mMF_FD_184258 | JGI IMG/M metagenome (GOLD analysis project Ga0209758, IMG submission 184258) | Arabidopsis root microbial communities from the University of North Carolina, USA - plate scrape MF_Col_mMF (SPAdes) (version 2) | ecosystem: Host-associated > Plants > Roots > Endosphere...
TGGGACGACGATGCCGTGCTGCGCGACCGGGAGCGCGGCGTCTTTGCGGATGCCTCCAAGGTCCGCGCCGTCAGCCATCAGGGACAATATTACAAGATGGAGGGTATCCATCTCTCGGAGCCCTCGCTACAGCGCACGCCCCTGCTCTTCCAGGCTGGCGCGTCCGCACGCGGGCAGGATTTCGCTGCCCGCCATGCCGAATGCGTCTTCATCGCCGGGCCGACACCGCAATCGGCACGCCCGACTGTCGATGCGCTTCGTGCCAAGACGCAAGCGAACGGGCGCGGCGCGGATGCGATAAAGATCCTGAGCCTGATGACCGTCGTCGTCGGAAAGACGGAAAGCGAGGCACAGGAAAAGCTCACGGAATATCGCCGACATGCGAGCGTCGAGGCCTCGCTGGCGCATTATTCCGCCTCCGTTGGCGTCGATTTTTCGAAATACGACCTTGATGACGTGATCGACCAAAGCTCGACGAATGCCAATCAGTCGGCGCTGGCGGCGATCACCAAGCAGGCGGCAAAGCCGGTGACGAAGCGGCAGATCATCGACCAGATGGTGCTCGGCAGCCGGATGAAGCCGATCGTCGGTTCGCCGGAGCAGATCGCCGACACCCTGCAGCGCTGGATCGAAGAGGGCGGTATCGACGGCTTCAATCTGGCGCGCACCGTGGCGCCGGAAAGCCTCAATGATTTTGTCGATCTCGTGGTGCCCGTGCTGCAGGAGCGTGGCCTGTTCAAGGCCGATTATGCGGAAGGACCACTGCGCCAGAAGCTGTTCGGCGGAAACGGCCGGCTGCCATCCGGCCATCCCGCCGCACAGTTCAGGCGCTAGGCTGAGCGATGATCAAGGCGGGCAACCAGCCGGTCGCCCAGCCATTGAATGCCGCAGACGAGAACGATAAGGACGACCACGACTGCAATCATCACGTTGGTTTCGAACCGCTGGTAACCGTAGCGTATGGCGAGGTCGCCGAGGCCGCCGGCACCAATGGCGCCAGCCATGGCCGATGCGCCGATCAACGTTACCAGCGTGACCGTGAAACCGGCGACAATGCCCGGTAATGCCTCAGGCACCAGAACCTCACGAATGATCGTCCAGCGATTGCCGCCCATGGCCCGAACGGCATCGATCAGGCCGCGATCGACCTCGCGCAGCGACACTTCGGCGATTCGCGCATAATAAGGCGTGGCAGCGATGGCGAGCGGAACGATAGCAGCCCACGTGCCGATCGCCGTGCCGACGATCACCCGCGTCAGCGGGATCAGCGCTACCAGGAGGATGATGAACGGCACGGAGCGGAAGCCGTTGATGACGGCGCCGAGGATGCGGTTGATCCAGGGATTTTCGGCAATGCCGCCGCGGTTCGTCAATACCAGCGCCAGCCCGAGCGGCAAGCCGGCAACGAGCGATATCACACCGGAAGCCGCCGTCATCAGCACGGTCTCCCAGAGGGAGCGCAAAAGCAGATTAATCATGATCGGTGTCATAACCAAGCACCTCCACCCGGGCGGACCGGGCCTTCAGAAATTGTTCGACCTTTTCGGCAAGCGCAGGATCGCGCGCGGGAATGGCAATGAAGAACCGCGCCACAGGCTGGTTCTGGATGTGGTCGATGCCACCATGCACGAGGCGGAAGGAATGCGGCAGCGTTGCCGACAGATCGGCAAAGAGCGCGCCCTGTGCCTCCGGCCCGGCAAGATCGACGCTGAGGATCGTTTCCGTGCCACCCGCCTGCGACAGGCGCGCGGCGATATGTTCGGGAAGCTGCGGGCGGATGCCGCCGAGCAGGCTCCGGGTGATCGCCGTCTGCGGATCGCCAAAGATCGACCAGACTTGCCCCTCTTCGACGATGCGACCGGCATCGATGACGGCGACGCGATCGGCTATGCCGCGCACCACTTCCATCTCATGGGTGATCAACAGGATCGTAAGCCCGAGCTTACTGTTGATATCCTTCAGAAGCGCGAGGATCGAGCGCGTCGTTTCTGGATCGAGTGCCGACGTCGCCTCATCCGAAAGCAGCAGGGCCGGGCGGGCGGCGAGTGCGCGGGCAATGCCGACACGCTGCTTCTGACCGCCTGATAGCGAAGACGGATAGGCCTTGGCCTTGTCGGAAAGGCCGACCAGGTCCAGCAATTCATGCGCCCGCTTCAGCCGCTCGGCCTTGGCGAGGCCTTCGATCTTCAGCGGCAGCGCGACATTCTCCTCGACGGTCTTGGCCGACAGGAGATTGAAGTGCTGGAAGATCATGCCGATGCGGCGGCGCAGCGGCTGCAGCTCCTGCTCGGCAAGGCCCATGATGTTGCGGCCCTCGATGACGATCTCGCCACTATCGGCACGCTCGAGACCATTAAGGCAGCGGATCAGCGTCGACTTTCCGGCGCCGCTGCGACCGATAATGCCGAGGATTTCGCCCCTCTTCACACTCAACGAAATACCATCGAGCGCTGGTGTCGCGCCGAACCTGCGCCTGACATCCTTCAGCCGCACGACCTCTTCGGCATCAGCCGGTCGCGTCTCGATCCTCAAGGCGGAGACAATTGAATTCATGCTCGTTCCTTCACAAATGCTGAAGGCGGCCCTGGCAGAAAGACCCGGGCCGCCTCTGTTGTTGACGCCCTCCGGAGGGCGTGTGGATCAATAGGCGCTGAGGCCGGTACCCTTGTACACCTTGTCGAATTCGGCCTTGACCGTGTCGTTCTGATAGGAGGAGACGAGGGTCTTCACCCAATCGGCATCCTTGTTTTCTTCCTTCACGGCAATGAAGTTACGATAGGGATTGTCGGCGATCGGCTCCTGCGCGACGCGCTCTGCCGGCGAAAGACCGCTCTTCAGCGCCCAGTCGGTGTTGACGACGCCGGCGTCAAGATCATCGATCGAGCGTCCGACGATACCGGCATCCAGCTCCTTGATCTCGATATTCTTCGGGTTTTCAGCGACATCGGCGATCGTCGCAAGAATGCCGGTGCCGTCCTTCAGCTTGATCAGGCCTTCGTTTTGCAGAACGCGCAACGCACGGCCTTCGTTGGAAGGATCGTTCGGCACACCGATCACGGCACCCTTGGGCAATTCGGCAACGGACTTGTGCTTCTTGCTGTAGAGGCCGATCGGCCAGACGCCGGTATAGCCGACACGGACGATATGGTAGCCGTTCTGCTTGATCTGGTTGTCGAGATAAGGCTGGTGCTGGAAAGCGTTCGCATCGATTTCGCCGCGCTCCAGCGCTTCGTTCGGCTGGGTATAGTCGTTGAAGGTGATCGTCTCGATCTTGAGGCCCTTCTTGGCGGCTTCGCTGGTGACGACACGCCAGACATCCTCATCCTCACCGCTCATGATGCCGACCTTGATCGACTTGTCTTCTGCAAAGGAAGGAGCCGGCGCGGCAAAGGCGATGAGTGCCGCTGCAGAGGCGGCAACAGTGAGGGCCGCGCGGCGCGAAAGCGAAATGGCGTTGAGGTTCTTGTTCTTGGTCATTTTTTATCCCGTCTGACTGAATGAGGCCGAGCCCCGAGCAGGCGGATAATTGCAAATGCGCTCATTACGAGCCAAGCACGAACGTCCGATGTCCTGTCATCGTCGGAAAAACTCTTGCGGTGTCTTCGATAGCGGCAGGATAAATTTCTATCAAATTAATGGATTAATGTCAGGCTAAAATATAACCAAACAAAAACGGCGCCTCGAAAGGCGCCGCTGAAAATCAACCCTGAAGCAAGTTCATTCCGCCGCAATCAGCCTTGAATTTCTGCCAGGGAAGAACGCGGTGAGTTCACCAATGACCTCCCCGATGCGCTTGGAAAGCTGTTCGGAGGAAACGCGATAATCCGTGAAATCGCGATCCGAGGCATAGACGGCCGTCGGCAGGGTATGGGCCATGAAGAAGCCGAAGAGCGGGCGAAGCTGATGCTCGACCATCAGTGCGTGGCGGTCGCCGCCGCCGGTCGCGGTGATGATGATCGGCTTGGCGCGCAGCTCATGCGGATCGATGAGATCGATCAAATGCTTGAAGAGACCCGGATAGCTGCCCTTGAAGGTCGGCGCGCCGATGACGAGGACGTCGGCATTGGCGATGTCGGCGATGATTTCCCTGGCACGATTGTCGAGGTCGTCACGGCGCAGCGCCTGGCCGAGCGAGGGACCGACATCCGTCAGGTCGTAGATCGTGTTGTCGAAGCCATATTTTTCGGCGGCGAGGCCGGCAATATTCTCGACCAGCGCAAAGGTCTTCGAAGGGCGATTGAAGCTGCCGGCAAGACCGACCAGTTTGGGTGCAGACATATCATTTCCTTCCACTATCGCGCCGTCGATGGCTGCATCATGAGACGGATATTATCCATCAAAATAGTAGATTAAAGAAATGACGATCCGTCTTCGCCGAAGGCCGGGGAAAATATGTTCGTTCGAACGCAACGCCGCGCCTTGCGCTTACCCGGATGGCAAAGAGGCACCAAAACGCTTTCGGTGCCTCTTTTTGAGCGCGAAACTTAAACCGCTCGATGCTTTGGGATGCGCGGCAGGAAGATGGTGAACAGGCCGAGCAGCGGCAAGTAAGAGCAGATACGATAGACGAAGGCGATACCGTGCGAGTCGGCAAAACCGCCGAGCAAGGCCGCACCGAGGCCGCCCGCACCGAAGGCAAAACCGAAGAAGACGCCGGCGATCAGGCCGACGCGACCCGGTACCAGCTCCTGCGCAAAGACGACGATGGCCGAAAAGGCAGAGGCGAAGATCAGGCCGATGACGACGCTGAGCACACCCGTCCAGAAAAGGTTGGCATAGGGCAGCAGCAGCGCGAAGGGGATGACGCCGAGGATCGAGAACCAGATGACGAAGCGGGCACCGAAACGATCGCCGATCGGGCCGCCGAGGAAGGTGCCGGTAGCAACAGACCCTAAGAACAGGAAGAGCATGAGCTGCGCCTGCTGCACATCGAGCTGGAAACGGTCGATGACGTAGAAGGTGAAGTAGCTCGAGACGCTTGCCATGTAGACGTTCTTCGTCGCCGTCAGCAACACGAGGATGAGCAGAGCCCAGACGACCTTGCTCTGAGGCAGAGGCAGCGTGCGGCTCGGGGCCGCCTTGCTGGCATTCTGGCGGCGGTGGCTCATGTACCAGTTGCCGACCCAGCTCAGGACCACCATGCCAACCATGGCGATGCCGGAAAGCCAGGACACACTGTGCTGACCGTTCGGCAGCACGATGAAGGCGGCCAGCAGCGGACCGATTGCCTGGCCGGCATTGCCGCCCACCTGGAAGAAGGACTGCGCAAAGCCGTGGCGGCCGCCGGAAGCAAGACGCGCGACGCGCGAGGATTCCGGATGGAAGACGGCCGAACCGAAGCCGATGAGGCTTGCCGCGACCAGCAGCAGCTCGAAACTGCCGGCATTGCCGAGCAGGATTAGTCCGCAGAAGGTGCTCGCCATGCCGACCGGCAGCGAATAGGGCATCGGCCAGCGGTCCGTGACGATGCCGACGAGCGGCTGGAGCAGCGAGGCCGTGACCTGGAAGGTCATGGTCAGAAGGCCGATCTGCACGAAATCGAGGTTGTAGTTGGCCTTGAAGAGCGGATAGAGCGAGGCAAGCAGCGACTGCATGATGTCGTTGAGCATGTGGCAGAAGCTGACTGCCACCAGAATGGACATTGCGGTCTTTTCAAAGCGGGGGGCGCTCTCGGCAACGGATGCCATGGGTCTTCCTCCTGCGCGGCCGGATCCATGCCGGGCCGTCGTCGGTTTTCGTGCGGCTGTTATTAAGGCGATCGGGGCTCGGGAAGCGAATTGTCAGCGGCGATCGCTGGGAAGAGCATTTATCTTATGAAGAGAAACGATTACAGCCCAGTTTTGCGCGGATCGGTACGCAGTTTTAAGATTTTTGCACCTGATCCTGCAGTTCGGCCACGTCACGCGCCGATCCCGCACTGGTGATCGATCCGGGCCATTTGCCACAGTGCCGAGCATTTTTTGGATGCCTAATTTGACATCAAAAACAAATCGTAGAAAAGCGGCGCGATGCCGTCTACAAGTCAGTGGACTGAAATGCGAACGAGACATAAGGTAGGCCATGAACGTCAAGACACCGAACGCGATTGATACCTATGTCGGCATGCGCATGCGCAGGCGCAGGCAGCTTCTCGGCATGAGCCAGGAGCGGCTTGCCGAACAGATCGGCGTTACCTTTCAGCAGGTGCAGAAATACGAAAAGGGCATTAACCGCATCGGTGCAAGCCGCCTGCAGAAGATCGCCGAAGTGCTGCGCACCTCACCGGCCTTCTTTTTCGAACAGGATGATTCGGAAGCGCCCAGCCTTGCCGGCCTCAATCTTTCCGGCCCCATCGATCCGGTCGCAGAATTTCTGCGGTCGAAAGAAGGCCTCGTCCTCAACAAGGCCTTCGTAAAAATCGAGGACCGTCGTATCCGCGAGACGATCATCTCGCTCGTCAAAGCGATGGCGCAGGCGGAAAGCAGCGACATTCCGCTGGACGCACTGAGGATGGACGAGCCGGAATCCCGCCGAGAGTGAAAGCGGACGATACCGGTCCATGACCTTCAGGCTCGAGTCATTCGGCGCATTACAGCTGCTGAACGAGGCGGGAGAGCCTGCATCCTTCCCTGAAAAGGGCTTGTTGACGCTTTGCTATCTGCTCGACAGGCCTGACAGCGAATGCCCGCGAGGCGCACTCGCCCGCTTACTGTGGGACAGCCGTGACAATGCCGATATCATGGCGAACCTGCGCAAGATGATCTCGCGTGTCCAGGATGGCCGGCCGGCCGCATTACAATCTCACCACCTTTCGCCAGCCGGTCGACGAGATTGTCCGGATCGTCGTTGAAATGATCGGGGGAGATACGTCGGCGCTGCTGCGGGCAGCGACGATCATCCGCCTGTCGGGAGAACTCGTCGCAAGACGCTCGACCGGCGCGGAGCCAAAGGCGCAGTAAGATAGCTTGCGCGCAAGCTCACATATGCAGCGCATTCCCCAAGGCTTTGAGTGCGGCTTCCATGACCGCCTCGCTGCGGGTTGGATGAGCATGGATCGTGCCGGCGATATCTTCCAGCCGGGCGCCCATTTCGATGGCGAGCGCAAAGGCGGCCGAAAGTTCCGAGACACCAGCGCCCACCGCCTGCAGGCCAAGCACGAGATTGGTGTCGGCCCTTGCCACCACCCGTACGAACCCCTCCTCCGAAAGCATGGTCATCGCCCGCCCATTGGCGCTGAAGGGAAACTGGCCGGTCCTGATATCATAGCCCTGGGCGCGTGCTTCCGCCGGTGACAGGCCGGCGCTGACGATCTCCGGATCGGTGAAACAAATCGCCGGGATGCAGCGCTTGTCCCAGGCGCGTTTCCTGCCCGCAACGATTTCCGCGACCATCTCCCCTTGGGCCATGGCCCGATGCGCCAGCATCGGCTCGCCGGTGACATCGCCGATGGCATAGATGCCGCGCATGGAGGTGCGGCAACGATCGTCGATTCTGAGATAGGGGCCGGCGCGATCGAGGTCGAGCTCTTCAAGGCCCGAGCCTGCCGTTCTCGGACGGCGGCCGACCGTCACGAGAATACGGTCCGCGGCAAGTGCCTGCTGCCGACCTTCGGGCGTTTCTATGATAAGTCCTTCGCCGGTATCGGACAGGCCGATTGCCTTAGCACCGGTCAGCACGCGAATGCCCCGTTCGGTCAATTTGCGCGTGACAGGCCGCACCAAGTCCGCGTCATATAGTGGCAATACCTGCTGCGTGGCTTCGACCACCGTTACCTGAGATCCCATCTTCGCAAAGGCGGTCCCGAGCTCCAGTCCGATATAGCCGCCGCCGATGACGACGAGATTTCTCGGCAATTCCCCCAATGACAGCGCCTCTGTCGAGGAGATGACGTGGCCGCCGAAAGGCAGGTTCGGAAGCTCCACCGGATCGGAGCCTGTCGCAATCACCACGGTCTCGGCGCGGATGATCTGCTGGCCGGTTTCTGTTTCGACCTCCACCGTCTTGCCGTCCCGGAAGTGCGCGCGACCGTGCACGATCTTCACCCGCGCCTTCTGCAAGAGGCCGGAGACGCCACTGGTCAGCCGGCCGACTATGCCATCCTTCCAGGTGATTGTTCGCGCGAGGTCGATGGAGGCGCCCTCAACGCGGATGCCCATCGGGTTCTTGCCCGCCAGCATCCTTTGCGTGGCATCGAATTCCTCCGCCGCATGGATAAGGGCTTTTGAAGGAATGCAGCCGACCGTCAGGCAGGTGCCGCCGGGCTTGCCGGCCTCGACGATGACGGTATCGATACCGAGCTGGCCGGCACGGATGGCGCAGACATAACCGCCCGGGCCGGCGCCGATGACGAGGAGCTTGCAGACAATCTCTTTCATGGCTCAGCCTTCGATGAAAATGAGCGCCGGCGTTTCGAGCAGCGTGCGAATACGCTGCACGAAGGTCGCCGCATCCCAGCCGTCGATTATGCGGTGATCGAAGCTGGAGGAGAGGTTCATCATCTTGCGCGGCACGAATTGCGTACCGTCCCAGACTGGCCGCGTGGCGATCTTGTTGACGCCGATGATCGCCACCTCCGGGTGATTGATGACGGGCGTTGAGACGATGCCGCCGAGTGCCCCGAGCGAGCTGATGGTGATCGTCGAGCCTGACAGTTCGTCACGTGTCGCCGTGCCGGAGCGTGCCGCTTCCGCCAACCGATTCATTTCAATGGCGCAATCGAAGATGCCACGCGCTTCGGCATGCCGCACGACAGGCACGGTCAGGCCCGCCGGGGTCTGCGTCGCGATGCCGATATGCACGGCGCTGTAACGCGTGATGATGCCGGCATCGTCGTCAAAGGTGGCGTTGACATTGGGCTGCTCGGAGATCGCCTTGACGAGCGCCCGCATCAGGAAGGGCAGAACCGTCAGCTTGGGATGATCGGCCTTGCGGTCGGCATTCATGGTGGCGCGCAGTTCCTCGAGCGCCGTCATATCCACCTCCTCCACATAGGTGATGTGGGGAATGCGTGAGGTGGAGAGCACCATTTTCTCGGCAATGCGGCGGCGAAGACCTGTCAGCTTGATCTCCTCGGTCGCCGTCTTCTTCGCCAAACCGGCTCGCACTGAAACAGGCGCTGCACCCTGGTTCAGGAACTGCTCGACATCTTCCCGCAGGATACGGCCGGCCGGCCCTGTGCCCTGCACCTGCCTTAGATCTACGCCGCTCTCGCGGGCAAACAGCCGGACCGATGGCGCAGCGAGCGGCTTTTCGGCCGGCGGAGCTGCCGGCGCCGGTGCCTTTGGAACAGGCTTCGGAGCTTCTGCTTTCACCGGCTCAGCGGGCTGCGGCTGAGGGACCGTTTCGGGTTCCGCCTCTCCGGCCCCGCTTGCCGTCTCGATGCGCACCAGCGGCGCCTTGACGGCAATCCGATCGCCGATCTCACCGGCAAGCCACGTCACCGTTCCGTTGACGGGCGAGGGAATTTCGACAGTAGCCTTGTCGGTCATAACGGCGGCGATCACCATGTCCTCGCGCACCGGATCGCCGGTCTTCACATGCCATTCAACAAGCTCTGCCTCGGCGACACCTTCGCCGACATCAGGCATCTTGACGATGAATTCGCCCATGGCTCAGGCCTCCATGACTTCGGCAAGCGCTCGCCCGACGCGGCCGGGTCCAGGGAAATAATCCCATTCCTGCGCGTGAGGATAGGGCGTGTCCCAGCCGGCAACACGCACGACGGGGGCTTCCAGATTATAGAAGCAATGTTCCTGCACCAGCGACACGACCTCCGCGCCGAAGCCCGAGGTCAGGGTTGCTTCGTGCACGACGACGCAGCGCCCCGTCTTGGTGACGGATTTGACGATCGTATCGAGATCGAGCGGCAAGAGGCTTCTGAGATCGATCACCTCGGCGTCGATGCCGGCATCCTCGGCGGCGGCAAGCGCCACATGCACCATTGTGCCATAGGCGACGACAGTCACGGCTGAGCCCGCGCGCCGCACCTCGGCCTTGCCGATCGGGATCGTATAGTGCCCCTCCGGCACTTCGCCGAGATCATGCTTCGACCATGGTGTCACCGGTCTTTCGTGGTGACCGTCGAAGGGGCCGTTATAAAGCCGCTTCGGCTCCAGGAACATGACGGGATCGGGATCCTCGATGGCTGATATCAGCAGACCCTTGGCGTCGTAAGGATTGGAGGGCACGACCACTTTCAGGCCGCAGACATGGGTGAAAAGCGCTTCCGGGCTCTGGCTGTGCGTCTGGCCGCCAAAAATGCCGCCGCCAGTCGGCATGCGCACGACGATCGGGCAGGTGAAATCGCCATTGGAGCGGTAACGGATACGCGCCGCCTCCTGCGTCAGCTGATCGTAAGCCGGATACATATAATCGGCGAACTGGATTTCGACACAGGGCTTCAGCCCATAGGCCGCCATACCGATTGCCGTGCCGACAATGCCGGATTCGCTGATCGGCGTGTCGAAGCAGCGCGTCTTGCCGTATTTTGCCTGCAGGCCCTGCGTGCAGCGGAAGACGCCGCCGAAGTAACCGACATCCTCGCCGAAGACCACGACATTGTCGTCGCGCGCCATCGAGACGTCCATGGCGCTGCGTACGGCCTCGATCATCGTCATCCGGGCCATATCAGTACCCCGCCTTCTGCCGCTGACGACGAATGTGCGGCGGCATCTCGGCGTAGACACCCTCGAAGATATCGCGCACCGAAGGCTTGCCACCGTCATGCAGCGTGCCATGCGCCTCGGCCTGACGCTGCGCCTCGATCACCTCATCCATGATTTCGGCTTCGGCCTGGGTATGGCGCTCCTCCGACCAGACGCCCCTAATGATCAGATGTTTCTTCAGCCGCAGGACAGGATCGCCGAGCGGCCAGGCTTCCGATTCCGTCTTCGGGCGATAGGCGCTCGGATCATCCGAAGTCGAGTGGGCGCCAACGCGATAGGTGACATATTCGATCAGCGTCGAACCGAGATTGCGCCGCGCCCGCTCCGCTGCCCAGCGGGCGACGGCATGGACGGCGAGATAGTCGTTGCCATCGACGCGCAGCGCCGGGATGCCAAAGCCGAGGCCACGGGCGGCAAAGGTGCCGGACCCGCCACGGGCGATGCCCTGAAAGGTGGAGATCGCCCACTGATTGTTGACGATGTTAAGGATGACTGGCGCCTTGTAGGTGGAGGCGAAGACCAGCGCCGAGTGGAAGTCCGACTCCGCCGTCGAGCCGTCGCCGATCCAGCCGGCTGCAATGCGGCTGTCCTTCTTGATCGCCGAAGCCATGGCCCAGCCGACTGCCTGCACATATTGCGTGGCGAGATTGCCCGAGATCGTGAAGAAGCCGTGTTCCTGGGAGGAATACATGATGGGCAGCTGCCGGCCGCGTAGCGGATCGCTTTCGTTCGAGTAGATCTGGTTCATCATCTCGACCATCGGATAGTCGTCAGCGATGAGCAGGCCTGCCTGCCGGTAGGTCGGGAAATTCATGTCGCCCTTGCGCAGCGCCTTGCGGAAGCCGCAGCTGACGGCCTCCTCGCCGAGATGCTGCATGTAGAAGGAGGTCTTGCCTTGCCGCTGCGCCATCAGCATACGGGCATCGAAGGCGCGCAGCTTCATCATGTTGCGAAGCCCGGTCAGCAGCTCCTCGTCGGTCAACGAGCCTGCCCAGGGGCCAACTGCCTCGCCGTCACGGTTCAATACGCGGATGATGGAATAGGCGAGGTCGCGGATATCCTCAGATGCGACATCGACCTCCGGCCGCGGCACGGCCCCGGCCTTTGCAATCTTGACGTTGGAAAAATCGGGTTGGCCGCCCGGACGGACGGCAGGTTCGGGGACATGCAGGCTCAGACGAGCAGATTCCACCATGTGGTCTTTTTCCTCCCTTTATCGGTTCTGCCTCTCTCCTCCAGAAGCAGACCTCGTTCTTATAAGTTGCGGGCAATCACCATGCGCTGCACGTCGCTTGTTCCCTCATAGATCTGGCAGATACGCACATCGCGATAGATGCGCTCCACCGGATAATCGGCCATATAGCCGTAGCCCCCATGGATCTGGATCGCGTCGGAACAGACGCGCTCGGCCATCTCAGAGGCAAAGAGCTTGGCCATTGAAGCCTCTGACAGGCATGGCAATCCTGCTTCACGCAGCGAGGCCGCGTGAAAGACCAGCTGCCGGGCGGCCTCAATGCGCATCGCCATATCGGCGAGCCGGAAGGCGACGGCCTGATGCTCGGCGATCGGCTTGCCGAAGGCGCTACGCTCACGGGCATAATCGCGTGCCGCCTCGAATGCCGCCCTCGCCATGCCAACAGCCTGCGCCGCAATGCCGATCCGCCCACCTTCCAGATTGGCAAGCGCGATCCGGTAGCCCTCACCTTCCTCACCGAGCCTAAGCTCGACGGGAATACGCATGCTGTTGAAGGCGATCTGACAGGTATCGGACGAGTGTAGCCCGAGCTTTTCCTCGACGCGGATCACCTCATAACCCGGCGTCTCGGTCGGCACGATGAAAGCGGTGATCCCCTTCTTGCCGGCATCGGGATCGGTGACGGCAAAGACGATGATGACCTGTCCGTTCTTGCCCGAAGTGATGAACTGCTTGGCGCCGTCGAGCACATAATGATCGCCGTCGCGCCGCGCCCGCGTCTTGAGGTTCGAGGCATCCGAACCCGCCTGTGGCTCCGTCAGCGCAAAACCGCCGATCCACTCACCGCTCGCAAGCTTCGGCAGAAAACGCTGGCGCTGCTCCTCATTGCCGAATTTCAGGATCGGCACGCAGCCGACCGAACTGTGGACGCTCATGATGGTGGAGCAAGGCCCGTCGCCGGATGCGATCTCTTCGAGTGCTGCGGCATAGGCGATGACACCAGTATCTGATCCGCCGTAGGCCTCGGGCACCAGCATGCCGAGGAGCCCGAGTTCGCCCATTTCCTTCAATTCTTCGCGGGGAAAGAGAGATTCCCGGTCGCGTTTTGCCGCTCCGGGCGCCAAGCGTTCCCGAGCGAAATCGCGAGCCAGATCGCGAATTTGCTGCTGGAGTTCGGAAAGGATCATCTGCCCTCCCCCTTCCCTAGTGCCGCTCGATCGCAACGGCAGTCGCCTCGCCGCCGCCGATGCAAAGCGCGGCCATGCCGCGCTTCAGGTCATAACGCTCCAGCGCGGCCAATAGCGTCACCAGAATGCGGGCGCCGGAGGCACCTATTGGATGGCCGAGCGCACAGGCGCCGCCATGCACGTTCACTTTCTCATGCGGCAGATGCAGGTCGCGCATCGCCGCCATGGCGACGACAGCAAAGGCTTCATTGATCTCGAAGAGATCGACATCGGACAGCGGCAAGCCCGTGCGGTCCGAAAGTTTCTGCAAAGCGCCGATCGGCGCGGTGGCGAAGAGATTGGGTTCTTGCGAATGCGTGGTATGGCCAAGAATGGTGGCAAGCGGTTTCAACCCGCGATGGTCCGCCTCCGAACGGCGCATCAGCACGAGCGCGGCGGCCCCATCGGAGATCGAGCTTGAATTGGCGGCTGTCACCGTGCCTCCCTCGCGAAAGGCTGGCTTTAGCGTTGGGATCTTATCGAGCTTTGCCTTGCCCGGCTGCTCGTCGCGGCTTACCACCAGTTCGGCCTTGCCGGACTTCACCGGGACCGGCACGATTTCACTTTCAAAATACCCCTCGGCAATTGCCTTCTGCGCCCGCGTCAGCGAGGTCACGGCATAGGTGTCCTGCGCCTCTCGCGTGAACTGATAGGCTTCGGCGCAATCCTCCGCGAAGCTGCCCATCAAGCGCCCCTTGTCATAAGCATCCTCCAGCCCGTCGAGGAACATGTGATCCACGACCCGCCCGTGGCCGAGCCTGTAGCCCGCACGGGCACGATCCAGGAGATAGGGCGCATTCGTCATGCTTTCCATGCCGCCGGCAACGGCTATCGAACCGCTGCCAGCTGCGATCAGGTCATGCGCCATCATGACCGCCTTCATGCCGGAGCCGCACATCTTGTTGACGGTACTGGCGCCTGTCGCGAAGGGCAGACCCGCATGGATCGCAGCCTGACGGGCCGGCGCCTGCCCCTGGCCGGCCGGCAATACACAGCCGAACACGACCTCCTCGATTGCATCGGCCGCAACCCGGCTGCGCTCAAGGGCTGCACGGATCGCTGCCGCGCCAAGTTCTGGCGCTGCCACATCCTTGAGTTCGCCCTGAAAGCTGCCGATCGGGGTACGGGCAGCGCCGACGATGACGATAGGATCCTGCAAAACCATTTATCCTCCTTCGGGCCAGACACTCAGCGCGCGCCCATGCGCAATGCCCCGTCGAGGCGAATGACCTCGCCGTTCAGCATGCTGTTTTCCAGGATATGACGCACTAGCGCGGCAAACTCCGCCGGATGCCCGAGGCGCGGCGGAAAAGGCACGCTTCTGCCAAGCGCTTCCCGCACCTCCGCCGGCATACCGGCCATCATCGGGGTTTCGAAGATGCCGGGCGCAATGGACACGGTGCGGATGCCGTGACGCGCGAGTTCACGGGCGATCGGCAGCGTCATGGCTGCGACACCGCCCTTGGAAGCCGCATAGGCAGCCTGACCGATCTGCCCGTCGAAAGCGGCAGCCGAAGCCGTATTGATGATAACGCCGCGCTCACCTTCCGCATCCGGCTCAGCATTCTGGATGGCAGCGGCGGCAAGCCGGATCATGTTGAACGTGCCGATGAGGTTGATGCCGATGGTGCGCGCAAAGCTCTCCAGCCCATGTGGGCCGTCACGGCCGATCACCTTTTCGGCGGGCGCCACACCCGCGCAATTGACGAGCCCGCGAAGCGGGCCGAAGGCATCCACTGCAACAGCGATCACCGCCGCGCCGTCTTCTTCGCCGGCCACATCGGCCCTGACGAAGCGCGCATTCTGCCCAAGATCGCGCGCGGCCGCCTTGCCTGTATCCACATTGAGATCGGCGATCGTCACGCGTCCGCCGGCTTCGATGAGCATGCGGGCCGTTGCTGCTCCGAGCCCGGAGCCGCCGCCGGTGACAATGAAACTTGCGCCGCTGATCTGCACGGATCGTTCCTCCCTGCTCGGCAGACATCTCCTCCAGAAGCTGCCAGAGGTGAGATTCTATTCCTTCGGCCTATTGCAAGCGATGACGGAACTGCTCCATTATTTCGGCCAGTTTTGCCATATCCAGTTTGTCAGGATGGAGCGGCGATGGTCGAAATCGAGCGACGCATGATCGCACCGGGTTTCGTCGAGGAGGCTCTCGACAGCCTCCGCCGACTCGGCAAGCCTGTGGCCCCTATTCTGGCCGAACTCGGCCTGCCGCCGGCAATCGATCAACCAATCTCGGCCGAAACCTATGGTGCTCTATGGCTGGCAATCGCGGCCGAACTCGACGATGAGTTTTTCGGCATGGGCGCCCGGCCGATGCGCCGTGGCAGCTTCACACTGCTCTGCCATTGCGTGCTGCATGCGCCGACGCTCGGCCATGCCTTGCGACGGGCCTTGCGCTTCCTGGATGTCGTGCTGGACGATCCGCGAGGCACGCTCGTCATCCGGGATGGGCTCGCGCAGATCGAACTTCGGGACGCCGGCGAGCCGCGCTCGGCCTTTGCCTATCGCACCTACTGGATCATCCTGCATGGCATTATCTGCTGGCTGGTCGGCCGGCGTATTCCGATACGTCTCGTCGATTTCCGTTGCCCGGAGCCGCACCAGGGCGCCGATTATCGACTCTTCTTTGGCGCGCCGGTGCGCTTCTCGCAGCCGATCAGCAGACTCGGCGTCGACAGCTCCCTTCTCGATCTGCCGATTTCGCGCAGCGAACAGGCCTTGAAGCAATTCCTGCGAAGCGCTCCCGCCAATATTCTCGTGCGCTATCGCTACGATGCCGGCATCGCCGCCGCTGTCCGCCGCCGCCTCTCACAAACCTCGCCCGCCGCCTGGTCGAGCTTCCAGACACTTGCAGCCGACATGCGCATGCCGTCGTCAACGCTGCGGCACCACCTGCATGACGAGGGCCAGAGCTATGCCGGCATCAAGGACGATATCCGCCGTGACCTCGCCGTCGACATGCTGATGAACACGTCGAAGACGATCGGCGAGATCGCTGTACAGCTCGGTTACTCAGAACCCAGCGCCTTCTTCCGCGCATTCCGGAAATGGATGGGCAAGAGCCCCGAGGCTTTTCGGCGCGAGGAGACAAAATCAGCCGGTTGGGAATAGGCTTCGATCAAGGGAGCTTTGAACCGGCCGCAACCCGCGCTACATATTTTAGCGGGAGGAGTGCCATGTTTGATTTTTCGCTCGGCGAAACCGCGGACGCGATCCGCGAAGCGACGGCTCGATTTGCCGCCGACAACATTGCTCCGCTGGCAGCGGAGATCGACGAAAGCAACGCATTTCCACGCCAACTCTGGCCGCAGATGGGCGCGCTTGGCCTGCACGGCATTACCGTCGAGGAGGAGTTCGGTGGCGCAGGTCTCGGCTATCTTGAACATGTCGTCGCCATGGAGGAAGTCTCGCGCGCGTCGGCCTCTGTAGGCTTAAGCTACGGCGCCCATTCCAATCTCTGTGTCAACCAGATCCGCCGCTGGGCGACTTCAGAGCAGAAACATCACTATCTGCCAAAGCTGATTTCCGGCGAGCATGTCGGCTCGCTCGCCATGTCCGAAGCAGGCGCCGGCTCGGATGTCGTTTCCATGCGGCTCAAGGCCGAGCGCAAGGGTGATCGCTACCTCCTTAACGGGACGAAGTTCTGGATCACCAACGCGCCCCATGCCGATGTGCTCGTCGTCTACGCGAAGACCGATCCGGCCGCCGGGCCGAGGGGTATTTCGGCTTTCATCATCGAGAAGGGGATGCCCGGCTTCAGCGTTTCAAAAAAGCTTTCCAAGCTCGGCATGCGCGGCAGCGATACGGCGGAACTGGTCTTTCAGGATTGTGAGGTGCCGGCAGAAGCATTGATGGGCCGGGAAGGCGACGGCGTGAAGATCCTGATGTCAGGTCTCGACTATGAACGTGCCGTGCTTGCCGCCGGCCCGCTCGGCATCATGCAGGCCTGTCTCGACGTGGTGCTACCCTATGTGCGGGAGCGCAAACAGTTCGGCAAGGCAATCGGCGATTTCCAGCTGATGCAGGGCAAGATTGCCGACATGTATGTCGCGCTGAATTCGTCGCGCGCCTATGTCTACTCCGTGGCGCGAGCCTGCGATGCCGGCCGCACGACCCGCTCGGATGCGGCAGCCGCCATCCTCTTTGCCAGCGAGAATGCCGTGAAGGTGTCGCTGGAGGCAATCCAGGCGCTCGGTGGCGCGGGATATACCAGGGAATGGCCCGTCGAGCGCTTCCTGCGTGACGCCAAGCTCTACGATATCGGCGCCGGCACCAATGAAATCCGCCGCTACCTGATCGGCCGGGAGCTCATCGCATCATGACGGTGATTTCCTCTGCCATCGATCGCGACAGCGAAACCTTCAAGGCCAATGCAAGCAAGAACGGAGGCCTGATCAACGAACTCTATGAGCGTTCGGCGAAGATCCGCGAGGGCGGGTCGAAGACGGCGCGGGAGCGCCACACCGGCAAGGGCAAGCTCCTGCCGCGCGACCGCATTCAGCTGCTGCTCGACGCCGGTAGCCCGTTTCTGGAGATCGGCACGCTGGCGGCGAACGGCATGTATGGCGACGAGGCGCCGGGGGCCGGTATCATCACAGGCATCGGCCACGTTTCCGGCCGCGAGGTGATGATCGTTGCCAATGACGCCACGGTGAAAGGCGGCGCCTATTTTCCTCTCACTGTGAAAAAGCATCTGCGGGCGCAAGAGATCGCCATGCAAAACCGTCTTCCCTGTATCTATCTGGTCGATAGCGGCGGCGCCAATCTTCCGCATCAGGCCGAGGTCTTTCCCGACCGCGATCATTTCGGGGCGATCTTCTACAATCAGGCGCAGATGTCGGCCGAAGGTATTCCACAGATCGCCTGCGTCATGGGAAGCTGCACGGCGGGCGGCGCCTATGTGCCTGCCATGTCCGACGAGACGGTCATCGTGCGCAATCAGGGTACGATCTTCCTTGCCGGCCCGCCTCTGGTGAAGGCTGCGACCGGCGAGATCATTTCGGCCGAAGAACTCGGCGGTGCCGAAACCCATGGCCGCCGCTCCGGCGTCGTCGATCACGTTGCCGAAAATGACGAGCATGCACTGCTTCTCGTGCGCGATATCGTCGCCAGCCTCAACAGCGTGAAATCAGTCGATATCGACATTCAGGCGCCGCGCCCACCGAAACTCGATCCGGAAGATCTTGGTGGTATCATCCCAGAGGACGTTCGTTCACCTTATGATGTGCGCGAGGTCATCGGCCGCATCATCGACGGTTCGGAACTGAATGAGTTCAAGCCGCTCTACGGCACGACGCTGGTCTGCGGCTTCGCCCGCATCTGGGGCATGCCAGTCGCCATTATCGCCAATAATGGCGTGCTGTTTTCCGAGAGCGCGCTGAAGGGCGCGCATTTCATCGAGCTCGCCTGCCAGCGCCGCGTGCCGCTGCTGTTCCTGCAAAACATCTCCGGTTTTATGGTCGGCGGCCGATACGAAGCCGGCGGCATCGCCAAGGACGGGGCGAAGCTGGTCACTGCGGTTGCGACTGCGACCGTGCCGAAAGTCACCGTCATCATTGGCGGCAGTTTCGGTGCCGGCAATTACGGCATGTGCGGCCGCGCCTATCGGCCGCGCTTCCTCTTCACCTGGCCGAACAGCCGCATCAGCGTCATGGGCGGCGAACAGGCCGCCTCCGTACTCGCAACCATCCGTCGTGACGCGATGGAGGCACGTGGCGAAAGCTGGCCTGCGGCAGACGAGGAAGCCTTCAAAGTGCCGATCCGGGCTGGTTATGAGGCGGAGGGCAATCCCTATTATGCCACCGCCCGCCTGTGGGACGACGGCATCATCGATCCGCGCCAGACGCGTGATGTGCTGGGCCTTGCCTTTTCCGCCTGCCTGAATGCGCCGATCCCGAAAGGGACGCGCTTTGGTCTCTTCCGGATGTGAGATGGTGCAATGATGGAAAGCCTGCTCATTGCCAACAGGGGCGAGATCGCCCGCCGCATCATCCGCACGGCGAAAGCCCTCGGCATTCGCACGATCGCCGTCTATTCCGAAGCCGATGCCGGCCTGCCCTTCGTGAGGGAAGCAGATGAGGCGGTCGCCATCGGCCCGCCGCCGGCGCGCGAAAGCTATCTCTCGCAGGATCGCATTCTGGACGCTGCCCGCAAGACCGGCGCTGCCGCAATCCACCCCGGTTACGGCTTCCTCTCGGAGAATGCCGATTTTGCGGAAGCGGTCGAGAATGCCGGCATCATCTGGGTTGGCGCACCACCGACCGCAATCCGCGCCATGGGTCTCAAGGATGCCGCCAAGCAACTGATGCAGGCAGCCGGCGTGCCGGTCACGCCGGGCTATATGGGAGAGGATCAGAGCGACGAAAGGCTCGCTGCCGAAGCGGATGCGACAGGTTATCCCATACTCGTCAAGGCCGTCGCAGGTGGCGGCGGCAAAGGCATGCGCCGGGTCGACCGTCGAGAGGACTTTACCGAATTGCTCGCCGCCTGCCGCCGCGAGGCAGCTTCCTCCTTCGGCGACGAGCATGTACTGATCGAGCGTTACATCACCAATCCACGCCATATCGAGGTACAGGTCTTCGCCGACCGCTTCGGCAATTGCGTCCACCTCTTCGAGCGCGACTGCTCCCTGCAGCGCCGGCACCAGAAGGTGATCGAGGAAGCGCCTGCCCCCGGCCTCGATGCCGCCACCCGTACGGCAATCTGCGAAGCAGCGGTCAAGGCGACAAAAGCCGTGGATTACGTCGGGGCCGGCACCATCGAATTCATTGCCGATGCCTCGCAGGGCCTGCGTCAGGATCGCATCTGGTTCATGGAGATGAACACCAGGTTGCAGGTTGAACATCCTGTGACCGAGGCCATTACCGGCGAAGACTTGGTATTATGGCAATTGAAGGTCGCCGCAGGTGAGCCGCTACCGAAGCGGCAAGAAGACGTCACGATGATGGGCTGGGCCTTCGAGGCTCGCCTCTATGCCGAAAACCCTGCCTCCGGCTATCTGCCCTCGATCGGCCGGCTCGATCATTTACATTTGCCGGAATACGTCCGGGTCGATAGCGGCGTCGAGGAAGGCAACGAGATTACCGCCTTCTACGATCCGATGATCGCCAAGATCATCGCTCACGGTCCGAACCGTGAAACCGCTCTCTCCAGACTCGCCAAAGCCTGCGAAAATATCGAAGTCTGGCCAGTCAAATCCAATGCCGGACTTCTGGCCCGCATCGCCACCGATGCGGATTTCCGCGCGACAAGGGTCGATACTGGTTTCCTCGATCGTCACGGCGAGACCCTATTGTCAAAAGAGCCCGACGAGGTGACGATCGACAAGGCCGCTACGGCGCTGGCAGCAAAGGGCGAGACTGATCCCTGGTCTGCGCTTGCCGGTCTGCGCATATCGGGCACAAGCGATAACCGCACGCGCGTCCGCGTTGGCGGCCATCTCTATTGGGGCCGTGTCCGGCCCGGCCTCGAAACCAATGCTGTCAGGTTCGAAGAGACCATAGTCCTTTTCGATGCCGGTAATGCCTGGCCGATCGGCCTGCCTGTCGCAAGCGAAGTCGAAGCGCACCAGGGCGCCGGCGATGGCGCGATCCTCTCGCCCATGCCGGGCCTTGTCATCTCGGTCGATGTTGCGGAAGGTGACCATGTCGCCAAGGGCGATCGGCTGCTGACAGTGGAAGCGATGAAGATGGAACATACGCTGCGCGCGCCTTTCGACGGCATCGTCGGCAAATTGCCTGTCTTTGCGGGCGCCAGGGTCTCCGAGAATCAGCTCGTCGTCAGCGTCATGAAGGGAGAGGACTGATGGCCGGCCGTTATTTCGACGAATGGACGGTTGGCGATCGCATTGCCCACGAGATCCGCCGCACGGTCACTGAAACCGACAATTTGCTCTTCACGACACTCTCTCATAACCCGCAGCCGCTGCATCTCGATGCTGATTATGCAGCGGGCACGGAATTCGGCCGCATCGTCGTCAACGGCACATTCACCTTCGCGCTCACTGTGGGCCTCTCGGTCGGCGATACGACGCTTGGAACGCTGGTCGCCAATCTCGGCTATGACAAGGTGACGATGCCGAAACCGGTTTTCATCGGCGATACGCTGCGGGTGGAAACTGAGGTGATGGAACTGCGCCGCTCCAACTCCCGGCCCGATGCCGGGATCATCACGTTCCGGCATGTCACGCTGAACCAACGAAACGAGACCGTCTGCCAGTGTCTGCGCACGGCGATGCTGCAGGTGAAATCGTCATGAGGCTGCGGTCGCTGCTCTTCGTGCCCGGCGATCGGCCGGAGCGCTTCGACAAGGCGCTCGCCTCAGGCGCCGATGCCCTCATCCTCGATCTGGAAGATTCCGTTTCCGCACAGAACAAGCCGCAAGCGCGGGATGCCGTGCACGACTTCACCATGCGCCGCGCGGCCGATACGGCTCTTGTCATCCGGATCAATCCCCTCGCCTCGCCCGCCTTCGAGGACGATCTTGCTGCACTCAGCGATCTCAGTCCCTTCGCGATCATGTTGCCGAAGGCGGAAGGTTCGGCATCCGTGCGCCAACTCACAAGCCGCCTCTCATCCTCCGTTCATATCCTGCCGATCGCGACTGAAACGCCGGCGGCCATCTTCGAGATCGGCAGCTACCGGGATGTTGCGTCTCATCTTTGCGGACTGACCTGGGGCGCGGAAGATCTGCCTGCCGCGATCGGTGCGGCGACCGCCCGCGAGGCCGATGGACGGTATACCGCGCCCTACGAACTCGCCCGTTCCCTCGTTCTCTTCGGCGCTCACGCCGCCGCCATTCCTGCTATCGAAACCATCTACCCCGATTTCCGCGATCTCGACGGCCTCACGGCCTACGCGGCCCGCGCGCGGCGCGACGGTTTCTCGGCCATGATGGCGATCCATCCGAGCCAGGTCGAAGCGATCAACCATGCCTTCACGCCGGATGCGACGGAAATCGCCTGGGCGGAAAAAGTTGTGGCCGCCTTCGCCATCTCGCCCGATATCGGCGTTATCCAGATCGACGGGCGCATGCTCGACCTGCCGCATCTGAAACTGGCGAAACGCATTCTGGCGGCCGCAAGGCCTTGAATGGCCCGGTCCAGCGACGCCGGAATCGCCCAATAAACAAGTAAAACAACCAAAATGTCGCAAAATGAATATCAAATGGCGCATTTCGATAGTTCAACGCACAGCTGTGCAAAGCTATTTTCGAGGTCGAAATCTTCTGGCGACAGGTTGTTCTTGATTGAGCCTCCGTGAGATTTGCGAAATCAATCCAATAATAAAATCTATTAATAGATTTGAACAGCAGCAGATGCTTTCGTAAACTCATCTATATTTCCCATATAAATGAAATATAGGCGACATTTCCGACAAAGCGCGAGAAATTGATTTATCAGCCACCCACAGAAAGCTCAGGAAATTACGACATAAATATTTTATGACAGAAACTTTCTACTCTCTTCATGTCATAGAAACTTCATTGGTTACCGCAAATTGAACCAGTTAATAGGGCGTGCGCTCAAGAGGGGGCGCGTCCTATCTTTCGAGGGTTCTCATGCAAGCCAAGCTTCTCGGCGCCGTAGGCGCCCTTCTCGCTACAGCCTTCCTTGCTGCTGGTCCTGCCGCCGCCGCCGAAAAGACCAAGATTGATTTCTGGTTCGGTAACTCGGGCGACATCGCAAAGCGCGTTCAGGAACAGTGCGACCGTTTCAACCAGTCCCAGGGCGACTACGAAGTCGTCTGCACCAGCCAGGGCTCCTACGACGCCTCGCTGCAGAATACGATCGCTGCCTTCCGCGCCGGCAAGCAGCCGACCATCGCTCAGGTCTCCGACGCTGGTACGCTCGATATCATGCTTTCGGGCGCCTACTACCCGGCCAACAAGCTCATGAGCGACATGGGCTACAATGTTGACTGGAAGGACTATTTCTCCGGTATCGCCGGCTACTACGCTACGTCGAAGGGCGAGATGTACTCCTTCCCCTTCAACTCCTCTACGGCTCTGCTCTATTGGAACAAGGACGCCTTTGCCAAGATCGGCAAGGACCATGCTCCGGCGACCTGGAAGGAAGCAGGCGAAGACTTCAAGGCTCTGAAGGACGCTGGCTACGCTTGCCCGCTCGGCTTCGACATCTCCAACAACGAAGTCTGGCAGTACATCG
>Ga0209758_1001852_pt1 | contig 23212 bp, 23 predicted proteins | sample AraplaMF_Col_mMF_FD_184258 | JGI IMG/M metagenome (GOLD analysis project Ga0209758, IMG submission 184258) | Arabidopsis root microbial communities from the University of North Carolina, USA - plate scrape MF_Col_mMF (SPAdes) (version 2) | ecosystem: Host-associated > Plants > Roots > Endosphere...
GACCGCCGACCAGCCCCTCGCGATCCTGGACGATCCAGCGGCCGCCCTTGTCGCGGCCGACGGTGAAGCGGGCCGGACGAGCGGTGACGGGAGCCGAAATCTGCCGGCGTTGCTGTGCATTTGCCATGGTCGTAATCCTCGGTGCGGCGCTTACTGGGAAATCAGGTGGAAGCTCATCTGCACGAGCCCGGCGAAAGCCATGACGGCGCCGAGCCGCGGTGCAACAGCCACCAGGCCGGCAAACAGCGGATGGGAAGGATCAGCTGCAACTGCAGGGGCGCTTACGCCACGTTGCAGCGGGTCAGTCTTGGCATAGGTATCAGTCAGGCGTGACATCGTTTGTCCTTTCGAAGTCTAACTCAACCGCCGTTTGAGTGTTGCGGCGGTGTCACGCTGATCAAGATAGATGCCGGCGGATAGGGTTTCCATTTGGCGACGGAAGCGAAAATATTAAAATCTCATAGGGATAGTGCCATACGTACAGCGCTGCCGCCGATGAAGGGAGCAAGCGACTTGGCGATCGCAAAGCGGCTTTCGGCCTCAGTCGGCACAAGCGGAAGGCGAAGATCCGGCGGCGTGCCGCGCAATATCTGCAACGCATATTTCAGCCGCGCAGGATCGTCCTCGTGGCCGAGTGCTGCTACAACCGGCAGCAGTCTGTCGCTCAGCGCCAGCGCCGCGGATAGGGAACTCCCGCAGGCCGACTGCTGCAGCGATGTAACAAGCCGGGGAAGGATATTCGCGGCCGCGGAAACGATACCGTCGCCGCCGGAGAGATGAAAGGGTAGGGCGGTGGCGTCGTGACCGGACAGGAATCGGAAGCGTTGCCGCAGCGCCGGCGGCAGGTTGGCAAGGCGGGCGATATCACCGGTCGAATCGACGATCGCGACGACCGCTTCGAACTCGGCAAGCCGCTCCAGCGTTTCCATGGTCAGGTCGCTTGCCGTCCGCGCCGGCGCATTCTCGATGAGAACAGGCAGATCGGTTGCTGCGGTAATGCGCTCGAAATGACGGACGATGCCCTTCTGCCCCGGCTTGGAGTAATAAGGCACAGTCACCAGCACGGCGCGGGCGCCGCACTCTTCCGCGTCCCGTATCAGAGCGATCGTGCTTTCGGTGCAATTGGTTCCGGCCTCGGCGATCACCGGGATACGGTCCGCCGCGGTCCGGATGCAGATGTCGAGCACCATGCGGCGTTCCCGAGGTGAAAGGCTCAGTCCTTCACCCGCCGCGGTGCAGATAGCGAGTCCATCGACGCCGCTCAGCACCTGCCATTCAACAAGGTCCTCCAATGCTGCGCCGTCGACCTCACCGTCTCGGAACGGCGTGACGAGCGCGGTGATTGCGCCGCCTGGACGCAGTTTTCCCGTGTTGTTCATGATGGGGCCTCAGAGCGAGCCCAGGATCACATAGAGTTCGACACAGGCGAGCACGATGCCGAACACCATCAGCGCCTGGGCCGTGCGCTTTTCGCGCATCTGCCGCTTGCCGCGCGTGATCCGGTGCGGGCGAAGCGGCAGATATTGAGGGGATATGACATCTCGCATGGCAATGACCTTTGCTGTTGTGGCAAAGGCTACTGCCACGTCCGATAGGAAATCCATTCGGGGTGGAGAGCGAAGATATAGGAATTGCATAAAGGGACGGTAGGCGGCCGCTCGCGAACGCGCATGGCGGCAGATGAGTAGATCGTCATTTGATTGCGCAATGTTGGAACTATTATACAGTGGTTGTAGGGGCCGCATTCATATTGCGAGGGGGAGTATCATGAGCGACGTCAAGGAGGCAGAAGAGCCATCCAAGCGCGAATTTTTCGAATTCGAAAAGGAGAAATTCGAAAGAGAATTGGAGGTCAAGAAGCTCACTTCGCGTGCGGAGATGATGCGGGAACGATTCAACTTCATCAAATCTCCGCTGGCGCTGGCAATACTGGGCGGAATCGTGACGATAGTCGTGAATTCTGTTGCCAGTTATTATTCCAACGAGAACACTATCGGCCTGGAAAGGGAGAAACTGCAGTCGGAACTTATCAAGAAATACCTGGAAGTGCCCGACAGCGCCGGCAGGATCGCCAACCTGAATTTTCTGGTCGAATCCGGTCTTATTCCCAACTACAGCGGCCCAGTCTCCGCCTATTTGAAGAAGAACCCTGCCTTAGCTCCGCAGACGGTGCCAACGACGACAGCGTCCGTCGACAATTGGCGCTCCTTCGGTGGCAATAATGTATTGGACGGCGGCGTTCTGAAACGTGTCCAGAACGCGGGAGATTCGCTTGTTGTCGTCATGACACGACAGAGTATTCGCGAATGGCAGAAATGTACCGGCTTCCTCGTCAACGACAGGACGATAGCCACGATCGGCTATTGTGTGCCGGGCGAATTGGCGGCAACTTCACCGAAGCTTAGCGATATCAGTTTGCAGGGCATTGCCCCCGCCGGCGCCATCGAACCGCAGGTCGTGAGCGTCGTCTTGCGTGGCGAAGGTTCTTCCGATCACCGCATTGCCCTTCTGACGCTGTCATTTCCTGTTCAGGGAAAACAGGTCCTGAAGGTTCGTGCGGAGGCGCCTGTTGTCGGCGACCGGCTGATTATGCCGTTCCTCAAGGGGGGCGCCGCCGAATTCAGCGCCTCCGTGGATGACGAATGCAGCATCAGCGAAATCAACGGGGAGTCCGTTATTGCCTATCGCTGTGATGGCGATATCGGGTCGGCTGGCGCCCCGCTGGTTTCCTTCGAAACCGGAGAGGTGATCGGCATCCACTCGTGGTCCGGCGAGAAGGCACGCTTCGGTATACGCTTTAATCCCTCGGATCTGCTGTAGGGCAGCGGCAATCAGCGCATCGCGCCGCGCTGGTTTTCCCTGTCGAGCTGAGTCACCAGCGCCAGCACGACCTCCGACACAGGCGTCGGCACGTTGGCAGTGCGCCCGAGCGCGACAACCATGCCGACGAGCGGCACGATTTCCAGCGCTTTGCCGGCCAGGAGATCCTGCAGCATCGATGTGCGCACCGGGCCGATATGGCGCGACTGCTGCAGTCTTTCTTCGATGGTGATGCTGAAAATCGCGCCCAGAGCGCTGCCGACAGCACGCACTTCGTTCATGATTTTACCGACCATGTCGAAAAGCGCAGGATCGGCCATTATATCGGTCATCAAGGCTCGCGTCAGCGCGCTGATCGGGTTGAAGGCTGCATTGCCCGTCAGCTTGTTCCAGATCTCGTCACGAATGCGCGGCGTGGTGGAGACAGTGAGGCCGGCCTTGGTGAAGAGACCGGCAATGGTTTCGAGATCGGCCGACATGTCGCCGGAGGGTTCGCCGAGCACGAAGCGGCCATTGTTGGAAAGGCGGATTTCGCCGGGATTGACGACCTCCGCACCCTGCATCGCCACACAGCCGATCACCCGCTCCGGGCCGATCAGGCGCCACAGCTTGCCGCCGGGATCGAGCTCATCGAACTGCAGCTCGGCATGGCCGCTTTGCATATCACGATGGAAATACCACCAGGGAATGCCGTTCAGCACCATGACGACCCGCGTATCGTCCTTCAGTAACGCGGCCATGCCTTCCGCCGCCGGGCCGAGCTGGTGGCCCTTGAGGCCGGTGATGATGAGGTCCTGCGGCGGTAGTGTCGTCGGATCGTCCGTTGCCGTGATCCGCACATTGATCGGCTTGTCGGCACCGGCTTCATGCAGGGAGAGGCCATCCTTGCGGATCGCCTCCAGATGCGCGCCGCGCGCGACGACCGAGACGGTCGCGTGATCGCCGAGCCGGCTTGCAAGCTTGACGGCGATCGCGCCTCCGAGGGCGCCGGCCCCGTAAATACAGATGGATGTACTCGCCATACCTGCCTCTTCCTATTCGTTATGACGCGGTAGACATAGGCCATTGAAGCGCCGGGGCGAATGAAAATCTTAACCTGTTGAACGCTCTTCACGCTGAAATGAAACAAGCGCGCCGGCGGGCGCGCTTGTTGTTGTGGGGAAAGTCGGTCAGGCGGTCTGCTCGAAGTCCGTGGAGACGGCGAGCCTTCGCCATTGGGCAAGTTCCTTTTCCACATTGGCATGTTCTTCTTCGATCTTGGCGACAGTATCGCTGCCGAAGGGCATGCGCAGCGGCGGGTTGGCGGCGTTCACCATCTCGATGATACCGGCAGTCAGCTTGGACGGATCGCCCGGCTGGGCATGGTTGGCGCTGGCTGCGAAGTCACGCATGTGACCGGCCGGTGTGCCGACATAGTCGGGGATGGAGGCGGGGCTGATTGCCAGCGAATTGTCATGCAGGAAGTCCGTGCGGAAGAAGCCGGGCTCGATGATCGTGACCTTGATGCCGAAAGGCTCGACTTCGGTCGCCAGCGATTCCGACAGACCCTCGACAGCGAACTTCGTGGAGCCGTAGATACCCCAGCCGGGAAAACCATAGTAACCACCGATCGAGGAAAAGTTCAGGATGTGGCCGGCGCGCTGGCGGCGCATATAGGGCAGCACGGTGCGGGTGACCTTCAGCAGGCCGAAGACATTGGTGGCGTAGATCTTTTCAATCTCTTCGGCAGTGGCTTCCTCGACCGCACCGAGCAGGCCGTAGCCGGCATTGTTGGCGAGGATGTCGATGCGGCCGAAGCGGGCAACGGCGGCAGCGGCAGCTCCCTTGGCCTGGTCTTCATTGGTGACGTCGAGAGCGACGGCAAGCAGGTTCGGATGATCGCCGAACTGTTCGATGATGGTCTTGGGGTTGCGGGCGGTGGCAACGACAGCGTCGCCGGTAGCAAGAGCGCCCTTGGTCATCAGCGCGCCGAAGCCGCGCGATGCACCCGTGATGAACCAGACTTTCATGGCAATTCCCTTTCGTCAGATTGTTTGTTTCAGCAGTTCGTTGCTGACGGAGAGGAATTTGACGTAAATCTCGCTCATGTATAAGATTTGTTATTTGAGAGATTATGATGAGTGAAACTCAGCAATGAGGGCAACCGAACTTTCCGAAATGGCAGCTTTCGCCGCTGTCGCCAGACACAAGAGCTTCCGCAAGGCGGGAGAAGAAAGGGGCGTGACCGCCTCCGCGATCAGCCACGCCGTCCTCAATCTGGAGGACCGCATCGGCATTCGCCTCTTGAACCGCACGACTCGCAGCGTCTCGCTGACGGAAGCCGGCGAACTGCTCCGGTCTCATCTCGATCCGGCCTTCGGCGAAATCAGCGCCGCGCTCGATGCGCTGAACCGCTTCCGCGATACACCTTTCGGTCGGGTCCGCATCAATGTCGGCAATTCCATTGCGCCTTTCGTCGTCGGTCAGGTCATCGGGCCGCTTCTGATGAAGAACCCCAATCTGCAGCTCGAAATAGCCGCAACGGACAGGCTGGTGGATATCGTCGAGGAGGGTTTCGATGCAGGCATCCGTTTCGGTGAGCGTGTCACGGAGGGTATGATCGCCGTTCGCATCAAGCCGCGCATGCGTCTCGTCGTCGTCGGCTCGCCCGCCTATTTCGAAACTCGACCATTGCCGGAAACGCCGCATGATCTGAAGCGGCATATCTGCATACAGAACATGTTTCCGTCAGGCGCGCGTTATCCCTGGGATTTCGAAAAAGACGGCCAGGCCATCACCTTCCATCCTACGGGTCCGTTGTCCCTCGACGACCATGAATTGATGACAACGGCCGCCCTCAGCGGTGTGGCGCTCGCCTATGTCTGGGAGGGCAGGGTGGCGCCACTGATTGCAAGCGGCCAGCTCGTTCAGGTGCTGGACGAATGGTGCCAGCCGGAAGAACCGCTTTATCTCTACTATCCCAGCCGGCGGCATATTTCGGCGGGCTTCCGCACAGTGATCGACGCGATCCGCGGCGACTAGAGCGCCGTGCGTCCAATCGGACGCACAAAGGATACTCTAACTCTATGAACTGACGCATCAGGCTTTCCGAAAATCGGTCGATTTTCGGGCCGATGCTGTAGTGGTCAGAGTTTTTGGAACTCCAGCCGGTAGACGACATCCTCTCCCGTTATCGGGTCGGTGGCGGGCGCATCGCTTATGACGAGTATATCGCCCTCGATATGCACCGGGCGGATCAGTGGCCGCTCCCATGTCGGGTTCCAGGCGGCCTCGACATGATGGATCACTTTGTCGCCCTCCAGCGTATAGGCGGCCGTATAAGCCAGCATCGTATCGAAAAGCGCGGCCTTTTCGTTGTCGTTGGGGGCTTTGCCGTTGGGTCTCGGCCTGCGTCGGTTGGTGGCGAAAGCCATCATCCGGCCATCGGCATGATAGGCGATATATCCAATGGGATCGGCACCCATGGCATCGCTGACTTCCCCCGTCGCAACGACGGTTCGCGTCCACGAGATCATGCGCCACGTCCCGATGAGGGCGGCTCTGTCCATGATCTTCCCCTCCTTAAAGTAGTCTACCACAACCAAAAAAATGCGGACTACGAACCCGGAGCCTTTCCTGGTCAGAATGCCCCAATCTGACCGGGAAAAGCTCCCACCGAGAGTCAAAACTCCCTTTTGACTCTCGGTGGCGAAGTGGAGAAGATGCGCCGCAAGAAGGAAGATCAGCGCCGGAGGGGCGAATGAGAAAGCCGTTTTTTTCTGCTGGCAGTTGGTGGAAAATGGAATGTCGCAAAGGGCTGCTGTCAGTGCTTGCAGCTATGATGTTGTCTGCCTTTCCGCTGGAAATATCGGCGCAGGAAATGCCGGCACAAACACCGGCTTCCAAGGAGCAGGTCGAAAAGCTGCTTTCCCGCTGGAAAGAACATTTCAAGGGCGCGGAGACCCTACGGGATCGTCGCACCGCTTTCCGCGATTTCATGGAATCGCTGCCCGAGCCGACACGCATCCAGATCCGGCATGTCGATGCCGATGGCGTCGATGCCGAACTTGTCTGGCCGGCACGCCTTCATCATCCGATCGGCCGGCGCGCCATCCTCTTCATCCATGGCGGCGGCTTCTACAGCGGTTCCATTCGCACACATCACCTGATCGCCGGTTCGCTCGCCAAGGCAGCGTCCAGCGATGTGTTGCTCATGGATTACAGACTGACGCCTGAATATAACTACCCGGCGCAGGTCAATGATGCGCTCACCGCCTACCGCTGGCTGCTCGACAGCGGCTACAGCAACGGAAATATCGTGGTGATCGGCGATGGTGCTGGCGGCAATCTGGCGCTCGAAGCCGTGTTGCGGCAGATGCGCTCCCGCCAGCCGCTGCCGGCAGCCGTCGTGGCGCTGAGCCCGATCACCGATCTATCCGCCTCAGGTGCATCGGTCACAACGAATGCCGCCAATGATCCGGTGCTGGACAAGGATGCGCTGGAAGTGTTGCGCAAGGCCTATCTCGGCAATAATTCCGCGACGGATCCCAACATTTCCCCGCTCTATGCCGATCTCTCGGGTTTTCCGCCCTTGCTGCTGCAGGTCGGTTCCGGCGAGCTGCTGCTCGACGATACGCTGCGGCTTGCCGACAAGGCGCACAAGGCGGGCGTCGACGTGACGGCGCAGGTCTGGCCGGGAATGCCGCATCAATGGCAGCTTTTCCCGTCAGTGCTGGATGACGCCGACAAGGCCGGCCAGAAGATCGCCGAATTCGCAATCGCGCATTTTGCAGATCCGCCAGCGCAGTAAGGACCAATCCGGAACCGCACGATCGCGGCTCTTACGAATTGCCCGAATTCAGTCCCTCGATCGGCCGGCCGATGGCGAGATTCTGACGCAGCTTGGGATCGAGCCGCTCGGCATAGGCATGATCGGGCGCGGCACCCAGCGCATCCAGCATCTTGGAGAAGAAGCAGCGTGCGGCGGCTGCCGCGGTGACATCGAAGATCTCTGCGTCAACAAGCCCGTGCCGCTTCAAGCCATCGATGTCCTGCTGCGTCACCGAGGTCGCATCGCGCGCCACCTTGGCGGCAAAATCCATGATCGCCCGCTCGATGGCATCAATGGGCGCTTTCTCGCTGCCGCCAGCCACTGCCGAAAGGCTGTCATTGGTAAAACCGTCGCGCAGCAGTGCGGAACCATGGGCCAGCATGCAATAGGACGACTTGAGCTCCCTGGCTGCCGCCAGCGTGACCAGTTCATAACGCCGCTGGCTCATGTGGCCACGAATACTGGCAAGCAGCGTTCCCCAGTGCTCCATCACTTCGGGCCGGTGGCCGAAGGCGCGGTACATATTCGGCAGATAGCCGTAGCTCGCTTCGGCCGAAGCGTACATCGAAGCCGTCTTCTTGCTGGCGGATGCATCGGGGGTATGAATGAAGGCCATGGCACGATCCTCCCTTGATCCACTGGGAGAATAGAGCGGCATCCGGCGACATCAATCTTCCCGCCGATCGCTTTCCGCAAAACGGATGCCTGATGGCTCAACCGGCCGCTTGGCTCTGCCGCTGGCGGTAGAATGGCAGGATATAGTGTTCCGTCAGCGGCGCCATGATGATCTCGCCCGGTTCAGACGGCGATATCCAGAGGACCTCCTCGATCTCCGCCGTTGCTTTGATATCGTTATCCTTCACATGCAGCAGGAAGACCTCGGCGACAACGAGATGATCCGGCTCGTTGGCCGCCGGCGCTTGGACTTGCCTCAGGAATTCGAGTTCGGCCGCCGCCGTGGTGATGCCGATTTCTTCCGACAGCTCTCGCGTCAGGGCGTGCTATGGCGTCTCTCCCGGCTCGATCTTGCCACCCGGCCGCATGAAGGCTGCGGTGCCGCGCTTGCGCACCAGAAGCGTGTCGCCATCGCCCGCAACAGGAGGGCGGCCGATATTCTGATCGTCTTCATCATGTGGAAATCTGACCGGATTCGCTGCCGCAATTCAACTGCCGTACCCGCGTCGGCGGTTTGTCAAAACCTGCCTGACCACCTATATCAGCGGCTCAGAGACCGGAAGTGGATGTAACAATGTTTCAGGCGGCGTCGATCGAAGTGAAAAACAAGGCCGAGTTCTATCGGGAGCTTGCCCAGCAGCTGCAGGGCTTGCTCGAAGGCGAACCGGATATGATCGCCAACGCCGCAAACACTTCGGCCCTGATGTACCAGATGATGCCTGATCTCAACTGGGCAGGCTTCTATTTGCTTAAGGATCAGGAGCTCGTGCTCGGGCCGTTCCAGGGCAAGCCGGCCTGTGTGCGCATCCCTGTCGGCCGTGGCGTATGCGGCACGGCAGTCAAGGAGCGCGCCTCGATCCTCGTGGCAGATGTCCATGCATTCCCGGGCCATATCGCCTGCGACGCGGCATCCCGATCCGAACTTGTTGTCCCGATCCGCAATGGCAAAGAGATCGTCGGCGTTATCGATCTGGACAGCCCGCTTCCTGCCCGCTTCGATGCCGACGACCAGGCCGGGATCGAACGTCTGGCCGAAATCTTCGCTGGGGCAACCCGTTTCTGAGCGGACCGGCGTGGCGGCGATCCGTCGCTGCGCTACCGGCCGATTTTGACCCCGCTATTCACCTTCTCGGAAACTATCAGCGAAGGCGATAGCGACGGATTAATCGAGCGCCTGGAATGCGAAACGTTCGGCAAGCGCCGCCAGAGGCAAGATCGCAGCCGAGAAAAGCAGGACGATATTGTACCAGCGCGAGTACCACGGAAAAGCAATGTCGCTTGGGAACGTATGCGCTACGCGATAACCGAGGATCGCGCCGAACGAATGCCAGGCAAGCACAATCAGCGAGCCGTAAGCGCCTGGGATCGAAAGCGTGGCGAAGAGCCGGATCAAACCGGCCGTAACCGAAACCCCACCAATGAAATAAGCGATCGCCATCAGGCCGCGTCCGAGATAGGCCATCACGACGTCCGGACCGAACAGCAAACCGATAACGGCGGCGCAAACGGGGCGGCGCACACGGAATGCTTCGAAAACCTGCATGAAAATCCCGGCTTCAGAGGCTGACTTGTCGCAAGTTGTATCCGATGCCGTGAAAAACGCCAGCCGCCTCCTTGCCGCGGCCAGAGGATGAAAGTCGGATGGTCGATCGCAGCAGCCTGCGCAAATGACGAAATCTTGATCGAGAGCGGCGTTCTCGGAAAGCCGGGCTGGCCTATTTCCTTAGCCGGCACCGACATGCACTGCGTCCGGTGTCGCCGATTATCGGTATGGGGGTAGATCAAAATGTCCCAACTTCGAAAACTACTGGTCATAGGATCAGCTGTCATCGTGGCGGTCGTCACTTCGTCCTGCGCGACAAGCTCGGATAGTTCGATACAGACCGGCTCTATTGGCTATGGGTCGCAAAGCACCGACTTTGGGCTCCGACCGGCCTGCCTTGGCGGATTTGGCAACGATCGCCCTTGCAGCTACTAGCGACGGGCTAAAGCCGCAGGAACTCTGCAGGCGACCGATTGATGGCCTGATGAGCCGAGCATAGCGCACAGTGCGTAGATACGTGACATGCGCTAGTAGGCAAAGACAGGTATACCTTACGAAAAGCTCGAGAGTTCTCTCTCGTAGGTCACCTGCGCCTGCTCAAAACGCAATGGCTTCTCATAATATTCTTTAAATAAATCCCGGATTATTTCTAGGCATAACTCCGCCAATTCTTGGTCAATTTCTATCGTTGTACATGATTCTGAATCGTATCTCGGATGTGCGGCTGCGTTTCCCACAATTCTAACAAAGTCCATAGCATTCCGCATGTAAGACGAAAAAGAGTGATTGACGTTCGTTTCGCGTTGCATCTGACGAATCTTCTTCTTGAGATTCCCTCTGTAGCCAATTTCCTCAAGAAATTGTTCAAGGCAACAGCGGCACAACACGGCTGAGCCGCGAGGGCTGTCAAAACAAATACTATCCGCTTGCAGATATAACTCGAATATCTCCGGAGGCGTGTGCAGAAATTCTGAGTTAGGATCCAGATGCTCCGGATTGTCGTCGTAATGTGTATCCATCACCATGACCATTCCGATTGGCGATAGCACAACAAGGAACGCTGAAACGTGATCCTAACCTCGTAAACGCAAGAAAGGCTGGAACGTTCATGCATGGCTATTGTCCGTTACTTCGAGTTGACGCCCGTAGCCTATGGCCGCTTATGTTGATCTTCATGAAACCGCATCGCGGTCAGGGTTGCTACGCGATGCAATAGGCCGCAGGACTTTGTGACTGCGAGGCCCCGCATATTATTGACAATAAGATAGGTTGCGCGAAATCAGTCATTGCCTGATTGTACGAAGTCGACCTCAATTTTGGGGCGGCAGATTTTATAAGTTTTGGGAGATATGTGATGGAATATCGTCGTTTGGGAAAATCGGGTCTGAAGGTGAGCGAGTTCTCTTTCGGATCGTGGGTCACTTTCGGTAAGCAGGTCAATGGCGGCGACGCCGTCGATCTCATGAAGCTCGCTTACGATAGCGGGATCAATTTCTTCGATAATGCCGAGGGTTACGAGAGCGGCAAGTCAGAAATCGTCATGGGCGAAGCGCTGAAATCGCTCGCCTGGAGCCGGGACAGCTACGTCGTCTCGAGTAAGGTCTTTTGGGGCGGTCAGAAGCCGACGCAACGCGGACTGTCACGCAAGCATGTGACGGACGCCTGCCACGCAGCTCTCAAGCGGCTTCAGGTCGACTATCTCGACCTCTACTTCTGCCACCGCCCGGATATTGACACTCCGATCGAAGAAACGGTCCGCGCAATGCACGATCTCGTTGCCCAGGGCAAGGTTCTCTACTGGGGAACCTCGGAATGGTCCGCCCAGCAACTGACGGAAGCCTACGCTGTCGCTCGGGATCTCCGCATCACGCCGCCGACCATGGAGCAGCCGCAATACAACATCTTTGAACGCCAGAAGGTTGAAGCAGATTACCTGCCGCTCTATGACCTGATCGGCCTCGGCACCACCATCTGGTCGCCGCTCGCCTCGGGCGTTCTGACCGGCAAATACAATGACGGCGTGCCGGCCGACAGCCGCATGAACCTTCCCGGCTACGAATGGCTGAAGGAAAAATGGTCCACTGATGCCGGCCGTGCCCAGCTCGCCCAGGTTCGCGAACTTGCCAAGCTCTCGGACGAGATCGGCCTGTCGATCACCCATCTCGCCCTTCTGTGGTGCCTTGCCAACAAGAAAGTCTCTACCGTCATCCTTGGAGCATCGCGCGCAAGCCAATTGCAGGACAATCTCGCGGCCCTCTCGTACAAGAACAAGGTGACGTCTGAGGTGTTGGAACGCATCGACAGCATCGTCGGCAACAAGCCGGAAGCACCGCGCCGCTTTTAGGCGGGGCGAAAGTCAGATCGAGCATCTTTGCCCTTGTCTTTATTCCAATACGAAATGGCCGGACCTTTTGGTTCGGCCATTTCATTTTAACTGCGCTTCATTGATCGCTCGTCAGAGCGGGGAGTTGATCGCTATATCTGTCACAGGCTGATAGTCACTGTCGTTCCTGTCGGATTACCTTCGAGAGTCACGCTCCCGCGGTGACGGGTCACGATCTGCTTCACGATGCTCAATCCGAGGCCGGCACCCGTGCTCCGTGGTGTGACCCTGTAAAATGGTTCGAATACGAGGTCTCGATGCGCTGCTGGAATTCCGGGGCCTTCGTCCGAAACCGAGATGCCTCCACATTCGGACACGCGAACCGATATCGTGCCGCTGTTTCCGCCATGGTCGATCGCATTGCGCACAAGGTTGCCTATGGCGCGTGACATCGCCGACGGACTTACCAGGCGATAAAGCTCGTCCACGTCACTGTCGAACCAGATCTCATATCCATTTCTGATGGCAAGCGGGGCTTGGTCGGCAACGACGTTCCTGGCGACTTCCACCAGGTCGGCTTGTTCAAACGGCTCCGGCGACTGCTCGCTCCGTTCGAAGTCGAGCAATTGCTCCGCCGTCTCCCGCAGACGCCCGATGTCATCCATCATGGTGTCGCGGGTGCTTCCCTCCAGGGTCGTGTCGATACGCGTCTGCATGACTGCGATCGGCGTGCGGAGCTCGTGTGCGGCATCGATGAGAAAACGCTCTCTGGCTGCGAACTGCTGCTCGAGGCGCTCCAGGACGGAATTGAACGCATGGATAAGCGGAACGACCTCGCTCGGAACCCGATCCACCGGCAGACGGGATCCTGGCTGGCGAGGGTCGATCTCCGGAGCTTTCTGTACGACGTGGCTCAGCCCTAAGAGCGAACGCCTGACCAGTCGCGGCACGGCGAAGAAGAGGGCGGGCAGGGTAAACGCGAGCAGAGGCACGTAGATCGGATATGCGCTGCCGAGTATCGCAAGGAATGTCGACTCGCTTCCGTTGCGACCGCCATAAAGCACCCGGATCTCGGTCGTATTGATCTCAATGTCGTCGACTGAAGCTGGCACCGGGCCACTTGCCGACGTGTCGCGAATATCGGCGTCCTTGATAAGCGGCACGAACTTGGTGAGCTGTGTGTACGCAGGTGGAATGTTCCCATATGCCACAGCCGTTCCGTCTGGGGCCGCAGCGTAGAAAAAGAGATTGGGGGTATCATTCTTCAACGCTGTGAGCTCTTCGCTGTCCTTGATGCGAAGTCCTCGTCCAGGTTCGTAGTTCAAGGACCCCTCCAGGGCATTCAGAAGCCGGTGCTGCATACCAACGTTCGGAGAATGGATCATCGCCCCATAAATGCTCAGACCGACGATCTCCGTTGCCGTGATGACGACGAATGGCACGCTGAGCTGCCAACTCAGTCTCCACCACAGCGACGACGTATTCGGAAATCGCATCAACGCTCCTTCAGCAGGTATCCGACCCCGCGGATGTTGTGGATGGACACGCCGGCGTTCGCGTCAGTTAGGCGTTTTCTCAGTCGCGAGACATGAGCATCCAGCGCGTTGGATTGGATGGTTTCCTCGTAATTGTAGATTTCGGTTTCCAGCGCCGATCTGAGGACGGTCTTACCTTTTCGCTTCGCAAGGGTAACGAGCACCATCAGCTCTCGACGAGGCAGGTCGAGCTGCAGCTCGCCGACCATGACGTCCATCCGGATCGGATCTACGATCATCCGTCCTGCGAATATGGACGGCTCCGCCAAGGCCGACGGGCGTCGCAATAGCGCGCGCAGTCGAGCGAAAAGCTCCTCCATCAGAAACGGCTTGCCCAGATAGTCGTCGGCGCCGAGGTCCAGGCCCGCGACCCTTTCCTTCGGTTCGTTTCTGGCCGTCAGGACGATCACCGGCGTTACGACACCGGAGCTTCGTAACCAAGGGATGAATGTGATGCCGTCGCCGTCCGGCAGGCGTCTGTCGAGCACGATGGCATCGTAGGTCTGTTGTCGAGTCAGTTCGATTGCATCCCCAAGAAGAGCGGTGTGGTCCACCGCGATGCCTTTCTTGCCGAGCGAGGCCACAACCGTTTCCGCCAGTCTGGTCTCGTCTTCGACCAACAGGATCTTCATGCATCACCCACCTTTCCGATCCTATGTTCACGACGACCATTGCGACAGGATTACGGCGGGGGCGCTCGAATGAGGGAAGTCATGGGTCGCTGCGAGTTGAATAGGGCGGATCCCATGAGAGATTGCCGACCGCCTCTGAATAAAAAACTCCAGGCGCGTGGCGCCTGGAGTTGTTTTCTGATCGGTCTGCTCTGAAGGAAGTCGGACCTCTGTCCGACCAGATCAGTTTTCAATTGGCTGCAATTAGGGCGTCTCATCGCTCAATCAAGAGATGTAAAATTGCCCTTCTTCTCAAATGCTGACCGGGTTTAACCGCAAGCTACATCTGAATTTCCCGAAGAAATCAGCTGCAACCACTCGTCGCACCGCAAGTGTCGCACTTCTCGCAAGTCCCATTGCGCACCATCGTGAAGTTCTGGCACTCGCTGCACATGTTACCCGTGTAGCCCTGCATGATCGAGCGCTGGCGGCGTTCAGCTTCCACCTTCTTGGCTTCCGTCTTGGCGGTGGCAGCGTCGGCTGCGGCCTTGTCGGAGAAGAGGGCGGTTGCGTCGGTGCCGGCTTCTTCGAGCACTTCCTCGGCAATCTCTTCAGCCAGCTCCTTGGCGCGCTCTTCGTAATCGCGCTTGAAGGCGACAATTTCGGAGGTGGAGACGGCGACTGTCGGCTCCAGTTTGCGGGCTGCAGCACCTGCAAAGGAGGTTACCGAACCGCTCGAGGAGGCGCGGGCAGGGGCTGCCGTTGCCGCACCCTTGGGTTCGCCAAGCTGACGGTCGTTGCCGGTGTTCGAGACCAGCGTCGGCTTGTAGCCGCGGGTCCAGCCGGTCGAGACGAGGTTCGTCTTGCCTTCCTGGATGCCCTTGCCGAGCGCCGTGTTGGAGAAGTCCGACGTATCGACATGCGCGAGATCATGGCGGCCGAGATAGGAGACGGCGAGTTCGCGGAATACATAGTCGAGGATCGACGTGGCGTTCTTGATCGCGTCATTGCCGATGACGATGCCGGCCGGCTCGAACTTGGTGAAGGTGAAGGCCTCCACATATTCTTCCAGCGGCACGCCGTATTGCAGGCCGAGCGAGATGGCGATGGCGAAGTTGTTCATCATCGCACGGAAGGCTGCACCTTCCTTATGCATGTCGATGAAGATCTCGCCGAGGCGGCCATCGCCGAATTCGCCGGTGCGCAGGTAAACCTTGTGACCGCCGACGGCAGCCTTCTGTGTATAGCCCTGGCGGCGGTTCGGCAGCTTCTCGCGTTCGCGGGAAACACGCTCGATGACCTTCTCGATGATCTTTTCGGTGACCGTCACGGCCTGGGCTGCGAGCGGCTGCTGGATCAGATCTTCCAGCGCATCCTCGTCGCTCTCGTCCTCGATCAGCGAGGCGTTGAGCGGCTGCGAAAGCTTGGAGCCGTCACGGTAGAGCGCGTTCGCCTTCAGGCCGAGCTTCCAGGAGAGCATATAGGCGTTCTTGCAATCCTCGACCGTTGCCTCGTTCGGCATGTTGATCGTCTTGGAGATCGCGCCCGAGATGAAGGGCTGGGCAGCCGCCATCATACGGATATGGCTTTCGACCGAGAGGTAGCGCTTGCCGATCTTGCCGCACGGATTGGCGCAATCGAAGACCGGCAGGTGTTCCTTCTTGAGGAAGGGCGCGCCTTCCAGCGTCATCGCACCGCAGACGTGGATGTTGGCGGCTTCGATGTCCTTCTTCGAGAAGCCGATATGGTCGAGCAGGCTGAAGCTCATGTCGGTGAGCTGTTCGTCGGAGACCTTCAGCGTGGTCTTCAGGAAGTCGGCGCCGAGCGTCCACTGGTTGAAGACGAACTTGATGTCGAAGGCGCTCTTCAGAGCCGCATTGACGGCTTCCACCTTCTCATCGGTGAAGCCCTTGGCCTTCAGCGTCGAGGGGTTGATGGCCGGAGCCTGGTTCAGGTTGCCGTGACCGACAGCATAGGCTTCGATCTCGGCGATCTGGCTTTCCGAATAGCCGAGCGTGCGCAGCGCATCCGGAACGGCGCGGTTGATGATCTTGAAGTAACCGCCGCCTGCGAGCTTCTTGAATTTTACGAGCGCGAAGTCAGGCTCGATGCCCGTCGTGTCGCAATCCATGACGAGGCCGATCGTGCCGGTCGGGGCGATGACCGAGACCTGCGCGTTGCGGTAGCCGTGCTTTTCGCCGAGTTCCAGCGCCTTGTCCCAGGCAGACATTGCATGGGCGGCAAGGTCCTGGTCCGGGTTTTCCTGATGGATCAGCGCGACCGGGTTGACCGAGAGAGCCTCGTAACCGGCATTCTCGCCATGGGCGGCGCGGCGGTGGTTGCGGATGACGCGCAGCATGTGCTCGCGGTTCGGCGCGAAATTCGGGAACGGCCCGAGTTCTGCAGCCATCTCGGCTGACGTCGCATAGCAAATGCCGGTCATGATCGCCGTCAGCGAACCGGCAATGGCGCGGCCCTCGGCGCTGTCATAAGGGGTGCCGGTCGACATCAGCAGGCCGCCGATATTGGCGTAGCCGAGGCCGAGCGTGCGGTATTCGTAGGAGAGTTCGGCAATGCGCTTCGACGGGAACTGCGCCATCATGACCGAGACTTCGAGCACGACGGTCCACAGGCGAACGGCATGTTCGTAGTCGCCGATATTGATGCGCTTGGTGGCCTTGTCCTTGAACTGCAGGAGGTTCAGCGAAGCAAGGTTGCAGGCCGTGTCATCGAGGAACATGTATTCCGAGCACGGGTTCGAGCCGCGGATCGGGCCGCCGGCCGGCGAAGTGTGCCAGTCGTTCATCGTCGTATTGAAGTGGATGCCCGGATCGGCCGATGCCCAGGCGGCATAGGAAATCGTTTCCCAGAGGTCGCGGGCCTTCAGCGTCTTCATCACCCGGCCGTCCTTGCGGGCGGTCAGGTTCCAGTCGCCATCTTCCTCGACAGCGCGCAGGAAGTTGTCCTTGATCGAGACGGAGTTGTTGGAGTTCTGGCCGGAAACGGTGAGATAGGCTTCCGAATCCCAGTCCGTATCGTAGGTTTTGAACTCCATGTCCTTGTAGCCCTGGCGGGCGAACTGGATGACGCGCTGGACATAGTTTTCCGGAACCTGATCCTTCTTGGCAGCGCGGATTTCGCGCTTCAGGGCTGGGTTCTTGGCCGGGTCGAAGCAATCACCATTGTCGCCTTCGCAATTGACGCAGGCCTTCATGATCGCCTTCAGATGCTGGGCGACAACCTTGGAACCGGTCACGAGAGCGGCAACCTTCTGCTCTTCCTTGACCTTCCAGTTGATATATTCCTCGATATCGGGATGGTCGATATCGACGACGACCATCTTGGCCGCGCGGCGGGTCGTGCCGCCCGACTTGATGGCGCCGGCAGCGCGGTCGCCGATCTTCAGGAAGCTCATCAGGCCGGAGGAACGGCCGCCGCCGGAAAGCTTTTCGCCTTCGCCGCGCAGCATGGAGAAGTTGGAGCCGGTGCCGGAACCGTACTTGAAGAGACGGGCTTCACGCACCCAGAGGTCCATGATGCCGCCTTCGTTGACGAGGTCGTCTTCGACGGACTGGATGAAGCAGGCATGCGGCTGCGGATGTTCGTAGGCCGACTTGGACTTGGTGATCTTGCCGGTGAAGGGGTCGACATAGAAGTGGCCCTGGCCGGGGCCGTCGATTCCATAGGCCCAGTGCAGGCCGGTATTGAACCACTGCGGGGAGTTCGGGGCGACGCGCTGCGTAGCGAGCATATAGGCAAGCTCGTCCTTGAAGGCGGCGGCATCTTCCTCCGAAGAGAAGTAGCCACCCTTCCAGCCCCAATAGGTCCAGGTGCCGGCGAGACGATCGAAGACCTGGCGCGCGTCGGTTTCCGAGCCGGTCTGTTCGTCCTTCGGCAGGCTCTTCAGCGCCGCGTCGTCGGCAACAGAGCGCCACAGGAAGGAGGGGACATCGTTCTCTTCGACCTTCTTCAGGCGGGCCGGGACGCCGGCCTTGCGGAAATATTTCTGCGCCAGAACGTCTGTCGCGACCTGGGAGAACTGCGCGGGAACGTCGATGTTTTCGAGGCGAAAGACGATAGAGCCGTCAGGGTTCTTGATCTCGCTCGTCGCCTTGCGGAATTCGATATCCGCATAGGCGCCTTGACCAGCCTTCGTAAACCGACGTTCGATGCGCATGTCCTTAACCTCTTGTTGGCACCCGAAAGGGCGCAAAATTTCCGTCCGGCTACACGTTGTCCCTTTGTGCAGCCGGTGCTCGTTCCGTCTTGTGACAGGATTGTCATCCGGAGATGTCTTTCCTGTATCTTGTGGTGAGGCTGGCTGCAAACGCTAAATATAGTGTTAACAGCTAAATTTTACCAGTCCTCGATATCGCTTTTTGAGGCTGGAAAAAGGCGCAAAAAAAACCTTGCGGCGTCACCGTTTCCGACGGTTCAACACCCTGATTCCGCGTTCAATTTTCCTTGGGAGAACCGGGCTCGTTACCTCCGGTTCAGTCGCCGCCGCAACATCTGAAACATTAAGTTTGAAACGGCTGATTCCGTCAAGGGGTGGAACGTAACCGTTTGCTAACCACAACATCTTGTGGATGTCCTTGTGGAGACTGGGGAAAATCCGGGTAAGCCTGAAAATACAAGGGCTTGCGGCGGCGGTTTAATGACGGAAGCAGCGGAATGTCAGAAAAATCGAGTGCGGCAAAAGTTAGGATGGCTTTTACGACGTAAATGCGCTTATCGATTCGTTCAGGGAAATCAGCAGTTTCTAGAGGGCGTCGATGGCGATCGTGACGGTCGCGGTGCCAATCGGCCTGCCGTTTTCGTCGGTGACGACAAAGCTCGCCTGAGTCTCCAGAAGCTGCGTCGACTCGTCGCGCTCAGCCCGGCCGATATAGATATCCTGCGAACCGAGGGCGAAGGTTTTCAGAAATTTATCCTCGTCACCCTGCCAGTAGTCCGTCGTGATGGTGCTCTGGCCGACATTCAGCCCGTAGCGGTCCGTGACGAAGAACTCGATGATCGCTCCCTGCGAATCGTCCTGCTTCGATTTGAGATAATGCGAGATGGATTTAGCCATCAGCGCCTTGACCATCTGGAAGTCGCCCTGCGCGACCTCCGCCCGGTAAGTTTCGTCGAGCACCCGCATGTCCATCTCGCTGACATCGCCGAATTTGGCGTTCTGCTCCTCGATCGCCTTCATGACGACAGGAGCCCCGACCATCGGCCGGACCAGCTTTTCGACATAGTCCCGCACGACGCCGATATAGGCCGGTTCGGCCCCGACAGGCGTATAAGGAAACAGGCAGCAGATCAGCCCGAAGGCTGCTGCCGTTCGAATCTTGCCCCAGCATGCCATTGCGCTTCCCCAACCGCATTCAGCCGCACTTTGTATCCGGCCTCTACGACCGGTAGTTGCCTGACGCTATGCTAATAAAATAAAACGGACGTTACCGAACGGGGGCTGGAATCCGCTATCGGGGAGACAAAAACTGGGACAATTTCCGGTCGTAAAACCGGAGGTTGCTCGCGTTGGCGGCTATTAGAGCAATTCCAGCAAAAGTGCGCAGCGGTTTTGCGTCCGGAATTGCGTGAAAACAAAGAGAATGCTCTAGCCGCGGGCGCCCTTGGCGATCGGCTCCTGGTAGGTGAAGCCCATATCCCAGGGGAAGTAGATCCAGGTGTCCTGGCTGACTTCGGTGATGAAGGTATCGACCGTCGGCACGCCCTTGGGCTTGGCGTAGACGCAGGCGAAATGCGCCTTGGGCAGCATGCCGCGCACCTGGGCGGCGGTCTTGCCGGTATCCGTGAGATCGTCGACGACAAGAACGCCTTCGCCGCCGTTTTCCATGAGTTCGGGCGCAATGCCCTTGAGCAGCACCATGTCGCCTTGATTGACGTAGTCATGATAGGAGGCGACGCAGACTGTTTCGATGAGGCGGATGTTCAGTTCGCGCGAAATGATCGCCGCGGGAACAAGGCCACCGCGCGTGATGCAGACGATCGCCTTGAATTCCTGGCCGAGGCCGGCAAGCCGCCAGGCAAGCGCACGCGCATCGCGGTGGAACTGATCCCAGGAGACGGGGAAGGCTTTATCGGGAAGGGACATCGGGCTGCTCCGCGGCATGAAAAAAGACACGCCGTTTGCCGGCGACCGAATGAACATCGGCTGGCAAAACGCAAATCGCGCAGCCGGAACTGCGCGATGGATGCCGAAGCCTGATATCATCGGTCGCCGCAATTAGCGGGATTTGGAGGCAAAAGGCAAGAGCGGGATTAACGCGAGAGCAATGTCAGCGCCGTCATGGACTGTAAAAGTGTCTTCGTCGTCCCGCCGAAGATCGCCTGCCACAGCCAGGAATGCGTGTAGGCGCCCATGACCAGAAGATCGATGCTGTCGTCCGAAAGCCGGTTCTCGATGATGTGCGAAGCATTCTTGTCGCCGCTTGCGGCCGTGGCGAGCGTCACGTTTACGCCGTGACGGGCAAGCGTTGCGGCGATCTCTGCGCCGGCTGTCGCTGGCGACTGCGTGGCCGTTTCGGCCGGATCGACCGAGAAGATCTCCACCGCTTCGGCAGCCTTCAGGATCGGCAGGGCGTCGAAAGTGGCGCGTGTGGCTTCCTTGGAGCCGTTCCAGGCAATCAGCACGCGCTTGATCGGCTTCGGCTGGCGAATGATGTAGGGGATCATCAGCACCGGGCGGCCGCTTTCGAACAGGAAGTCATCGACATCAACATGACTGTCGGAGGGCCTTGCCGGATCGGCCTGCGAGGCGATCAGCAGATCTGCGCTGCGCGCGCTTTCGATCAGCGGCGCCGAGCCGTATCCCGTCGATGTGGCAAAGGCGCGCCATTCGAACGAAGCACCGGAAGCCTCGCCACGGGCGCGGAAAATCCGCTCGACCTCGACAGTTTCGGAATGGGCCATATCCTGAAGCGCCTGCACGGCGACCGGATCGGGAATTTCCATTGGCGCGATCAGCGGCACGGCGGCGATCGTTTCGGCATGCAGGCCGATCACATGGGCGCCGCTTTCAGCGGCAATGGCAAAGGCGAAATCGGCAACGGCGCCGCTATTGTCTGCTGTATCCAGAATGGCGAGAATGGTTTTATAAGACATATCAATTCTCCTTTGCGGCTGAAATGATGGTCCGCGAGGAAAGAAATGTGCCGGGACGCGCTGCGGTTCCTTGACCGGGATCAAGACCGCAGAACCTGCCCTCACGCTTTCGCCTGATAGTTCTCGGCAATGTCCTTCCTGCGTCTGATATCCTCGATCATGGCCCGTACGTCCGCACCCGCAGCCTCGATCACATCCTGTGAGCGACCGCGCACGACGATTTCGGTCGAAAATTTCTGCCCGACATACCGGGGATAGGAGCCGATGCTGGTTTCCGGATGTGCCTTCTGGATCGCCGTGAGCGGCGTTCCGATCTCGCCTTCGCCATAGGGGCAGGCGATAGCGAGCGAGAGGACGGGCGTGCCTGTCCTCAGCGTCGGCAGCACATTGTCGACCATGGCCTGGAAGACCTGCGGAACGCCGGCCATCACATAGACATTGCCGATGACAAAGCCGGGCGCGGTGGAGACCGGGTTGGCGATATGCGCAGCACCGCGCGGCATGCGGGCCATGCGCTGGCGGGCCTCGGTGAATTCCATTTCGCGGCGCCTGTACATTTCGGCAAGCAGCGCCATCGCCGCCGTATCATGCTCGCAGGGCACGCCGAAAGCCCTCGAGACGGCATCCGCAGTGATATCGTCATGCGTTGGCCCGATACCGCCCGAGGTGAAGACATAATCGTATTTGCCGCGAAGCGCATCCAGGGCCGCGACGATTGCATCCTCCTCGTCGGCAACGATGCGCACCTCCTTCAGGTCTATGCCCGAAATGGTCAGCATGTCGGCGAGGTGGCCGATATTCTTGTCCTTGGTGCGGCCGGAAAGAAGCTCGTCGCCGATGGCTAGCATGGCGGCGGTAACGACGGTCTCATTGCTCATGGGGATATTTCCGTAGTGTGAAGCTCGGAAATAGGTAGCGCCGTTTGGTCGTTTTGCAAACGCCAAAGCGGGCAAACGGCAAGCCCGCTCAACCGGAAACGAAACGGCAAGTGAATTTTCGTCTACAAGCGGTGAACAGTGAGTTCTTGCTCGCGGGGCTATATTGAACCGGATGCGCTGGTAGAACGGTCGCGGTCAGGAAATTCAATCAATCCTTTGATGGAGATAACAATGGCGAAGATTCTCGTCCTCTACTACTCGGCTTACGGCCACATCGAAACCATGGCTTATGCCGTAGCCGAAGGCGCGAAGTCCGCCGGCGCTGAAGTTGTGGTCAAGCGCGTTCCGGAACTGGTTTCCGAAGAAGTCGCCAAAGCTTCCCACTACAAGCTCGATCAGGCAGCCCCGATCGCCACCGTCGACGAACTGCCTGACTACGATGCGATCATCGTCGGTGCCGGTACGCGTTTTGGCACGGTTGCCTCGCAGATGCGCAATTTCTGGGATCAGACGGGTGGCCTGTGGTTCACCGGCAAGCTCGTCGGCAAGGTCGGCTCGATGTTCACCTCGTCCGCGACCCAGCATGGTGGCCAGGAATCGACGATCCTCGGTTTCGTCCCAACCTTCCTCCATCAGGGTATGGCCTATGTCGGCCTTCCCTATGCATTCCAGGGCCAGATGGGTACGGAAGAAGTCAAGGGCGGCTCGCCCTACGGCGCATCCACCATCACCAACGGCGACGGCTCCCGCCAGCCTTCGGCAATCGAACTCGAAGCGGCCAAGTATCAGGGCGCGCACGTCGCCAAGATTGCTGCAAAACTGGCTTGAGCTTCGCCACAATCACGTTCTGAGACGGCGGTCCCTTGGGCCGCCGTTTTATTTTTGGGATAAAGTTATCGGCAGG
>Ga0209758_1001854_pt1 | contig 23201 bp, 20 predicted proteins | sample AraplaMF_Col_mMF_FD_184258 | JGI IMG/M metagenome (GOLD analysis project Ga0209758, IMG submission 184258) | Arabidopsis root microbial communities from the University of North Carolina, USA - plate scrape MF_Col_mMF (SPAdes) (version 2) | ecosystem: Host-associated > Plants > Roots > Endosphere...
CGTCTTCGCCGGCGGCTGCGAGGAGCTGGACTGGACCCTGTCCAACCTGTTCGACGCCATGGGCGCGATGAGCAGCAACTTCAACGACCGTCCGGCCGTGGCCAGCCGCGCCTACGACAAGGACCGCGACGGCTTTGTGATCGCCGGCGGCGCCGGGATCGTCGTCCTGGAAGAGTACGAGCACGCCAAGGCGCGCGGGGCCAGGATCTATGGCGAACTGGTCGGCTACGCCGCCAATTCCGACGGCTACGACATGGTCGCCCCGTCGGGCGAGGGCGCGGCGCGCTGCATGAAGATCGCCATGGCCGAGGCCGGCGGCCGGACCATCGACTATCTGAACCCGCACGGCACCTCCACGCCGGTCGGCGACAGCAAGGAGATGGGCGCGGTCCGCGACGTGTTCGGCGACAAGGCCCCGCTGATCTCCTCGACCAAGTCGCTGACCGGCCACAGCCTGGGCGCGGCGGGGGCGCAGGAGGCGATCTATTCGATCCTGATGCTCGACAACGGCTTCGCCGCCCAGAGCGCCAATATCGAGAACCTCGACCCCGAGTTCGCCGACCTGCCGATCCTGCTGGAGCGCTCGGACAAGCCGCTGACCACGGTGATGTCCAACAGCTTCGGGTTCGGCGGCACCAACGGCACGTTGATCTTCAGCAAGGCCGACTGATCCGGCGCGGCGGTTTCCGGGGCTCCCGATGACCGCCCGCCAGGCCTACGATCTCTTCCGCGCCGGCCGCATGGTCGATGCCGCCGCCCTGTGCGAGCGGGTGGTGGCCGATGACCCGGCCTCCGTCGAAGCCTGGCACGTGCTGGGCGCGGCGCGCCTGGCCCTGGGCGAGGCGGCCTCGGCCCTCGCCGCCCTGGATCGGGCCCTGGCCCTGGACCCCGTCCGCGCCGGCGTACTGGCGGCGCGGGTTGCCGCCCTGGTCGTGCTCGGCCGCGACGACGCGGCCCTGGCGGCCAGCGACGCGGCCCTGGCCCGCGATCCCGGCAATGCGACGGCGCTGAACGCCCGCGGCGTGGCGCTGCGCCGCCTGGGCCGTCCGGCCGAGGCCCTGGCGGCCTATGACCAGGCCCTGGCTGCTTCGTCCGGCTTCGTCGACGCCCTGTGCAACCGTGGCGTGGCGTTGTCGGACCTGGGACGGTTCGAGCAGGCCCTGGCGGCCCACGACCGGGCCTGCGCCGCCGCGCCGGACCACCCCCAGGCTCTGGCCAACCGCGCGGCCCTGCTGATGCTGCTGGGCCGGCCGGTCGAGGCGGCGGGCGACCTGGAGCGGGTCGTCGCCCTGGATCCTCGCCATCCCCGCGCCCTGGGCGACCTGCTGCACGCTCGCCGCCAGGTCTGTGACTGGCGCGACGACGCGGTCCTGCTGGCGGCGATCCGCGCCGCGCTGGCGGCGGGGCGAGCGGCCATCGGCCCGTTCGCCGCCCTGTCGGCCTTCGACGACCCGGCCCTGCATCGCCAGGCGGCCCGGCTGGGGGCTCCGGACGCCGGGCCGTCGCCGCCCTGGCCGCCGCGCCCGCCGGGCGAGCGGATCCGGGTCGCCTACCTGTCGGCCGATCTGCACGACCACGCTACCGCGCGGTTGATGGCCGGCCTGCTGGAGGCCCATGATCGCCAACGGTTCGAGATCCTGGCCTTGTCGTACGGCCCCGACCTGGGCGGCGCATTGCGCGAGCGGATCGACGCGGCGTTCGAGCGTCGGATCGACGTGCGCCGGATGTCCGACGACGCCGTCGCGGCCCTGGCCCGCGCGCTGGGCGTCGACATCGTCGTGGACCTGAAGGGCTACACCCAGGACGGCCGGCCGGGGATCCTGGCCCACCGCGCCGCGCCGGTGCAGGTCAGCTGGCTGGGCTATCCCGGGACCTTGGCGGCGCCCTATGCCGACTACGCGATCGCCGACGCGGTGGTGCTGCCGCCCGGGGCGGAGGATGATTGGAGCGAGGCGGTGGTTCGCCTGCCGCTCTACCAGCCCAACGACGCCCTGACGGTCTCCGAAGCGACGGCCCGCCGCGCGGACGCCGGCCTGCCGGACGACGCCTTCGTGTTCGCCTGCCTGAACAACCCCGCCAAGATCACGCCGGAGACCTTCAGCGCCTGGATGGCGATCCTGGCGGGCGCGCCCGGCGCGGTGCTGTGGCTCTACGAGGGCTCGCCTGGCGTCGTCGCCAACCTGCGGGCCGAGGCGGGGAAGGCAGGGATCGATCCCGACCGCCTGATCTTCGCCGCGCCCGTCCCGCACGTCGACCACCTGGCGCGTCAGGCCCTGGCCGACCTGATGCTCGACACCTGGCCCTACGGCGCCCACACCACGGCCAGCGACGCCCTGCGGATGGGGGTTCCGCTGCTGACCCTGCCGGGAAAGGGCTTCGCCAGCCGGGTTGGCGCGGGCCTGCTGACCGCCCTGGGCTTGCCCGAGCTGATCGCGCCCGACGTCGGGTCCTATGTCGCCGAGGCGATCCGCTGGGCCGCGACCCCGTCCGCGCTGGAGCCCCTGAGGCGCAGGCTGGCCGAGGCCGCGCGGACCTCCGCGGTCTTCGATCCCGTGGCCTTCGCCCGAACCTTGGAGCGGGCCTATCACGCGCTGCACGCGCGTCACGCCGCGGGCCTGGCCGCCGATGATCTGACGATCGCATAGCTTGGGTATGGGTCAAAACCTCAGGTTGATTTTTCCGATCGATCATGGCTATGAGGCCCTAATAGTCGCGTGGGGCGTCAGACGATGTGTTTCGAGGATGAGGCCGAGGTTCCATGGGCCGAGAGCGACCAGGTCGAGGCCTATCTCGCGACCGTTGGGGCCGACGAGGTCCAGCGCCGTTTCGTGACCGATCTGCACCGCGACGGAGCCGCCGTCATCGATCTGGGTTCCGAGGGGTTGGCCCTTTGCGACCAGGTGATCGCCGAGACCGAGGCATATTTCGCCGGTGGCGCGCGCCGCGCCCAGGACGCCTGGCGCCGGTCGCCGGCGATCCGCGCGCTTTCGACCTTGCCGATCGTCGAAGACAGGCTCCGCCTGGCCTATGGCCGCGAACCGTTCGCCTTCCAGACCTTGAACTTCCACCTGGGCAGCGAGCAGAAGGCCCACAGCGACGCGATACACTTCCACAGCGAACCGCAAAGGTTCATGTGCGGGGTCTGGTTCGCCCTGGAGGACGTCGCCGCCGACGCCGGGCCGCTGTTTTTCCACCCCGGCAGCCATCGCCGGCCCGTGCTGGGCATGCGCGAGGCCGGGATCGCCAACCGTGCGCCGACGGCGGGGGAATACGAAAGCCACTATGAACCGGCCTTCGCGCGAACCCTGGAGGGCGAGCCCCGGCTGGCGCTGCTGAAAAAGGGCCAAGCCCTGGTCTGGGCCACCAATCTGGCGCACGGCGGCCTGGCCATCGCGCGCGAGGGAGCCACCCGCCGCTCGCTGGTGGCCCACTACTATTTCGAAAACTGCCTCTACTTCACGCCGCGCTAATCCGACGCGGAGCGGGGCAGGCTGTATCTTCGGCTGCCCTCGAACCTGCGGACCGGCGGCTGGGTCTGGCCGCGCCGGGACGGCAAGCGGGCCCCCGTGAGCGTCCGGGCCCTGGCCGGCTTCGTCGGCCGGACGATGCTGCGGTCGGTCCGCGTCAGCTAGGCGCGGGGTTCCACGGCGCGGTGGGTCCTGCTAGCTAGCGCTCAAGGATTCCAGGAGAGCCAAGCCATGGCCGACGATTACGCATTCCCCAAGGGCGAGCTGATGCGAGGCAAGAAGGGCCTCGTCATGGGCGTGGCCAACCACAACTCCATCGCCTGGGGGATCGCTTCGCAGCTCGCCGCCCAGGGCGCCGAGATGATCTTCACATACCAGGGCGAGGCCCTGGAGCGCCGCGTGCGGCCGCTGGCCGAGAGCATCGGCGTCACCACCCTGGTCCCGGCCGACGTCACCGACGACGCCTCGATGGACGCCGCCTTCGCCGCGATCGAGGCGAAGTTTGGCGCGATCGATTTCGTGGTCCACTCGGTGGCCTTCGCCAACAAGGACGAGCTGAAGGGTTCGTTCGTCGACAACACCACCCGCGAGGGCTTCCTGACGGCCCTGAACATCTCGGCCTTCAGCTTCGTCGACGTCGCCAAGCGCGCGGCCAGGATCATGCCCAACGGCGGTTCGTTGATCACCATGACCTATCTGGGGTCGGAGCGGACCATCCCGAACTACAACACCATGGGCGTGGCCAAGGCGGCCCTGGAAGCGGCGACCCGCTACATCGCCCGCGACCTGGGTCCCAAGGGCATCCGCTGCAACGCCATCTCGGCCGGCGCCATGCGCACCCTGGCCCTGGCCGGCATCGCCGGCGGCCGCGGCATGATCGCCCAGGGCCGGGCGTTCAGCGCCATGAAGGAAGACACCTCGATGGAAGGCGTCGCCGGCGCGGCGCTCTGGCTGGTCTCGGACCTGGGCCGCTCGACGACCGGCGAGGTCGTGCACGTCGACGCGGGCTTCCACATGATGGGCATGCCCGACGAGGCGGAAGCCTAGGAGGGAGTCCGTCTACGGCGCGTAGGCCCGCATGAAGCGTGTGGCGGCCTCGCGGGCGACGCCGTCGAACTCCGCCGCCGTCTTGTCGGACGGCAGGCGCAGCAGGGCCCGCAGCTGGCTGTGGCCCATGACCATGCCCGAGAAGAACTCGGCCGCCTGATCGAAGTCCTCGACCTTCAGGCGGCCGAGCCGGGTTTCCATCTCCAGGAAGGCGGCCAGCTGGCGGCGCGCGTGGCGCGGCCCGGCCTCGAACACCTCCTGGGCGACGTCGGGCATTTCGCCCGCGCCCTGGATGATCACCCGCAGGATCGAATAGCTCTTGGTGGTGGTCACCGTCTCCAGCATCGAGCGGGCGTAGGCCTCCAGCGCCTCGCCGGGATTGTCGATCGCGCCGGGCTCGCGCAGCGGGGCGGTGATCGCCGCCACGCGCCGGGCCATCAGGGCTCGGACCAGCTCGGCCTTGGAGCCGTAGTGGTTATAGACCGTCTGCTTGGAGACGCCCGCCCGCCTGGCGATGGCCTCCATCGGCGCGCCCAGGCCGCGCTGGCCGATCACCTCGACGGCGGCGTCGAGGATGGCTTCGGTCTTGGCGACGTCGATCTGTCCCGCAACTCTAGGCATTGGTGACCTTAAGCGGTTTTTGGGCGGGCATCAGTGCGCGTCCGAAGGCGGAGGAGGGGCGTTCTTGGCCGGCCTGGCCAGCAGCGAGACGACCGCGGCGGCGAAGCAACCATAAGCCAGCAGGGTGAAGCTGTCGCCGAAGGCCAGCACCGTGGCCTGCTGGCTGAGCATGCCGCCGATGGCCTTGCGCGCCGCGCCGTCGGGATCGGCGACGCCCAGCTGCTGCATGCGCGCGGCCAGGCCCTGCATCATGCCGGCGATCCGGGCGTCGCCCTGGCCCAGCTCGTCCGACAGGCCCATGTAGTACAGCGCCGTCTGGTTGGTGATCGTCGTGGCCAGCAGGGCCAGGCCGATCGCTCCGCCGGTGTTGCGCGACAGGTTCACCAGGCCCGAGGCGTTCTTGACCATGTGCGGGGGCAGGGTGCTCATCGTCACCTGCTGGGTGGCGATCATCGCGATCATCACCCCCACGCCGCGGCAGGCCTGGACGCCGGCGAACTGCCAGAACCCCCAGTCCTTGGTCACGCCGTGGGCCATGTACATGCCAAAGCCCGCCAGCATGAAGCCGATGAACATCGGGATGCGAGGGTCCATCTGGCGCACCAGCCGGCCGGCGATCGGGCCGGTGGCGAACATCGACAGGCCCGAGACGACCATGGTGGTGCCCACTTCCGAGGCCGAATAGTGCCGCACCCGGCCCAGGAACTGCGGCAGCAGGAAGGTGCCGCCGAACAGGCTGGCCCCCGACACGGCCGTCATGACCACGCCGATCGAGAAGTTGCGGTTGGCGAAGGCGCGCAGCTCGACGATCGGGTTGCGGTAGCTGAGCGAGCGCCAGATGAAGACCACGCCGGTGACGCAGGCCAGAACGGTCAGGCCCAGGATGCCGCTGTCCTCGAACCAGCCGTCCTTGGAGCCTTCCTCCAGCACGAACTGCATGCTCATCAGGAAGGTGGCCATGACCGCCAGGCCGAACCAGTCGAAGCCCTTGGCCAGGCTGGGATCGCCCTTGTCGAACTGGCCCCAGCGCGCCACGCCGAACAGCACGACCAGGCCGGTCGGCACGTTGATGAAGAACAGCCAGCGCCAGCTGAGCCATTCGGTCAGGTGGCCGCCCAGGGTCGGGCCGACCGTCGGGGCCAGGGTGACGATCAGGCCCATGATCACGCTGGCGGTGATGCGCCGCTCCGGCGGGAAGGCGGTGAAGGCCACGGCGAACACCGTCGGGATCATCGCCCCGCCGATGAAGCCCTGCAGGGCCCGGGTCAGGATCATCATGTCGATCGAAGAGGACAGGCCCGTCAGCACGCTCATGACCATGAAGCCGGCGCACGAGATCAGGTAGACGCGCTGGGTGCCCCACAGCCGCGACAGGTAGCCCGACAGCGGGATCATCACGACTTCGGGGATCAGGTAGGCGGTCTGGATCCAGCTGACCTGGTCGGCGCTGGCGCCCACCCCGGCCTGGATCTGCGGCAGCGAGGCCGCCACGATCTGGATGTCGAGAATGGCCATGAACTGGCCGATGACCATGGCCCCGAAGCCGAGGAGCAGCTTGCCCCATTCGACCTCTTGAGTCGAAGAAGGCGGGGCCGTCGGCTTGGCGGCGGCTGGCGCGGACGGGGCGGGGAGGGCGGCGTCGGTCATGGCGGCGATCCCGGACCGCGCCCTAGCGCGCCTGGCCCTGCTGTGCGTACTGGGTCGCGTCGGGCAGGCCGGCCTCGGCGAAGGTCGGGCCCGAGCGGTCGCGGACGTCGACCTTGACGTCGACCGACAGGCCGGGGCGCAGGGCCGAGCCCAGCGGCGACCGGTCGACCACGATCTTCACCGGCAGGCGCTGGGTGATCTTGGTGAAGTTGCCCACGGCGTTCTCGACCGGGATCAGGGCGAACTCCTGGCCGGTGGCCGGGGCGAAGCTGTCCAGCTTGCCGTGGATCACGCTCTTGCCGAAGGCGTCGGCCTTGATCTCGACCGGCTGGCCGACGCGCAGGCGGGCGACCTGGGTCTCCTTGAAGTTGGCGACGATGTAGCCCTGGCCGACCGGGACGATCGACATCAGGGCCACGCCCGGCTGCACCAGCTGGCCGGGACGCACGGCGCGGGCGCCGACCACGCCGGCGGCGGGCGCGCGGATCACGGTGCGGTCAAGGTCGATGCGGGCCTGCTCGACGGCGGCGCGGGCGGCGGCGGCTTGGGCCACGGTCTGGGCGCGGGCCGAGCCCAGGGACTGGGCGCTGCGACGCTCGGCCTCCAGGGCGGCCTGGGCGCTCTGGACGGCGGCCGCCGACTGGGCGGCGCTGGCCTGGGTGGTCTGGACCTTCTGGGTCGAGACCCAGCCCTGCCTGGCCAGGGCGTCGTAGCGGACAAGGTCGGCCTTGGCGCGACCCTGGTCGGCCTGGGCGCTGGCCACGCCGGCGGCGCGCTGGGCGATCATCGCCTGTTCGAGGGCGGCCTTGTCGTCCACGCCCCTGATGGCCGCTTCCAGGGCCTGGGCGTTGGCGATCGCCTGGTCCAGCCTGGCCTGCAGCGGGGCGGGGTCGATGCGGGCGACGACCTGGCCGGCCTCGACGCGCTGGTTGTCGGCCACCAGCACCTGCGCGACATAGCCGGAGACCTGCGGGCTGACCTGGACGGTGTCGGCCTGGACGAAGGCGTTGTCGGTGCTTTCGTAGCGCTGCTTGTCGACGAACCACAGCCCGCCGCCGACGACCAGCGCCACGACGGCCGCGCCGCCGACGACCAGGGGAACAAGCTTCTTCTTCGAGGCGGCGGTCATGGACGTGAGGATCCCGAAATCAACCCGATGGACCGGGCGATATATCGGACCTTCGTCCCGGGCAAGGGATAAATGGACGCACCCGTCCAAAAATCAACCGGGCCCGGAGCGAAATCTCCAAGGTGCGCGCCTATCATGCGGCCGGGTCGCCTTTAGTGGCGCCGGAGCGTGTCCGCTTCGGGGTTTCGCGTGGAAGGAGAATCGCGCACTAATCTCCACGCTGGCGCAACCGGGAAGCCGCGCGCGCGTATTTCGAGCGTGGAGCCTTCGCTCCGCGCCGTCGTCCAGGAAGCGCCCATGAACGCCCCCGGCCCGCTCTCGATGCTCCGCCCGGTGCTCTGGCTGGCGGCCGCCGCCTTCGCGGCCGGTTTCGGCGGCTACCTGGTGATGTCGCCCGTCCTGCACGGGGGATGATCGTCGCTTCGGAAGCGATTCTCCTCGTCGCGAGTGACTAAGCGTCTCCGGCCGCCAGGGCGGCGCCGCGCTCAAGCACCTCGTCGCGGCCGGCCCGAAAGCCCGCCAGCGTCTGCTCGACGGGGACCGTCGGAATGACGCCGACCCCGTGGTGACGCGAGCCGTCCTGCTTGCGGACCCGCATCCCGGTGAACACCACCAGATAGCCGCCCGGCAGCCAAAGCTGGTTGATATTGCCGTTGGTGCCCCCCGTCGGCCCGCCGACGATCGGACCCAGCTTTTCGCCCTCGAACGTGCCGGCCCAGCTTTCGGCGTAGCTGATCGAGCCGCCGGAGGTCAGCAGCACCAGCCGTCCCGGAAGGCGTGGCTCGCGCGGGGCCATCACCCAACTGCCCGCGCCGTCGAAGACGACGTTCCGGCCATCCGGTTCGGTGACCACCGGCATCTCGAACCGCGCCGAATGCAGCGTCCGGTCGCTGAGGTGGTAGAGCAGCATCCTCGCCGGTCCGGACGGATAGCCTCGGTCGTCGAGCACGATCCCTCGCGCGGCCGCCAGCTGGGTCATCCGCGTCTGGAGATCCTCGTCGGTGACCCGGGCCAGGTCCACGTGGACGACGCCCGGCCTCGGCTCCGAGAAGTTGGCGCCGACCGGCTTCGACGCCAGGGCGTACACGGTCTTCCACGGCGCCGCGGCGAGGCTCGCCGTGAACGGCCGTCCGTCCGGCGTCTCGCCCTGGAGAACGGCCGGCGTCCCGTCGGGGCGCTCCCGCAGGCGCTGCAGCGACTTGAACCGCAGCCACTGCGGCGTGGCCGCGCAGATCTCCTGGTCCAGCACCGCGAGCCGCTGTCGCACGTCGACGCCGTCGATCCGCGTGACCACGGCGCCCACCGTCAGGTCCTTGGCGTCGTCGGGCAGGGCGGCGATCACCAGCTGGTTTTCGATCCACGACCAGCCAATGGGCAGCCCCTTTTCAGCCGAGCGATAATAGACGTTGCCATGGCCGTCACGGAGCGTGGCGACCATCCGCGCCAGTGTCAGGCGGAAAGCCTGTCCGTCCGGATCCTCGGCGGCTCGTCGCAAGCCCTCGGACAGCGCCGCATCCCAGTCGCCCGCGACGTCGAAGTACGGATAGAAGTGGTGCAGGACGCCCCAGCTGAGGATCACGGCCGCGAGATGAACCCGGCGTTCGTCCGCCGAATAGGCGCGGGCGGCGGTCGCGGCGGCCGCCATCGTCGGGGCCTCGAACGCGGCGGGCTGGGCGTAGGCGGTCGTCGGCATCAGGGCGCTGACGCCGCCGCCGAGGATCAGCGGCAGCACCCTGGGCTGGCCGTCCGCGACCGCCACCCGGGCGGCGTGGTAGGTGGAAGGCGACGTCAGGGCCACGCCCCGGTGCTTCCACATCACCAGCGTCCCGGCCGCTGGCGGCGCGTCCGGCCTGGCGGCGGGCGGCGTCGCGGTCGCATACAGCTTCAAGGTCGGGGCGATCGGCCGGAAGACGGCGTCGAACCGTTCGACCAGCTGGGCCGGCGAGCGCGCCGCTTCGACCGCCTCGACGTTCGAGACGGCCAGCGCGTTCCAGTCGGTCGCCGCGGCCTGGTCGCTTGGATGGAAGAAGCGGACATAGGCGAGCAGGCGCGCGAAGGCGGTCAGGTTGGCCTCGCCGCGGGCCGACAGCGCATGGGGCGCTTCGGTCGCGGCGGCCGCCTGCGACGCGACCAGCGCGATCGGCAGGGCCGTGAGTATCTCCCGGCGGTTCATGGGTGTGTCCCTTGCTCCGCCCCCCAAGCGTTACTGGAGAGTGGCGCTGGGGCGAAACTGTGGCGCTTCACAGCCCTGGGTAGATTTTTCTCGACGCTCCGGATCCGATGCGGGGTCCCCGCCGCGGCGACCTAACGCCCGCCGGTCGAGCCGAAGCCGCCCGCGCCGCGCGCCGTCTCGTCCAGGCTGGTGGTCAGGCCCCACGAGGCCTGGACCACCGGGGCGATCACCAGCTGGGCGATGCGGTCGCCGCGGCGGACGGTGAAGTCCTCCTCGCCCAGATTGATCAGGATCACCTTCACCTCGCCGCGATAGTCGCTGTCGATGGTGCCGGGGGTGTTCAGGCAGGTGACGCCCGCCTTGGCCGCCAGGCCCGAGCGCGGCCGCACCTGGGCCTCGAAGCCCAGCGGCACGGCGAAGGCCAGCCCCGTGGGGACCATGAACCGCGCGCCCGGCTTCAGCACCAGGGGCGCGTCCTCGGCCACCGCCGCCCGCAGGTCCATGCCGGCCGCGCCGTTGGTCTCGTAGGCGGGCAGGGGCAGGCCCTCGGCGTGGGCCAGCTGGACGACGGGAATGTGCGGTGCGGTCATGAAAGGCTCGCTGTCAGGTTTTGGGCGATGCGTTGGGCGAGGTCGTGGGCCACGGACTCCTTGGCGGCCCGTGTCCAGCGTTCGGTCTTGTCCTTGGAGATCAGCAGGACGGCGTTCTCGTCGCCGCCCATCACGCCGGGCTCGGTGACGTCGTTGGCGATGATCCAGTCGCAGCCCTTGCGCGCCAGCTTGGCGCGCGCGTGGGCCTCGACGTCGTTGGTCTCGGCCGCGAAGCCGATCACCAGCCTTGGGCGTTTCGGGCCGGAGGCGGCCAGGGCGGCCAGGATGTCGGGGTTCTCGACGAAGGTCAGGGCCGGCGGCCCGCCCTTCTCCTTCTTCAGCTTGGTCCCGAACACCTCGTCGATGCGCCAGTCGGCGACGGCGGCCACGAACACCCCGACATCGGCGGGCAGGGCGGCCTGGCAGGCGGCCAGCATGTCGCGGGCGGTCTCGACGTCGACCCGGTCGACGCCCAGGGGCGTGGCCAGGGCGACCGGTCCGCTGACCAGGGTGACCCGGGCCCCCAGCTTGGCCAGGGCCCCGGCGATGGCGTAGCCCTGGCGGCCGCTGGAGCGGTTGGTGATCCCCCTGACCGGGTCGATCGGCTCGAAGGTCGGGCCGGCGGTGACCAGGGCGTGCCTGCCGGCCAGCGGTTTCGCCGCGGGCCCCTCCAGCGCCGCCATGATCGCCTCGAAGATCACGGGCGGCTCGGCCAGGCGGCCCGGGCCGAATTCGCCGCAGGCCATGGCCCCGTCGTCGGGGCCGACGAACAGCACGCCGTCGGCCTTCAGGGTCGCCAGGTTGCGCTGGGTCGCCGGGTGCAGCCACATCCGCACGTTCATGGCCGGGGCCATCAGCACGGGCTTGTCGGTCGCCAACAGGGTGGTCGACGCCAGGTCGCCGGCCAGGCCGTGGGCGGCCTTGGCGATCAGGTCGGCGGTGGCCGGGGCCACGACCACCAGGTCGGCCGAGCGCGACAGTTCGATATGGCCCATCTCGGCCTCGTCGGTCAGCGAGAATAGCTCGGCGTAGACCTTGTCCTCGGCGAGGGCCGACAGGGTGAGGGGCGTGACGAACTCGGCGCCCGATCGGGTCAGGATCGGCCGCACGCCCACGCCGGCCTTGCGCAGCAGGCGAGTCAGCTCCAGAGCCTTGTAGGCGGCGATCCCGCCGCCGACGATCAGGAGAACCCGCCTGGGGGGGGTGGAGTCGGTCATGTCATCGGCCTCCGGCGCGTTTCGCCCCAAGGCGCATAGAGCGACGCGGCGTCCAGCGTAAGCCCCCATGCGCAAAAAACCTTAACGGGGACTCGACATTCGTTCCGTCTTCGTTCTTACTCTTAAAAGTAGAGGAAATGTTCGGAGATCGATCATGACGGTACGGTCCGCGTCCTGGTTCCCGGCCTTTGCGGCCCTCGGTCTGGCCTTGGGAGTCGCCGCCTGCGATGGCGGCGCCTCCGCGGTGAAGGCGCCCAAGGCGGGCGACGTGGCCGCGGCCGCGCAGCCGGCGTCCGATCGTGACGCCCCGTCTTATGGCGGCGGGGCCTATGACAGCGCGCCGACCCGGCCCGACCCGCGTGACGCGCCGGTCCGCAAGGTGGCGGGCAAGCCCATGTGGGCCGCCAACCGCACGCGGACGGCCGAGGAGAACGCCCAGCGGGGCTTCGAGCGCTATGGCGCCGCGTTCGCCGCCGCCGATGTCGACGACTATGTCCGCAAGACTCACGCCTTCGTCGCCCGCCCGCCGGCCGGGGCGCAGACCCTGACGCGCGCCAACGGCGACACCCTGATCTATGACCCCAAGGACAACGTCTTCGCGGTGGTCACCAAGACCGGCGCGCCGCGCACGATGTTCAAGCCCGACGACGGCGCGGCCTACTGGGCGGCCCAGAAGACGGGTCAGGCGCGGCGGACGGCGGCGCGGGATCGACCGGTCAGCACCGACAGCTAGGACGTCCCCACAAGCGCGCCTGGGGGAAGGCGCCGGGGCGAGGGCAGGGCGCGATCGGCGCCGGCTCGCCTCGTCACCCCGGTCGGCCTGACGGGCGGCCGGGACCCAGGGGCGGTGCGCAACGCCCCTGGGCGAGCTTGCTGAATGTCGAGGGTCCCATGTCCTCCTTCGGAGGCCCGGCGGTTCATAGCCGACCGGCGTCCCGCAGCTAGGGGCTGGCCTTAAACCAACCCCATCCTCGCCGCGAAGAGCCCAGCCGCGAACGCCAGGCCCGCCACCGCCGCGCCGGCCACGAACCACAGGAGCGGCCGGGCGGGGCGCGGCTGGACCCCAGCGACCGGGGGCGCTGCGGGCGTTTCGGCCAGGCGGGCCAGGGCGCGGATCGCGCGCAAGGCCTCGTCGGCGAAGTCGCGGACCTTGGCGGCCGGCGACAGTTCGCGGGCGATCCAGCGGCGCACCACCGGGTCGGCGGCGGCCCACAGGTCGTGGCTCGGATCGATGCGGCGAGCCACGCCCTCGACCGTGACCATGGTCTTCTGCAGCAGCACCAGTTCCGGTCGCAGGGCCATGTCGAACAGGGCGGTGATCTCGAACAGCTGGGCCAGCAGCTTGCCCATCGACACGCCGCGGGCGTCGCGTCCGAACACCGGTTCGCCCACCGCCCGCAGGGCCTGGGCGAAGGCGTCGCGATCCTGGTGGGCGGGCACGTAGCCGGCGTCGAAATGCACCGCCGCCACCCGCGGATAGTCGCGATTGAGGAAGCCGTACAGGATCTCGGCCAGGTACTTGCGCTCGGCCGGGCCCAGGCGCCCCAGGATGCCGTAGTCGACCGCGACGATCGCGGCCCCCTCTCCCTGGCTTGGGGCGCTGACGAACAGGTTGCCCTCGTGCAGGTCGGCGTGGAACAGGCCGTGGTCCAGGGCCTGGGCCAGGAAGCCGCGCGTCACCGCCTCGGCCAAGGCCTTGCGGTCCAGGCCCGGCTGCTCCAGGGCGGCGGGGTCGGACAGCGCCAGGCCCGGCGCCCAGCTCAGGGTCAGGAAGCGCTTGCCGACCCCGTCCCACACCACCTCCGGGGCGCGCATGTAGGGATCGACCTTCATGGCCTCGCCCAGCTCGGCGCAGCCGGCGGCCTCGAAGCGCAGGTCCAGTTCCAGGTCCAGCGCCCGGATCACCACCTCGACGAACTCGCGCGGCCGCAGGCGGCGGGCGGCGGGAACCCAGCGCTCGGCCAGGGCGGCGGCCAGGCGCAGGGCGGCGCTGTCGCGGGCGACCTGGCCCTCGACGCCGGGCCGCAGCACCTTGACCGCCACGCGGGTCCCGTCCAGCAGGGTGGCCGAATGGGCCTGGGCCAGGGAGGCGGCGGCGATCGAGGCCTCGAAGCTGGCGTAGAGGGTGTCCAGCGGCCGGCCCAGGCCGCGCGCGATCTCGGCCTTGGCGACCTCGAGCGGGAAGGCGGGCAGACGGTCCTTCAGGTGCGACAGGTCCTCGGCGAACGCGGTCCCGAAGATGTCGGCCCGGGTCGACAGGAACTGGCCCATCTTGATGGCCGCCGGGCCCTCGCGCTCCAGCACCCGCGCCAGGCGCTCGCCAGGCCGGCCCTTGCGGGCCGCCCCGCCGGCGAACAGCCGCAGGGCGCGCCCCGCCCACAGCGCCGAAGGCGGCAGCACCGGCTCCAGTTCGCGCGGGACCAGGGCGTCGGCCCGCATCAGGGCCCAGCCGGCGCCGATCAGGCGCAGGAACGCGGCGAGCCGGCTCATGCGGCGGAGGTCTCGCTCGACGAGCGGCGAAGAGGCGGGAAAAAGCTCATGTCCCGGCCTGAAAGCCCGCTCCGCGCGCTCCGGTCAAGGCCGCTTTCACCGCCGACCCGCCGCCAGCGGCGAAAAGCGGTTCCGAAAGCTGTGCGGGGGAGAAAGGAAGTCGGCTTTCGACCCTGGGCGCGCCTGCGTCGAACGGATCGCCAAGCGGCGTTGCGTCATGCTCGGTCTACGAACTGACCGGACTATCAGTCTCTTGCTGACGTGAATTCCAACCGGCCTCGAAAGGTCCAGCTGTCGCGGCATGCGCTCAAGTTCCGGCGCCGAGCGTCCTTCGAGGCGCGATCAGGAGCGCACGCCTCTAGCCGCATACTTGAATCGCCTTATTCGTTCCGCTGACCGAAAACGATGCTTCGCTGATGTTCGCCAAACGAATTGGGGCCGATGACTTCGTCATTGTGGTTTTTACAAACTGCTCTGCATTTCTCATTTCATCATCATCACGGCCCGTTATCATTGGGCGCGGTATATCTGACCAATAGGTGTGGAGAGAACCTTGTGGGATTGTCGTTTCGCCTTTACCTGTGGCTTGGCGATAAAGGTTATCTAATGCCGGTCTAGGGTCAACATTACCTACATATGTTATTTCTCCAGCTTGAATGTCTGCAGAAAACGCGCTTTCGTTCAAGCAAACACTCCACCCAGACTGTTGAAATATCGCGTCTAAGCGATAGCTACCTGGCTTCAAGGTTCGAGAAATATACTGAAATTGACCTTGATTGAATTTTGGATCTACCTTCATAAGGTAAACGCGGGAACCGAAACCGGATTTTCCGTTCTTGGAAAACATAAAAGTATATTGAACGGGCAGGTTTGGAACTTTAAGCAATATCGCGCCTTCTGATGATGAAGGCGAAATCGCAATGCCCTCAATCTTGTTGCCAGCATTTGCCTGCGAAAACGGGATAACGATGGCTAAAGTCGCAGCCAGAAAAATTTTCAGTAATGTCACTTTTGATAATCTCCTCGACACTGATGCGGCGGAGAATATTGCCGCCTATAATCCCACACAACAGCCATTATTGTCGGCAATTTAGGCTCCGCCTCCAACGTCCGCCCGCCACCCGTCGCCGCCGTTCCGATCGCAGTCGGCCCGATGTCGCCTAACATCTTGCCGCCCTCTGCAGCGAGATTCACCGAGCGATGCCGGAAGAGATCACAACGTGTCGCCTCACGCGAGAGACCGCCGGGCTGCTCGAGAACATCGCGGAAGAGGTTTTCGACGGGGAGATCGACGCCCAGCGGCTTGCGACCTATCTGGAGTCGCCGGGGCATCTGATGATCGTTGCGGTTTGCGGAAGGCAGGTTGTCGGCCAGGTGGCGGCCCATGTTCGCCGCCACCCCGACCAAGCGTCGGATGTCTACATCGACAATCTGGGCGTGGCCCCGCCTTTCCAGCGACGTGGCGTTGCGCGACGCCTGGTCGACGAGGTCCTGGCGTGGGCCAAGGCGCTAGACTGTCGGCAGGCGTGGATCGTTACGGGCACCGACAACAGCGCCGCTCGCGCCCTCTACGAAGGTTGGGGCGCCGCCGCCGAGCCGATCGTGATGTTCTCTTGCCTTGGAAGCGTCCGCTTCGAGCGCTTAGCCCTCGACGCCAGGCGTCGGGTCGAGAGGCCAGACCTCGACGACGCCCTGCGCCACCGCGCAGGGGCTGCGGGCCGCGATCTCGATCGCCGCGTCCAGGTCCGCCGCCTCGATCAGGGCGAAGCCGGCGACGGGCAGGTCGGCGGACAGGAACGGACCTTGCGCGACCTCCACCTTGGCGGCGTCATGGTTGCGCACCTGCACGGGCTTGCCGGCGACGCCCATGACGTCGCCTTCGCGCACCCGCCGGGCGTCGGCCGCGTGCGCCGCGTCCCGCACAGTCTTCGCCGTCCGGTCGTAGCCGGACCTGTCGCCGTAACCGATGGTGATGAACCTGGGCATGTGGAGTCGAACGCGAAGCCCCGCCGGAGGGTTCTCGGCGACGGTCCGTTCGAAGCCGGCCCGTCCCTAGATCGCCCAGCCCTGGTGCAGCGCCGCGACGCCGCCGGTGAAGTTGGTGATCGTCACCCGCTTGAACCCGGCGTTCTCCATCATCCCCGCGAAGGTCTTCTGGTCGGGGAAGCGGCGGATGCTCTCGACCAGGTACTGGTAGGCGTCGCGGTCCTTGGCCAGCCATTCGCCGAACTGCGGGATCAGCTTGAACGAATAGGCGTCGTAGGCCTTGGCCAGGGCCTCGGTCACCGGCTTGGAGAACTCCAGGCACAGGAAGCGGCCGCCGGGCTTGAGCACGCGCCGCGCCTCGCGCAGGGCCGCGTCGATGTCGGTGACGTTGCGGATGCCGAACGAGATCACATAGGCGTCGGCATAGGCGTCGGGTAGCGGCAGCCGCTGGGCGTCGCCCACCGTCCAGGTGATCTCGGGCGCGCCGCCCTTCTCGATCCCCGCGCCGATCATCTCGGCGTTGTAGTCGATGATGTTGATCAGGGCGTCGGGGCCGCCCCGACGCTCCTGGGCGGCCCGGGTCATCCTGGCGAAGCGGCGGGCCATGTCGCCGGTGCCGCCGGCGCAGTCGATGATGATCTCGCCCGGCTGCGGGTTCAGGCGCGCGGCCACCGCGTCCTTCCACAATCGGTGCACCCCGCCGCTCATCACGTCGTTCATCAGGTCGTAGTTCTTGGCGACCCGGTCGAACACGCCGCGCACCAGGCCGGCCTTGGCCGAGGGATCGACGTCCTTGAATCCGAAGGTGGCGGAGGCCTTGGTCATGCAATCGCTCGAAATCGAAGGGGGCGCGGCCCGGTTTTGTCCGCTCTTATAGCCGCCCGCGCCCCGCCGTCACCGGTTTTGCGCGCCCGGGCCTAGGAAGCGCGCCGCACATGGCTGATATCTGGCGCCCCAACTGGATCCGAGGTCCCGCCTTGCCCGAACTGCCCGAAGTCGAGACCGTGCGCCGCGGCCTGGAGCCCGTGTTCGGCGGCGCCCGCCTGGCCCGCGTGCGCGCCAACCGTCCCGACCTGCGCTTTCCCTTGCCCGACGGCTTCGTCCAGCGCCTGACCGGGGCGAAGATCCTGCGGCTGGACCGTCGGGCCAAGTACCTGCTGGCCCCGCTCGATCGCGGCGACACCCTGGTGATGCACCTGGGCATGACCGGGCGCTTCGAGATCGCGGCCCCTGAAGGTTTCACCCGGCCCGGCGACTTCGCCCGCCAGGTCACCCCCGACGACAAGCACGCCCACGTGGTGTTCGAGACGGAAGCCGGGGCGACCGTCACCTATTGCGACCCGCGCCGGTTCGGCTTCATGGACCTGGTCGCCACCGACCGGCTGGACCGCCATCCGTGGTTCGCGACCATGGGTCCCGAGCCCCTCGGCGACGCCTTCGACGCCAGGACCCTGGTCACGGCGTTCGCCGGCCGCAAGCAGGGCCCCAAGACCCTGCTGCTGGACCAGAAGACCGTCGCGGGCCTGGGCAACATCTATGTCTGCGAGGCCCTGCACCGGGCCCATATCTCGCCGTTCAAGCCGGCGGGGATGATCGCCGGCAAGCGGCTGGGCCCGCTGACGACGGCGATCAAGGCCGTGCTGGCCGAGGCGGTCGAGGTCGGCGGCTCGTCCCTGAAGGACTTCGCGGCCGCCGACGGGGCCCTGGGCTATTTCCAGCACCGCTTCCGGGTCTATGACCGCGAGGGCCAGCCCTGCCCCACGCCCGGCTGCAAGGGAACGATCGCCCGCGAGGTCCAGGCCGGCCGCTCGACCTTCTTCTGCCCGGTCTGCCAGACATAGGGACCGCCTCCGGGGAGACGGTCCCTCAGCTGGGCCGTCAGGCCGGGAGCCTGCCCTCGGCGAGCAGCGCGCGGGTGCGCTTCAGCGTCGACAGCAGGGCGGCCCTGTAGCCGTTTTCGCCGTCGAACTGGGCCTGCTCGGCCTGCTCCTCCGGACCGCCCGGCGGTTTGCCGCGCAGGCCGAGATAGCAGTAGAAGCGCAGCCGCAGCGCGCCGTCCTCGTCTTCATACAGTTCGTTGACGATGGCGCCTTCCCGCGGTCCCGCGGCCTGGAAGAAGGTGGCCTTGCTCCCGGGTTCGAGGGTGACGATCTCGCGGAGGTCGACGCCGCCGATCGTGGCCTCGCGCACGAAATGGGTCGCGCTTTCCTCCACGACGTCGCAGCGGGTGCAGAGGCCTGGCGGCAGGAACAGACGGGCGTCGCGGGCCTTGAGCTCCAGGCCCGCCCACGCCTGCGCGCGGGTCAGCCGGGTCTCGCCTTGCGGGTTCACCGGAACGGTGGCGGTTGAATAGATCATGGTCGTCCTCTTTTGGGGGCGCCGAGCGGTCAGGCCGGCTCGGCGGCGGCCGCGGCGATCTGGGTCGCGAAATCGCGATAGGTGTGCAGCGGGCGGCCCAGGATGCGGGTCAGGCGCTCGACATCGCCGGCCTCGGGGATCATGCCGTCGCCGACGAAGCGCTCGGCCATCAGGCGCATCTCATAGGCCATCCACCGGGGCATGAAGTTCGCCAGGTTCTGCTCGAACCCGGTGGGATCATCACCGCCATAGGCGACGGGGCGGCCCAGGACGTCGGACCAGATCGCCGCCACGTCCGAGCCGGTCAGGGTGTCGGGGCCGACCAGGTTGAGGGTTTCGATCGGCAGCTTGCCCGGGGCCTGGTCGCGGCGGACCAGCTCGATCGCCGCGACCTCGGCGATGTCGCGGGCGTCGACCATGGCCAGGCCCTTGCCGCCGATCGGCATCGGATAGACGCCGTGGTCCAGGACCACGTCCTTGATCGTCAGCTCGTTGTCGATGAAGTAGGCCGGACGCAGGATCGTGGCGGAAAAGCCCATCTGCTCGATCATCCGCTCGGCGCCGGACTTCACCGCGAAATGCGGCACGTTCACGAAGCGGTCGGCGTGGATCACCGACAGGTAGACGACGCGCTCGACGCCGGATTCGCGGGCGATGTTCAGGGCGATCAGCGCCTGGGTGAATTCGTCGGCCGCCACCGCGTTGAGCAGGAACAGCGTGCGGACGCCGCGGAAGGCGGCGCGCACCGCGTCGATGTCGAGCAGGTCGCCCTGCACGACCTCCACGCCGGCCGGGAAGCTGGCCTTCGCGGGATCGCGGACCAGCACGCGCACGTCGGCGCCGCGCTGGACCAGTCGCTGGACGACCAGGCCGCCGACACGGCCGGTGGCGCCGGTAACGAGGATAGTCATGGGAAAATCTCCGGGGTTCGAAGGAACGCCCAGGAAATTAGTGATCCATCGGCAAGCTAATAGCCGCTATATCTGGACGCACTGTCTCAGTGGTGGAACGCATGGACTGGCTGGCCCTCGCGGATTTCAACCTGGTCGCCCGGCATGGCGGGGTCGGCCGCGCCGCTCGCGCCGCCGGACGCCCCAAGGCGACCCTATCGCGCCGGGTCGCGGAGCTCGAGGCCAGCCTGGGCCTGCGCCTGTTCGAGCGCGGCGGGCGGACGCTGAAACTCACCCAGGAAGGCCGGGCGCTGCATGAGCGAACCTCCGCCCTGCTCACCGAACTCGACGAGACCGCCGCCGGTATCGCTTCCGGTGGAAGCACCCCCCGTGGGGGGCTGCGGATCAGCGCGCCGTTGTTGTTCTCGCAGGTGGCGATGGGACGGCTGGCCGCCGAGTTCGCCCTGAAACACCCGGAGGTCCGCCTGGAGGTGACGACGGAAGACCGGGCGGTCGACATGGTCGAGGAAGGCTACGACCTGGTGATCCGCGTCAATCCGAGCCCGGACGAGGCCCTCGTCGGGCGGGCGTTCCTGCGCGACCGCCTGGTGGTGGTGGCGAGCCCCGATCTCGTTCGGCCCGCGGACGGCTCGGCCGTTCCCGCCGTCGTGCGCGGGACAGGGGGTGGAATCGAGACCTGGACCATCGCGAACGCGACCGGAGGTTCGACCATGGCGGCCGATCCCGTCCTTGGCCTGTCGTCGATGATCATGGTCCGCGACGCGGTCCGCGCGGGCGTCGGCGTCGCGCGGCTTCCCGTGTCGCTGGTCAGCCATGACCTGGCGGCGGGCCGGCTGGCGCACTGGGGCGACGTCGACGGGCCGGAAATCGTCCTGTGGACGCTCTACCCATCGCGTCGCCTGCTCAGCGCCCGGGTCTCGGCGTTCCTCGACCACCTCAAGGCCGCCTTCCCCACCGGCGAGCCGCACGAGCTGGCCGCCTTCATCGCACGGTAGGGGCGGCCCGAGGCGCCGCCCGCTCCCCGGGGGCTCCCCAACGCCGCCCCGCCCTCTATAACGGCGGCGCTCAACAGGAGACCCGCCGATGGCCGCGTACCAGACCCTGATCGTCGAGACCCCCGAGGCCGCGCCCGGCGTGACCCTGATCCGCCTGAACCGGCCCGAGGCGCTGAACGCGCTGAACACCGCCCTGCTGGCCGAGCTGGGTCAGGCCCTGGCGGCGGCCCAGGCCGACGAGGCGATCGGCTGCATCGTCGTGACCGGCTCGGCCAAGGCCTTCGCGGCCGGCGCCGACATCAAGGAGATGTCCGACAAGTCCTACGCCCAGATGTTCAAGGACGACTTCTTCGCCGCCGGGGCCCGGGCCATCGAGGGAACCCGCAAGCCGATCATCGCCGCGGTGGCGGGCTACGCCCTGGGCGGCGGCTGCGAGCTGGCGATGATGTGCGACTTCATCCTGGCCGCCGACACGGCCAAGTTCGGCCAGCCCGAGATCAATCTCGGCGTCGCCCCCGGCATCGGCGGCACCCAGCGCCTGACGCGCCTGGTCGGCAAGTCCAAGGCCATGGACATGATCCTGACCGGCCGGATGATGGGCGCCGAGGAAGCCGAGCGCGCCGGCCTGGCGTCGCGGATCTTCCCGGCCGACACCCTGGTCGACGAGGCCCTGGCCGTGGCCGCCAGGATCGCCGCCCAGTCGCCCCTGGCGACGGCGATGAACAAGGAGCTGGTCAACGCCGCCTACGAGACGACGCTCAGCACCGGCGTCCAGCTGGAGCGGCGCCTGTTCCACTCGCTGTTCGCCTTCGACGACCAGAAGGAAGGCATGGCCGCCTTCGTCGAGAAGCGCAAACCGGCGTTCAAGGGCTCGTGAAGGGTCGTGCGCGCCGTCGCGTCAGATTCTGGGCGCCCGATGGATTGACCCACGGCGGCCGTTCCCGTATATCCGCGCGCTCTTGATTTCTCCTGCTTCGCGGCTGCCCGCGCGGCTGTCCGTTTGAAGGTCCGAACTATGGCCAATAATCCCGGCGCCAAGAAAGCGATCCGCAAGATCGCCCGTCGCACCGAAGTGAACACTGCTCGCCGTTCGCGCGTGCGCACCTTCCTGCGCAAGTTCGAAGACGCCCTGGCCGCCGGCGACAAGGCCGTCGCCAAGGCCGCGTTCATCGAAGCGCAGTCGGAACTGATGCGCGCCGTCTCCAAGGGCGTCGTCCACCCCAACACCGGCTCGCGCAAGGTTTCGCGCCTGGCGGCTCGCCTGAAGAAGCTTGATCAGGCCGCGGCCTAATCCAGTTTCTCGCCGAACGTCGTTCGGCTAGCGAAATCAAAGACTTAGAAAAGCCGATCGAGGAAACTCGGTCGGCTTTTTCTATTGCCTTTTTTCAAACTGAAGATTGTCCCCGGGACATTCGACCGGGTGAACATCGGGCTCTGAAATAGCATTCCCTTGGCGGGCGAGGACGTCTGTCGAGTCAACAGAAATATCCGCCGACGGACGCAAGTTTTCCGTTTGACCGGCGGGGGCCGCTGGCTAGTTTAAGCGTCTCAACGCTCTTCCAGTCCATGGAGATCACTGGCGGCGGCCGAACCCTTGCGTTCGCCGATCAAGCCCCTGTGTCTGCTGGACAACGAAGGACTTGGGACGCGGTCGTGCGCCATGGGGGGCGGCGATCGGGGATGACACGACATAATACCGAGGCGGTGATCGATGACGACCAAAGGCGGGGTAGTGACCCAAGAGTTCTCGGCTGCGTTCTCGACGGTTGCCTGCGAGCCTGCGGGCGCCGTCTGGAACAAGGTCTGCGTGGTGCTGAAGCGTGAGCTGGGCGACGCGGCTTTTGGCTCGTGGATCGCGCCCGCCATGCTGCGCGAAGGCCAGGCCGGCGACGTGGTGGTGGTGACGCCGACCGGGATCGCGCGCGACTGGATTCGCCGCAGCGCCTGGCGTCGCGTCAGCGAGCTGTGGGCGGCCAACGATCCCACCGCGCGCCGGCTGGATCTCAAGTCGCGCCTGGAATTCGAGGCCGCGGGCGGCGCGACCGCGTCGATGGGCGGGGCCGGCTATGAAGCCAAGGCCGAGCCGATCGAGATCGTGCTGCCGGTGTCCAGCGACGTGCCGGCCCTGGCGCCCGCACCGGCCAACGGCGCCAAGGCCTCGCCCGTCCAGGGCCTGCAGGAACGCTTCACCTTCGACACCTTCGTGCCGGGCCCGGCCAACGAGTTCGCCCACGCCGTGGCCCGCCGGGTGGCCAGCTGGGCCGACGGCCATTTCAATCCGGTGCTGTTCCACGGCCCCTACGGCTTCGGCAAGACCCACCTGCTCAACGCCCTGGCCTGGGAGGCCATGCGCCAGGCCCCGACCAAGCGCGTGGTCTACCTGACCGCCGAGCGCTTCCTGTCGACCTTCGTGCGGGCGGTGATGGATCGCCAGACCGCGGCCTTCAAGGAGGAGCTGCGCGGCGCCGACCTGCTGATCATCGACGACGTGCACTTCATCGCCGGCAAGCAGTCCAGCCAGGAAGAGCTGTTCCACACCCTGACCGCCCTGGTCGAGGACGGCCGCCGGG
>Ga0209758_1001857_pt1 | contig 23182 bp, 24 predicted proteins | sample AraplaMF_Col_mMF_FD_184258 | JGI IMG/M metagenome (GOLD analysis project Ga0209758, IMG submission 184258) | Arabidopsis root microbial communities from the University of North Carolina, USA - plate scrape MF_Col_mMF (SPAdes) (version 2) | ecosystem: Host-associated > Plants > Roots > Endosphere...
GCGGCCGCCGACAACGCGTGCCGCCATGGAGCGCCGAGAGGCGCCCGGGCTCCTCGCAAGGGCCCGCGCGCCCCGGGACCCCCACCTCCCTCAAGCCCCTTGGGTCCCGGAAGCTTGGCGTGCACGGCCGGCAGATCGCAATGCCGGCCTAAGGAGGTCTCGCAAACCTCCTGGGCGCCTCCCGGCGCTCCATTCCTCTCCTATGGAGAGGGAAGGAAAACAGGGAGACGGGCGCAGCCGGGCGTCCGAAAAACAAAACCCCGGCACAGCGGAGCGTTGGCTGAAACCTATGGCTCAAAGTGGCCGGCTCAAAACTTGGAGCTTCTCAAATTGTCTCCGCGGCAGACGCGTGATAGGCGCTGGCCAAAGGGAGCTTGCTCATGCCTGAGGCCATCGACCTTCTGAAAACCCGCCGTTCGGTCAAACCGATCGAGCTGTCCGGACCGGCGCCGAGCGCCGAAGAGATTTCGACGCTGCTCACCATTGCGTCGCGGGTGCCGGACCACGGCAAGCTCACGCCCTGGCGCTTCATCGTGTTCGAGGGCGACGCGCGGCTGAAGGCCGGCGCGAAGATCGCGGAGGTGTTCAAGCTCATCCGCCCCGACGCCACGCCCGATCAGATCGAGGCGGAAGGCAAGCGGCTCGCGCATGCGCCGCTGGTGATCGCGGTGGTGAGCCGTGCCGCGCCGCATGTGAAGATTCCGGAATGGGAGCAGGTGCTGTCCGCCGGCGCTGCAACGACCAGCCTGGTGTTCGCGGCCCATGCGCTCGGCTTTGCGGCGAACTGGCTGACCGGCTGGCACGCCTATGACCGCCGGGTGCTCGATGCGCTCGGGCTCGCGCCGAACGAGAAGATCGCGGGCTTCGTCCATATCGGCCGGTCCACAAAGCCTGCGGAGGACCGCCCACGGCCGCCGTTGAGTGATATTGTGTCGCGCTACGGCGCGGGCTGAAATCGCGTCAGGAGTTGGCCCAGGAATCGTCTGACCCAGGAATTGCCTGACCATGTTCTACGACACCCGCAAGAACGACCACGGCCTGCCGTACAATCCGTTCAAGGCGATCGTGACGCCGCGTCCGATCGGCTGGATCACCTCGATGAGCTTAAAGGGCGAGGTCAATCTCGCGCCGTACTCGTTCTTCAACGGCATCACCGACAAGCCGCCGATCGTGATGTTCTCCAGCGAAGGCGCCAAGGACTCGGTCGCGTTCGCCGAGGAGACGAAAGAGTTCGTCTGCAGCCTCGCGACCTTCGACCTGCGCGATCAGATGAACGGCACCTCGGCGCCGCTGCCGCGCGGCGAAAGCGAGATGAAATTCACCGGCCTCGAGGCCGCACCGTCGCAGCTGGTCAAGCCGCCGCGGGTGGCCGCTTCGCCTTGCGCGCTGGAGTGCAAATGGCTGCAGACCGTGCGGCTCCACGACGTCGAGGGCCAGCAGCTCGAGCGCTACGTGGTGTTCGGCCAGGCGATCGGCGTCTATATCGACGACCGCTTCATCAGGAACGGCCGGCTCGACACCGCGGCGATGAGGCCGATCGCGCGCTGCGGCTATGACGAATACGCGGTGGTCGAGAGCGTATTCAAGATGACGCGCCCGCCGGGCGGCGGCAAAAACGCCTGAGGCTGCCGCGGCTCTTTTTGGCCGCGGCTCGGATCGTTGGATACAAAGCCTGGCGTCGCGTCAGGCGGTCTGGATGTATTCGCGGAGCACCGACTGCTCGTGCTCCATCTCATGCAGGCGATGCTTGACCACGTCGCCGATCGAGATGATGCCGGCGAGACGCCCTTGCTCGACCACAGGCAGATGACGGAATTTGCCTTGCGTCATCCGCTCCATCACCGAGACCACGGTGTCGTTCATGCTGCAGGTCGTAACCCTGCGGGTCATGACGTCCGTCAACGGCAGATCGAGCGAGGCCGGTCCGTGCGCCGCAAGCTCCTGCACGATGTCGCGCTCCGACACGATGCCGACGATGCGCCGGTCGGCGCCGGTCACCACGAGCGCGCCGATCGCATGCTCGGCAAGAAGCCTGGTCGCGTCCGACAGCTTCTTGGTCGGCTCGACGGTCAGAACGTCGGTGCCCTTTTTCGACAGAATGGCTTTCACGGTCATTGAGGTCGCTCCCTTGGGATCGATTCCCTTCCCGCAGCCTCCAGGCCGTTAGCCTCTGGGTCGTTTGTGCCGTCGACTCAAAGAGGCCGCGGACAGATTGCGACTACGGTAGCGGATAACGCCGCAAGGTGGGTCAGGGTTGCTGACCGGAACAGTGGACCGCGCGCCAGCCATGCGGCGCGCGGTTAACGAACCGCATTCGACATCAGTGCAACGTGGAATCGTCGTGCGGCAGCGCACGCCATGGCGGATCGAACGCCGAGAACAGCAGCAGGCCCGCGAAGAAGCCGCCGACATGGGCTTCCCACGCAATAGCCTGGCCCGCCGATCCACCGATCGGCAGCGAACCCAGGCCGAACAGCAGGTTCAGGCCGAACCAGACGACGACGAAGGCCACCACGCGCGGATTTCGCAGCGCAGCGAGAAGCGATGCCGCGGGCACGTGCTCGGCGTTCTCGCGCTGGCGGTGCCACATGTCGAGCGAGCCGCCGGGCTCGAAGGCAAAGCGGGCCGCGGCGCCCATCATGCCGGAAATGCCGGCGGAGGCTCCGACCAGCGGGCTGCGGTCGCCGGCATGCATCATGAGATAGACCAGCGCACCGGCCGCGACCGTCACGGCGAAGAACGCAAGGAAGCGCCCGGCGCCGAAGCGCCGCGCCACCGGCGTGCCAAAGGCCATCAGCGATATCGCGTTGAAGCCGTAGTGCGTCCAGTCGGCATGCAGCAGCGCGTAGGTGACGAAGGTCCAGATCTCGGCGCCGGTGCCGCCGGGATAAACGCCTTCGGTCAGGATCGTGGTGTCGTAGCGCGCCGGCACGAAGGCGAGCGTCCACACCAGCGTGGCATCGGTCATGTCCGACAGCAGGTAGGTGCGCACGAAGTGCAGCACGCCCAGCACCAGGAGCAACGCGACAACAACTGCTGGAACGTTGAGGATCGGTTCGCGCCGCTGGTCCAAGGCAACTCCTGAGTTCAAACGCCTTGAGCCATATAGGAATCGTGCGGCGCAACCGCCTTGGTAAGCGAGAGCCGCAGCGCAATCAAACAAAAGAAACAGCAAGAAAACCGGCAAAAGAAGACCGGCAAAGAGAAAAGGGAGGGCTAGAAGCCCTCCCTCTCCGTCACATCCCCTTCTCCCCGAAGGATCAAGTGCGCCGACCGCTCAGTCATGGCCGGCGAAAGCCGTGTGGATCGAGAGCGACCCTAGGCGCGTGACGTGAGCCTGCCAACCACCGGCCGGATTTAACGCTAACGCGCGAGGCCCTCGGCGTTGCCGCACCGAAGCCGCGTCACGGCACATGCCCTGCTCCGTCCTCTGCCAACGCAGCGAGGCATGGCGCGCCTGTCCCAGCAAGGGACGCATGGCGCACCACGACAGGACAGAGGGCAGGAAATGAAACACCCGTCCAACCGTGAGCTTTTCGAATACTGGAATCTGCGCCGCGGCGAACGGCTCGCGCCGGAGCGCGGCGAGATCGATCCGGGCGCAATTCGCAAGATTCTCGGCGATACCTTCGTGCTGGAGATGAGCGGCATCAACAATCCGGTGTTCCGGCTGGCGGGCACCCGGCTGTGCGCGCTGTTCGCCCGCGAGCTGAAGGGTGAGAGCTTCAACCGGCTCTGGGAGCGCACCGGACAGACCGCGATGCGCGAGCTCGTTGCAGTGGTGCTCGAAGAGAAGGTCGGCGTGGTGGCGAGCGTCGCGGGCGCGACCTCCGACGACATGCTCCAGCCGGTCAATCTGGAGATGCTGCTGCTGCCGCTCGCGGCGCAATCCCGCAGCGAAGCGCGGGTGATCGGGGCGCTGGCGCCGATGGCGGCGCCCTACTGGCTCGGCGCCAAGGCGATCGGCGCGCTCTCGCTCGGCATGTTCCGCCATCTCGGCCCGACGGTGGATGCAGCGTCGCTGCCCCGGTTCCGCGCTGCGGCCGGCCGGCTGCGGCATGGTCTTACCGTCTATGAAGGCGGCCGCACGTCATAGACGTCATAGGTTCCACGAGTTGACCTTATGGCACATCACAACCAAAGGCGCGCAGCTAACCGACCGTTAACGTGACGTGCATAGCTTGGGAGGCGAAAGTCCAGAGGTTCGCCCCCCATGGCTGTGCCGCAACAGAAATCCAACATGCTGCCGCATGCCATGGAGCGTCGACGGCATCAGCGCGTCCGCGTCAATCTGCTCGGCCGCTACATGCTGGAGGACCGCCGCGAATTCCCCTGCCAGGTCGTCAACATGTCGCCCGGCGGCATGGCGCTGATCGCGCCGGTCGGCGGCGAGATTGGCGCCCGCGTGATCGCCTATGTGGATCATCTCGGCCGGCTGGAGGGCAAGATCGCCCGGCAATTGCATAACGGCTTCGCCATGACGATCTCGGCGACGCCGCGCAAGCGCGACAAGCTCGCCGCCCAGCTCACCTGGCTCGCCAACCGCAGCATCCTGAACCTGCCGGAAGACCGCCGTCACGGCCGCTTCGTGCCGAAGATCGTGGCCGCCCGCCTGATCATGCCGAACGGCACCAATATCGGCATCCGCATCATCGACCTGTCGCTGTCCGGCGCCGGCATCGCCACGCCGAACCGTCCGGAGGTCGGCAGCCTCGTCACGCTCGGCAATATCCCGGGACGCGTGGTGCGCCATCTCGAAGAAGGCTTCGCGATGGAGTTCACGAGGCTTCAGCACCCGGACTCCATCGAAGAAAACGCCACCGGTTCGTAAACAGAACCTTTCCGGCTGAGCCCGCCTGCGGCCGGATTCCGGCGCAGCGCCTGAGCTTGCGACCGCGCCCTCTGCGGTATTTCCACACCCACTGTCCTTAACGCGTTACCGGCCGCGCGCGCTTTCGTGCGCGGAATTCAGTCCTTTGCGGGCTTAAAGATAAAATTTTACGCAAATTGTATTTGCTCGAATTTGATCTAATTTTTCCGAAAACTTGAATAGTATTCGCCGCAGTTTTTACTTTAGTTCTACTTAAAAGCACTGTGTCGACTTAGCGGCACTACAATCGCTTTGTGCGAACTATGGCCCCAACAAGACGGGATGAGGGGTCAACAAAAAATGTCGGGAAAGTCCAAGGCCGTTTTGGGCACAGCGCTCGCGGCCACGCTGATTGTCGCGCTCGGCGCCGCGAAGGCGGAAAGCGGCGAGCGCGTCGAGCGGGTGGCCTATGCCTCGATCGGCAGCCAGGTGCGTCCGCCGATCGGCTGGGTCGAGTTCTGCAACGAGAACCCCAAGGAATGCACCGTCTCTTCGACCGAGCCGCGCGACGTGGTGCTCACGCCGACGGTCTGGAAGGACCTGGTCCGCGTCAACCGCTGGGTCAACGAGACGATCCAGCCGGTCACCGACATGGATCACTGGGGTGTGGTCGAGCGCTGGTCCTATCCGGACGACGGCAAGGGCGACTGCGAAGACTATGTGCTGCTCAAGCGCCGCATGCTGATACAGGCCGGCTGGCCGCGCGAGGCGCTGCTGATCACCGTGGTGCGCGACAAGAAGGGCGACGGCCACGCCGTGCTCACGGTCAAGACCGACAAGGGCGAGTTCATCCTCGACAACCAGGCCGAGGAAGTCCTGCTCTGGTCGGACACCGGCTACCGCTTCGTCAAGCGCCAGTCGCAGAGCAACCCGAACCTCTGGGTGGCGCTGGGCGATCCGCGGCCGCCGACCTCCACCGCAAGCCCGCGGGCCGAGGCGGAGATTTTCCTGCCGGAAGTCCAGGTCACGCTCCGCATCCCGCAGATCCAAGTGTCCTTCATTCGCTAGGTCACGTTCATTCGCTGATCACGTCCACGCACTGAGCCTTTAGGAGACCCGCGGCCCCGGTCACGTCCCCACCCCTCCCCGTCCCCAGACCGGGCTCGCGCGCGGCCGGCGTCCCCCAACGCCGGCCGCACCTTTTTTGAAGAGCGAAGAGCCAACCGACACCGTTTGCCACTTCGGCTCCTGCCGACAGCGCAACGGTCGACGGGCGGCAGGCCTCTTTACAGGCGATCAGCAAGATGAAACACAGACGGGCATCCAGCGAGCTAGGGGTGGTTCATGCTAGCGCTTGCTGCAATCGGGGGAGCGATCGCGCTCATTTTCGTCGCGGTCACGATGGGAAGCGGTCTGGGCAAGACCGTCTACGCGTACCTTGAGCGGTTTCCCAAAGTCCTGGCGTTCCTGTCCGGTGCGATCGTCGGCGCCCTGTTCGGCCTTATTCCGGGTGCGAGCCTGGGATGGCTGATGGGGTCCCGGATCGCAGGCGCGATCGTCTGCCTGCTGTGCGCGGCCGGAGCCGGGTATGCATGGATGCGGTTCGAAATGCGCCCGACGAAACCCGAACCAAAGCGACGCTAGTGTCCCGAACCTGAAGTTCGCACGCATGCTCAGCGGGCACTTATGCGGACTTCGGGTTCGAAGAACATAGGCTTGCTAGCCGCGCCGCGAGTGGCGCGAAGCGCCACGAACCGCGACACTAGCCGATCCGCTTCAGGGTCTTGGCGTATTGCTGCCAGCGCTTGACGTAGATCTCGGCGCCGCCGGCGATCATCTTCGACATCTTCTCGTCGACCGGCCGGATCACGCGCGCCGGCGCGCCGAGGATCATCGAATTATCGGGAAAGCTCTTGCCCTCGGTGATGAGCGCGCCCGCGCCGACCAGACAGTTGTTGCCGACCTTGCTGCCGTTGAGCATGGTCGCGCCCATGCCGATCAGGGTGTTGTCGCCGACCACGCAGCCGTGCAGCATCACCTTGTGGCCGACCACGCAGTTGGCGCCGATCACCATGGGAAAGCCCGGGTCGGTGTGCAGCGTGGAATTGTCCTGGATCTGCGAGCGCTCGCCGATCTCGATCCACTCGTTGTCGCCGCGCAGCACCGCGCCGAACCAGACGCTGGCATGGCTCTTGAGCCGCACGCGGCCGATCAGCACTGCGGTCTCGGCGACCCAGTATTTTCCGTCGGCCGGAAACTCCGGCCCCTGCCCGTCCAGTTCGTAGATCGGCATTACAACTCCTCCGGCAGAGATTGCCGGCGCCAAGCTGCCATGATCGGAGAAATGAAGCGAGAGCGGGTTAGGCGACGATCCGGCCGACGGCCTGCAACGTCATCGCCACCACGGTGCCGGACATCAGGCTCCAGAAGCACGCCAGGAATCCGGCGAGCGCGGCGAAGCCAAAGCTGCGGCCCTCGATGCGCGCGCCGCGGATGGTGTTGCGGATGATGATGAAGGGCGCGGCGAACAGCAGGAACGGCACCGCGGCGAGCGCGCGGTTGCGCTCCGGCTCGTGCAGCAGACGGAAGCTCGCCGGCTGCAATGTATAGAGCTGATAGCCGCTGCACAGCATGCCCGCGACCGCAAAGCCGAGCACGAGCTCGATCAGCGAGCGTGCCGAATCCGACCAGATCAACGCAAACACCAACCCTTCGGGCGTCATGACGCCGGGCCCCCGAATTACGCAACTGTTCGACTGTCACAGATCGCCTGCCCCGCCGCCAGCGTATGCTTAAGGAAAGGTTAACGGTCGTCGTGTCTGATGATTTGGGGCGATTCGATCTCGACAATTCAGGGTTCAATGCCAATGGCTTACGCGGCGACTTTGGGGCACAGACGCAGGAAAGGCAGCAGCCTGATCGGCCGCATCCTGGTGGCGTTCGCCGGCCTGATCGTCGCCGGGCTTGCCGCAGCCCCGGTCGCCTACATGCTCTGGCCGGTCGGAACACCGCTGACGCCGGACGCTCCGTCCATCCCGGTGACGGTCGGCGGCGTGTCGTTCAACGTCCCGCCCGCCGCGATCCGCTTCAAGCTGCAACGCAAGCCCGGCACGCATCCGCGCATCGACATGACCTTCGTGTGGCCGTCGCTGACGCCGCCCGATCCCGCGGTCAAGCCGCAGCCGACCGACACGCCAGACGTCACCGACCGGCTGTTCGTCACGATTGCGGCGAGCGACAGCACGCTCGCGCCGCTGGAGCGATACAAGACGATCTATCCGCGTTATCTCGATGCGGCACCGATCAACATCGACGGGCTCAGCACCCAAGTGTTCCGCGACGGCACCGCCTATCAGGGCGAGGACCTGGTGCTCGATCCATCGCGGCCCGAGCAGTTCCTGCTCCGCTGCACGCGCATCACCGGGCTCACGCCCGCGATGTGCCTGCATGAGCGCAGGATCGGCGGCGCCGACATCACGGTGCGGTTCCCGCGCGACTGGCTCAACGATTGGCGCAAGGTCTCGGACGCGATCGAGCGCCTGATCGCGGGCTTCAAGCCGCAGGTTTAAGGAAGGTCAGCCGACCGGATCGAGATCGACGTCGAGGATCGGCAGCTCGAAGATGTACGAGCGGCGGCCCTTCTCGTTCTCGACGAACAGCACGCCGAGGAACTCCTCGCCGATATAGGCTTCGAGCGAGTCCGTCTTCTTCGGCCGCGTCACCACGCGGATGTTCTCGTTGTCGAACTTGGCGCGCAGATACGTGGTCAGCGTCGGCACCGGCGCAAAGCTCGGGTCATTGCTGACCTGGATCACCATGCGGAAATTGTAGGAACGGTCGCCGTCCTCGTCGTCGACCGTCAACAGGCCGAGATCATCCTCGCCGACGAAAATCTCGGCGGTGTCGCCCCTCTTCGGCACGACGCGAATGTTCGGATTGCCGAACAGCTTGCGCAGATAAGCGTCGAGCTTTTTGACTTCCGCTACGTCCACAGGCCCTCTCCGGTTTGCGGGGCCGCTGTAACACGGACGCCCGGCATTGCCTACCGTTGTCCCACTCTATCCTGGGAACATGTGGTCCATGGTGCGTGACGGTTCTGCGCAGGGCGCATCGCCGACGATCTTGGCCGGAATGCCAGCGACGGTGACGTTGTGCGGCACCGCGGTCAGCACCACCGAGCCCGCCGCGACACGCGCGCAATGGCCGACCTCGATGTTGCCGATGATCTTGGCGCCGGCGCCGATCAGCACGCCGTCGCAGATCTTCGGATGGCGGTCGCCGTGGTCCTTGCCGGTGCCGCCGAGCGTCACGTCATGCAGCAGCGAGACGTTGTCGCCGATCACCGCGGTCTCGCCGACCACCAGCCCGGTGGCGTGGTCGAGGAAGATGCCACGGCCAATCCTGGCGGCCGGATGGACGTCGCACTGGAACACCGCCGACGAGCGGCTCTGCAGGTAGTAGGCGAAGTCCTTGCGGCCCTGACCCCACAGCCAGTGCGCCAGCCGGTGGGTCTGAATGGCGTGGAAACCTTTGTAGTAGAGCACCGGCTCGACGAAGCGATCAGTCGCGGGGTCACGATCGAACACCGCGACGATGTCGGCGCGGAACACCTCGCCGATCTTCGGATCGTCTTCGAGCGCGTCGTTGTAGGCCTGCCGGATCAGTTCGGCCGAGACATCGGCATGGTCGAGCCGCTCGGCGACGCGGTGGATCACCGCGGCTTCCAGCGTGTCGTGGTGCAGGATCGAGGAATAGATGAAGGTGCCGATTTCCGGCTCGTGGTGGACGATAGCCTCGGCCTCGTCCCTGATCTTGGCCCAGACCGGATCGAGCTTCTGCACCGCTTCGTTCGGTCTCGACTGCCTCTGCGCCATGGTCGCCTCCGGCCCGCCCCGATATCATCTCGCGGCATAAGTTTAGCACAGTTAGGATACGGTCACCGCCGGCGCAACGGTACCGATGGAATATCGTTATGATTCCGTCGCTTACGACGGCGTTCTCAACTCGTTGAGGAAGTCCTCGATGGCGTTTGCGAACTGATCGTTGCGGTCGCCGGCCACCATATGGCGGGCACCGGTGACGTCCACATAACGGGCGTGTGGCACCAGGGTGAGGAAATCCTTGGCGTGCTCCTCGCCCACCAACTCCGAGGACGCGCCACGGACGAGCAGGGTCGGAATGGTGACGCACTGCGCCGCCTCGACCAACACCCGCTCCACCTCGCCGGAACCCGGGCCGATCCGGCGGTTGCCCTCCAGGAACCGCGGGTCCCAGTGCCAGCGCCAGCGGCCGTCAGGATGCAGCCGGAGATTCTTCTTCAAGCCCTCGTGGGAACGCGGCTTCGGCCGGTGCGGCAGATAGGCCGCAACCGCGTCGGCGGCCTCGGCGATCGAACCGAAACCTTCTCGAAGATTGGCTCGCATGAAGCCCTGGATCTTGGCGACGCCCTCGCTGTCGATGCGCGGCGTGATGTCGACCAGCACCAGTGCGGAGAACGCCTCCGGGCCGTTCGGATCGATGCTGTTGCCCAGCAGCGCCGCCATGCCGCCGAGCGAGGCACCAACCACCACAGGCCGCGTGCCGCTCCGTTCGGTCAGCGTTTCGGCCAGCGTCCGCGCGTCGGCGGCGAAGTCCTCGTACTGATAGGCGCCGTCCTGGACCCACTGGGAATCGCCGTGGCCGCGCTGATCCACCGCGTAAGCGGTGCGGCCCATGCGGGCGATCAGCTCGCCCGCCTTCTTCCAGGCGTGACGGGTCTGGCCGCCGCCATGGAGCAACAAGACCGGCGGGCCCTGCTCGCCATAGACATCGCCGATGAGCGTGTTGCCCGACGCGCCCTTGAACGTCGCGGCGGCCGGCAGTGGCGCACGCGTCATGGCCGCTCCGCCAGGAACTGCAGGACGCCTGCTTTGTAGACCTTGTCGCCGACCGCGATCATGTGGTCGCGATCCGGGATCGGCAACGCGCGGGCGTTGGGCATCAGCGCCACGAGCTTGTCGGGCGAGCCCGCGACCAGGTCGCGGGTGCCGATCGCCACCAAGGTGGGCACCTTGATCGATCCCACCTGCTCGCGCGTCATCTCCTGCCGCGAGCCGCGGATGCAGGCCGCGAGCGCGCGGCGGTCCGACCCGGTCTTGTCGGCGAAGGAGCGAAACACATGGCCCTGCGCATCGGTGACATCGGCGAGCGACGGCGCCTCCATGGCCTCGGCGATGCTCACCGGCAGGCCGACGCCTTCGACCAGATGGATGCCGAGCCCGCCCAGCACGATGGAGCGCGTCAGCTCCGGGCTCTCCAGCGCCAGGAACGCCGTGATGCGGGCGCCCATCGAATAGCCCATCACGTCGGCGCGGCCGATGCCCAGATGAGCCATGAGCGCGCGCGCGTCCGAGGCCATCTTGGCGGTGTTGTAGTCGGCCGGATCGTAGAGCTTGGCCGACTGGCCGTGCCCCCGGTTGTCGAGCGCGATCACGCGGTAGCCCGCGCCCTTGAGCGTCGTGAACCAGCCGGGCTGGACCCAGTTGACGTCCTTGGACGAGGCGAACCCGTGGATGAGGATGATCGGATCGCCCTGCCCTTCGTCGAGGTAGGCGATCTCTACGGAACCGTGGCTGAAGGTCGGCATGCGGGGTGAGATAGAAACCAGGAGCGGCGCGAATTCAAGCTTTGGCGGTCAGCATCGCCGCATAGCGCGCCTGCTGGCGCTCCCGCTTCCGCGCCAGATGGCGGAGCGTCAAGCGCTCGACGCCAGCCTTCGCCGACGACACCAAACCGAACAGCGTCAGGAGTGCGCCAAAAATCCATGACGCCAGGTTGAACGAGGCGATCGACAGAAGGATCGCGCCGCGGCCCAGCGTCTTCAGGATCGCCCGGGTCTTGCCGCCCTTCTTCTCGGCGAGCTTGGCGATCTTCGCCACCTCGGCGGGATTGTTGGCGAGCTTCAAACTGTCGAGCGCCGCTTGCGTGCCTGCTTTGGCCTGCACCTGGCCGACGTCGCTGACGAGCCGCTTGAGGTCCCCGGCCTTCTCGATCTTCACGGCCTCCCGCGCTGCGCGCACCGCCGCCGCCGGCTCGGCGAGCGAACCGCCGGCGCGCTTCAGCGCCGTCCAGTCGATGGTCTCGCGCAGCGAGCGGCTGATCCAGGACGCCATCGGGCCCGCGATCCGCCCGGTCTTGCGCGCGGCCTTCACGGCCGAGAGCCCGACGCGGGCCGGCGCGCCGAGGCCGACGCTGGCATAGGTGCCGGCCGTGACCGCGATACCGACGCAGGCGAGCCCGAGCACGAGCTGGTCGTAGCTCTCCCCGCTGGCATAGCGGCTGCCCTCGCGTACCGCGTCGCGGATGTCCCCGAACACGAACAGATCGCCGATCGCGGTGCCGGCAAGGCCGACCGCGTCGTCGGGCTCGCCGGTGATCAGGCCTCGCGCAAAGCTGTTGGCGGCGGCCGCTGCCGAATTGGCCTGCTCCATGGCGTCGTCAACACGCTTGCGCAGCTCCGGCGAAAGCTCGACATGGCGGTCGTCGGCGAGTTCGACGAAGCTCCGGGCGAGATCGGCGTCATTGGCCTTGAGCGCGGCCTCGATCTGGGCGGTTGCGACCTGGCCGTCGAAGGCGCGCGACAGCGCCCGGTCGGTGATTGCCACCGGATCGTCGTCGGCCTTGAGCAGCGAATGCGCCTCGATCGCCAGCGGCACGCAGAGCGCCGCCGCGATGGCGAAGCCGATCGCAGCCGTCCAGGCATGCCAGACCGGCCGATGCGGCCGTGGAACGCGGATCATGCGGTGTCTCGCGGACATCTGCGTCTCATCACCTGGCGACAACCGGCCGGTCTTCAAACGTGTTCCAAATGCGGTGAATTTGAGGATTTGCCGAAAGGTGTCCCTAGGAAAGCCTGCGGCAGATCGCTATGGTGCGGCGCATAAACGCATTTCCAGCTGAGATTCTCACGGAACCATGGCCGACCATATCGTCCCCCACTTCCACAACGATCCGGGCGTCGCGGTGATCGAGATCGGCGCGCGCGAGTTCATGTGCGTCGGCGCCAAGCCCCCGTTCGACCACCCTCATGTGTTCCTCGACATGGGCGCCGACAAGGAGATCATCTGTTCTTATTGCTCGACGCTCTACCGGCACGATCCGAACCTGGATCCCCATCAGGCGCGGCCCGAGGCCTGCGCGCTGACCGAAACCGCCTGAGCGCAGGAGCGCCGTGGCGTCATCGCGCAACGTTCTGATCGCGGGCGCGGGCATCGGGGGATTGAGCGCCGCGCTGATGCTGGCGCGGAGCGGGTTCCGCGTCACGCTGATGGAGCAGGCCGAGCGGCTGGAGGAGACCGGCGCCGGCATCCAGCTCTCCCCCAACGCCACCCGCATCCTGATCGAGATGGGGCTCGGCGAACGGCTGCGCGCCGACGTGTTCGAGCCGCAGGGCATCACGATCCACACGGCGTCGGGCAGCACACTGGCCCGCATCCCGCTCGGCGACGAGGCGAAGCAGCGTTTCGACGCGCCCTACTGGTCGATCCACCGCGCCGACCTGCAGCTGGCGCTGCTCGAAGCCGTGCAGGCCAATCCCGACATCTCGCTTCGGCTCGGCACCCGGGTCGAAGACTTCGTCGTGCACGCCCACGGTGTCAGCGCCGCCTGCCGGTCGCGCACCTTCACGTCCGAAGAGCAAGGCATTGCGCTGATTGCCGCCGACGGGCTGTGGTCGGTGCTGCGCCCGCGGCTCGGCATCCGCTCGCGCCCGCAATTCCGCAAGCGCACCGCCTGGCGCGCACTGGTGCCGGCCTCCACGGTCGACGCCGAATTCCGCACGCCCGAGGTGCAGCTCTGGCTCGGCCGCAGCGCCCATATCGTGCACTACCCGGTGAAGACCGGCGCCCTGATCAACATCGTCGCCATCGTCGACGACAACTGGTCGGAGCCCGGCTGGACCGCGACCGGCGACCGCGATCAGCTGCTGGCCCGCTACTCGCCCTGGAGCTGGTGCGCGCCGGTGCGCGACTTCCTGGCCCAGCCGGATCGCTGGCTGAAATGGGCGCTCTACGACATCGATCCGTTCAGCCGCTGGAGCGAGGGCCCGGTGACGCTTCTGGGGGACGCTGCCCACCCGATGCTGCCGTTCCTGGCCCAGGGCGCCGCCATGGCGATCGAGGACGCGGCCGTGCTCGCCGACTGCATGGCGCGCTATCCCGACGACATTGCTTCGGCGATGCGCCGCTACGAGCGGGCGCGGCGGCGCCGCACCGCGCGGGTGCAGAACGCCGCCCGCAGCAACGGCCGGACCTACCACATGAGCGCGGCCGAGGCCGTGCTGCGTAATATCTTTCTGCGCCTGGCCGGCGGTCCGCTGCTGCTGTACCGCTACAATTGGCTCTATGATTGGCGCACCGCGCCGCCGGGCAGCATCGCCCGCGAGGACAAGCTGCCGGGCGCGCGGGACGACGACGAGTGAGCCTTCTAGCCGGGAGCTGCTCCGATGTTTCCGACCACCATCGCGGGCTCGCTGCCCAAGCCGTCATGGCTCGCCGAGCCCGATAAGCTCTGGCCGCAGTGGCGACTCGCCAGTGCCGATCTCGCGACCGGCAAGCTCGACGCGACACTCTTGGCGCTCAAGCTGCAAGAAGACGCCGGCATCGACGTCATCACCGACGGCGAGCAGTCGCGCCAGCACTTCGTCCACGGCTTTCTCGAATTCGTCGACGGCATCGACTTCGGCAAGAAGGTCGAGATGGGCATCCGCAACAATCGCTACAAGGCGATGGTGCCGACCGTCACCGGCGCGCTGAAGCTTCGGGGCCGCGTTCACGGCACCGAGGCGCAGTTCGCGCGCGCCCACACCACCCGCAAGCTCAAGATCACCATGCCGGGGCCGATGACCATCATCGACACCATTGCGGACGCGCACTACGGCGACCGGGTGAAGATGGCGTTTGCCTTTGCCGATCTGCTCAACCAGGAGGCTCGCGCGCTCGAGGCCGATGGCGTCGACGTCATCCAGTTCGATGAGCCGGCCTTCAACGTCTACATGAAGGAGGTCGCGACCTGGGGCGTCGAGGCGCTGCATCGTGCGGTCGCCGGGCTCAAGTGCCGGACCGCCGTGCACATCTGCTACGGCTACGGCATCAAGGCCAACGTGGACTGGAAGGCCACGCTGGGCGGCGAGTGGCGGCAATACGAGGAGACATTCCCGGCGCTGGCGGCAAGCCGCCTCACCGAAGTCTCGCTGGAGTGCATCCACTCCAAGGTGCCGATCGAGCTGCTGTCGCTGCTCAAGGGCAAGGACGTGCAGATCGGCGTGATCGATGTGGCAAGCGACGCGGTCGAGACGCCCGAGCAGGTCGCCGCGACCATCGAGGCGGCGCTCAAGCATGTGCCGAAGGAACGCATCATTGCCGGCACCAATTGCGGCATGGCGCCGATGCATCGCGACATCGCGGCGAGGAAGCTTGTCGCGCTCGGCCAGGGCGCGGCGCTGGCGCGCCAGCGCTTCGCCTGAGCGAAGCGCCCGGCCCGGGGACCGTCAGTACACCGATCGTTTGCTGGTGTATTTGCTGTCCGAGGCGCACTTCTTCTCGGACGAGGCGCGCGCCAGCTCTTCGAGCTCGCCGCCAGCCTGCACGTATTCGCTGCGGTAGGCCATGGCGTTGATGAATTCCCCGCCCGGCGACTGCGCCGACCGCGCCATCAGCTGCTCGAGCTCGGTGCGGCGCTTTTGAACGTCCGTGAGGCGTGCCTCGATATTCGGACACGGGTAGATGTCGTAGCGGCCCGGCGCCGTCATGGCCCAGCCGGCGGTCTCGTCGCTGATCGTGCCGCAGCCGGCCAAAGCGAGCGCGGCCAGGACGCCCGCACAGGCGAATGCCCAGCGCCGCCGCGCACGCGCCGCGTCGCACGGTCTCCCGTCCTTTCGCTCAGACTGTTCGCGCAGGCTCAAATCCCCGTCCCCGCCAATCCCCGTCCCAATCCCGTCCCATTCCGATGACCGGCAAATACCCCTGAAAAGTAAAAAATCCAGGGCGCAATTCCGGCATTGACGCGGCAGCGGCTCCAATTGCCCAATAAGCCGACAACAACCGGCCGCCTGACAGGCCGGCGACTGCCATCAAATGATGGCTTGGGAGCTATACGCCATGGATAAGATGCCCGACGCCCAGCTCTGCCATATCGGCCTTTACGCCTTCGACCTGGAAAAGATGGTCGACTTCTATTCCCGCGTCTTCGGCCTGACCGTCACCGACCGGGGGCATTCGAAGCGCGGCTTCGACATCGCGTTCCTGAGCCGCGACCCGACCGAGCATCATCAGATCGCGATCGCCTCGGGACGCCCCAAGGACGCCACCCACTCCACCGTCAACCAGATCTCGTTCCGCGTGGCCGGCCTGGAGGAGCTGCGGCAATACTATCCGTGGCTGGTGAACGAGAAGGTCCAGAAGCTCGACCCGCGCAACCACGGCAACGCCTGGAGCATCTATTTCTCCGATCCGGAGGGCAACCGCGTGGAGCTCTACTGCTCGTCGCCCTGGCACGTCAGCCAGCCGTTCGGCGAGCCGCTCGACCTCACCGAGCCCGCCGAGGCGATCCGCGCCAAGACCGACGCGATGGTCAAGCAGGACCCGACCTGCATGCCGATGGAGGCCTGGGTCGCGCAGATGCGCGCCAAGATGGGCCAGCAGAAGGTCGCCTGACTACAGCCTGACCTAGTGCGCCATCAGCACCGGCAGGTCGGCATGGGCCAGGATGTGGCTGGTCGCGCCGCCGAAGATCATCTGCCGCAGGCGGCTCTGGGTGTAGGCGCCCTTGACCAGGAGATCGCAGCCCAAGGCCTTGGCCTGCTCGAGGATCACTTGCCCGGTGGTCTTGCCGTCGAGATTGACGGTCTTGAGCGTGGCCGGAATGCCGTTGACCTGCAGATGCCGCAGGAACAGCTCGGCCGACGGCCCCGGCACGCCCTGCCCGCCCGGTACGAACAGCACCGTCACCTGCTGCGCCTGATGCAGGAGCGGCATCGCAAAGGCTGTGGTTCGCGCCTGCTCGGTGCTGCAGTTCCAATGGATCAGGATGTTGGTGGCGATCTGCTTCGGCGGTGCGGGCGGCGCCAGGAGGATCGGCTTGCCGCTCTCGAACAGGCCGGACTCGATCGCGCGGTTGTGCAGCCCGATGGTGTTGGCGTCGGGCCGGCCCAGCACCGTGACGTCGAACACGCGGCCGTAGCTGCCGACGAAACCCTCACCTTCCGGCGCGTCGTCGAGCCAGGCGCATGACAGCCCTTTGGGACCAGCGCCCGTCCGCGCGATACCGCGCTCGGTCATGAAGGCCTCGAACATCTTACGGGCCTGGGCGGCCTCTTCGAGGCTTTCCTGCCGATACGACTCCAGCGGGATCGATCCGGCCGGGTCGACCGCCACGAACTCGCTGATGCCGAAGCGTAACGGAAAGCCTTCGATGTAGCTGTCGCATTTCCGCGCCAAGAGCAGCGCGGTTTCCAGCACCGACGCCATGCCGTCGTGCGGCTCCATTGGAACCAGAATGGATTTCATGCTCATCACTTGCTCCCGCGGGTCGTCATCGAAGGCATCCCCTCCTTCGGCGATCGGTGACCGAATGCAGCGTCGCTCGACTGAAGCAGACAACCGAACTCGAGCCATCCGCTCAACAGCGATGAGTCGGTCGAGCGTTCGTCAAACTATGTGATTTAGCTTGTGTTTTTGTCAATCGCGGCGACGGGCGCGTGTGCTCATTTCCGATCGCTCTCAGCGCAGCGCACAAAAAAACCCTCCCCCACTCAAGGGAGAGGGATACACGCGTCGGTGGTGTGTCAGCAGTACGTCAGAACTCTTGCCAGTCCGGATCGTCCTTGAGCGCAAGCGCACCCTGCGTCGCGGCGCGCGCCGGCTTGGCAGCAGGCGTTGACTTGACCGGCGCGGGCGTGGCCTTGCGCAGCGCCGGTGCAACCGGACGGCGCACGGCGGTTTGGTCCGCGGAACTGACGTGGAAGAACGACACCCGCTCGTCCATCGCGGCCGCCTGCCGCTCGAGTTCCTTGGCGGTCGCGGCATTCTCCTCGACCAATGCTGAGTTCTGCTGCGTCACCTCGTCCATCTGGGTGAGAGCCTTGTTGACCTGCTCGATGCCGGAGGACTGTTCGGCGCTCGCGGTCGCGATCTCGGCGACGATGCTCGCCACCGTCTTGATCGATTCCACGATCTCCTGCAGAGCCTGACCCGCCTTGTTGACCAGGTTCACACCCTCCTGCACCTGACCGCCCGAATTGGTGATCAGGTCCTTGATGTCTTTCGCCGCCTGTGACGAGCGCTGCGCCAAACTGCGGACTTCCGCAGCCACCACGGCGAAGCCGCGGCCGGCGTCGCCGGCGCGGGCTGCCTCGACGGCCGCATTCAGCGCCAAGAGGTTCGTCTGCCGTGCGATCTCGTCGATCACCCCGATGATGTCGGAGATCTGGCGCGACGACTCCTCGATCTTGGCCATGGCATTCACGGCCTGGGCCACCACCTCGCCGCCGCGATCCGCCACCGACCGGGTGTCGGCCGCCGACTTGTTGGCAGCCTGGGCGTTCTCGGCGTTCTTCTTCACCGTGGTCGAAATCTCTTCCATCGAGGCCGAAGTCTGTTCCAGGCTTGCGGCCTGCTCCTCGGTGCGCTGCGACAGGTCGGTGGTGCTGGTCGAGATTTCCTTCGAGGCGTTGGTCACCTCGCCGGCCGACGACTTGATGCCGCCGATGGTCTCCTCGATCTTGCTGATCGCGGAATTGAAGTTGTCCTTGATCTGCCGGTAGTCCGCACTGAAGCCGTCGCCCAGCCGGAAGCTCAGCTCACCTTCCGAGAGCCTTTGCAGGCCTTCGGCCAGCATGCTGACCGCACGGCCCTGCTCCTCGGAGATGCGAGCCTGCGCCTGCGCCTCGGCCTCCTGGCGTTCGCTTTCCAGCCGCCGGGCTTCCGCGCGCTGGTCGCTCTCCGACTTCATGCGCAGCGTGGCTTCCTCGGTGTCGCGGCGCGCCTTCTCGTCCGCCAGCACCTTGAACCTCTCGACCGCGTTCGAGACGTCGCCGATCTCGTCCTTCCGCTCGAGGCCCGGCAGCACCACCGAGAAGTCGCCTTCCGCGACCTTCAGCATCGCTTGCTGGATCGAGCGCAGCGGGCTCGTCACCCGGCGCGACACCAGCAGCATCATGCCGATGCCGAACAGCACCGCGACGATCAGCAACGACGTTGCCACCCAGAACGCCGTCCGCGCCGCCGCCCCCTGCGCAGCCGCATGGTCCTTCGCCACACCGAGCGCCGCGTCGGCAACGTTGAGCATGTGGCCGAGCTTGCTGTTGGTCATCGGCGACCACTCGTTGACCGTCATGCTGACCGGCTCACCGGCGATCAGCGCCTGGAGCGTCTTCAGCCGCAGCCCGGTGTATTCCGGTCCGAGAAATTCGCGCTTGGCGGTGGCAAGCGTCTCATGAAACTTGGCAGGCAGCGTCAGTCCCGATGTGGCATCTTCGATTCCCCCGAAGGCACCCTCGGCTTTGCCGATAAAGCCCCAGTATCGCGATATTGCGTCGGCCGGCAGCGGCTGCCCAGCAAGCTTGTTCGAGATCATCGACGAGGCCTCGCCGCCGTTTTGGCGGGCGATCCATGCCAGCTGCTTGATCTGCAGCAGCTGGTCGATATAGGCGTCATCGAGCTTCACCGACGCGGTGAGTTGTGAGCCGAGCTTGTCGATGAACTCGATCAGCGCGGTGGTCTCGTCAAAATATTCCTTGGCGAGCGTCGCCTTGCGCGAAGCCTTCGGCTGCGCCATCGCGGCAGCGGTTTCCTGATGCAGCGCCTCAAGTCTCTTGACCGCCTTGTCGAGGGTCGCGACCGCCGTTTCCCGTCCGGAGAAATCAACTGTCGCCATCGACGCGAGCCCGGCCTTCAACGCGGGCAGGTCCAAATCGCGGTACTGGCGCAATTGCGGATGCAGTTGGGTGTTCACCTTGTCCACGCCGAGCTCGCGGACCGTCGTGGTCCGGTCGGAGCGCAGGTAGTTCAGTGCTGTGAAGAAACTCGCCGAGGTCTCGACGACGCCGGCAATCCGCCTGACGGCCGCCTCCCGATGCCAGGAATTCCAGGCGCTGAGCGACAGCACGACAATCGTCGTCGCCGACAACGCGAGAATGACCGATTTGAGCAGAAGGCTGACCGTAATGCGTGGCATCTTTCGTCGCGCTCGCGGGTCGGTGGCAACGGCTCACGGAGCCGCCCGCAGACCCGAGCGCAGACGCCCCCTCAACTTAGATTTGAAGGAGTCCCATTAATAACGCGTAAACTATGTAAATTATTGTTATGTCAGGCGAAATGCGCGCATGCGCTGGCGCGCTCTGGAGAAGAGCGCCTGTGCAACGGCGCGAGTCGACCGGGCGGCAGGCCGACGCGAGGGGCGTCAGAACTCCTGCCAGTTCGGGTCGTCCTTCAGCGCGAGCGCGCCCTGCGTCGCGGCGCGCGCCGGCTTGGCGGCTGGCGTTGACTTGACCGGCGCAGCGGCCTTGCGCGGCGCCGGTGCGGCCGGACGGCGCGCGGGGGCGTGTCCTGCGGAGTCGACGTGGAAGAACGATACGCGCTCGTCCATGGCGCGGGCTTGCTGCTCCAGCACCTTGGCGGTCGCGGCGTTCTCCTCGACCAGCGCCGAGTTCTGCTGCGTCACCTGATCCATCTGGTTCAGCGCCTTGTTGACCTGCTCGATGCCGGAGGACTGCTCGGCGCTGGCGGTCGCGATCTCCGAGACGATGCTTGCCACCGTCTTGATCGACTCCACGATCTCCTGCAGAGCCTGACCCGCCTTGTTGACCAGGTCCACGCCCTCCTGCACCTGACCACCCGAGTTGGTGATCAGGTCCTTGATGTCTTTCGCCGCCTGCGAGGAGCGCTGCGCGAGACTTCTCACCTCGGCCGCCACCACCGCAAAGCCGCGGCCTGCATCGCCGGCCCGGGCCGCCTCGACGGCGGCGTTCAGCGCCAACAAGTTGGTCTGCCGTGCGATCTCGTCGATCACCCCGATGATGTCGGAGATCTGACGCGACGACTCCTCGATCTTGGCCATGGCATTCACGGCCTGGGCCACCACCTCGCCGCCACGGTCCGCGACCGACCGCGTGTCCGCCGCCGACTTGTTGGCGGCTTGCGCATTCTCGGCGTTCTTCTTCACGGTCGTGGAAATCTCTTCCATCGAGGCCGATGTCTGCTCCAGGCTCGCGGCCTGCTCCTCGGTGCGCTGGGAGAGGTCGGTCGTGCTGGTCGAGATCTCCTTCGACGCGCTGGTGACCTCGTCCGTTGCAGCCTTGATCCCCGCGATGGTCTCCTCGATCTTGCCGATCGCCCCGTTGAAGTTGTCCTTGATCTGCCGGTAGGCCGCGCTGAAGCCGTCGCCCAGCCGGAAGCTCAGCTCACCCTCCGAGAGCTTCTGCAGGCCTTCGGCCAGCATACTGACCGCCCGGCCCTGCTCCTCGGAAATCTTCGCTTGCGCCCGGGCCTCGGCCTCCTGACGCTCGCTCTCGAGCCGTGCGATTTCCGCCTGGCGCTCGCTTTCCGACTTCATGCGCGCCGTGGCATCCGCAGTCTCGCGGCGGGCCTTCTCGTCCGCCAGCACCTTGAACTTCTCGACCGCATTCGAGACGTCGCCGATCTCGTCCTTGCGATCGAGACCCGGCAGCACCACCGAGAAGTCGCCTTCGGCGACCTTCAGCATCGCCTGCTGGATCGACCGCAACGGGCTCGTCACGCGCCGCGACACCACAAGCATCATGCTGGTGCTGAACAGCACCGCCAGCACCAGCAGCGCGGTCTGGACCGCGAACGAGGTCAATGCCGCCGACCGTTGTGCAGCAGCATGTTCCTTCGCGACGTCGAGGGCTGCCTCGGCCACCTGCTGCAGGCTACCGAGCTTGCCGACCGACATCGGCATCCAGGTCTGAACGGTGTGTTGCACCGGCTCGCCTGCGAGCAAGGCTTTCAACGTTTTCAGCCGCAGCTCGGTGTAGTCCGCGCCCATGAACTCGCGCTTGGCGGTGGCGACGGCCTTGTGGAAGGCCTCCGGCAGCGTGAGGCCGGCAGCCACCTCCTCCAGCGTCGCCCATGCCGTCTCGACCTTGGCGATGTTTGCGGTGTAGCTCAGCAGCGCGTCGGGCGGCAGCGCCTGGCCTCCGAGCTTGTTCGAGATCATGACCGAGGCGTCGCCGCCGGCATTGCGTGCCAACCAGGCGAGTTGCTTGATCTGGAGCAGTTGGTCGATATAGCCGTCATCGAGCTTCACCAGCGTGGTGAGCTGCGACGTCAGGCTGTCGATCAACCGGATCAGCCCGTCGGATGCCTCAAAGAATTCCTTGCCCAGTCCGGCGGGGCGCGAGGTCTTCGGCTGCGCCAGTGCGGCCGCAGTGTCCTTGTGCAACACTTCGAGCTTCTTGATCGAGTTCCCGAGCTTCTCGACAGCGGCGTCACGACCCCGGAAGTCCACCGTGGCGATCGAAACCAGCGCCGCCTTCAGCGCCGGCATCTCGGCGGCGCGCAGGTTGCGCAACTGCTCCGGTAATGTCGGGTAGGTTCTGTCCGAGGCAAGCTCGCGGGTTGTCGTCGACCTATCGACGCGCAGGTTGTGCATCGCCGTAAAGAAGTTCGCCGAGGTCTCGACGACACCGCCGATCCGCTTGACCGCCACCTGCCGGTGCCAGGAATTCCAGGCGCCAAACGTGAGCACCACGACGATCGTGGCCGACAGCGTGAGAATGACCGATTTCAGCAGCAGATTGACGGACAGTCGCTGGATCATTGCAACAAACTCTTCTTTACGTTTCTGGGCACGGGAGTGAGCTCGCGGCAAGCCTTGTCAGGCCTTCCCCCACAGACACGTATTTAGAGTTGAAAGCTTTCGATTAATTTCGCGTAAACCATCTGGGCTGGACTGCGCCGAAATGACGGCCGGCCGCCGCGACTATTCGTCCGGTGCATTGCTGCGCGTCAGCATCGCCTGCCGGACAAAAAGAAAATCCCTCTCCCGTTTCCAGGAGAGGGATTTCAAGTTGATGTGCGCGCGTGTGGAGGCGCGTCAGAATTCCTGCCAATTCGGATCTTCCTTGAGCGCGAGCGCGCCATGCGTCGCGGCGCGCGCCGGCTTGGCAGCAGGCGCCGGCGACTTGATCGGGGCAGCGGCCTTGCGCGGCGCCGGTGCAGCCGGACGGCTCGTAGCGGTGTGTCCCGCGGAGCCGACCTGGAAGAACGACACCCGCTCGTCCATCGCGGCCGCCTGCCGCTCGAGTTCCTTGGCGGTCGCGGCATTCTCCTCGACCAATGCTGAGTTCTGCTGCGTCACCTCGTCCATCTGGGTGAG
>Ga0209758_1001860_pt1 | contig 23138 bp, 23 predicted proteins | sample AraplaMF_Col_mMF_FD_184258 | JGI IMG/M metagenome (GOLD analysis project Ga0209758, IMG submission 184258) | Arabidopsis root microbial communities from the University of North Carolina, USA - plate scrape MF_Col_mMF (SPAdes) (version 2) | ecosystem: Host-associated > Plants > Roots > Endosphere...
GAAGGAACTGGCCACTTGCCGATGCGAGCTACGTCAGGGAAAGGATGAAACCGGCATTTCCAGCCGATTGGGAAAAGCAGCGCGCATTCCCTTTCACGGCGGTCGATGGCGGCCTGATCAATAACGAGCCGTTCGAATTTGCCCGTTATTGCCTCATGCAGGATCCAGGCACACCCAATCGGCGCGAGGGATCCCAGGCCGACCGTGCAGTGATCATGATCGACCCGTTCCCCGAGCCTCCGCTGTTTCCACCCGATGGGCAGCCGGCGGGCGACCTAGTAAGCGTTCTCATGGCGCTCTTGCCGGCATTGCGCACGCAGACGCAGTTCAAGCCTTCAGAAGTTGCGGTGGCGGCAACCGACGGCATCTTCAGCCGCTTTCTCATCTGCCCACATCGTGTGCCGCCTGGGGGAACGGAGGAAGCTTACAGCATCGCGTCCGGATTGCTCGGCGGCTTCGGCGGTTTCCTCTCGCAAGCGTTTCGCGACCACGACTACCAGCTTGGTCGGCGCAACTGCCAGAAGTTCCTGAAGGATTCCTTCGTCGTCCATGGCGGCAACGACATGGTCAAAGCCTGGCCGGATGCGGCGCGTGCCAACGAGGATTTTCGCGGAAGAGACATCGAAAACCAGCCTACCTTCCAAATCATACCGCTTCTCCGCGACGCAGCAGACGTGGTCGACTATCCGCAATGGCCGCGCATCAGCGAAAAGGACTTCAATGACCTGCAGGCCGCAATCGAGCGGCGCATCGAAAAGCTTGGTGCGGCGCTGATTGCCCAGAAAGGGCCGAGCTGGTGGTTGCGCCGCCTTATGGCATTCGGCTTCCACTGGGGAAAGAAACGCGTCTTCACCTTCGTCCGGCTGACGCTTCTTGCCGATCTCGTGCGACGCGACCAGTTGAGTGAATGGAGCCTCCCGAAATCATGGAAGCGGCCAGAAGCGACGGAGACCGAAATCAGACTGGTCCTGGCCGCATTGCTCAACCCGACATTCGATTTCAGGAACGAGGCCGGCATCGCCAAGTCCACCGGTCTCGATGTCGCCAAGGTCCGCAACATTCTTGCCGCCTGTCAGGCAGACAAGAACGCCCGCTTCTTCGTCTGGCGTGCTCCCTGGACCGACAAGGCGGGAAATCCCGTCTTTGCGCTCGCTTCGCGAAAGCCGGCTGCGATCTGGCGCGTGCCGGGCCTGCGTCAGCTTGGCAACTGGTTCACCGCTCCGACGATCGATCCTCCGGGCGTGTGAGGGAGACGGATATGTGGAATTCGGCAGTGCTCGACGTCGGCATCGGACTTGCACTCATGTATCTGCTTCTGGCGCTCGTCTGCAGCGTCGTCCAGGAGCTCATCGCCAACATCACCAGCTGGCGAGGCCGCCATCTGCTGACGAGCATCAAGACGATGCTCAACGATCCCAATCTGACCGGGCTTGCAAAGCGTGTCTACGCCGACCCTCGCATCAATCAGCTCACGCTTCCCGGCAAGCTGCCGAGCTATATTCCACCAGCTGCCTTCGCCAAGGCGCTCGCGGACATCGTGGCCGATGAAAAAGGGATGACATCTTCCGTCTTCGACGGCCCGCTCGCTCCATTTCTGAGAGAGGCCCAAGGCGATGCCGACAAGCTGAAGGCCGCGCTGGAGCAGTGGTACGACGATGCGATGGACCGTTTCGGAGGATGGTACAAGAGAAACGTACAGCTTGTGATCCTGGCGATTGCGGCGGTGGTGACGGTCGGATTGAATGCGAATACCATCGAGGTCGCGCGGCAGATCTGGGCGCAGCCGGCGCTTCGGGCTGCTCTGTCGTCCCAGGCGACACGTCTGGCGGCCACCGACAAGCCAAACGCGCTCATCCCGACGCAGGATGCTTCCGTTCCCGACGTCAACGCCGTCTTGGACGAGATCGACCAAAACCTTCCGATCGGGTGGACGACAGCGGACATCGACCGCCTGATGTTCGGAACCACCGTGGCAACCGGTGCGGACGGAAAGGTGCAGAAAGTGGTACTCTCAAAGGGTGAAAGGGCATGGGCGTGGATCAAGCACGTCGCCGGCTGGCTGCTGACGGTCCTGGCGCTCTCACTTGGAGCACAGTTCTGGTTCGATACTCTGGGCAAGGCAATCGGCATTCGCGCCGCTGGTCCAAAACCGTCAGAAAAACAGGATGCGGCTGGCTGAGAACGTGTCCACAAGCATGTTTTTGCGTGAGCAGAGGCAAGTCTATTGAACCCGCTGCCGGAGAGGCTGGCGAGAGTAGATTGCCGCAAAGGGACAGGCTTACCCGCAGCGATGGCCGCGGGTCATGGTGGGCCGATTGCGGTGGTGATGCCCCGATCGACGCCTCCTTCGTCGTCAATGGGCTCAGGACTGAGTAGCCGGACACCGCGGTCTGGCATCTCATTGGCCCATCCTGAACCTGGCATGGCAGGTCGTGCAGGTCTGCAGCATCAGGTGGAAGACATGCTCGGCGGGGATGGAGGACAGCGCCGCCTCGTTCCGGACATGCGTCCCGAGCGGACCGCCGCCCATCGCCTCGCCGGGCTTCATCCGCATGCGGTCGGTCATCGGTCCGGGATTGTCGACGGCCGCGGTCTCGAGCGCGCGCGCATAATCCCCGAGATCGTCCGCCAGACGCTCGAAGCGTTCGCGCTCCGTTCCGATCTCCGGCTTCGCCTTCGACTTCGGGTCATCCAATCCGCTGACGAAATGATCGGCCAGCACATCGCCAGACTTCGCGGCAATGCTTCCGGCGGCGTTTCGGAATTGTGCCGACGAATAGCTCGCGGGGTCGCGGAACATCTCGGCCATCGTCTTGGCGGCCGCGGCCATGGCCTTCATGTCGGCCTGCCGAAGCGCGATCACGTCGTCCGCCGCAAGCCCAAAGGAGGCGCATGCGGAAGTGATGACCAGGAGCCCCGTGACAGGCAACAGCTTAGATATGATCAAGAAAGCCTCGCACGTGTGAGTTCCGCCGAAAAGAGATCGGCGGTCCATCATCTCGGCTGCGAAGCGGGCGGAAAGAGGGCGCTGCGTCTCTTCTAGGCGGCCATGCGACTGCAGCTCTCCGCGCAGCGGCGGCAGGCCTCGACGCAGCTCTGCATGTCGCCGATCCGCTCGCAATCGTCTGCGCATTGGGCGCAGATTTCGGCGCATTCGCGGCAGACATGCTTGTGATGCTCCGAGCCGATCAGCATGAAATGCGCCGAGGTCCGGCAAATCTCCGCGCGGGCCATCATCAGTTTGAAATGCGCAGGCTTGGTGTGCTCCCCGCCCAGGTCCAGGCAGTGGCTCATGGCCATCGAAAGGCACTCGCGCTAGCAGGTCAGGCAATTGTCGACGCAGGCCTTCATTTCGCTCGACATATGGTGCATGGCATTATCTCCTATCCGGCTTCCTGTCCGCCGCATTGAACAACAGGGCGCAGGCCGTGGCGGCGCGGTCCTCAAACAGTGGAAAACTCATCGAAACGGCATCGCGGCCGCGTTCGTTACGCCGTCTAACAGTGCCGCCCAGGGAATGTTCCAATCGGCCAGGGATCGCGCGTTATTTCAAAGTTCACGCGGCAGATCAGCGATGTCTTAACCTCGGGCTGCTAGCTCTTGCGAACCATCGCAACAACGGCTGCGCCATGAGACCAGGATATTTCCGCATCCAGATCTGGCTTCACTGGCTGATCGCCCTCCTGGTCCCGACCCAGTACCTGACGGGCGGCAGTATCGAGCGGATCCATCATGCGGTCCACATGGGGATGACGCCCGATCGTTGGGATCTCGCCCAGCACTACCTCCACAACTATCTGGGGATCGGCATCGGCTTACTGATGGGCGTGCGGCTTGCGGTCCGGCTCCTGTGGCCGCCTCTGCCGGACGGGCGACCGGCCTCGGCGGCGAAGGCGCTTTCCCGAGCGCTTCATCGTGCCTTCTATGCCGCCATCATCGGGCAGGCGGCAATGGGGTTCGTGGCGAGCTACATCTGGTTCGGGATCGCGCCCTATCACGTCATCGGCTCCAGGATCATCCTGGCGATGGTGGCGCTTCACGTCGCGGCCGCGGCCTGGCACACTCTGGTTCTGCGCGACGACACCATCGACCGCATGGTCATCGCGAGGAGACCGCCGTCAACCGACAACTCCGAGGACGGCCAGCACGAGGGCGACATAGCGCCCGGTCTTGGCGACGAACACGAGAAGAAGGAACGGCAGCAGCGGTTCGCGCAGCACGCCGGCAGCAACCGTGAGCGCGTCGCCGAAGAGCGGCATCCATGAGAGGAGCAGTGACCACCTGCCGTATCTGCGGTACCATCGCGACGCCCGATCGAGCGCCGCGTCGCCGACGGGGAACCATCGCCGTGACCGGAACCGTTCGACGCCCCGGCCCAGAACCCAGTTGACGACGGCGCCGAGCGTGTTCCCAGTCGATGCGACCGCGACAAGCAGGACCGGCGGATGCTGGCCCGCCAGAACAAGGCCCGCAAGTGCTGCCTCCGACTGCATCGGAAATACCGTCGCGGCCGCGAAGGCTACCAGAAACAGGCCCGTCATGGTCGAAACTGCTGTGAGCATGTTATCTCCTGCCGCCGGTCCAGTCCGAAACATGGGCGGTCATGTCGACAAAGGCATTTGCCGCGTGGCCCCGTCAACGGGTTCGTTGCGTCATGGCCACAGAAACGACGCGAATCGTCAGCACCTGTTTCTTCCATTGAAAGCAGGCCGTTGAAACTGTACGCAGGTCGCATGGGCAGAATGTACCGAATCGCACTGAGCAGATTGCTGCTCGTCGTGCGGCTGGCGATCTTGGTATCGCTGGTCGGATACAACATGTCCAGCGCCAGCGCCGCCATGCACGGCTCGGCCTTTCCGGGATTCGAGAACGCCGTCTCAGTTGCAACCCCCGAGGCCGACGGCCATCACATGGTCGAGCCATCGGAGCACGGCCTTCAGCATGACGCTTCAACCGACGACGGCGACACCAAGCTCGTCAAGCAGGAGTGCTGCAAGGATTTCTGTGGCGGACTGGGCATCATTTGTGAAGGCCCCGACGTCGGCGGACCTGTCGTCGCGTCCATCCGACAGTTTATCGACGATCGTGCAGCCCTCGGCGAACTGCCGTCCCTCCACCGTCCCCCGAATATCTGAATAGAGATGCACCCGCTCGATCGGGTCCAGTCGGTCGCCGCCTGCGTCCAGGCGAGTGCCCGTAGGCTATCTCTTATTCGGAAATTTCATAATGAAACCCTCGCTTTTCGTGGTGGGGCTGCCGCTTGTTGTCGGCGGCTGCGCATCCACGCTTCCTCCCGACGTGGTGGGGTCTTCCCCCGCGGTCGAACAGCCCTCCCCGCGCCCGATCGCGTACCGATCGCCAATGTCGGGCTACGTCGCCAGGCAACCCGTCGATCCCAGACCGTGGCGTAGACAGAACGATCTCCAGTCTCCAGCCAATGGAGACGACTCATGATCGGCCTTGGAAAATTAATGGCCGTGCTGGCGTTCCCGCTGGTGCTGAGCGGCTGTGTCACGGGCGCCGAATATTCCAGCAAGGATGCAGGCTTTGCTTCCGTTGCGAGCAAGACCGCCGTCATGACGGGCAAGCAGACGGCCTGGATCCAGAACCGGAACCAGGCCCGGTCGGCTGCCGCTGAGGTCAAAAGCCTGCTGGCGCGCAGGAAAGTCCTCGACGTCGAGACGGCGGTTCAAATCGCCCTGCTCAACAACAGGGGCCTTCAGGCCGTCTACGCCGACCTCGGCGACAGCGCGGCCGATGCCTGGCAGTCGACCATGCTCATCAACCCGACGGTTTCCATCGGCACGACAGGCATGGGCACGCCGGAACTACAGGCTTTCAAGACCATCGAAGGGATGATCGCGACGAATATCCTGGCGCTCGCGACGAGGGACCGGGATATTGCGATCGCCGACACCCGTTTCCGGCAGGCGCAACTGACCGCCGCCGTGAAAACGCTGGAGGTCGCCGCCGACACGCGGCGTGCCTGGATCGGGGCGGTCGCCGCCTGGGAAAATGTCGGGCAGCTCCAGCGCGCCCAGGCGACGGCGGATGCCGCTTCAGAACTGGCGGAGAAGCTGGGTGAAACCGGCGCGATGACCAAGGGCGCCCAGGCGCGCGAACATGTGTTCGTCGCCGAACTGGCCGGAGAAACCGCCAAGGCCCGCCTGGCGGCACGTCTCGCCAAGGAGGAACTGACGCGGCTGATGGGTCTTTGGGGCGCCGACCTGGACTATCAGGTTCCAAACAGCCTGCCGCCGCTGCCCAAATCCATCGTCGGACGCGATACGATCGAGGCCGAGGCTCTGAAGAACCGCATCGATCTGCAAGTGGCGAAGCTCGAACTGGAGGCAACCGCCAGATCCTATGGGCTCACCGAAGCGACGCGCTATGTGACCGATCTCGATATCCTGACAGGTTTCGAAACGGAGCGGGAAATCGAGGACGGCAAGAAGAAGACCAGAACGACTGGCCAGGTCGAACTGGAATTCGCAATTCCGATCTTCGACACGGGCAAGGCCCGGATGCGCAAGGCCGAGGTCGCATACATGCGGGCAGCGAACCAGCTCGCGGAGAAGGCGGTCAACGTCCGCTCGCAAGCACGCTCCGCATACGAGGCGTACCGCTCGAACTATGACATCGCGCGGCACTACCGCAACAATGTCGTGCCGCTGCGAACCAAGGTCGAGGAGGAATCCCTGCTGACCTACAACGGCATGATCACCAACACCTTCGAGCTGCTCACCGACACACGCGACAAGATCAACTCCATCCTGCTCTCCGTCAATGCCAAGCGCGATTTCTGGCTCGCCGAAGCCAACCTCGCGCCCGCGGTCTACGGCGGCGGCGCGACGAACGCGTCGGCAGAGACCGAGGTCGCCGCTGCTCCCGAAAGCAGCGGTGGCGGCGGCCATTGAGAAAGGAACTCACCATGTTCAACAGACGACAACTGTTCGGTGCAAGTGCGGCCCTGCTGGCGGCCGGCGCCTGGACGAAGACCTCGGCGATGGGCCTGCCCGACGCCCCGACGATGGATACGGCGGACATGCAGCCGCCGCTCCACCCAACCTCCGGTCCGGACTACCAGCCGGTCGTCACCCTCAACGGCTGGACGCTTCCGCACCGGATGAACAACGGCGTCAAGGAGTTCCACCTCGTCGCCGAGCCGGTGGAGCGCGAAATGGCTGATGGCATGACCGCTTACCTCTGGGGCTACAACGGCCAGTCTCCGGGACCGACAATCGAGGCCGTCGAGGGCGACCGGGTGCGCATCTTCGTCACCAACAAGCTGCCGGAGCACACGACGATCCACTGGCATGGCATGATCCTGCCGTCCGGTATGGACGGTGTCGGCGGGTTGACTCAACCGCACATCCCCGTGGGCAAGACCTATGTCTACGAGTTCGACCTCGTGAAGTCGGGCACCTTCATGTACCACCCGCATTCCGACGAGATGGTGCAGATGGCCATGGGCATGATGGGCTTCTTCGTCGTCCACCCGAAGGATCCGACGTTCATGCACGTCGACCGCGACTTCGTCTTCCTGCTCAACGCCTACGACATCGATCCGGGCTCCTACGTGCCGCGGATCATGGAAATGACCGACTTCAACATGTGGTGCTGGAACAGCCGCGTGTTTCCAGACATCAGCCCGCTCGTCGTTTCCAGGAACGACAGGGTGCGGGTGCGGGTCGGCAACCTGACGATGACGAACCATCCGATCCACATGCATGGCTATGATTTCGAGGTGACGTGCACGGATGGCGGCTGGGTGCGGCCGGAAGCACGGTGGCCGGAGGTGAGCATCGACATCCCTGTCGGAGCGATGCGCGCCTATGAGTTCGACGCCAAATATCTCGGCGACTGGGCGATCCACTGCCACAAGTCGCACCACACGATGAACGCGATGGGGCACGACATTCCGACCTTCATCGGTGCGGATAAGTCGAAACTCGCCGAGAAGATCCGCAAGCTCCAGCCGGAATACATGCCGATGGGCACCAAGGGCATGGCCGACATGGGCGAAATGGAAATGCCCATTCCCGAGAACACCGTCCCGATGATGACCGGCTGGGGGCCGCACGGCCCGATCGAGATGGGCGGCATGTTCTCGGTCGTGAAGGTCCGCGAGGGCATCTCGGCGGACGATTACTCCGATCCGGGCTGGTACGAGAACCCGCCCGGGACGCAGGCCTGGGAGTGGACCGGTGAGTTGCCGGAAGCGACCAAGGCCAAAGACGCAAAGACGCAGATCACGCCGAAGCCGACGAACGGCTGAGGCTCGATATCCAAAACCTAAAAGGATCTATGAATGAAGAATTATATATTGGCACTGGCTCTCGCAGCGCTCGCAACCCCCGCCCTTGCCTCCGGCAACCATGCCGGCGGTCACGACGAAAAGATGGCTGTCGGGGAACCCGGCGACAAAGCCAAGGTGACACAAACGGTGCGCGTCACCATGAAGGAAACCGATGACGGTAAGATGTTGTTCACGCCGGCGGTCTTCAACGTCCGCAAGGGGCAGACGGTCAAGATCGCGATCAAGAATGCCGGAACCGTCGACCATGAATTCGTGCTCGATCAGGAAGATAAAATCCTGGAGCACAAGAAGGTTATGGAGAAGTTCCCCGAAATGGAACATGCCGACGCCAACTCCATCCGCCTTCCGGCCGGCCAGTCCGGCGAGATCGTCTGGAAATTCACCACCGACGGCGCGTTCAAATTCGCCTGCCTGATCCCCGGTCACTACGAAGCCGGCATGCGCGGCGATGTCAGCGTCGCCACAAAGTAATCCATCGAAAAGGAGCATGAAATCATGAAAACTGTCATCAAACTCGCCATCGCAGTCGTCCTTTCGACCAGCGCGGCATTCGGAGCCTTCGCGCAGGAGTTCACCAAGGGTATCGTCAGCAAGGTCGACGCCAAGGCGAACAAGGTCACCATCAAGCACGAGGAGCTGAAGAACCTCGACATGCCTGCCATGACGATGGTGTTCCGTGTCGAAGATGCTGCTTTGCTCGACAGGCTGAAGGAAGGGTCGAGCGTCGAGTTCGTGGCGGAACGCATGAATGGCAAGCTGACCGTGACCGAGGTCAAATAGCAACCCGCCGCCGCCCGGCCGATCATGCCGGGCGGCGGCCATCAAGGAGTGAAGACAATGCGCAGGAGAAGCTTCATCGCAATGGCAGGTTCCGCCCTGATATTGCTTGCCGGACGGGTTGGTGCGACCGTCCCGACGGAGATGACTGTCTACAAGGATCCGAACTGCGGCTGTTGCCACGCATGGGCGAAGGCGATGGCCGCCGCGGGCTATTCCGTCGACATCCGCGACGAGGACGACCTTGCCGCGATCAAGGCACGGCTGGGCGTGCCCGCCGACATGGAGGGATGCCATACCGCAGTCGTCGAGGACTATTATCTGGAGGGCCACGTTCCGCTTACGGCCGTCAAACGGCTGCTGCAGGAGCGGCCTTCGCTGCGAGGGCTGGCCGTTCCCGGCATGCCAGCCGGCTCGCTGGGAATGGGCGAGGATCCTCAGGCGTCCTACGACGTCTATGCGATCCCCTCGGCCAGCGGAGCGCCATACGTGTTCATGGAGGTCCGCCCCCGGAAGGGATGACGGCGCGATTGATCGATCCATGCCTGTTGCCGCTCAGGAAACCGGAGCGTTGCAGAGCCGTGGGTGGCAGGCGTTCATCGTGACCCGTTCGAACCGATCTTGTCTCTGCCTAGCGGGCGCCGGCGCTTTCGGTGAAGTAGAGCGGTATGGCCGGACAAGTATCGCCTTGTTGTATGCGTGATGTCGCGATAACGTATACAACAGCAAGGACACAGTGGAATCAGATGCCATCCAATCCCGATCGTGTGGAAATCGCCCATCGCACACTGCGACAGGCCATTATCGAGCAGGCTCTCAAAGCCGGGACAAAACTTCCCGAGGACGAGATCGGCCGGCATTTCTCCATGAGTCGAACGCTCGTGCGCACGGTACTTGCCAAGCTGCAGGCGCAGGGGCTGGTCGACACTTACCATAAGCGCACGGCCACCGTCGCCCAGCCAAGTCTTGAGGAAGCGCGCGATGCCTTTGCCATTCGCCGCGCACTCGAACGGGAGGTGATGAAGGCCGTCATCAAGCGCTGGAGCCCCCCGATCGAAAAGCTGTTGCGGGAACATGTGCAGGAAGAGGAAGCCGCACATGCCAAAGGCGATGTGCGGCTGTCGACTCGGTTGGCGGGCGAATTCCACCTGAAGCTTGCCGAATTGTCCGGTAATGCGCTGCTCGAGCGTTATCTCTCCGAACTTGTTTCACGCTGCTCGCTCATCCTTGCCATGTATAGCCGGCCGCATTCCAGCGAATGTGCAATCAGTGAGCATTCCGGCCTCATCAACGCATTAAAAAAGGGCGATCTGGCCAGCGCAGAGCACTTGATGGACGAGCATCTGTCATCCGTCGAAAGCCGCGCACTGATCGAGGATGATCTTGCAAAAGAGCCGGACATCGGTTCCATCCTGTCGCGCTTTTCGAGCCGCGCCACCGGCTGAACTGCCATTTTTTTAATCACGTATACAAGATTATGAAAGTTATGTAGACAGAGCGCCGTCGTTGCCGCGCGATGGCCAGTGACCCGATCGACACCTCCCTGGCCTTTAATTCCAATTTTCTCCTTGTGAATCAGCCGCTTATGTCGTATCTCCCTGCCTGACGCTACGCGCGATACAGCCTGGCATCCATATTGCATACCTGAAACTCAGGATGTTGTAGACTGGATTTTGCTCATGTTGCATGCAATGCTGTCATAGCCCGAATATCGCCTGGAGCTGCGGGCTATCCGGAAGGCCTATCGGGCGTGATCGCCAACGACGGCCCGAATCCGTCGCCAAGGAGATGAAGGCGGCCGAAGACGCGATCATCGCCGGGAAGCTCCTTGCGGGTGAGATCAAGGACCAGAACGGCAAGGTGAAGGTCGCCGCCGATCCGGAGCTCTCCGAGAACGACATCAAGGGCATGACATGGCCGATCGAAGATGTGCAGGGGTACGCTGCCGCAGAACTGATCCTCCATCGCTGCAGAACAGCCGACCCCGCACTGGGCGGTGGCCGGCCGATAATAGAGGGGAAAGGAACCACAAGTGGGCACGGAAACAGTTTTCGCCAACGCAAAGCTTGCCGACGGCACTCTGAACGATATCCTGGTCCAGGACGGCCGGATCACGGCGATAAGACCGGCAGGCTCAGACGCCAGCGCGGCAAACGTGGTCGATATCAACGGAGCCCTTCTCGTGCCGAGCTTCGTCGAGGGCCATATCCATCTCGACACCAGCTTCTACGGAGACAAGTGGATCCCGCACAAACCGTGCACCAATGGCTTCGACGTGCATGAGCGCGTCGCCTTTCAGGCTGAGAATATGGCGGTCGCAGCGCCCATGGACGAGCGCGCTCGCAACCAGCTCGATCTCTGCATTTCTAACGGCGCCCTCCAGATGCGCAGCCACGTGATGGTCGATGGATCGGTCGGCCTGAAGTCGCTCGAAACCGTCCTGAAGGTTCGCGAGGACTACACTGATATCATCGACATCCAGCTCGTCGCCTTCCCGCAGAGCGGCATCCTCAAGAGCCCCGGTACGCCGGAGTTGATGGACGAGGCGATCGCGATGGGTGCCGATCTCGTCGGCGGGCTTGATCCGCTCTCTTTCGACCGCGACATCAAGGGTCATCTCGACGTGGTCTTCGGCATTGCCGAAAGGCGCGGCGTCGATGTCGATATCCATCTCCATGATGCGGGCACGCTCGGCGCCATGACGATCGAGGAGATCTGTGCTCGTACGACCGCGCTTGGCATGCAGGGGCATGTCGCCGTCAGCCATGCCTATGGTCTTGGTGATCTCGCGCCGGAAGCCGCAGAGAAGATTGCCATCCTGATCGCCAAAAGCGGCGTCTCGATCATGACCAACGCGCCCGGCAACCACAATTTTCCTCCTGTGACCCTGCTGCGCGCTGCCGGCGTCAATGTCTTCAGCGGCAGCGACAATATCCGCGATTCCTGGTGGCCCTTCGGGGATGGCGACATGCTGCGCCGGGCAGAGATTATCGCCTACCGTTCCGGTTTCTTCAGTGATGCGGAACTCAGCGCCGCTTTCGACGTGGTCACATCAGGCGGCGCCAAGGCACTGCGGCTGGAAGGCTACGGGATTACTGTCGGCGCAAAGGCCGATTTCGTCACACTCGCGGCCGAACATGTACCGGAGGCCGTCGTCGCAGTTCCGAAGCCGCGCCGCGTCTTCAAGGAAGGCCGCCTCGTCGCCGAAAACGGCTCTGTGATACGCTGATGTCCTCTCCCGTCACTCAGACCACTCGATCTGACATGTCGTCCCGCGGCGCCATGATCGTGACGCCGCATTGGCTCGCCAACGAAGCTGGTGCCAAGGTGTTGCGGCGCGGCGGCAATGCCATCGAGGCGCTGGTTGCCGCAGGTGCGGCGCTTGCGGTCACCTACCCGCATTTCTGCGGTCTCGGCGGCGATGCCGTCTGGCTGATCGCCGACGAGACGGGCAAGGCCCAGACCTTTCTCGGCATCGGTCAGGCGGGAAATATCATTCCGGATGGAGACATCCCCTTACGCGGAGCCGCCTCCACGCTGACGACCGCCTGCCTCGTGGATAGCTGGGAGAAAGTGCTTGCCCATTCCACTGCGGAATGGGCGGGATCGGAGAGTTTGCCGAGTCTGCTTGACGATGCGATCGCCCTTGCGGAAAACGGCTTCGAGGTCAGCCGGTCGCAGTCCTTCTGGTACGAATTCCGCCGTAGTGAGTTGGAGGGCTGGTCGGGCTTCAGAGACCTTTTCACCTCATCAGGCATTCAGCGGCAGCCGGCACTCGGCAGAACGCTTGATGCCATTGCCCGCCATGGCGCTCGCGAATTCTACGAAGGTGCACTCGCCCGGCAGATCGCCACTGGGCTGGCAGAGGCCGGCTCGCCGCTTTTGGCCACCGATCTCGCCGCAACGCGAACCGATATCGCGCCTCCGCTCCGGCAGACCTATCGCGACACAACCCTGCTCGCGCCGCCTCCCCCGACCCAAGGCGTAACCACGCTCGGCATTATGGGCGTGCTCAACCATTTGCCGATGAGGGATTTCCCTCCCGATAGCGCAGGTTTCTACCACAGCCTCGTCGAGGCTGTGAAACAGGCCTTTCTCGACCGGCATACCATCGCCGATCCCCATTACGCGGCCGATGTTTCGCCAGCGCTGCTCGATCCAATGCGCCTTAAAGCAAAAGCCGCGGCAATCGATTCCGGCCGCGCGTTGCCCTGGCCGCAGCCCTATCGGCACGGCGACACAGCCTTGCTTGCCGCCGTCGATGAGAAGGGACGCTGCGCGTCGTTGCTGCAAAGCCTCTATTTCGATTGGGGAAGCGGCGTCGTGGTCGGCGATACAGGCATCCTCTGGCAGAACAGGGGCGCCGCCTTCAGCACCGACCCGGCCAGCCCCAATGTCATCCGTCCCGGCAAGCGTCCGTTCTATACGCTCAATCCAGGCCTGGCGCTCAAGAACGGCCGGCCGCATCTTATCTATGGCACGCAAGGGGCCGACGGACAGCCGCAGACCTTGTCGCTGCTCCTCAGCCTGCTGGTCGACCATGGCCTCGATCCAGTCGCAGCACTTTCCCGCCCGCGTTTCCTGCTCGGCCGCACCTTTTCCGACAGCCGGGACACGCTGAAGATCGAGGAAAATGCCGGCCCGGAAACGGTCTCCGCACTTGCCGCCATGGGCCATGAGATCTCAACGATCGACAGTTTCAGCCCCCTCGGCGGGCAGGCCGGCGTAATCCGCATCGGGCAAGACGGAGCGATCGACGGCGCTCATGACCCACGCAGCGACGGAGGCGCGATCCTGCTGTGACGTCCGGCCCATTGTTTGATCTCGCTATCCGCAATGTTCGTATTGAGGAGAACGGCTCCCTCGTCGACATCGCTGTGCGAGACGGGCGGATTGCAGATATTGGATTCGGCATGCGGTGCGAGGCGATCGAAAGCGTCGATGGCGAGGGAGCGTTCGCTTTCGGCGGGTTTGTCGATACGCACATCCATCTGGACAAGGCCTGCATTCTCGACCGCTGCACGATTTGCGAAGGTACACTTGCCGAGGCCGTGCGCGAGACGGCCAAAGCCAAGGCGAGCTTTGAGGAAGACGACGTTTATGCCCGGGCGGCCCGCGTCGTCGAGAAGGCGATTTCACATGGCACTACGCGGATGCGCACCTTTGTCGAGATCGATCCTCGCGCCGGCTTCCGTTCCTTCGAGGCAATCAAGCGCACCCGTGAAGACTATGCCTTCGCGGTCGATATCGAGATCTGCGCCTTCGCCCAGGAGGGGCTGACAAATGAGCCGGAGACATTGGATATGCTCGACGCCGCCCTTTCCAATGGTGCGGATCTGGTCGGCGGCTGTCCCTACACGGACCCCGATCCCAATAGGCATATCGAGATGATCTTCGCGTTGGCGCTCAAGCATAACATGCCGGTCGATTTCCATCTCGATTTCAGCCTTGATCCCGATCGAACCGATCTGCCGGCGGTGATCGATGCCACGCTTCGTCACCGTTGGCAGGGTCGCGTGGCGATCGGCCACGTCACCAATCTCTCGGCCATGTCGCAGGCAGAGATCGTCTCCATTGCTGATAGGCTGGCTGAAGCCGACATTGCACTTTCCGTCCTGCCATCCACCGATCTGTTCCTGAACGGGCGCAGTCATGACCGGCTGGTTCCGCGCGGCGTCGCGCCCGCTCACCTGCTGGCAGGCCGCGGTGTCGTGACCTCGATTGCGACCAACAACGTGCTTAATCCCTTCACTCCCTACGGTGATGCCTCGTTGATCCGCATGGCCAATCTCTATGCAAACGTCGCCCAACTCTCGCGAGACGAGGACATGGCGCTGGTCTTCAGTATGGTGACAGATGCGGCGGCACGCCAGCTCGGCAGCGTCAGACGGTTAGAAGTAGGCGCCGAGGCGACGATCGTGCTGCTCGACAGTCCTGGCCCGCATGTCGCAGTGCGCGAGATCGCCCGCGTCGTTGCCGGCTGGAAGAACGGCCATCGGAGTTTCGATAACGGCGAGCCCAGAATTCACAGACCTAGGTGAACAGCGCTGGCTCACTTGTCGGGGCATGATATCTATTTGTATTATGTCGGCCTGCCGCCGGTGTCGTTCAGCAGCCTCTCCGCATCGCCCCTGCTTCAATCTTTCGGGACCTTCTCGGCGAGGCTTACCGCCAAGCGACATGGTTCGTCAGGCACTCGGCGCTCTTATCACACGACGGCCTGCCTTCGACAGGCGCGTACCCATTGAACAGAAGATCTATCGCGCCTCGGGATGCGGAGAACGGCCCGGTCAGCAGTCCATTGCTACAGCGCCGCGCGTCTTTTAAGACGCGCAAAGGACGCTGTAACATTTTGAGTTTCTGCATAATTCCTTAAATCGATTCCGATTTAAGGAATTATGCAGTGGCGGGTTCCCCTATGCCTTCAAGGCCAACCTTTTCCGGAGATAAAAGCAGTATCCTATCCAAAACGCGTACATGCAAAGCCCTCCTATGAGCACGCGTATCGTCCCGATCCAATTGCATCATGCGTTTTATATGCAAGACATATGCCAGCAACGTCCGTCAGGTCATGTAGACGCCGCCGGTCACATTGACGCCCTGACCGGTCATAAAGCGTGCGCTGTCGGAGCAAAGGAAGACCACAACATCGGCAACATCCTCGGCTGTCTCGATGCGCCCGAGGGGCGTTTGGCCGACATATTCGTCGAACACCTGTTGCGGTGAGATGCCGCGAAGGCGCGCCTCCCATTCGATCTCCCGGCTTTGCATGCCGGTTTTCACGAAGCCCGGGCAGACGGCGTTCACTCTGATACCTGCAGGCGCAAGCTCGCGTGCGAGGGCCTGGGTCCAACCAAGAACGGCAAACTTGCTGGCAGAATAGTGGGCCAGAAGCGGCGCACCAACTTTTGCCGCAAGTGACGCGGTATTGACGATGCAGCCGTGGCCCTGCCCGACCAGATGGCGACCGCCGATCTGGTTCGTCAGAAAAATCCCGCGCGTGTTGACATCGAAATTGAAGTCCCATTCCTCGTCGGTCAACTCGAGGGCCTTCTGCATGGTGGAAACGCCGGCATTGGCTACGACGATATCGCACCCGCCTATCGCGTGTACCGCCTGAATGAAGGCGGCCTCGACGGAATCCCGCTTGCGCACGTCGACCTCGACGGCGACCGCACCCTTTCCGATCGACTGAACCGCCTGAGCTGCCGCGTCGCGGTTGATGTCAGCGATCGCGACGACAACATCCTGGGCGGCAAGTGCCTTGGCGATCGCAAACCCGATGCCGGTTGCTCCTCCCGTGACGAACGCGCGGCGCCCCTGAAGCTCGGAAAAGACAGGCGGTTTCATGACAGCTCCTTGAACGAATTTAAGAGAACGTATCCAACAAAATCGAACTCATCAAATGTTTTTTTTGTTTGATTGAGTTCGTTTCGATGCGTATGGTCAAGCTGACTTGCGTAGGGTGTTCCCTCAGGAATCCGACGCGCTCGGCAATGACTCAAGGCAGTTCACAGGAAAACGTGAGCTCAATCATCGCTGCTCGGTCGAGCCGAGCGTGCATAACAGAACGTCGTGAAAGGACTTGCACAATGGTTTTTGAATGCTTCGGGACGCGCAAGAAGGTGGTCATCGCCATGGCCCATATCGGCGCCCTACCCGGATCGCCGCTTTACGACGTTCAGGGAGGCATGCAAAAGCTGATCGATGACGTGGCATTGGACGTCGAGAAGCTGCAGGCCGGCGGCGTCGATGCCATCATGTTCGGCAACGAGAATGATCGGCCCTATGTCTTCAAGGGAGCGGCCGAGAGCGTTGCGGCGATGACCGCCATTGTGCAGGCAATCAAGCCTCAACTGAAAGTTCCGTTCGGCGTGAACTATCTCTGGGATCCTGTCTCCAGCGTCGCCATCGGCGCTGTTACCGGCGCCAGTTTCGTGCGCGAAATCTTTACGGGCCTTTTTGCCTCTGACATGGGGTTATGGCAACCGGACTGCGCAGCTGCGGCCCGGCTGCGGGCGAATCTCGGCCGGGGCGACATGAAGATGCTGTTCAATATCAACGCGGAATTTGCTCATTCGCTGGATCAGCGCCCGATAGCGTTGCGCGCCAAGAGCGCTGTCTTCTCCTCCGTCGCCGACGCCATTCTTGTATCCGGCCCGATTACCGGGCAGCCGGCGAGCCAGTCGGATCTTCGCGACGTATGCGAGGCTGTCACCGATGTCCCGGTCTTTGCCAATACCGGCGTCAACATCGACAATATCAGAGACGTTTTCTCCATGGCGCAGGGCTGTATCATAGGCACCCATTTCAAGGTGGACGGCAATACGTGGAACGCTGTTGACGCGGCGCGCGTCAGACGCTTCATGGACGTCGTCGAAACTTTACGTTGAGGCGAAAGGCATCATGACAGCCATCCTCGGCCTCGATATCGGAACGACTTCCACGATAGGCATCCTGGTCGGTCTGCCGGATCGGATACTGGCAACGGCAAGCCGGCCGGTGACCTTGTCCTCCCCGCATATCGGCTGGGCAGAGGAAAACCCTTCGGAATGGTGGGAGAACGTATGCTCCATCATCGGGGAACTGCTCGTTACCTCCGGTCTTGATGCCGGAGAGATCAGCGCAGTTGGCGTGACAGGCATGCTTCCTGCCGTCGTTTTGCTCGATGCGCGCGGCAAGGTGCTGAGACCAAGCATCCAGCAAAGCGACGGACGCTGCGGCGCCGAAGTCGCCGAACTGAGGGCGGAATGGGACGAACGCGCATTCCTGGAGAGGGCCGGCAACGGCATCAATCAGCAGCTCGTCACAGCAAAGCTCAGATGGATAGAACGGCACGAACCGAGGGTCTTCGAGCAGATTGAAACGGTCTTCGGTTCCTACGACTATATCAACTATCGACTGACGGGCGCCCGCTCCGTCGAACAGAACTGGGCGCTGGAAGCCGGCTTCGTGAATATCGCAACGGATGCCATCGACGAAGAGCTCGTGCGTCTTGCTCACATCGATCCTTGCGTCGTGCCGATAAAGCGCGCGTCTTCGGAGATCATGGGACTCGTCGATGAACAGGGCGCCTCGGAAACGGGCCTGAGGATTGGAACCCCCGTCGTCGGCGGTGCGGCCGACATGATTGCCTCCGCACTGGGTGCGGGCGTCATCGATGCCGGCGACGTTCTCTTAAAATTCGGCGGCGCGGTCGATATTCTGACGGCCACCGACGTTGTGGCCCCGGATCCCAGGCTTTTTCTCGACTATCATCTGGTACCGGGCCTTTACATGCCGAACGGCTGCATGTCGACGGGTGGCTCCGCGCTGAATTGGTTCGTGAGAAACTTTGCATCTGGCGAACAGCACGCTGCCGATGCCAAGGGATGCAGCCTGCATCAGCACCTCGACCATCTGGCCGAACAAAAGCCTGCCGGCTCTGACGGACTGACGATCCTGCCCTATATGCTCGGCGAAAAGACACCCATCCACGATCCGGCAGCCCGCGGCGTGATTGAAGGGCTGACGCTGTCACACGATATCGGTCATCTCTGGCGCGCCCTGCTTGAAGCCTATGCCTATGCCATCCGCCATCACGTCGAGGTGCTGATCGATATGGGGCATCGCCCGAAGCGCTTTCTGGTGTCGGACGGCGGCGCGCAGAGCACGATATGGATGCAGATCGTTGCCGACGTGCTTGGCGCCCCGGTGCAGCGCCTTTCGGGACATCCCGGCTCCTGCATCGGCGCGGCCTGGAGCGCTGCGATCGGCGTTGGCCTCGAATCCGACTGGCGGGGTGTCACGCGCTTCGTGCACTTTTCGGATGTCCTGGAACCGCACAGCGTCAATGCAATCCTGTATGACGAAGGCTATCGCCGCTTCCGGGAACTCTACGATCGCATCGCACCCGTCTGGAGACCACGGTAGATACGAACTCTGGCTGATTGTAATGGCTGAAAACTGTGCACTCCACACGGCTCTATCTGAGCGGGCCTATGATTACGGCGACGATCATGTTTAATTCGAACAGATATTGATGTAAACGGCGTCCGTATGCGGCCTTCGGACGGACGAAATTCTGAAAGACGAACACGAGACGAAAGTAAGATGACGAGCGAGCAATCCGCCGCCAGATCCGGCGAACGACCCAAATTCCTTGCCCAGGTCCGGCAGGCCGCGATCATTGAGGAGATCGGACGGGTCGGATCGGTAACGGTCAGCGATCTGGCGCAGCAGCTTTCGGTCTCCGAAATGACCGTGCGGCGCGATCTCGTCGAACTTGAGAAGGACGGCCGCCTCATCAGAACGCATGGCGGTGCGGTCAAGCCGGATCGGGCGCCCGCCCTTGCGCTCGCAGAGAATGTCGATCGCGAAGAACCGGCATTCGAGGCGCGACTTGCGCGCAACGCCGCGCAAAAGCGAAGGATCGCCGCCGCCGCCGCCAGCCTGTCCCAAGCCGCGCGCAGTATTGCGATCGATGTCGGTACGACCCCCTATTTCGCAGCCGAGGCGCTTGCCGGCCGCCAGCAGGTTAAGATTTTTACCAACAGCATCCGTACGGCCTCCTATCTCGGCGCCAAAGGCGTGGAGACCTACCTGGCGGGCGGCCGGATTCGCGGCGAGGAAATGTCGACGAGCGGCCCCGCAGCCGTGGAGCAATTCGAGTCGCTGTGGTTTGACATCGCCTTCATTGGTGTTTCCGGCCTGACGGCGCAGGGCATCTTCGACTATTCCTTCGAGGAAACTGACATGAAGCGTGTCTATCTAAGTCACGCCTCGCAGCGCGTGGTTCTGTGCGACTCGACGAAATTCAACCGGATGTCCCTCGTCCACGTCGCCAAACTTGGCGAATTCGACACACTCGTCTGCGACGAGGCGCCAACAGGCGAATTGGCGTCGGCCCTGAAGGCAGCAGGCGTCGCTATCACGGTTGCCGACTGATCCGGACGGACCGCTGTAGTCAGCCGGAATACACGTTGCCTTTTGTTTTATCTTGTTTGATATTGTTCGAACATCGTCGCTTAGCTCAGCCTAAGCGCGTTGGGTATTGAAATCAGGGTAACGATCATGTCTCAGACAACCACGGCAGTACAGGCAAGCCACCTCTATCGGGACGAGGTAACGGGCACACGATTGAGGGAGTTAATCGCTGATGTCGGCCGACGGAGCGGCGAATTCCCTGACAATCTGGCCAATCATCTGCCGATGGTTCTGGAGGCCATGGCCCGACTTGGCGCTTCGGCCGCGCGGCTCGAGGCTTATGCAGATCACTATACGCGCTCCCACGCCGTTCCGATGCAGCCACCCGCCATATCTACGCTGGACGACGCAACATGGCGCAGCGCTCTCGGCCGGCGCGAGCGAGAGGGTGACCTGCGGCGCTATTTCAGTACAAGGGTCTCGAAGGAAGGCGGTTCGGCCACGGCCCTGGCGGTCATGCCGGTGCTCGCTCCCGGTGTCGCGGCATCGGCGACCCACGGGCTGATGCGGCTCGCCTACGCATTTCTGCGCAACGATGATGCCGAGGTCGCCGCAGCGCTCGGCTACTGGGCTGCAACCTATCTCGCTTACGAGGGCATTCCGGCTGAGCGCATGCCGGATGCCAGGGATCCGCTTGCATGTCTGATGGACATGCGGGCAGACCCCGCCTTGCACAATCTCGACGCACCGACCCACCTCCTGTGGAAATGGATCGAGGCGATGGGCAAGCTCCCTGCATTTCGCGATCGTCTCGGACGGCTGGTCGCCGGGCCGGATTTCCTTGACCGCATCCACCCGGTATCCCTTGCTCTCTATGCGGGAACGATGAGCTTCGAAGCCCTGCATGCGGTGACCGGCTGTCACTGGCTGCGTCTCGTTTCCCCGCATATCGGGAAACCTCAGCGCCTCGCAGTGCATTTCTGGGAAGTCGTCATGGCGCTCTACACCAAGATCGGCATGCCGCTTCCGCCGACCTCTGAAGAACTGGCGGGTTGGCGCCATTTGCCGCTGCCTTCCGATGCCGAGATAGCGGCGGCCGCCGTCGCATCAGACGACGAACATGACCATTCGCTCGTGTTTTCCGCATTCGAGGAATATCGCTACACCGGCGATCGACTGTATAAAGTCGTCGCTGCGCGGCGCGTCGGGCTCATCGCTGGATGATTTCAGCGCCGCGCTCATGGAGCGATATTCGGCTGGAAATGCACCTTGTCGTAGCCGTCCAGTGACCGGAAAAAATAATCGATATTGCCCATGAACAGTCCCCGGCAAATGCCGGCGACGAGCTTCGGCACACCCGCCTTCAACCCGGTGATGCCGTTACAAACCGGACCAAGACTTGGTACCGCGGCATTGTTGAAGATATGGATATTGGCAAGCATGGATGCCGTTCCAGGAACCTTTTCGACCAGTTCGAACGCCGGACCTAGATAGGGATAGGCGAGAAGGTCGAGGTCGACCTCGCCCTTCGGCGGCACGAAGCGGTCGGCCCAGGTTGCGATCAAGCCGGAAAACCCGGCCAGTTCAGGTCGATGCGCAAGGTCAATCCGGTATCCTGTTCCAAGCAGAAGGTGATCGAAGGCAAAGTCGCCGACCGTCGTCTTGACGGCAATCTCGCCGCTCGCGATCCCAACCGCTTCTATCGCTGCCCCAGACACCAGACGGCACTGAGGGAATGCCATGGCGCGCTCGTACATTTCCACCGTCGGCGGTGTTCTGAAGGCGAACATGCGACGAGTGAATCGATAACGGCTCTCATCATCGAGATCGGAGAAGTGATTGAGAAAGCCTGGAAAATTCGACCAGTCCAGCAGTTCGGTCTTGGGCAGGGACGGCGCACGGGCAAGGAGCGTTACGCTGTCGGCATCCGCCTCCAGTGCGGTCACAGCCCAGTCGAAACTGGAGGCAGCCGCGCCAATCACCCCGACCCGCTTCCCGGCAAGGCTCCGCGCTGAGATGGCTTCGCCGCTATGCGTCCAGCGCTCCCGCGGCAGCCCATTGCGGATCAGGGCGGGCACATGCAGTCCACCGGCACCTTCCAGACCCGTCGCCAGCACCACCTTGCGACAAGACACCGCCCGTTCGCGACCGCCCTTGACGACGCGGAGCCTCAGATGATCCCGCTCCTCCTCGATTGCAAGCAGCCGGCTGTCGTTTTCGACGCTCAACCCCAGCACGCTTCGAAACCAATTCAGATAGTTCATCCAGGCAATGCGATCGATCTTGTCGAGCCTGTCGAAGCTCTTGCGACCATGAAGCGCTTCGTGCCATGCCCGATAGGTCAGGCTCGGCACGCCAAGATCCGGACCGCTCAACGTCTTCGGAGATCGCAAGGTCCGCATGCGCGCTGTCGTCACCCATGGCCCCTCCTGCCCCGCAGGCGCTGCATCGATCAGGCTGACACGTTCCACCCCTTGCCGCTTCAGGCCGAAGGCGATCGTAAGACCCGACAGGCCTGCACCGACGATAACGACGTCGTGCAGGACATTCGCCTCATCGTGCGTCGGAACCCAGGCTCGCGGCGCCGCTTCGATCATCCCAAGATCGCGTCGAACCTGTCTTTCGAGCCGCAGCAACCGTGACCGCGCTGCCTTCACAGCATCCGGGCTGGACATATCCTGCGCCGACAATGACTCCTGCATCGAGACTGACCCCCAGAATTTTCCGGAAGCGTAGCGAACATGATCACGTTGTAAAGTGTTTGATCATGTTTCTTTTCGATTTTTTCCATCATGCCGTGTTCGTTTTCGGATCGGCATTTCGGCAAACAGCCTGCCGGAGCGTGGCGAGCCTCCCCATCTCTCGTCTCACCGCGCGGGCCGAAATCCATGCGATAAAACAGCTATATACTGTGAAAATGGTCGTCAGGTGAAAAAACAAGCAGATCAAAGTTCATCATTTAGGCAGGATGCGACTGCTTTAACCAAAGCAGCCGGCATCGAATTCTAATTTGTTATATATGTGATTTTTTGTTTGACTTGGAATTGAGGCGCGCTAACGTCGCTTCATAATTCACCCGCACCGGAAAGGTTGATTGTCATGACGAGAGCCTCTTCATTCTCCATGCCCAAAACGG